>JACCDG010801773.1_pt1 | contig 53903 bp, 45 predicted proteins | sample 7442471 | NCBI WGS metagenome assembly JACCDG01 (sample SAMN15323444, study PRJNA562643) | freshwater metagenome | isolation source: river surface water | place: USA:Blue River Watershed | collected 2017-08-17 | reverse complement strand
GTGGCTGGTTTAACCACTGTAGGTTCTGGAAGTGGTTCTTCAGGTGGTGGAGTTGTAGCAGTAGTTTGCTCTTTCAGATCAGAGAGTTCTTTTTGAAGTTCGGTGATGTGAGTTTCATACTGCACCGGAACTTCCACTGCAGGTTTCACATTACTTTCTTGTGCGAGTTTCCAACCTGCAGCACCAGCACCGAATATACTAGCGAGGGCAGCAACGACAGAAATGGTTGATTGAAATTTGCTCATGATTGAATCTTGAACGAATGTAGTATAGGACAAGGAACTCAGGAGGTCAAGAAAAAATGGACAGCTCAGTTACTGTCCATTCAGCTGCTCTAGCTCGGTGGTGAGTGCTAGTAAATCAGTTTTATCAATCACGGAAAGATTGTTGAGTTTCTGTGCTGTCATAGTTTTTACATGTTCTGTGGTTTTACGAATAATTGCAGCAACTAGCTTTTCTTCTGTATCTGCCCATTCATTGCGTTCTTGCCATATTTCAGACATTAATTGTTGTGCTCGTTGTGTCATATCAATCCCAAGGTGCCGGTTTTTTCATAATCTCTTTTAATCTTTCAACTACTTTAGGGTCTGGTGGTTCGTTCAAGCGTTCTACAAGTGCATCAAAGTTTTCTTTTGACAATACAATACGCTCAGGTTTTGCTCCCTTACCCCAGAACTTTTCAAACTCATATTTGTAGTTCATATCCAACCATCCACCGTTTAGAGAAGACCAAAACTCTCCCCATACGTGATAATCATCAAAACGAAATCCTTGATGGGACATCAAACGATACCACCACCAAAAACTTGAATAACGGAGAAATTTATTTGAAATGATTAATTTATGAAAGTTCATTTCTTTGTCCAAGAATATTCATACATATACATCCAACCATCATTTAGTTCTGACCACATCGCATGAGGAAGTTTATACGAATACTTCATATCTCTCATCCAATAGGACCACGCCTCCCAAGCATTTGCTATATTTTGAAATCCCCAGATAAAGTGTCTCCACTTCTCATTATCATACACCCAATCGTTGTTAGTATCAAATGGGTTCCACCTGAAGTGAGGTTCAAAATCACCGTCATAGCAGTAACGATTATACTGCTTGCGGGTGTAGTTTTTATATAGTTGTAGGAGATTATCCACAATTAGGCATCCAAATGGTAGAGAGTTTGTTTTTCTTTGCAGTGATGTTAAAGTGATCAACCTGACCATTCTTATGATAGATTCCACACCAGAGAAACCCATCATCCATCATCTCAAAGTGTATCATATCAATGTCCCGAATGACAAGTTCATCAGGGTTCTTTTCGTCAGTCATTTTTCCTCCCAAAACCTACCATCAGGACCACAAGAGTAATCAAGTGATTCCCAACACTTAGCACGGAGCATATCACAAAACCTACTTTCGTTGCCAGTTACAAGATTTGTGGAAGTATTGGGGGATGTGCAAGTATCATGTCGGTGTCCCATTCCCATAAGATGAGAAAACCAATCCTTACGATAATACTTACAATCTTTACAGAGTTTCATTGGTATGGGTTCTTAAGGTTATCAAGAATGGCAGAAAAGAAAGCAATACGATCTTTGTCGTATTCTACATCAACGCCATGTTGTTTACAATAATCCATAATGGATTTTTCTGTTTCAGTTGGCATACGAATTCGTCTAAATGTGCCATAAGTGATATGCTCTATAAACTCTTTCTTCATGATCTCAAACAGTTGAAAGAGTTCTTGTGGTGTAAGTTCAAGTTCACGTTCAGTTGATTGATGTGCAGTAAATTTGATGTTCATGAGTAATTAAAATGATAATGGGTTTCCCAGTTAAAGATTGGTTGATCACGTTTCTCAACCATGATTCTAACACGTTCTGGAATTAATTTTTCATAACGTTCCATGAATTCCTTTTCAGTCTGCTCTTCTGAGATCTGTAGATAGTATTCATGCCCAACAAACTTCTCCCACTGTTCTTTCTCACGATCTACACCATCATATGATTGATAGTTACGGCAGATCTTCAACCAAATAGATCGTCCTTCACCAGTAGCAAAATAATCTACTACAAAGAAACGATAAAAATCTCGGTCACTCATTCTTTAAATTCCTCACTCTTTCAAGATACTCATTGCTCTGTTGATACAATCCTTCAATCAAATCCTTGATGTCATCAATTGCAATCACATTATACTCTACATTCATGTTTTCGCAAATGAGAGCATCAACCATACACTCAAGTGCCATTGCCTGCATATGTTCTGGTGTGATTGGTGTGCCATGAGGCATTCCAGAACATTCTTCGTTGTAGAAGTGATTATATCGTCGAAGAACAGTTTCACTACGTTCTTTGCGTTCCCATTCTTCTTTTTCAATTTCAGCAAGTTGTTTTAGGGCATCACCATTCTCTTTATAGAGTTTTTCAACAGCAGCAAGTGCCTTGTTTTCTGCTTCTCTTCGTGCTGCTTCTTCCAGCATTTCTTCGTGAGTCATTTTCTTTACTTCAAGTTTCATTTCAGGACATTTGGTTCCAACATAAGGAGTTGAAAAAGGAATACGAAACTTTTCTTCTCCATCTGTTTTGAAAACTAAATCATCATTCATTCGTTTTGCCCATCCTAAATTTGGCCAAGTGTCTCTAAAAATTTCGTTTAGTTTTTGGTTTTGGTAATACATCAAAACACACTGAGTTAAATTTGCCTTTGACACCACGAAGTTCAATTTTAGTATGTTGCGAATGAACTTCTACATGCTCAACATAATAGGTGTCACCAACAATCAGCATACCAGTAGGGTCAGTATTATTACCCCACTTAACTTGCTCTGGTGTACATCCTAAAAACTTAACGTAGTCTCCTGCTTTCATCTTTCTAGTTTAGTTTCTATGAATAGATTATTTAAAATGTCATCACAAACACCATACTCTTTACCATTAAGTGGTACTTTATTCATTTGATAGTACCGTACAGCATTAAAGATGATCTTCTTTTGTTCTAGTGTAAATTCAGTCACTGGCTCTCCATTGTGTAAGTTTAGTACGATTAGATTGAAACTCTTCTACTGCTTGTAGAATCATTTGTGCAGATTCATTTGCATCTGATTCATCCCAACCATCATGATTTATACCATCAGAATAGTAACCATACAAATGGTCTTTAATAGTGTCAATCAGTTTGTCATAGTGTGTCATAATAGAAAAGGGAACTGATTAAGTTCCCATGGAAAGATCAATACTCGTAATCGTCATAATCTCGGAACGTGGATTCATTACGATTCCAACGTTTCTTTCCAGAAATTTTGTAATTCTGGAATCCCTCATCATATTCAAGATCTTGAAGTGATGCATTCTGACGAAGCTCAGAGAGGCTGCCAGTTTGAGATTTGTTTCCTTTACGAAATGTGCGTCCCATAGTCTGTTCTTTATTCTGCGTAATCGAAAGTGTAATCGTAGTCGTAGTCTACTGAGCAATCATCATAAGACTCTTCATCATACTTGTCAAGTCCTTTTTTGTAGATGTTATCAAGTTTGATTTCATCCCGAATTTGATCCAAAATAGAACCTCGGTAACTCAGATAAGCCATGAGTGAATCCTCGTTTAACTGTAATAATATATAGGAGGTTTTGGCTTTTGTCAAGGGGTTCGGGAATCAGGAAAACTTATGAGTCCAGTAGGTGAGTTTGATTTTTTAAATCAGTGTCTGCAATGTGTATCATAAGAATAATCTTATTGACTAATACTTGCATTTCTTTGAGTTGGTCTTCCAGAATTTCTATTCTGTTGGCCAACTCTGACATACTGCTATCCATTCATCAAACTCCTCACCAATTGAAATTGCATCTTCATAGCGGCCTTCTTCAAGTAATTCTTGAAAACGGTCACAACGTTCCCTGAGAATTTTGTCGAGAATTTTAGTTTTGTTCATGATACTTTACCCCATTTGCCAATAGGACATGATCCAGTTTTAAGTCTGGTTTTTGCACTCATGAAGCATCCACATCGACGACATTGTGTAGTTTTGGCATTAAAGTCCTCACAGGATCTACAGGTAGACATTCTTGCCTCCTGTACTGTGGATTCTACAAAGATGGACTTGCCCTTGGCAAGCTCTCCGATAGAATCTGTAACAGTATCGGAGAGTCCCCTGAGCTTGTCCATCAATTCATTTTTGATGTCGTTGGGATTTGTCATGCAAGTGCTTCTGTGATTACTTCTGTATCTGCACTTTCAGTAGCAGCTTCTTCAGGAGGATTTAGAAGAGTAAGACCTTCAATAGCTCCTTGGAGTTTGACATAAAGCTCTTTCTTTTGAGCTAGTTCAGTATCAAGTTTACGAATCTCTTCAGCTACTTGAGCTTGCTGAGTCTTGAAGTTTTCTAGTAGTTGATCAGGTGTCATTGTCATGATTGTTACCTAGAATGGTGAAAGGATAATCATAGGGTATTTAGCGGGTTTTGTCAAGGGGGTTGACAAGGGTGCTGGATTCTGGTACAATAACCATGTCAGGGTTCAGAAATTAGTTCTTTAGAGTACTTAAATAAGTTATATTAGCTAAAGTTAACTGGTAATCCAGAAATATTTTCAGAAACTTCTTCGGTGAACATATTACTAAGTTTATAATCAACTTGAGTTTCTAAAAAATGTTTAAGTTTTGATAACCTTGTTGGATCCATTAAATTTTCTATCCAATTAGATACAACTTCCTGAGTTAATTCTTCAAATGGAATCGGATTACTTGATGGTTCTAAATCAAAAGAACCACTACTTGCATCAGTAATTCCTGATTTTTCAATTTCTAATGTCCAAAATATTGCAGTGACCATACCAGAATTATTTCTGGACATATTGTTAATTTTCCAATTAAATTTGGGGTCCATAGTTATCTTGCAGTTGTTACTATAGAGCTATCATGACACACAACAAAAGCTCTTATTTGATATTTAGTGTAAGACGGAGACACGGTAGTATATTGTAAAGTTAATCCATTCCAAGATAAAGTTCCATTACCAATACCAGTACTCCATTCATAACGTTTAGTTAACCCAGCTGAAGTATTATATATTCCACTACCATTACTTTGTTGTAAATAGGCATATCCATCTATTATACAACCTTGTTGAGTTGTAGCAGATGCTGCAATAATTTCAAGATATATTGTATTACCAGAAAATGTGGTTAAATTTGATAAAGTTAATATATCAACAGTAATATTAGTCTCACCTCTAACAAATGGTTTCATGAAGAAATGTCCACCATGTCCATAGAAATAACTTCCTGCTAGATAGTCATCAAATCTTATCTCCATCGCAGAGTTATGTGTATAAAATGGATATGTTGTTCTTGCAACAGATTGAGAACCAGTTATTTTAAAAACTTCATTATTATCAATACTCCAATTATGTAAATTTCTGCCCATTACATAGGATACAGCATCAGAAGTTCCATTGTTCTGTTTGAATGCAAAGTTTTCTGAGTTTACTCCACTATGAGACCATTTCCATACACCTGTTCTTGTTGGGTGAGAAATAGTAATACCGTCATCATCACCATGCTGCCGAATATGTAAAGTAGTAGGAGTTGATGCAGTGTTAATTCCAATTTTTCCAGCTGAATTAATTGTTAATATTTGAGATCCTGGACTAGAAGCAGTGGAATTTAACCCATACCATAATTGGAGATCATATGGAGCTGCTCCCATCCCAAATCTGTATGATCCAGTTCCTTGACTGAAAACTGTCCAAAGTCTAGAAGCATCTCCGGGTTTGGAAAGAAATATTGTATCGGTTGGAACATTTTGTATTTCGGATATTTTAACTGTTCCACGAACATCCAATTTAGCTTCTGGATTTATGGTTCCTATACCGACATTTCCACTTGTATCTACAGTAATTCTATCCGCAGTTGCAGTATCATCTCCGAGGACTAATTTACCAGATTTTATGTTTATATCCCATTTTCTATCTTCATTTTCAAGTCTTATAACACTAGAATCGGCTTGTACTTTAGGTGAGTATATATGTAGTGGTTTTTGTGGAGTTACTCCAAGACCAAGACCACCATTCCACAAATAATACCATGTTGCTGCAGTTCCGTCATTAGAGTATGCTCCAAGTTTGTATCCTCTATTGGCAGTACCTGCGCTAGGAGTATAAGAAATCCAAGGAACCCAACCAAATCCGCCATACCCACGAAGGATAAGATCCTCAACGCCATCAGTAAATTGTTTGGTTATATACGATGAGCTTGGTAAGAATATATTTCCACGAACATCTAATTTTTCTGTTGGATTTGTGGTTCCGATTCCAACATTTCCATCAGATTGAATAGTTAATCTAGCGTCTGCAGCAATACTTTGAACGCTATTAGAATTATTATCATTATTATTAAGGATATGAATTTTACCCCTAGCTGCACTATCTCTTCTTTCAAATGCTAATACAGATTTTCTATATGCAGTATTGCTTTCTCTATAGCCAAAATGAATTCCGGTCCATGAACCTTCGCCCAATGAAGCAACTCCAACGGAAGCATAATCTGAAGCTGGGGTGATTACTTCTAAAGCTTTTTGGGGAACTGTGGTACCTATACCGACATTACCAGGAGATCCTCCGGTAATTACAATGGTAGGAGTGGATGCAGATGCCGCAAAAAATCTTAAATTAGTATCAATATATTGAATGTATCCGGCTGAACTTGTTGCATTTGCAAGATTTATATCTACATAACTTCCTGAAGATTCAAACTTTGCAACACTAAAGGAGCCGTATGCATGAAGTTTATATGATGGGTTTGTGACACCAATGCCTACATTACCAGTTGAAGTTATTCTTAATTTTTCTGTTTGTGCAGCGTCAATACTGGCACCTTTCGTTCTAAAAGCAATATGTCCAGAGTAAGCATTATCATCAATAACTCTAATTGATGCTGCTGCGTTTGTGTAATTAGGTTGAGATGTTGCATATGTATCAAAATCCAAATCTACATAACTGCCACCGCCACCTGCTGTATTATTTAATTTTAAACCCGTTCCGCTAGAGGATATTACTATATGAGTTTTCGATACCGGATTTGTGGTGCCGATGCCAACATTACCGCCTGAAGTTATACGAATACCCTCAATAAAACCATAATATCTAGAATAAAAAACTAAATCTGCACCAAATGGATCAGAATTAGATAAACTAGAAATTTTTCCTCCAGCATATCCTCCCGTATTATCACGATGCTCAAATGCCAAAGATGCACCATATCCTGCAGATAGAGTTCCTGTAGTTTCTGCGGATAAAGCTAATACGCCTTGATCTCCAGAAGATGTAGAACCACTATTTTTTAAAATAAATGCTCTAGTTTGAGAACTGGAAGCTTGAACATCTAAAATTCTTTGAGGATTTGTGGTGCCAATTCCAACATAACCATTCGCTAAAATAGTCAGTGCATTTTGAGTGCTTCCAGTACTAAATCCCAACACTCCAGTACTTGGAGAGAACATACCAGTTGCAGCACTAGTAGAAAACCTCAGACCAGGAGCACTCGCAGTTCCTGGATCTAAAGTAAATGCTCCTTGTGGGTCTAGAAACCCTGTTTGTACTTTAGTGAGTGATGGCATTTATCTGAGTACTCTTTTAAGTATTTATTTAATTTTATTAACTTGTTGGTGCCACTGGCCATTGAACTTCCCAAGGAAATCCTGGCTGTTGTGGAATATCTCTTAATTGTTGTCTATAAGTTGCCCATACAGTACTATCTACAGGAGAATCAAGAAGTTGTGTCCAATCAGATTCAAGTAGTAATTGATCTCGTTTTTTTCGTACTTCTTCTGATTTTCTTTGGGTTCTAACTTGTATTTCTTGTTCTGTAGCATCTTCAATTGCCCAGGTTCTTGTCCAGACACCATCAATTAGTTCGGGTGTTTTTTCTCGTAAAGTTTTTCTGTAATCAGATGGATATGGTGGAGGAATAGTATCTTCCACTGCAACATACCCCTCAGGAGTTGGAAACTCCTCTCCTGATAAATCATCGAATCCAACGAGAACTTTAAGGTCTCCTTGGTAGATAGGAAATTCTACTATCTGGTTGTTTTCTAGTTTAGCGTAGTAACAAATCATGGCTTTATAATTGTTGTATTGTTGTGAAAGATTGAGAGCGAGCTGACTCAGTGAACGATGGTGTAGATACTACTAATGTAGTAGTATCAGAAATTGTAGCAGTGCCAGTATTGTCTTGTGAAAGTGTTGCTGTGGCATCCGTATTGCTCAGACTAGTATACATAAAATTGCAGTACGGGAAAATACCGTAGACTTCGTAGTATCCAGTCTTAGAACCATCAACTGGTAATTTTAGCACAAATGATCTAATATCATTATCATTACTATTTGAAGTAACTTTAGCTGTAGCCTCAAAAATGCAATAAAAACTACCCGATGCATCCAAAGACATTGAGCCTGGGTATACTCCACGGGAAGAGGAGGTTGAAAATTGAGGTTGAAAATATCTTTGCCACTGAAGAACTCCACTGGAATCATATTTTACAATAGCTATTCTGTTCTGATATTGACTAGATTGAGTATATGGAGCAAATAGATAAAAATTATTACTGGAGTCAGTTCTAATTTGAGCATAAAGATGTAGGGAGTATGTTTTTTGCCACTGAAGAACTCCACTGGAATTATATTTTATGATTAAAGATGCACTATACTGTGCTGTGGAGGCCGACACATACACATTTCCAACCGAATCTACGGTTATATCATTTGCAGCTTCGTAACTGTCTCCGCCCAAAGTATGTTGCCACAGCAAAGTTCCATTTGTATCAAGTTTTATTGTAAGGACAGAATAGTTAAATTGGGCGCAGATATAAACGTTCCCGGAAGAATCGACAGTTATTGAATTGCCGCTGAACTGGTACGCATTTACAGTTTTTTGCCACTGAATAACTCCACTACTATTAAATTTTGCTATAAAAATCATTAAGTTCCAAGATGTATCGTAATGTGTTCCAGAAACGTAAATATTCCCAGAGGAATCCAGTTGAATTTTATATATAGTTGTACTATTACCACCACCAAGGAATCTCTGCCATTGGAGAACTCCATTAGCATCATATTTTACTAGCAAAGCATTAGGCTGAGCAGGACAACTAGCATAAAAATTTCCGCTGGAATCCGTGATTGTATTATGTGCTACATCACCGATATTAAACGAAGAATTAATTAAACATTTCTGCCATATAATATTTGCATCGGCATTAATTTTTGCTAGGTACAACCCCCATTTACTAATAGATGATTCATATGATGTGCCAGAAAGGTAGACATTTCCAGATGATAAATGTGTTGAACCAGATTTAAGTTTTTGTTCGTAATTATCTCCAAATAGTTTTAAAAAATATGAAACACTTGATTTGCCATAAAAACTACTCAATGATATAGCACCAGTGCTAATGCCAGCAAGACTTCGTAAATCAGCATCATTAAGAGATGAAGTTGCAGTGGCAGCTTTACCTAACTCTAGGTTGATAGATCTGCCCGATGTTGAACCACCTATACTAATTTCACCAGATGATACGAGGGCCATAGTCAGTTACCATCCTTCATTTTTTCTATCTCGTCTTTCAAACTCTGCATTTGTTTTTGTTGTTCTTTAATTGCTTGAATTAATATGGCAGTCAGACCTCTTTCACGAATTGCTAAACATCCATCAGAACCTTCTCTGACCAATTCAGGGAAAACTTCTTGAACTTCTTGTGCAATCAATCCAATATCTTCTTTCAATCCAACCATTTTACTTTCTTGAGTTTCTTCTTTCCAATCAAAAGTTACAGGGTTTAATTGCAATACTTTATCTAATGTATTTGAAAGTGGATTGATATTTTCTTTTAATTTTCTATCAGATACTGATCCATAAGCAGTTATATTTCCTCCAGCAGTTATACTTTGACTTGCAGTAATTGACGCAAAATTTCCAAGAATATTGAATCCCAAAGCTAGTGTAGGAATACCTGAAGGATCTGTAGTTTGTTCCCAAGTTGGAGAAATATAACCACTGCTTAATGGGTATTTAAAATAATATCTTACTCCTGCCCATAAACGCATATAGAACCAATATCCCCCACCAGCAAGATCTCTTGAACCTGCGTTTAGTACCCAACCACTTCCTGGAACACTTCCATGATATCCATATGTGGCAGTGAAAAATTCCTGTCCACTATGCCATTCTCTAGAATATACCCCAGTAACATCTAATAATGGGCCACCATATGGATTACTTGAGTTTTCCCAAATTGCTCTAGCCAAACTAAACTTAACAACATCTCCTCCACTATTAAATCCACCCATGGATGCTCTAATCCAAACATATCCACTTCCATCTGGAGATGCTGGTGCATCATAAACAAATTCTCTGGCATATCCATATTCACTGGCGTTTATTCTACCAACTACTTGAAGTTTTACGGATGGATTTGTGGTGCCGATGCCAACATTACAATTATCGCTAGTATAAATTCTCTTATTAGCTCCATCAATGAAAAATTGAGCATATCCGCTACCACCATCAAAAACTTGGAATCTTAATACTCTTTCGGAAGCTTGAGTTCCTTGGCTTTCTAACCAGTGACCACTAGCATCAGTTCCTGTTTGTAAATAACGTCCTGGAGAACCATGGAATCCAGCAATTATTCCTGTAGTTCCTAATCTAATATCAAGTTTAGTTGTTGGACTTAGGGTACCAATTCCAACATTTCCAGATGTCGTAAATGACATATGAGTGGTGCCTTGATGTCCAGAAATGCCATTATGCGGATTCCAGTCACCATAGGATGCTGTACCAATATCGAGTCTAGAACCATTTCCAGTAGTACCAATTACAAATTGATTTCCAGTTCCATTACACGTAAATTGAATAGTTGGGCCGTGACTTGTATTACTAGTTACCGTATGATTAAGTGATAATACTGGATATGCCCCATGTGCTTGAATTGTTGGTCTGACATTAACATCTTGCAATGTAAATGATGTATCAGTATTACCCACAACAAGCCTATTGCCATAATTTCCACTGGTATTTCCAGAAATATATAAATCTCTTTGAATTACAGAACTTGTTCCAACAACATGCAATTTATAACTTGCAGTGCCAGTGCCTATACCAACATTTCCAGATCCGTTCATTATAAACGAATTGCCAAAATTAATTTTATATCCTAAAGTGGTTATGTTGGATCCAGCAGCATCCTCATCTACCCAAGTCCATCCAGTGGCATATTGATCATTATATGCACTTGAGTACATACTTTCAACGTAGAGTTTTGGCCAATATCCAGGAGAAGATAAAATTATACAAACCAATCCACTTTCATTAGAAAGTCGAACTGTTGGAGCCCAGCTTCCATATGAAATTACTGCAGGATTGTAGAAAATCCCTGCGTAATGGTGCCAAGAGACATCTATGTTTGCAATTGCACCGTCACCATATGCAAATCCCTTAATATGTACAGTAAAATCTGCAGCAGCAGATGCATAAGGTATAGTTGTTCTAATTTTTATAAAACTGGGAGTACCACCAGAGTTAATATCAAGTCCTATGAAAGAAAGTTTTCTACCCTGTCCTAGTGATGTTTCACCGTTGACGGATAGTTTTGAAACTGGATTTCCAATATCAATGCCTATATTTCCACTATGTCCTTTAATAATAAGACGACTTACCATTGTACCGGCAATGTTTTGCCTGAAGTGTATATCTCCAAAGACTTGACCCGCAACAACTGGGTAAGTATTATCTAGATAAGTTGTAGCAGAATTTGGATTGTATAGTAAATTTGTGCCATGATTATCACCATTTAAATATCTAATTAAAAGTCCAGCACCAGCAGTACTTGCATTTGAAATTACAATATTACTATTAGTGCCGTAAACATGTAATGGATGTGCTGGATTTGCGGTGCCTATACCAACATTTCCAGATGATGTCCAAGTCATTAAATCACCAACACCAGTCAGATACATTCTTAATTGATTGGTGACACTAGCTGGCCTGTAAAGAACCGCCATTTCGGTTCCTTCTTGATTAAATTGAATTGCTGATTGAGAGGTTACTGGATTCCCTAATACAAGTCTTCCACCATACACATGTAATTTATCAGTTGGATTTGTGGTTCCTACTCCGACATTTCCAGTAACAGTTAAATTTCCAGCACCAGTTAATGTTGCGATATTGGTAGTCCCTGCATACCATTTGAATTGTCTAGATGCAGTTTGTGGAACGGAAAACCACATTGTGTCACTTTCTATTCCAAGTGCATAATCTACATTAGATGCTCCAAGTTCTGGATATAAAACTAATTTAGTTCCTACACTTCTTGTAGTAAATGCAGGAGCAGCAACACCAGCTTGGTTAAAGTCAATTCTATTTCCAATAGCACCATTTAGATAAATTTGACCGTCATTGGTTGTTGTGGAATTTGATCGTGTAGACAGAATTGGACCAGTAAAAGTACTTGTACCAGCTACATGAAGAGCTGAAGTTGGATTTGTGATTCCGATTCCAACATTGCCTGAAAAGTAACCATTTCCGGTCCATAGGGAAATATAGGCTTTAACTTGACTATTTCCGCCGCCAATAAAACCTATTGAGTTTGCTGGCAAATCATTAACAGCAGAATCTATTTGTCTATGATAGATACCCCAGTTAGACGCAGTATCAGCAGAATCTAAATAGATCCAAGAATCTCTGTCATTTGGCTGGGAATACAGAAAAACATTAGATGCAGGATTAACAGTTTGATATGAGTTGAGAGCTAAAGTATGCCTTCCGACATACCTCTCCCCTCTTATTGTCCCGTTGACATCAAGTTTTGTATCTGGGTTGGTTATTCCAATTCCAACATTACTACCTTGAGTAATACTTAAAACCTGACTATTAGATGGACCAAGATTAATATTTCCAGTATAGGTGGTAATATATAATGGTCTATTAACAGATTCTATTCTGTTATTGGCAACATCCCATTGACCTATAGCAATACTAGAATTATCTGTGGAACTATTAACTTTAATTAATTTATTGTTACCATATAATTCTAATAACTGTCCAGGATTTGTCGTTCCAATTCCAACATTTCCATTTGTTAACCACCAAGGACCACCAGTGGATAACTTAATAGGAGTTACTGAACCATCTACAAGTTTATCTGTACTTACTGTATTATTTGCAGGTGATCCAATATCTAATAAATTACCATAGCAAACAATAAAACAACTAACTCCTGCAGCAGGAGCAATTGCAAATATAATTTGATTAAAACTGATTCTAAATCCTGTATCTCCTGTTGGATCTGGCTCCTGAATTACACCACCAAGAGATACTAAAAGTTGCTCAGAACTTATGGGATAAAACGCAGAAGTTACCCCACTCATAGTGCGAGTGAGGTTGAAAGTGGTCAAAACTCCATTGAACTGAGATTCAATAGAGTTTATTAGAACTACTTCACCACTTAGGGGTTCCCTTCCGATATATGCCATGTGTTTTTCTAACTATTTAGTGCTTGGTGGTAGGCATCAGTCACTGATTAAATTAACTGTAACTTTCCAAGGTGGAACTGGAGAATCCTTTTGATACTTGAGAGGATTTAGAATTTTATCTTGTTCAAGTGAAAGTTTCTCTTCGTGTTGAGTCAGATAAGGTTGAATTACTTCTTGAGGAATCCAAGAAAGTACAAGTTCTTCTGTAAGTTCTTCAAAAGGAATAAAGTTCTCTAGATTTTCAGTTGAAAACTCCACAGAGAATCCAGCAAACTCAGAAACTGTTTTCTCTTCTGTGACTTCTACTTCTTCTTGAACTGGTGCTGGAATATCATAGATAGGAACTTCAATCTCTTTCTCTACAACTGTTCCAATTTCAGTCTTTGGATATTCATAGTATGCAACACCATCTTCCTTTACAAGTGTTGCTTGTGGTGGGAATGATGAAGAACCTTCAGCGTACTCAATCTCTTCGACGGTTTGAGTTTCAGTTCCAGTCTGTTCTGGATAACGAGTTTGAGTGGTTGTATAGGTGTGGTCGAAAGTCAGTGAAGAATTGATGTATAGAACTGCTTCGTAGACTACTTTCTCTTTGTCCCCTACAAGACCAACTGTGTTTAAGTTTGGTATTGTGAGTTCGTGAGAGATATTGTTAGATGTAACTATCATGATAGTATCCTTTTTAGTTATTTATTTAGCGTTGGCTGTCTGGAATGGAGATTCAGCGAAAGCAACGAAGATATACGTGGTTCCACTAGAATTTCGTTCACTTCCAATTCCAGCTCTAATTTTGAATCCATTAGATAGAAAATCAGTTTGCCTAAGAGACAAATCAGTTTGCTCGGCCATTGCATCATTCGCAAACAAAACTTCTCCATTAGGATTTATTGGTTTCCTTGCATTATCCATAATTATCCACCCATTTTCATTGTTAATTGATTTTATCATTATCCAAGCTGGCTTAAACCCACAATACACAAAAGGACCATCAAAGTCTCCATTGCCAACATAACTTCCAAATTTACTATACCCTTCAATTTCTGCCCAACAATAAGTAATATACCTAATGTTGTTAGAATTAATTCCTGGATTACTTGATGTAAATATATTAGAATTTGCTGGTAAAGAAGGAACAAGAGTTCCAGCTCCTCCTGTATTAAAATACATATATTTGTCAAAAGTACCAGATCCCATAGATTTATGGAATATAACCCAATTACTATCAGCTGAACCAGCATCTCTCGCTTTTAGAATCATAAATGCTGGAGTTTTCCCAAGTCCGTGTCCTACTGTTACAGTTGATGCACCATTGCCAGTCCAAGAAACAATCGAGAAACCTGCTTGTTGATTTACCGAAACTGTAGAAGTTATTGAACCATTTGTGTTTGTTGTGGTTGTATTTCCTGCTTTCCAACACCAGGCAACATAGTTATTTGGAGATTCATTTGAAAGACTTCCAGCGCCTACAATCGAAAATCCATCTACATCAAAAGAAGAAAGTCCAAGTCCAGGATAAGTAACTTCTGCAGATGTTTCATTTGATGATAATAAAGAACCCGTTGGACGTAGACTATCGTATAGGTTGTTAGACGCAGAACTTCCTGCTGTGCTTCTCGATTTAATCCAGACCAAATCTGGTTTAAACCCAACGCCAGTAATAGAACGAGATGAATTACTACCAGTATAAAGCACAGTCTTAAAGTGTTTACCAGGATCTGAAATTGCTGGTGCTGGTAGATTATCTTCACATAATGCTAGGAAACCAGAAGGTGGTTGATACTTGAAGAGTCCTTTGCCGTTTGTATCTGTGAAAGTTCCTGCTGTGGTATTTCCAGAAAATGTTGGGTTTTGACCAAAGTTTACAATAAATTCTTTAGTTCCCCCAACGTTATCATAATGAAATCTTGGAGAAACACTACCACTAACTGAAGTAAATTGAGATAACCAATTTGTACTGTCTGGAACAGTATATGTTGCAGATGCACTAGAATACCAAGTGCCATTCTTACCTGCCCACAATCTTCCTGTACTATGATCATATGCAATCATAATAAAATCTCCATTTGCCCAAGTTGGAAATGCACTTACTACTTGATTAGTTGCAAAACTATATTTTGTACCATTACTTCTAACCCATACAGCATCATCTGTTGAATATGGACTCAACATCCATCCCATAATATGACTGCCAGCATTGATTCCAGCAACTCTACATTCATAGTACCATTTACCAGAATTGATTGAGAATGTCCCATGTGTAATTGCTCCACCGCTACCACTATCAGTTAAAGTATTATTTCCATCAGTATATACAATTGTATCCACTCCAATTTTTGTTAATGGATTGACAGTACAAAAATTATTCGCAGTTGTATCAGGTACTGCTCTCCAACTTGAAATTCCTACTGGTGTGTAAGGTCTAGGTACATCAAAACCACCAGTATATTTTGCGACACCTTTATAGATACGAAAATCTTGAATATATCCTTTATAAAATTGAGATGTTGTGGAGTGAGTATATCTTCCTAAAGTAGGAGTATAAGTGGTATTATTTAAGTTATAAGTGACATTTTGAGCAGTTGCAACACAAACTCCATTTAAAAATAATCTAACAGTATTTGCAGAATCTCTGGTTGCAGCTATATGTGACCATTGATTTATAGGTACTATGTTAGCTACTGTGATAGCACATCCTCCGTTAGCACCTCCTCCACCGTCACCCATAAAAAAGTAAAGTGCTCCTGGTCCAGTTGCTGCAGTGTTTCCTGCTGCTCCAAACCAAAAATAATTATGTCCCCCATCAGTTTGACTATATAAAAATGCCATCTCATATCCACTGGGCTCAATTCCTCCAGGAGGATTTACCCAACATTCTACAGTAAATGGTCCTGTACCATGTGCAAAGTCACTTCCTGCCGGAACTTGCAAACATCTACCTCCATCAAAATAAGCAGACGTTCCATAATAAGGACTTGTAGAAGTTAACGAAGGACCAGTGCCACTAATTGCAACTGAAGTAACTGTCTTGGGAGTTCCACTACCTTTAATTGCAGCAGAATAATCTCCAAAACCATTTTGTAGTCCATTGGAAACCAAAGGTAATGCAAGAACTAGATATTGTTTAAATGGGTCATCTCTAAGTGCTCCAGTATAATCTCCAACACCATCAATTCTGGACCTTGGTTGCGGGAGATTTTCTTGAAGTTTAATAATGCTATTTGGAGTGCAATGGAAATCAGCACCAAAGTTATTGCTATCATTCATTGGTAGATAGAAACCATTTACTCCAAATCCACCTCTAGAATTGATGTCTGCAATGATAATTCTAGGTGACTTTGGAACCCACTGACCTGGACGGAAATCTGTTGCTACTGTAGAACCTGCAGAGATATAACCTTTTCCTGTTTTATAAAAACCAAATACATCTGGTGTAAGTGCTTGACCGTCTACGTAGAAATAATCACAAACTTGAAATGCACCATTTCCTGTTCCATTTATATAAAAAACGTTATTAAATACGTTTGCATCTCTAGTTGGATATACTGCAGATGTAGTACTTTGAGACCCAACAATTTCTAATCGAACTCCATTCACAAATACTTCAAATCTTGCTTCTGCTCCGTTTATAGTATTATCAACTTTAATTAAATAATGACTCCAGGCACTAGGATCTCTGTAGATACCTTTATATCTTATATCAGCACCAGCGCCATATACTACAATTTGGCCAGGATTAGTTCCAGTAGTTCTTTCAAAAAATACTTGAAATAAGTTTGATCCATCATAAAGATATACTGGTCTTGTTTGATTGGTATCAAAAGGTCTTCCTTTCATCCAAAAAGAAAAAGTTCCTTCTCTTAAATTTCCAGTACTAGTAAAATTTCTTCTTAAATATTCGTTTGCCATATCAACCTAAAATTGTAGAACCAGAAGGAAAATAGTCAGTAACAACTTCTACCCAATTAGTACCGTTGTAAATTTCTAAAGCAGTATTAGTGCTGTTCCAACGAGCAAATCCACCCATAGGATTAGATGGTCTTTGAGATGTTGTGCCAACTGGTAAACCAAGAGCACCAGTATTAAAACTTAAATTGACATCACCAGTTTCATCAATATCAATCTTAGGAATACCATCATCACCAGATACTGAGAACAAACTACCAACACTTAAATCAGATACCGACATCATCGGTCCAGTCTGACCAGATACTTCTAAAGTACCCTGTTGAAGTGGAGTTACTTTGACAGTAATATTTTGAGGGCCAGTTGATGCATCAGCACCACTTAAAGTAATCTGTGGGTCTGATGATTGTCCTCTATTAGGAGTAATGACAATATTCTTGTCTGAGAGTGCCATTGTTTATAGTACTTCTTCTGTAGTATTTATTGATGCGATGTCCTGTTGAATCTGCTCATTAATTTCATCCCAAGTTGGTGGTTCTGTTCCGTTTGGGCAGTCCCATTGAGTAAATGTAGTATTGTAAAGTGCAAATTCTGCACCTGGACGGAGTTTTTTAATTGCAATATCAACTCCGAATAATCCTAAGTATTCTTCTATCATGGTATAAAGAAATCTGTTCCTGTAGCTGTAAATCTATGTAGTGTATATCCTGGTCTGGATGTTGTATCTACTGTTCCTCCGATACCTCTTTGTGGTCCTTTGTATGCAATGATTACAGTTCCTGATACTCCTGAGGGTGCAGAAGCTGGTAAAGGATTATTTCCAGCACCAGAACCACCAGAACCAGCAGTTGATGAACCAGATTGTGTAGCGGATTGTGGTCCTCCGTTTCCTCCAACGGCATATGTTACAGATGTTCCTGTAATATTATACGTCAACCCAATACCACCAGCAGCACTTCCTGCAGATGTACCTGCAGCACCAACGCCACCAGCACCACCACCTCCACCACCTGGACCAGTTGAAGTTCCTCCAGTGCCACCTGCATTTCCTTGTCCAGAAGTTCCCGATCCTCCAGAAAATCCGCCAAAACTCCCTCCTCCACCAGAACCACCAGAACTTGCTAAATTTCCAGTTACTGAACCATCTCTACGATTTCCTCCTGCACCACCACCATAAGAAACTAATGGACCAAATATAGAATTTCCACCACTTACTGAAAAACTTCCAGAAACATTGAATGTTGATACTCCTCCACTTCCCCCAGCACCAACTGTTACTGAATATTTTGTTCCTGCTGAAACTGGGTATGAAGAATAGTAAAGCAATCCTCCTGCTCCTCCTCCTCCACCAACATCATTTCCTCCTCCTCCACCACCACCAACAATAAGGAGTTCAATATTATAATCACTTGCAGGATATCTGACGATTATGATACCGTTGGAACCGTTTCCACCAAATCCTGGATCATCACCACCACCACCTGAACCAGTATTTGGAATTGCATTTGTAGCCTGAATTCTTGAGGTTTGTCTTCCTCCAGTACCACCTACACCAGAACCTCCAAGACCTAAAGCAACAGAAGAACCATTTGAGTTTGCTTCTGATGAACCTCCGCCACCACCTGCATAAAATTGTGGAGTGCCTGATATAGAATATTGCAATCCAGGTCCACCATCTCCAGCCTTTAATTGAGATGGTGCTGACATTCCAATCCCACCAGCCCCGCCGCCACCTCCAGCAGGATAGTTTGTGCCTGTAATACCCAGTCCGCCAGCGTATCCCTGACCAGAAGTTCCAGAACTTGGAGTTACCCATCCTCCACCTCCAGAACCTCCATTTCTACCAAGCCCATTACCAGCAGACCAACTTCCACCACCGCCACCACCAATAGCAGTTAATGTAGAAAATGTAGAATTTTGTCCATCATTTCCGGCAGTATAATAATCTCCAGTACTAGCCCCACCATTACCAACAGTAACTGATATTGCAGAATTAGAATTTATAGTAAATGCCGAATTATAAATCAATCCTCCCGCACCACCACCAGAACCGACATCTCCACCAGATCCACCACCTCCACCAGCAACACAAAGCACTTCTACCTTTCCACTTCCACCGCCACAGAGAGGAGTGAAAGTATTTGTGTATGATGTATATCTTACTTTGAGTGCATCATAGTTCTGTGCGACTTCTGCTGCTGATAGAGCACGGTTGTAAACTCTAAAGTTAGATATTCTTCCAGTCCAAATCTCAGTAGCCGTTGCTGGATTATATCCTATTGTAGGAGTTGCAGCAGTTAGTGATAATGTTGAAACACTACTTGGTGCAGATGCAACTCCATTAACATAAACTACATATTGATTAGAAGAATTTCTAAGAGCAACTACATGATACCAAGTGTTTAAAGATACTGGAGTGCTATTTGATGCTGTAATTCTAGTTGAACCATTAAAATCAGAAATCAAAAATCCATTTGTATTATTATATACTAAACCAATAAACCCTGCAGAGTTTGATGATTGGGAACAATATATAATGTTATTAGTGCTTGGAACAGTAGCAGTTGCATACACCCAAGCTTCGATTGAGAATTGATTACTTCCAAAAGCAAGGTTAGTGCTTGGTAGTGCAACATAATCATTAGTTCCATCGAAAACAATCGAACCTCCATTTGCATTATTATAAGTAGGTCCATTTGTTAATGTTCCCGTATTTCCATTGCCAGTTAAATCAGTCCAAGTAGTTCCACTACCAGGATATGATCTTGGATCTGCAGCATCTAGATTCAATACCAATCCATCAGTCACTAACTCAGATGGAAAAGTATGAATTCTATAATTTCCGACTCTTTTAATAGAACCACCGATGGCACTAATAGTTCTTGGTCCGATATGCTGAGACATGTTTAGTTTTCCTCTATTTCAACTACTAGTTTTTCAACGTCTTTTCTTTCTGCAAATACTATATAATGGCAATCAATAGTATCTTCAGAATTAATGTAAACTTTATTGCTATTTATTTCTTCTATCCAAATTCTTTTGTTTCCAACTGAAGTTATACTCACTGTGATTGAATCTTCATGTACTAGGTCTACCCAGTAATCTGGAAGTTCAATGACATTTTCTTGAGTTCTTCCTCTTACATATACTGAGTTCTCTGGCCCTTCTAGACATGCATAACGAAGTTGATAATTTGGTTTGGATGGGTGTGGAATGACGAATGACTTTGTGGTTGCGGCAAATGATCCGTTCACTTCAAGTCTAAATCCTGGATTTGTGGTGCCGATGCCGACATTTCCAGCATTAAAATATGTACTATTAGATGGATTAGCATCTATACTAATATTTTTAGTTGTTCCGTTTCCATCATAAAAATCCAGTCTTGGTTCATAGTTACCAGAACTAGATTCTCTTAATTCAATTACAGGAACAGAGGCAGTTGTAGTTTGAAATTTTATATAATTTGACACCCACTGAATATATGGGTCAGTTCCTAATCTTAGATTTCCCAGTACATGTAATTTTTGTTCTGGATTTGTGGTACCTATGCCGACATTTCCAGAGGGCGAAATACGTAATGCCTCTGTCGCATTAATATCAAATCTATGTTCAGAAGCAATAGTCCTCACATGGGTATATAATGCTGTACTTCTATTATAATGCTCAATTAGGGTCCCACTTGATGCTGAAGGAGATCCAGGATTAATCTCCATTCCTGCAGTCCCAGAGGCAGAGACTACAAGTTTTGCATTTGGACTTGTGGCGCCTATTCCAACATTACCTGTTTCACTTATTCTAACTCTTTCAAGACTATTAGTAAAAAACCTAAAAGGTGTTGCTTGATTTGTACGAATTACACCCTCTCCAGCAGAGTTAGTAGTAAAATCTACGCTACCAGTACTATCCTCAATTCTTATGGTGGGGACGGATTTTTTAATATGTAGAGGTTGTGTTGGATCAGTGGTTCCTATACCGACATTTCCAGAAAGAGTAATAGACATCAATGGAGACGTAGAATCTCCAGTTGTATTTGAGTTAAAGTTAAATCCGTAAGTTTGCCCAGTAAAAAATCTTACAACGTTATCCGATGCAACAATACCTGAATTAGTGTGTAATCTAAATCCCCCAGATGTACCTGTTAGTCTGGATGTGATTGCACCATCTACATCTAGTTTTGTTCCTGGGTTTGTGGTTCCTATTCCAACATTTCCAGCTGAAGTTACTCTAAGTTTTTCACTGCCATTTGTTGTAATAGCAACGTTATCAGTTGCTGGACTGAATAATCCATTATTTGTGTCACCAAGAAATGCCAGTGATGGAACTGTTTGTGTTCCCTGGTCTAATGTATAATTGTATGGTGATTTGTAAGTGTATGGAAGACGACCCTGATATGGCATATTACTTTAACCTCAAGTTTGTTCTAATACACTTACCGCCACATCTAAACTCGATGCAGTATTACTGAGTACTTGAATTTTATCTCCAGCTTCTAAAATTAACTTACTGCCTGAAATGTATTCAAATGCAGAGCCATTTGGTAGTGGTAGTGAACGAATTAAATATACATCATCTGCAGATACATTTGCTTTATTTAAAATAACATCTGCAGTGATCTGATCTCCAGTTCTATTTGAAAGAACCAACCCAATTACAACTGTTGTAGTTCCAGCAGCAACTGTATATGCATCAGTTGTTGAAGTGCCTACGCTTGCTTTTGTGATACTTTTGAATGTATTTGCCATGGGATTATCCTAACGCAATGGCTAATACTAGAGCATCGTCGATTGATCTCTGTCTTAAATCAACGACAGTATCTGTACCAATTCCTGTTCCTTGTCTTACATATAGTTTTCCATCTGCAGTATTAATTGCTAGCTCTCGTAGTGAGAGATTTGCTAGAGATGGAGCCTGTCCAGATACTGCACTGGACTTAAGTTTAATAGTTGTTGCCATTCGGGTCAATTCTCCAATTAGGTATATACCTATTAAAAAGAGGGATATATATCCCTCTTCTATTTATTCTGATTGTAGTTGTAATAGTTCTTCTGGAGGAGTTCCAATAATACTAGTTAATTTTTGCGAAAGCTCATCAATGTTTTCTTCTTGTGTTGGAATTAATGTATCCAACACATCATCAAAATCAGTAATCTCAGAAAAATCTTCAGTGATTAAATTTTCAGTTTGGTCAATTTCGGGCTCCTCTACAACCACAGTATCATTTATAATCTCTACATTATTTGCAGGATCATAAATTGACTTTGATTGATTTGTAATATGGTGGTGAACATAAATTCTGTTACCTTCATTACATGGTGTAAATGATACACTGTAATACCCATATTGTGGATCAAATGCTGGAATCGGACTACCAGCTTCTTCAGTCTTTTTAATAATATCTTTTAGTTCATCTGAAATTTCATCCGATTCCATTTGCTTATGATAAGCTATTCTGTTTTGTTCGTCTAAAAATAAATTCAACTCATATTCTTGTTGATCAGTTAAAAAATAAGCCATGAATAAACCTCAAACAATTAAATGTGTAATGATTGACCGACTACAGAAATTGATGATTCGACGTGAGTTTTTGGATTGAATCTTGTAACTTCAATGTTCATAAGTGGTGATACATATGTTGCCAAGTCACCAAATTTAATATCAATAACTCTATTGGCAACATCATAAGACTCTACTGGTCTTATATTTGTATAGGTATTTATGAGAGTAGATTGATTGTAAACTCGTCTATCAATATTAAATCTAATATTGTATCTGTTATATCCTGGTTTTGTATTTCCAATTACATTATATCCCACAGCTCCAACATTGGTTGGAGTTACATCTGTAGCAGAGTCACCAGAGAAGATCAGTGATTGTCCTGCAACAACTCCAGCACCAGCAGTGGTTGAGTGCATAACTCTTGGAGAAATGTAAGACCATGCTGTATCAGCTGATAATGTAGTGCCAGTATATGGTTGAGATAATGTAACCTCGTTATCATTTGCACCTTTGGATCTAACAACTCCAACAAAACTAGTTGGTGATGGTGATTGATCAGAGTAAACAACATCTCCTGGTAGTAGTGTTAGTGCTATATTTGTTCCAGTGATAGTACTGGAGCCAGAGTTAATGGAGATACTTAAAGACTGATTTTGACGTGCAAATGTAGTTGATATACATGGTCTATAGTTGATCACTGTATTAACTGCAAATTGTTCAGAAAGTCTTGAAGAAGTTCCACCAGAAACACTACCAGAAGCTGATACAGCTCCATTTTGTAATGAATACTTCAATCTAGTATTACTTGATATAAACTGATACTGTTTTGTATCATATGAATCACCACCAAATGAGCTATAATCACCTGTATTTTGAGAAGCATAAATTGATCCGGTTGGCAATGAAGTATGATTTAGTACAGAGAATATGTATTTTCCAGTACCATCATAATTAGTTAGAGTTGATGGAGCATAATTATTTTCAATTGTACCACTGGAGTCTGACTGAATCATGTATGGTGAATAAGCTGCAGATTCCCACTTGGCATGTACTGGAACTGCAGATAGCCAAACTGATCTATTATATTGTCTGCCCCACTGAATTGCAGAAGCACCATTCAACTGAATACCAATTGTTCTTTGGCCAGATGCAGATAGACCGAAGTTTCCAACCCAACCCTGTCTTCCAGACATTTCTTGTCCAGTAGAATTATCATTACCTTTGATATAATTTGTGTAATTTTCATACCAAATTCTATATTCACCAAAGGTTAATTTTACTCCAGTATCAGAATAAATGAACTTTCTTGTAATTGGACCATCATTTGTGAAGTTTCCTAATCTATGACTTACGAAAATATCTTGAATAGTATACCAATTTGGTCTGAAGCCTTCTCTATATCCGTTATGTAGAATATGAGTTGCACCAGAACTAATAGTACATCTGGAATATCCAAAATATGCATTATTTGAATCAGTAGATGGAGGATCCACAGTGAAAATTTGAGTGGAATAAGTATAAGTTCTTCCAGTGGTTGTAAATTTCCAGCTAGCATTAGTTATAGTAGCAGCTTTAGAATTTTCAACTAATGTAATTGTAGTAGCACTAACAGAAGCTACTGTGCCTAGCTCTGTTCCATCTGCAGTATACATGATATATCCTGGGAGAATATTTTGTTGTACAAATTTTCTCTCGTCAGTTCCAGAAGCTGGAGCAACTAAAGTAATTTCTTTAGATGTAGTTACAGCAGTAATTCTACAATTTATATCAGTGGTTGCCTGAATTCTGTAAATATCTTCCCATGTATATGATAGTTGATCACCTGCTCTTACTCTTCCGCTTCTATTTGGAACATAAATTGCATCGCAGAATACAGAATCACTAACGTTAGCGTCGGCAAGTTTTATGTTATTTGCACGGAAGGCACTACCACCAGTCTTTGGATATGTCCAACCACCATGATTAATATACATCATACCAAAGGTCTTGATTGGGCTTGTTGTGGTTGAATTATCTGCAAGTAGATTTCCACTTGAATCTCTTTGCCAATTTGCAATTGGGAAAGGATCAGCTAAATACACATTAATTTTGCCATTGGTTCCATCTTTGTCTAAGTCTAAAATTCTAGACTTGAACAAGAATGAATTATTTTCTCCCTTACCAGGATGACCATATGAATTATTATAACCATAATCAACTGTAGGTGCAATGTTAAATTTAGTACCTTCAGGGATGGCTTGAAGTAATGGCTTATCAAGAGTTAAAATAATAGAGTTATCATAATAATTGAAATAATAGAATACAATGTTTGATCCAGCAGGAATTGAAACTGTGCTTGAGCTTCCATCCCCAGGAGGAGTATCTCCAGGACCTCTACCTCCATCTGGGTCATTTAAATTACCACTTAGATATACAGTTGTGGTGTTATCAGAGTTAACTACTTTATACTCAACTTGTTTTTGCCAGCAGCAGTTATTAGGAGCATAGTATAGCCAATCTCTATCTAATCTCTGACCATATACGGTCATTTCTGTAGTTAATGTTGGTGGTGTTTCAACTAAAAGAATTCTATATGTTCCAGTTCCACCGTTTCCAGTTAAGTTTATAGAGTCTTCATATCCAGTTGAAGTTGCTGTAGTGAATGAATCTCCATCCATTCCCACAACATAACCAATTAGATTTGTATATGTTCCAGATGGATGAGATCCAGTGAGAGTAGCATAAATTGGCTGGCCCTTATTGATTGCTCCGGCAGTAACTGCACTCACAGTCATAATTCTTTCATATGGATCAGTAGCATTATCAATAGTAGTAAATGTTGCTGTGAATGTAGCATAGCTACAAATTCTCTGCATACTTCTAACAAATTCAGAACCAATTGTTATTGCAGTTTGTCCAGCATTTGCATCCTGAATACTTCTAGCTCCTAGATACCCCCACCTTCTAAATCCAGCTGGATGAATTTCATCTACTGAAGAATCTCTTCCAGAACTTAAGTTAGCAGAAGCTAATGGATTAACATAGTTGTATACTGCAGTATCATGAGTATTGTTAGCATGAATATTATACGTGTGCTTATAGTATACTTGTTTAGCTGAGCCATGTCTAAATGAAATGTTACCGCTAATACGTCTATCACCTTCTCTATTACTAGAGATATTAGTTCCAGCAATATTTTGTTGATCACCAACAACAATTTCAACTCTATTCCAATTTGTTGCAGAATTTGTAGTTACATCAGCTTTAGAGATATCTCTATAAGGAATGGTTACAGTTTGTCCGATTGAAAGTTTTTCAAAATCAGCTAGTAATCCCTGAGCATTAGTTGTAGAACTAATAGAAATCTTAGCAAGTTTATTTGTTACAATTCCAGTAGGAGTTACATAAGTTGAACTACCACCATAAGTTACACTTTCAATATTATTTCCAGTACCACCAGCATTGATTCTCTTCAATCCATAGCAAGTAACATCAACTGGATCTGCTAGAGTAATAGAAGTTGGAATTACAGTATCAACAGTAACTGTTGCATCACTTGCATTGTTAGGATCTAGACCTTCCCAGTCACGAATATAATGTGGCCAATATTTCGTCATACTTCTAGTTAAACGAAGTTCATAACCCTTAGGATCTGATGAGTTACCAGATTTCTGGAAGTCACAAGTTTCACGATTTCCAATAGTAATTCTACCAGTGCTAGGCCAATAATCTAAGATATTATCGTAGTCAAATACATCAAATCTAGTATTTGATGGATATGTGATAGTGTACTCATCATCTTCTAGCATAACAACAATATCCGCTCTAACATCAGAAGTGTTAGTTTCATTGATATATCTGTAGACACCAATATATGGACTGTTGTTGGTTGAGTTATTTACTGCAATCTTGTAGTAGATTCCATTGTATAGAATATATCCACCTGGCTTAAAGATAGTCTTTGCCTTTAATATTTCAGATTTTAAGTTTACAGCTGCACTTGGATTTTCAATACTGTTTACAATGAAACAATTCTTAGGAAGAATAACTTTAAATTCACCATTCTCAAACAACTCTAAAGTTTCTTCATTATAATTTTCTCTAACTGTTAATGTAAATGCGTTAGAAATCTTAGTCGCTCCACTATAAATTGCAAACACATCATTCTTGATGTGACCACTTCCAAATGATAAGATATCTAAACTTGTAAGTATTCCACTACTATTTGTAGATAATACTACTTTACCAGATACCGCTGTGTTTCTTGTAATATTTCTTAATTCATAGATGGTAGATCTGGTAGCATTAGGAATTGTGAATGCAGAAGTTATATTTGAAACAGATAGGTTTGCTGGTTCGGAATATCTAGTAATATTATCATCTTGAGAAAGGATGAGTCTAGAGTTAGTTCCTAGAATAGTTTTTTGATAACGAGATGTTGTAGTTGCAACATAATTGTATCTAATGCTGCTCAAGTAATTTACATTTAAATCAATTTTGGTTCCATTAGATTTTGATAGAACTGCAAATGATCCACTGTATGAAATTTTTGCAAACTTATATGCTCCGCTTAGAGACTGAGTTACTGCTCCAGTGCTTGGGTCAATATTAAATGTTTCTCCATAAGTAAATACTCTAATTGCTGTAGCATATGTAGTTTCAATGTTATCAAATTTAACAAATTTAGTTGCATTCTTTCCAACGAAAATGTTTTTGATGATATCTTCACCAAATTCATTTGCAGCATAAAAGAATGATAAAGTTTTTGCTTCCAATTGTGCATATGACACAACTGTAGTTGGCATTGACAACTGAGCAGGGTCAGTTATAGTAGTGGAACCATCGTTCCATCTGAACAATACAGCTGAGGTATTTCCAGCAGAAGATGGAATATAATCTGATGTTGGATTTCCGCTAGGTGCATTGTAATAGATTTTGTATGGAGTTTGATATCTTTCATTTAGAGCAACTTTAGTCAGAAGACCCCCAGCAGCAATAGGAGATTCCCCCGCCCAAGGAGTAACTGCTGAAGAAGATCTATTAAATCTTCTAATAGCCTGTAGTGTGTTGATTGGGAAGGTTCTAGCATCTCCATCTGATAATCTTCCATAAGGATCTTTAGATGGCTCTAGATAGATGTTTGATAATGGGTTATATTCAGACAGAGTTCTAAATTCTTCATCAACTGGAGAAGTAGAAATTGAGTATGCTGGGAGAGATCCGCCAAGTTGACTGAGTTCATTCTGATCTTCCATTTGGAACATCTCAATAGAATGCCCTGCAATAAAACTTCCACCTGCTCTGCTGGTATTATAACTAAACAAACCTGTCCAATCTAGTGATAGATTTCCTCTGAATCTAGTTCCATTTAGAGTTAGCTTTGCACCTCTACACTTAAGTAGTCCTCCTCTATATCCTCCACCAAATGTATTTGCAGTTTCACTTGCAGGAGATTGAGCACCAATAGTAACACCAGTTAGATTTAGTGTGAATCCAGATCCTGGAAGTGCATTTACGCTGATTAAACTGCTCTGATAGTTTCCATTTACAGGGAAGCCAGCAGATGGGAATCTTCTTCTAAGTGCTCTGTATGCATATGGCCATGATAAAAATATTTTTTTACCTCTTGCAGTAAGTGCATCATCATCAACTCCAGCACCAGGGCCGCTAGCTTTCTTGCCGACATAATCTAAGTATGGAGATGCACCAGTTCCAGTAGTGTCTGGAGTAGTTGCAATTGCAGATAGTAGATTCTGTTTTGCAACAATTTTGAAATCATCTGCACTTAACTGGTTATCAGATAAGGAAACAGTTCTTCCTGTTGGAGATAGAATAAAACCTCTGCCATCATTTACCTGGATCTTGAAAGATCCATTGATAGTAACTGCCTGAGAACTGCTATTTCTATATGCCCAAATTTGAGTAATTGCACCTGTGCTAGTATTGATGCTTGCGTATAGAGTTAAGTTGGAAACAGTTCCTCCAGTAGAAACTAATGATGCAAATAATCTATCATTATAACTTCTAGTATTTGTTAAACTTCCTGCAGAAGATAGGGCTGCATTTATTACAGTTTGAACAGGGTTACTTCCAGGAGTAAACTCTGCACCAGCAGCAATATTGATATTGTTAAATGTAATTGTTGGTACAACAAAACCTTTACCTATTCCACCACCAAACTGAAGTGTGGTATTATCATAATTTGCAAATTCAGTTAGAATAGTTTTGGAAATGCCAGCATTTTCAATAAATGAGTCAATTGTTGTTGCACCATTTGGATTTGATACATTACCAGGAGGAATAGCACCAAATTCTCTAGGAGAAATATCAATAACTAGATAACGTGTTTCAGTAAAACCATTTCTTCTGAGTGGAAGTGATTTCTTTCTATTTGTTGCAACAGCAACATCTTCAGCTGCACCATACTGAGTAGTAGAACTACCTGGAGTGCTCTTCAATTGAATTAACTGTGTTGGATACGCTGAGAAAGAGCCTGCTCCAAATGGATATGGATTGATTGAATTATCAATTTCATAATTTGGATTTCTGTCAATAACGATTGAGATGTATCCTTCTTCAGAACCTCTAATAATTCCATAAATTTCTGGAATATCGTATTTTGCAATTTCATCACCAAATATATCATACTGACTGAATGATACGGATGAATTTGCTGGGAGGCTAGTGGTAATATTATCAGTAAGAGTGATTACATTTCCAACGATGGAATCTACTCTAGTTCCAACTGGAATTAAGTTTACACCACTTGAATTTAATGATACAATCTTGTCACCACGAGAAATAGTTTCTACATTGTTTAGAGTGATTGTCTTAGTTCCTGCTGCACCACCAGATACTACAGTTTTAATGATTGCTGGCTGATAGCCACCCTCGTGCATAAATCCTTTTGGTAGGAATGTTCTTCTGGTATCTAAACACCAGTTGTATGCAAGAGTGGTAAATTCTGCACCATCTTCATTTAAGAATACTAACTTTCTCTTTCCACTGGTGTATCCTGCAAGATCTAAATCTTCTACTGGGTTAGTATATGAACCCAGGTTACCATTATTAGTACTACCAGTTCTATATACAGAGATTAAGACATGCAACTCTTCGGTATTTAAGTTTGCATTCTTTCTTCTAACACTTAGTACCTTAGTTGATTTTGATAGATTTTCTACGGTTGCTTCGTCAGATAATTTGATAACTTTTCCGTTTTCTGCCAACCAATACATGGTTGTTCCAGGAATAATATACTTTCTCATTCTATCAAATTGAGCTGCTGTGAAATCAGCAGATTTTAGTACTACAACTAAATAACGGCTATTTGATATAGATGCTGAATTTAATTCTAGATAATTAGCATTATCCGCAGTAGCATTTACAACATCTTCACTATTGATACTTGGAACTAATAGTGCCTGTACTCCAGCTCCTGCTGAAACATCAGCAATAACTTCAATAGCTCCGTCAACACCAGTAGTATTATAGCTATTGATTGATGGAGTAGACTTAATTTTATTCTTGATGTAATATGCTCTTCTTACAGTTCTTCGTGAATTTTGAAGAGTTGCATCAGAACTATAAATTGAATCTGGAATTTCACTCTTTGTAATAGCTTCATTTAGACCTAGGAAATGAGTGTTGTTGACATTAAATGAGCCATTTACACTAAGTCCTCCAGGTACATCAACGTACAATGCGTCATTACCAACACCATACTGTGAGCTAAAACTTGGAGAACGATAGAAGTAAACACTGTCTCCTCTCTTTACAGTATCTTCTAAGTATCCACCCATTCTACCTGCAGAAGTACGAGTGCGTTCCTTTCCAGCAAATACACTACTATCTGCAACACCAGTACCATTAATTTTTACTGAGCATGGGAATTCAGTTCCATCTAGTTTGTAATATCCAGGCTTCATTAGTAATTCTAATTCATCATTAGAATTAAATCCTGAATTTTCTGCCCATTGCTTTGCTTGTGCAAATGAGAAGAGTGGGCTGAATTTCTTAACTGCTCTTCGTTCTTGAATGTTTACTCCAAGAGCCTTAGAACTATATGGGTTTGGTAAGTTTTTATCGAAGTAATCTGTATCCAATGATACTGCAATTGGAACAGTTTTTTCTGCAACTTTGTATAAAATTGCATCTTCAATGTTAACTTCTTCAACTACACCCTTAGTTGGATCTAGTGGTGGAATGAATGGTGCTTCAGATGCCCATCTATCAGAAGAGAATACAAGTGTGCTACAGCCAGTGAAGAATACGTTTTTAGGATCAATTCCTGGATATAGGTTAACATAGTTTGATTCAAATGTTGCTGTTGTACCTGTAGTATTGGTTCCGTCTGAAATATTTTTGGTTAATTTAAATACTGCAGTATTGGTTCCATTGTGAGAAACTTTATAGTATGCAAAAGTTGCAATTTTATATGTGCCACCTTTTGGTGCTTGTCTTAAGGACACACATCCTCTACTTGGCCATTGCTGATACTCATCTGCAGTCATTGTGATCTGAAGATCTTTATATGTTGCAGAATTCAATACGTTAATATCATTAGTATTGGTGAAGTTAGCTGCAAGTTTTGCAGTTAGATACTTAACATCTCCCTCGGATGCATCAATACCAAATGTTCCACCTGTAGATAGAATAGAAGGATAATTTTTAACAACAGAAGTGTAAGTTCCAGAGCCACAATAGCTCTTTAAGTATGTAATTAGTGGAATACCATTCTGATAATTTGAAATGATTGCACTGTTATCAGTATAATCAATTTCTTCGTATTGTAATGGAATATTGATGATTGGGTTGAAATAAATCTTCTCTCCAGAACCATTGAGATAGAAATCGTTCACATCCAATCCATTCATTCTCATTTGAATATCAATCTTACCAAATGAAGGAATGCCAGAACTTTCAGAGAAATTGAGTTTAATTACAGCTCCAGCTTGCCAAGTTACATCATTGACTTGAGTATCAGTAAATACAATTGAATCTGCTACCTTTTTACCGTTTACAGATTTATATGAGTCAATAGAGTTCTGTAAATATGGTTGGATATATACTCTGTTGTTATCAAGAGTAACAGCTTGTGCAGAGATTAATTGTCTCTTGACTCTCCATGCGTCAAGATATTTTGGAGAGACATATAATTTGTCATTGGTATCTGTGGAAATAAATCCAGTCTTTTCTGGTTTTGCAGCTTTTACGAAACCATATGCATTGGTATTACCCTCAGGGAAGAATGTAGAGTTGTTAATTTCAGCTCTATCAATGTATAGTCTTTCACCGACGATCAAGTTATTGATATTTGCTTTATCACTAACTGTGAGTTTAGTAATGTTGAAGAAGTTTGAAAGTGCTTTTAGTGCTGATTGGTTTGTGCTGCTGGTTTCTCCAGATGTTGCAGTAACATTGATAACAGCATTAGAAATTCTGTTTTCAATATTCTCAATGTCTAGGTAATTTGACTCAGATGATCTGCGGAGTTTTGGTACGTTGAGTGTTACTGTTGAAGTTCCACCAGCTTGAATGATTTGATTTCCGATATAGAAATCTCCAGCAGAGTTAGTACCAGAAGATGCAATAAAACCGCCAGCGTTTTCATAACCCTGAGCAATAAATTGCTCATAAATTTTAAGTACTCTTGTTTGAAGATTTGGGAAACCAGTAGAATAGTTACCAGAACCTAGACCGATATATTCCCAGGTATGTGAAGATGCACGGAGAATAGATGGTCTGTATAGAGGTAATATTGGTGCAAAGGTTAATCCTGTGGTATTGCTGGAGCTGCTATTCTGTAGAGTAGTTGAAGTTACAGTATATCCAGGAGCAGTTACAGGAATTCTTCTATCTATTGCATCTAAATTGACACCAAATAAATTATATTCAGATACTTTAGTTGATTCAGTAGTTACTTTTCCAGCTAGTAATTCGTTAGAAGATCCTCTACCGAATCTAAATCCTGTGGAATATACATTATAGGAAGCACTATCTGAAGTGTAACCTAAAGAGGCTAGTGTTCTTCTTGAATCCCAAGGTGAAACTGGAGCAATAAACACTCTTCCTGAGTTATCTGGACCACCTCCAGTAGTTGCCATTGTATTACTAGATGTAATATATCTTAGATCTAGTGCCTGAACGAGTCTATGTACGGATTCTGCAGTTACAGAATATAGGGATGGAATATCCTTATATGGAGTGGTTGCATCATTTGATCTATAACGTGTATAGTTTGGAACAGAAATATCTTTAATTCTATTTCCAGCTCCAATTAACTCTACCAACACACGAGAATCTGCCTGTGGTGAGTTCCAAATTCGTTTGGTATCGTAATCTGGACCTTCTTCGTTTAGTGATGGGTAGAGATAGTTTACATTGGTGAATAGTTTAGTATCTTTGTCAAAGTTATTTACTTCTTCAATGAAAGTACATGGGAATGTATTTCCAGAAGTAATTCCTGTTGGCCTTCTTTGAATGACTGATGGAACGTTTGTAGTAGAATCTACAAATTTATTTACGTCAGATCTAACTACGGTTAAGTAGTATACACCATCTCTAACATCTTTCTCCCATGCAGTAACTTCTTCGACATCCCAAACCATAAATCTATAGCTTGAGTATGGCACTCCATCACTACCATTGCCAGGTCTGATACCTTTAATGATAAATCTCTTTTCTGGAGCTTTTGGAATTACGTTTGAACTTAAATATTTTGGTATAGTATACTCAACTTTCCATAGGAAATCACCAGGGCTAGATGATCTTGTATCACTATACTTCTTAACAATTAGAGTTGATGGGAAGCCAGTCTTATATCTTAAAAGTTTTTTGGTAACTTCTTGTAGTGTGGTTGTAGCAGAACCATCACTTGCACTGTACTTAGTAACGAAATCGAATGATTTTTCCTCATTGAATGAGAACACAAAATCCTGTAGGAACTTATCTGTTTCTGCATCCGCAAAATCAAGTTTTAAATATACAGTTTTTGAATCTTCATCCCAGAAGTATCCAACTCTTTCACTGTTTTTAGTTTTTGCAGTTCCATCTGGATTTTTTGGATTATCTTCATCTGGAATTACATCAAATAATTTAACTTTTGCTTTAAATGCTGTAGCTCCACCAGCAGAATCTTCTAACTCTAGATTAATATATCTATTTGATTCTGGGGTAATTCCTGAAGTTTGATAGTAGTCTCTAAACAGTGCATACTGATTAGAAGTTCCATAAGTTAGGAATCTTTTTCTTATAGTTTGGCCAGTTGCATGATCAATTGTTTCTACAGTTAACTCAGGAATAGTATCCTCAGTTAATCCTCCAGAAATTTCAAGATATAATTTGAAATATTTTGAACTCTGATATCCTACGAGAGAACTTTCAATAGCTGAAGTGAACTCGTCACTAATAGCACCAACAGATCTCCAAGTAGAATTTGCATCAATATTATAAAAACTTACGTCTGATACCCCTGTTGAAATTCCTTTTGGAGGAATTACTGCAGTAATTCTACCTTGTGATGCAGGAGCAAATGCATTGAATTGTGATCCTTTAGCACGAAGTGAAATCTGACCGAAGTTGGAGTTGGAGTTGGTGATAGACATATCACCACCAGTTTCAGCCAAGAATTGATCTGCATATCCAACTGCGAACACAGATACTACCTGGATGAATCCACCGTTGGATGCTTTGATGTGGAAGTGTCTGCACTCTGGCTTATATTCTGCATCTGGATCTGCAAAAACTGGTGGGTTTGCAGTAGATTCTACATCATCATTGTATAGAGTTGTATTGTTAGGAGAAGGAGTTACATTGGTATCTCCTTGTAGATCCTTAGGTTGAATGAATACGTTTCTGTCTTTTTGTAGAGAAATTCCAGTAAACTGTGCAACAACCATGGACTTAAAGCTGTTCTCAGCAACTTTACTACCATCAGTATGCATACCGCACATACCAAAGGTAGAACGTAGTGAACAGTTAAAGATGTATGGTGAGCAAGAATTAACAGTATCAATAGTGCTATTCTTACTGCCATCACCAACAATAGTAAATTCTTCTGGTCTTACTTGAGATGGATCAGAAACTCTTCCCTGCCATGCATCAATTTTTTTATAATACTGTTCTAGTTCACCATCAGTTGTTCTTTGGTCTGCATATGTAAATGCAACAACTCTATGGTGAGAATATTTTGAGTCTGTGGTTGAACTAAAGGTAGGAATTCCGTTGGAATCAAACGCAGCACCATTGTAAATTGGTTTTGTTGCAGTTGCTGCAGCATCTTTAAAGGTCATCTGCCAGAAATAGCATCCACCAGTTACTTTAAAGATGGAAGTCTGATTAAAGATTCCCTGAGTTTTTCTGAGTTTTACATTTGCAGTACCACCACCAACTAGAGTAACGGTAATAGCTTCTCTAGTATAATCATCTGGATTGTTTAGAATACCAGTTGCAATTGCACCAAGTGTAGCAACTGCATTAACTACAGTAGAGCAGTCTCCATCAGAAACGTATCCATTTCCTGCAGAAAAAGCAAGTCTATTGATAGTTTTTCCTGATGTAATCTCGGAGTATGTAATACTATTATCATTGTAAGATTTTACAATGAATCTCATGACACTAACTGCATGATTAAATGCAGCTACGGTTGCAGCAATTTCTTGAGATACATCAGTATCATTGCTCTTCATGAATTGGGTTCTATATCCATTACCATCAATATAATATTCAGCATTATTAAATGTATTCTCGTTTCCACCTTGCCTTAGGTCTGTGCAAATTGCATCAATAAAATATCCAATATCACGAATACATAGGGCTTTCTGTGCCTCGGTTAGTCCACTTTGATATGCACTTTGAGTAGCTTCTAGATATAATTTTGTTTGCTCTTGAATATATCCACGATTCTTCTCGATCATATTTGCACCATCATACATCACATGTGATAGTGCATATCCATCTCCAGTTAAACTTCCGTCAGTGGAGAATGGAGCTGGAACATATTTTGGTCTGATTACAGTTTTTCTGAGGTCATATCCAACAATAGAAGTACCTCTAGGTACAATAACCCCACCATTTCTTGGGTTAAATCTAAATGACTCATTATCAATAGTTGCTGTAGTACCTACTGTTAATGGGTTTGTAGTTACATCATATCCTGGTCTGTTATCAATCTCATATTGACCAGGAAGCACCATGATAGTAAATGCTTCAAACTTATCATTGTTTAGAGTTACTTGTCCGGTGGTTCCTGCAGTTGCTTGTGCAGTAGCAATAAATGAAACACCTACAGTATTTGAAGATGCACCAATAGACACAAAATCAGTATTTCCTACACTGGTGATTGTATATGCCTTTCCAACTTCTAATGTAGATGCATTTATTACTGCTGGATTTGCTTTATAACTTCTCTTAGCTGCCTCTAGTAATGCTCTCTCAATAGTCTTAAATGGTCTGTTTAAATTACCACCGTCATTAGCTTCTGCATCGGTGGCATTTAAATCAGCCTGGTTTACATATAAAGTAATATTTTCTGCACCTTCAAAGTTTGGATTGGTTCCACCTAGAACAGTGTTGTTTCCGGTGATAATAGTTCCATCTGCCTTGAAAGTTAATCTAGGCTGTCCTGCCGTAGAAATGGATAACTCATTTGTACCAGATTCGTAAATACCAGTCTGAGGACTATTTTCAAAACTAATTGCTGGAGCCGCAGGTGTATTGTTACTATCGAATACAATCTTTACGCCTTCCGCAATACCACCAGAAGTAATTCTAGTTAGAGCCATATGATTACCTAGAGGGGCTTTTAAACTAGATTTATTTATACAAGTTTACCTATCAAAACAGTTCATGTTATATTCTGTAGGGTTTAACAAATTTATTATGTGCAAAAGTGCTAAATCTGGCTTAGAATCTCCGCATGTAAATACATCTAATGCGGAACTACCTTCTTCAGGCCAAGTATGAATAGATATATGACTCTCGGAGAGTAACGCAACAATGGTTACTCCTTGTGGTGTAAATTTATGAGAGCAAATGTCCAATAATGTTGCTCCAGCAATATCAATTGATTCTCGTATTAGTTCTATCAGAACTTTTTCATTATCGAGAATAGAGTGGTCACAACCGTATAATTCTGCGACACAGTGCTTTCCTAAATTCTTCAAGTTCGTGGTAGTATAAAGGATAATTTATTTATTCCCAAAAACCATAGGGGCTAAAAATCCTGGGGAATTTTTTTCCGGGTATTTGGTAAACAAAAGTCAATTTTCGTTTTAGTATGTGTACTTAATCATATCTTCGGTTAGTGATCCATTAATGAATGCACACATGTTAGTAAAGTCTTGAGCGTCTGGTTCGTGTAGCTTTAGGTACTCACCATCATCTCCATGAAGATGAATAGTCCTTGATAGCATGTCTACTTCAACACGATTTAGGGTTGAGTTATCTCGGATGTTCATGGGCAGTCTCCAGTACCAACCTAGTATAGCACGATACTTGGCGGCTGTCAACCCCCATTGGATTATGTATCGAAGATGGCTGGTCCTTCTCTGAATGCTAGAGCAGCACTGATGTCCAATAGAACACCTTCAATGCTCTTTGTACATAGCCCAGTTGTATTGGTGAACATAGCTCCAGTAACACTTTCCAGATTTGTAGATAACTTAGACTTTGTGGTAGCACCAACAGTAGTATCGTTATCAATTCCCAATCTAGTTGTAGTGTTGGTTCCCATAATACTAGTGTTATATAATCCACCCTTCCAAACATTTTCTGCAGCAGCTTGGAATTTATTTGATAATCCAGTTCCAATATCTGTATTGGTTCCTGCACGAAGATTAATTCTATTTCCACCAATTAAGCAGAATTTATTCAGTCCAATATATTTGTTTTCATACATTGAAAATAAATTCCATGAGCCAGTACATAAATGATTTTGTTCTGTACAATATGTACTGAATGTTGGTGAGTGCATATCCAACTGCCCACCTGCACTTAGTCCTATTTTAGATGCAGCTATAGCCAATCCATTTGCAGCACTTAACTTTGCATCATTGCTGTAAATGGTTTCATGTTCTCCATTGTAAGTTACTTTACTTTCTCTGTTGGCAAATACATTATATTGTCCATCAACTTCTAGGTGATAATTTCCACCAACTTTTAAGTGATAATTTCCTTTGACTTTGATGTGTGCATCTCCCATGATATTAACTTCTTGCTTACCAAAAGTAACTTCAACTTTATTATTACTATTAGTAACACGAATATTTCCATCGTCATCAACTTGGAATCCAGTTCTACTTCCACCTGCTTCAATAACAAGTCTATTGTTATATGGAGTATCATCCATCATTATGAGATGTCCAGCTTCACTTGCTTGAACAAATTGCTTTGAGTATTCTGGGTTCCATTTTCCTGCAATATTATTTGTTACTCTAAAGTTAAATGGATTGCAATTATTTCCAGTTAATGCACATTCATTCCAATCAATTTGCAATGGTGATTCAGTAGTTCTATTACATCCAACTCCAAGTAAATTTAAAATGAATGACACAATGTTTCCAATGTTGGCTAACATATTTGCATTCACAAATCCTTTACTGTCAAATAGGTCTCCCATCTGACCTATGTTTCCAACTGTTTTAATCAAATCTATAATTCCTTTGATTGCATTTGCAATCTCAGTTCCAACTGCAACAATCTCAAAAATAGAACCAAAGATATTATTGATGCACTCTTCTGCAAATGCTATGTATTTGTCAGCAAGATCAATCAAATCTCTTGCCATTTTTTCGACAAACTCTTCAATAAATCCTTCAATACCTTTCATCAAAGCATCAACCAATGCCTCATCAATAGTACAAGAAATTGTTTTTAATACTTGAACTACAACCTCAGTTAAAGTTTTTACGAAGTATGGAATGGGACTACTTGCAGATAGACCAATATTGTTTAAAATTCTAGTAACCTCTTCCATTAACCAAGACTTAACCTTATTTACAATATACCAGATTAAGTTTCTGATTACTGCAATACATCTATCAACAGCACGTTTTAAATCTACAACTTTATTTGTAAATTTACCATAGATTTCAATTGGAGTATCGGTTTTTTTAATATATCTTATAGATGTGCCTGCAGTATGTGCAGCTGGCTTTGTTCCATCAGCACCTCTTTTTATATTGACTAAAGATTTTTCATTCTTTCCATTGTAAGTAATAGTTTCACTTCCAATCTTGATTCTTCCTATTGGTGGAAATTGTGCTACATTACTTACGGTGATAAAGTTTTCTTCAATAGATAAATCTCTTGTGAGAGTTGGGTTTCCTGCATTTGGATTATATACAACACCTGTTTTAAAAATATTTCCAAGACCTTCAATACATCTTTTTATATCTTCTACAATTGTATTTACTGGACCATCTTTTCCATCAGCAATTGAAGTTGCACCTAGATTGCCAGAAGGGTTTGATGGAGAAGCTGGTAAAGATGCTGCAGCTACAGAGTCAGATGCAAGACCACCAGCATCATTTGTTCTTTCTGAATCTTGAGGTTGTCCAGTTTTACTTTCTTGTGATGTAACTGAATTTACTATACCTGGATTGTTTGCTGCTGCGAGTGTTCCTGGTTCTGCAAATATTGGTCTGATTTGACTGTAGAATGACCCCATTACTACAGGCTGTTGACAATCAGGATAATCCAAGAAAAATCCCATCACAAAACTACCAGCCTTCAATCCTGAGTTAGCAGCGTTACCAATTCCACTAACCGCAGCATTTGTAGTTGGTTGTAGCACAAGTGCCCATGGAAGATTCTCAGGTTTCTCAAAAGGATCATGAAACCCGAGAATCTTTACACGTACTCGTCCTAATTTTGCATCTCGATCATCTGGATTTTCAACAGTACCCAGCCACCAAGTGAAATCATTATTGCCAAGAAATGCTGAGTTCTGTAATGTAGGATTGATTGACATTTATCACACTTCGTATATACGACATTCGGGTGCATTAGGATTTTCATCACAATATAATTCCAACGGAGTTGGATCACTTGTTTTATCTGGATGATTTTCTTTATATTTTATTAGTGACTGCAACTCACTTTCCAGATATCTACGTCTTTGTGAATTGATGTTGCTATCCATCAATTCATCTTGGTTTTTATTAATGTGTTGGTCTATGTTCTGATCCATTAAAATGTTACTTTGCTAGGGACATTTTGGGTTTTAATTTCATTCCCACCGAATGAATCTCTTGTTAATGTAGCAATAGTTCTAAGTTCAGTTCTATTTAGGATAGTATGCTTAACAGAGTGTACCATATATCTCCCACTAATTCTAGTATCTTCTTGAATTCTACCATCTTTACCTTTTCTGGGAGATGGGATTGAAACATTGATTACATATCCTGGCTGCAATTTTAGGTCTCCAGGTACTGCAATTTCTAATTTATTATATTCTAAAAAGTAATATCTATAAATTGACTTCTCATAATTTTTATTAACTTCATCTACATGATTCAATTTTTCTATTTCCTCATTAGATAAATCTTTCCAACCAAATGTAGATGTTGTAGTTGGCCTGTATATTAATCTGGATGGGTTTTCAAGTAATTTTGTATTTTGGAATGGAGTCATCTTATTTAAATGACTCATATCTTTCCAGTATGTGGATGCATTTGTATTCCAATTTTGAAAATTTCTATTATTAATATCTACGTATAAAGCATTGTGTGAAAATGCACCATTACGAAGATCCTCCAGAATGTCAAATGCTTTTGGTGAAGCATAATTTAATATTCTATAGTTATTCAATTCTGTTTTGGATACATCCGTGTTGCCCTGAATAAATGTATATTTTGTTTGGTTATTTGGATATGCAGGAGCATCAAATAATACATCTAATGATTTGAAGTTATACCCTTCCACAGTTTCATAGAATAAATATCCTACCGATGATTTATTTTTGATGGGAACACTTCTCCTTGACATCCATATGGCAGTATCAAATATTCTCCAATTGGGAACATACATATCGAAGGGATATAATGTACTATCAACATTTTCAAATTTTTTGTTGGAGATTAGTTTTATTTTTTCCTTTAAAAATATCTCTGCTTTTTTTCCATCAACTCTTTCACGAATTCTAGTATATTCATTGTCTAAAGCTTCTTTGCTGACTGCATGAATTACATAGATCTGATCCTTTTCCTGCATCACTCGACCATCAATCTTGTGAATATAATAATTTAAAGTATATTTTACAGATAAAGTTGAGATTGAAAATTCAATTCGTTCTTGTCCAATCAGTGGTATAGTTTCTATTAAATTTTCTCCGATGTCTTTAATTACTATTTGACAATATAGACTTGATGATATAACACTTTGATATAGTGTAATCTCTTGCACTAACTCTTTTATGTCAAGTTTTTTATCATTGACATTTAATGGATATAGGAATACAGATTTTAGAGAAAAATCTCCAGTAAATTGTTGATTCATTAGAGTCTTGTTTTGAGATTAAATGCTAGTGAGCTATCTATCGAAGAATAAGATCCTGCAGAATAGTCTGGAAATTCTACTGGAGTTATCAGGTTGGTGTTTGTTATTGTATTGGTTCCACTCATCATAATATATGTATCTGAATATGCAGTAACATCTTTAGCTGCTTGAAGATATTTCATACTGTCTTTTTCCATTTGTGCTCCATTAAATTTAATTGGAGCATTTAACATTTGATATAATTTTCCAAGACTTTCCGATACTTTAATAGGATCAAATACTGGTTGTTGATCTTGAGTAGATTCTTCAGCAGGAGCCACTCTATCAGCTTCAACTGTTGGTGTTTGAGCTGCTGGAGCTGTTGCTTGGCCAGGAGTTCCACCTTTTCTCAATAATGAAAACAATCCTTGAGTTAATGGGTCAACCTTACCATTTAAAGTTTCTGCCAAATCTTTTTTTGTAGTGTGTTGCTCTAGGTGTAAATGTGCTCCACCAGATCTTCCTGCACCAGGAGTTTTTGGCACACCTCCACTCATTGCAATTACAGAATTAGGATTAAAATTTTGACCCTCTTTCACCCAAGAAGGAATAGAACTTAAATGTGCAAGTCTAGCAATCTTTCCATCAGTTAATTTAACATCCATATATTGACCATAGCCACCATTAGCTTCTTTTTCTACACTAGAAGTTCTACCAATTTTCATAAATTGCCCACCCAGCGTAAATGATAATGGAGTTCCAGAACCAAATGCAATATCTATTCCTTCATGTGCATGTTGTCGGAATGATTCTTTATTGCCAAATTTACTAGTAATATCTCCTCTAGATACCAATCCACCAGTTTGCATTTTTGCAACACCAGCAGTGTTGAAAGTATGTCTCTTATAATTTGTTTCGTTTACTTGTTGAGAAGTATCTATACCTGCACCCGCAGAATAATTTCTAAATCCAGTTGCATTGATCAAATACTTAATAGTATTTCCACTTAGACCTTCAGCTTCTAATGCAGATTTCAATTTAGATTTATCCATGCCCATTGCTAGGGCTTTTTCTGCAAGATCTAAAGATCCTTTACCCCATTGCTTATTAATATTACCATTACTAACTGGAGTGTATTGTCCTGGGCCATATATAATTCCACGAATACTTTTATCATTTGCACCATAGAATCCTGCTGATTTGCCAGAATCTAATATTCTCTTTCTATTGAGTACAGAATTTACAACTAGTGCCATACCAACAACACCTTCACCAGCAGCTTCTGCAAGTGCAAGTTGTTTTAGTAAAGTTCTATCATCAGCAGAAGATAAATCTACTTCACCAGTAAGGTCACCAATATCTCCAGTAGGATCTCCTGGTCTTCTTTTATTTTTAGATTTTTTAGTAAAATCTAGATTGATAATATTGTTTAAAATATCTGCAAGGATTTCACGAATACTATTACCAGAATTATATCTTGCTTTCTTGGATTCTTCTGATGATTCTTTCTTTGCAATGATATTCAGAGTCTTACTTGTGCCAAGTATCTTTTCAAGTTCTGAATTAGATGATTGTTTCTTTTGATCAATATCAAACCCACCTATTGTTCCGCCAATATCAGATGTAAATACATAATTACTTGATCCAAATTCTCTTCGATAAGGTGACAATAAACTAGATGCATATGGACGAATTGTTAATCCAATAGGTCCTAGAGAAGATATGACAGCATCAATTCCACCAATCATTGATGATGCCACTATTCCCATAGGAGCATTTAATATAGTTCCATCGTAAATTCTAGGCAGAGGAATAACTGCTTCTGGTCCTGCTTCACCAATAAGTGCTCTAGTTGGTTTTGTTACAATACCACCCACTGCAAGAGCAGGTTCTTTTGGTGCAGAAAATCCTTTAAAAAATCCATATAATTTATCTCCAACCCAATCACCAAGTAATCCACCAACAACAGCACCAAACGTAGCACCAGCAGCAGTGCCAGCAAATGGAATGATACTTCCCAATGCTCCCATGACAATACCACCAAGCCATGCACCAATACTAGATCCAATCAGCTTTACTGCAGCTTTATCTACTGGATCTCCAAAAATTAAGTTGAGTCCAAATCCAATAACAGGACCAATCAATGGAATTTTACTTAATGGTTTTGCTGTAGTTTTTATTGTATTTTTTACAAATTCTTTTGCTGAAGCAAATCCAATTTTAGATGCTACTTTTGTTAAAAACTTTAATGCATTCTTACCAAATACTTTAAGTATAACTCGTTTAATTCCAGCAGTTAATCCTTTGGAGTATGCAATATAGAGATTAGGATTTAATAATTTAAATATTCCACCAATAGCTTCTTTAAATTTGCCAGATCCTATATTCTTAAATACATTACCAATGTTCTTACCATTCTTTAAAATCCATACAATATCTTTTAATATCTGACCAGGAGACAATAATCTTCTGATGATAAAAAATCCACCAATAGCTTTGAATACACCAAAGAATCTTTCTAGGAAGCTACCTCCAAATAAAATACTATGCAATCCACCAAGAACACCTTCAACACCAACTCCAGCAATAAAGTCAATCATCTTGAATATATTTTTCATTGCCTTTGCAATTTCACCAAGAGACTTTACATTCTCTGGCTGAGACATCCATTGAAGAATTTTATACCCCGCAAAAAATTTAAACAAGTCATATAATTTCACTGACTGTTCTTTTATCTGACCTCGTACAGCACCCGAAACTGTATTAGACTTTTTTAATTCTTGATTTCTTTCTCTTTCTGATATTGTAGATCTATCAATCGAATTTTTTTGAATTTTGAAAAATTTTTTCTCCAAGTCAAAATTTTTCTTTTTCTGCAATACTAAATTTTTGGCAACACCATGCACCGTCTTCAACTCTTTAAGACGAGTATTGCCTATAATGGAAGCTGGTCTAACGGGTGTTAAATTTTCCATTTTATGGTGCTATCGGATAATTAATTAATGGATTTGGTGGAGTTGTATTTCCAAGTGCCGCAGTCATTGGCTGTGAAGTTGTTTGAGTAATAGTTTTATTTGGTTGTCCCAATGTAATAACATTGCCACCAGTTTTAGATTGGTTTCTAGATTGACTTTGAAGTTGTAAATTTTCTTTTTGAACTCTCTGTAAATTTCCAGATGATTGTGAAACAGTCTGGGTTATTTTTGGTGGTGTTGCTGGCTTTGGTGTTGAAGTTAATTCTTGATTAGGTGAAGGAGCATTCAACATCTTGAATAATTTTCCAAGACTTTCTGCAGCAGATGCTGCCATTTCTGCAGTAAATGATGATGATTCTTCCGAATCTTGATCAGTGGTGCGGTCCTCACCAGTTCTAGTACTTTTTCCAACTAAACTTGAAGCATCTAAACTAGTACTCTTACCTAACATAAAATTTGCCCACACTTCATGGAATTTTCTGGATGCATCAATATGAACATGTGGTCCGGTAGACTTGCCAGTATTTCCTTGAATTCCTATAGCATCACCAGCAGAAATTTTTTGTCCGGTTTTAACCAGTAATTTAGAAAAGTGTCCAAATAAAGCAAGCGGTTTTCCATTATCATCCACAAGCTCTACCATATTTCCATACCCACCTGGATTGCTGCCCGCAAATGCAACTGTTGCACTAACTGGAGTCAATACTTTATAATTTGGATGACTTGGGCCATTCAAAATATAATCTTTAGTTATACCATATTTCCTAACAGAATCTCCAGTTCCATGATGAGGTCTCAATTTAGAGAAATCAACTGGAGCAACTAATCTTGAAGTTCCGCCACCAGATGTTAGTAATTCCATCCCAGCTGGAACTCTTCCACCACCCTGAAATCTAGCAAATTTATTATAATTAATATGATCCAAAACTCCAGGGCCACCCATTCCCTGAACTGCATTTCTGTTAAGCACATATTCACCTGGCTCTAGTAATGCAGGAATTTTATCTCCGGCTCCTTGACCAGGAACCGCACCAGAGGTAGAGGATCGGTCAAATATTGGGGACATGGAAGGGGCAGCAGATGGGGCCGCTGGAGAGCCCGCTGGGGCTGCTGGAGTTGGGGTAGCTGCTGGAGCTGGTGTAGCTGGTGGTCCAGGTGGAGTGGTAGCTGGGGCAGTTTTCTTTTGCTTGCTAATTAAAGCCCCCAATATATTTCCAAGCAATCCTTTAACAGTTGTATCTCTACTAGCATTAAAATCTTCACCTTTCTGTTGATTTACATTGATATCTTTTTTTCCAAATAATTCTGCAACATCTCCCATTCCAGATGTTACCATCTCACCAACACCACCAACAAAGCCAGTCATTCCAGAAACCAATCCAGGTGGCAATCCAAATCCAGATGCAATATTAGAAACTAATGGTTTTATAAATTGACCAATTCCAGGAATCTTTCCTACAGTAGATGAAATTAATGCTAATATTCCAGCTCCAATAATCTTAAATGGTAATGTCAATAAAGTCATGAATTTAGGAATTACCTTATTGGTAGCTGCCTTGAATCCATCAATTCCAAATGAACCCAATTTATCCAATGGAAGGATTGCCTCTGGGCCAGCTTCACCGACGATAGCTTCAGTTGGCTTTGTTACAATTCCACCCTTTGCTAACTTTGGAAGTTCTTCCTGAGACTTACTTCCTGTAAATAATGACTTGATAGAACCACCGATTTTTGCACCGATGTTAGTAGCAATATCTATTCCAGGGAATAGAGTTTTTAAAATATTTTTACCAATATTTGATAGAGATTCTTTTGCCTTTTCCCCTAAATCTCCTTGCCCAGTTTTATCAGATTCTGCAGATGTTTCTGTTGGAGATTCTACTGGTTTTTTAGTATCTACTGATTGCTCAGCTTGACCTTGAAGTTCTTTTTGCCCGCCAAGCAATCCATTGGTTAAAACAGATTCTAGAAAATTTGGTAATAGATTAGTTAAAAATTTTACTGTCAGTGAAATTGCATTTGGAATGCTTGCAAAAACTGATGTTACATCCTCTATAGTTTTAAGTAGCCATTCGACTCCACCACCAATCCATCTAAAACTAAAGAACTCTGCAACCTTTCCAACAAAATCAAATACACCATTGATTACCTTAGAAGTAACCGTAATGGTTTTCATTAATACATCAACACCAAATTCAGTGACTGCACTAATGAATTTAAATATCTTTGTAAATAAAGTTACAAAGTCCTGAATTTTTTTTGAGTTTGCTGGGTTGGATGCCCACTGAAGAACTTTATATCCAACAAAAAATTTCAAGAGATTCTTAAAGAATTCTCCAATCATAGAAATGTCAGACTTTGCCTTTTCTACAATAGGATTTGCATTTGATTTTTTTCCACCTCTTCCTCTACCTTCTTCTTGTAATCTTTCTCTTTCTCTAGATTTTCTTCTTTGTTCTTCCTTTGCAAAGTTTAAAATTCTATCTCCAAGAAAACTATAATACCTCTTCTCAATAGCAAGTAAAGTTCCAAGTGTTTTTCTAATCTGACCTAATTCTTCAATCTCTTTTTTGGCAATAATATTTCCAGACAATCTAATAGGTCTCCCCCCAGTAATAGCTGATGGATTTACTGGGGAAAGTCTTCTAGATCTGAGAGACTCAGCAAATGATTGCATTGATGTCTGGGTTTGTCTTTCTGCCATTTACTTACAACGATGTTGTTGTTTTATTTTTGAGATTCTCTTCTTCAATGTAATCTACCAACATTTGTACATATATTTCTCTTTCCCAAGGAAGCATATTTTCAATTTCCGAAAGAGCCCATTTATGATGTTGAAGTAATATAAAATTAATTCTGAAGAAATTTTCTAGCGACTCATGTGCTAGGGCTATGCGAAAAAAGACGCAAGACCCTCCAATACAACATCACTTTCAACATTAGTTACTGGGTTAGTAACTTTAACTGTATGGGATAGTTTTGGCATAGTCTCAAAGAATTTTTGAATTAACAGAAACTGAGCCGTGTCTAAACTATCTAGAAAGTCATTAATTTCCTTTTTGCTGAAACTCTTTGTTTCATATACATCTTCACCTTCTACAACCTGTTCAATACAAGATGCTGCAATTTCAAATACATCTTCAGTTTTTGCATTGGCAGTGAAGTTTGTTTTGACAAACATCTCCATGCTAGGATATTTCATTACAACAGAAATAGTATCATTCAATGAAATAATTCTAGAGTGGTCTTCAAATTTTTGAACTTTAATATCTTCAACATTGAGTTCAAGAGGAACTGTAGTTTCTCCATCATCTGGACATGTAATATTTAAATCAATCTGTTCTCCAACAGACTTTGCACGAATATTGAGAAACAAATACTCAATATCAAATACAGCAAGATCATCAACTTTAATTTTAGATACAATGCAATTCTTTAGAATAGTTTTTACTGCATTGATCATTTGATTTTCATCTTCAGATTCCATAGCCATGAGAAGAACTTTCTCTTCTTTTACTAGGAATGGTCTGTATTTAATTAATTGATCAGTTGATGGTAAACGCAATTCATACGTCGGAGTTACAATTTTTGGTAAAGGCATAGTGAATACTATAATATAATCTAAAATTATTTAGGTAATGTCAGTCCAAGATTTTGTTATTCTGGTGGAGTTTTCTCCAGTCTGAGATGATGGTACTGCAAGTTCATATTCAAACGTAACCTGAACCTTTACCAATTGAGAGGATCCACTTGATAATGGTATTGCGGATATAGTTGTTGGGAATGCATTCCTCAATCTAACTGAGTATGTTGCAAATGGTTTACCAAATCCAGAAATATACTTAAGTCCAGAGTCTGGAATAATTTCATCAATATTATAGAAGTTAGATTGGTAGTCTGATTGAGTAGTTTTTAGTCTAGTATTTTTTCTACTACTTCTATGTCTCTCAAGTTTAATTATAATTATATCACAACAATAATCATCTCTGTATCTAGTTCTACCTAAATCAACACTTTGATTCATATTAATGTTTGTGTTTATCGTATTTGTGCCTGACAATGAAACACCAGTATAAATGTAATTACCCCAGGCATCAAAAATTCTTCTAATTTCAGAATCTGCATCAGAGATAAATGAAACGGTAATCTCATTGTTTACAATTCCATATGCATATTTCATCGTAGGAGTATTGGTAATTCTATAATCTCCTGTAGAAATAGAATACCCAGGGATGGTACACTCATCTGCATATACTCTCATGAGTCCTTGCATATAGGATTCATCATTATTATTTACATCTCCGGTCATGCCAAGAGTAAATAAATTTTTTAATAATTTACTTTCATTAACAAGTTCAAATTGAATATCATAAAAATTACTTAGAGAAAAACCATATCTCTCTACATAGCTCCTAAATTGTTTAAAATTTTTAGGAATCGGATTAATACTCATCTACTACTATCTCCCCAGACAAAGGATTTATTAACTCGTTTATATGATCCTTTCTGCCTACTCACGAAACTCTCCAACGGCAGAAAGATAGACTTCATCCAATCTTCACTATTTATTTTAAAAAGCGGTGTATCAAGACCTTCATAAACATAATTATGAAAGCACTGTTTTGGAATTGTTGGTCGTCCATCTTGAATACTTTGCAGCACTTTATATCTAGTTGGAAGATTTAGATAATGTAAATTTGCTCCAAAAAATTTCTTCCCACCTTGCAACATATAAACTAATGGAAACTCATCATAATATGGAAGTTTTTTTGCCCAGGTTGCACTATATTCAAACAGATAAAGATTTCCACCAGATGGAATTAATGTCTCATCTAAAGTTACAAGTGTTTTATAAATATCATTTCTTCTTGCAACTTCAGCAACTGTATCTTTATACCAGCTATAGGATAGGGCATAGAATCCACGTCTTTTTTTATTTGCTATCTCATCTACTTGTTGAAATATATTTAACTGAGGTTGATTTTTAGTCCTTGCCGATACTTCTCTTCTCATACCTTTAACTCCGATTCTGTGAGTACTTTAAATTTCCACATTCTATCTTCACAGAATTGTTTAGCTGCCTCCCATTTTGCTTGATTTTTTAAGTATTCAGTCACTTCATAGATGTAGCTTTTAGTTTGTCTCTGAGGTTTCTTGGGAGGAACAGTTTGTTTACTTGGCTTTATCTCAATCAAATACTTAACAACAGTACCATCACTTTCTTGGATTTTTACATAAAAATCAACAAAATATCTATGGATTCGATTGTCTAATGGAGATCTATATGGAACGACCACCTCTTCTGATGCCCATTCTAACACATTTGGCCTAGTGTCACAGTACTTCATGAACTTCAATTCCCATGAAGATCTGTAAATTATATTACTATAATCTCCTTTGTATTTGCGAATATTTTTGGGAACAAATTTTCCCTTTAAAGTATTCATAAATACTTTTATAATAGGCGTATCATAAAATATTTATGGGAGCTGCTAGTAAAAGTTATAACAGTGAATATCAAAAAGGCCAATTTGGCAAGGATTTATATTGGCCCGATAAACAATATATGTTTGATATGTTGAAGATGGACGTATTAGAGTATGTACCAATATCAAAGGCAGTGTCTTCCAATGCTGCAACAGAATTTACTGCATTGACTGATATTCAAAGTGTGGATACCGTATATAATATAGTAGATGGTGCCAGAACACCTGGAAAAAGAAAAACACTGAGCACAATTTTACTTCCAGTTCCAAATGACATCAATTATTCAGACCAATTGAATTGGTCAACTGACTCGATGGGCATTCTTGGAAAAATGCTACCTGCATTAGCTGGTGCGGCTGCAAATGGTCAAGGAGATGTGGGTGCATTAATTTCAAAATTAGCTCGTGGTGGAACTCCAGAGTATTTACTTAGTGCAATTAAAGCTCTTCCTGGCCCAATATCACCAGAAGGATTGACTCAAGGAATTGGCGGTAAAATTTTAAACCCATATGTTGAACAAGTATTTAAAGGAATTGGAATGAGAGAATTTAATTTTTCGTGGAAACTTGTTCCTAGAAATTCATCAGAACAATCAAAAATTCATAATATTATTAAAGCTTTACGATATTACTCACTACCAAATTATAGTACAGCTGGGGTAATAGATACAAGTACTGATCCAGCATTTCAGGGATTTGAAGATGCAGTAAATCTAAAAGACCGATGGTTAACAGTTCCAAATGTATTTAAATTGACTTGGATGCAAGCAGACACTGGAGTGGAGATACAATCTCTACCAAAAATAAAGCCTTGTATATTAAAAAATATTCAAGTTAACTATACGCCAGATAACGTATGGGCAACACATATTAATACTAGTGGCCAAGGATTAAGTGGTCCATCTCCAATTGCATACAATATAACTATATCATTTGCAGAAACAGAAATTATTACTGGTCATGAAGTTATTCCAGGAACGGATGGGGGATACTAAAAATGTTTTTTAACGCACAACCAAATTTTTACTATCCATACAAAAGTGGTTTAAAATTATCAAAAAATCTATTTCGTAGAGTTAGATTTAGAGATAATCTTAATGCACTTTACGTAGCATCCACAAGATATACTGTTCAGCAAGGAGAAACTCCAGAACAAATTTCAAACAAAGTATATGGTTCACCAGATTGGTATTGGTCAATATTATTGATCAATAATATCATTGATATGAATAACGATTGGCCATTATCAGATTATGAATTAGATACTTCAATTGAAAACAAGTATGGCAATGATCAAGATAAAATTCGATTTTGGGAAACCAAACAAATTTTTGAAGGGAATAACCTTGTGTTGCAAGGTGGAATAATTATAGAGTATAATCAGAACACTACAAATCAACAAGTGCCTGGGTATTATCCTCCAACATATACATTCCGTCAACCCAATGGAACTCTGTTAACTGGTTCTCAAGTCATGACTCCAATCACAAACAGAGAATTTGAGTACAGAGAAAACGAAAAGAAAAAAGAAATATTTTTAATTCGACCATCATTCTTGACTACTATGGAAGAAGAAATTAATACCTTATTCGCATATGATACTGATTATAAAATTGATTCTGCCGGAGTTAGATTCTCCGAAACTGAGCTATAAAAAAAGGGGGTCATAGACCCCCAAGTATATCAGTCTTCTTCAGCTAGTCGAGCAAAGTAACTTAGAGTATCATCTTCGTCGTCACTGCTGGTAGAACGTGAAGAGAATGAAGGAGTAGCACTAGCAGCAAAGGATTCTACTGTAGTGGATTCTTCGTCTTCATAAGTCTCACGATCAATACGTTGAGTTGGGCGTGAGTTTAGAACATCAGTCAGACGCTTTTGAAGTTCTTCATAAGTTTTGAAGTTATCTCCAGAAGTAAACTGAACTAGGCTATGAGTCTTAGAATAGATCTGCTCTAGTTGATCATCATCAAAATTACCGAGTGTACTAGGGCTAGAGAACTCAGACTTGTCATAGTTCCAGTAACCTTCAACTTTACGAAGCTTGATTTTGAAATCTGCACCAGTCCAAAAGTCGAATGGATTGATAGGAGTTTCATCTGCAAATGCAGGTTGCATAGCTTCAGTGATTTTGTCAAAGATCTTTTTGCCAAACTTGTAAAGGAATACTTTACCTTCGTTTTCTGGATGAGCAGGATCTGTTACAACGTAAATGTTGGTGTAGTAGGATAGCTTACGTTTTTGCTTGCGGGCAACTTCTTTGTCTTTCTCGCTGCCGCTATTCCAGAGTTGACGATTGAGATCTCCTACAGGATCTTTCTGGTTGAGAGTGGTTAGAGAGTTCTCGATATACCAACCACCAGGACCTTGGAAAGCATGACTCCATACCTTTGCCCAGGGAACATCTTCACCTTCGGGGGCTGGGAGGAATCGGATTACAGCATAACCATTGCCTGACTTGTCCATCTCAGGCTTCCAAAACCTTTCGTCAGCACCACCTTCAGTGGCTGACATCTTTTCGATTTCTTGAGTTAGCTTTTCAAAAGAATTGTTTGAATTACGCTTTAGTGTTGCAAAAGACATGCGGATTCTCCGTATTAGTTGGATTGTTTGGATTTGGCTTGTGAACCCGAACCCATGAGAATATGGTAGCAGGTTCAGACAGATTTGTCAAGCCCTTCCTTGGCAGCGGCAATGTCCTCTTTCATCTGGATGAAGATTTGTGACACATCGACATGGGAAGGGACTCCAAGAAATATAGCAGATGCACGAATCATTTCTACAAATTCTTCGGCTTCTTTGTCACTAGAATACTTTGCTCGGAAGTAAAGTAACTCTTGAAGTTCAACAAGTCTTTCTAGTTTATCTAGACATTCTCTACGTGTCTCCTCAGTTTTACCATCGGGACCATACATCATTTTAGCAAGTGTTTGATATAATGATGTCATCTCTTCTAATTCATCACGAATTAATTCTTGCTCAAAGAAAGACATTAGTTTTTAACCTTTGACAAAAGTATCTGCTTATATTTAGGTTTGTCCACGGAAAGGAATGGTTCGTATTTCACGACCTTCTTTTTTATTCCTGGCCAAACCAAAGGATCAACAATGGTAGTATCAAAATCTTTGATAAAGTTTAACAATTGATTAAGAATAACCAGTGTTTCTATAGATATTGAATTGGATAGATACTTCTTCAATAATGGAGGATGAGTAGATGTAACTTTGAATATATCTTCAAAGCTGTTATCATTGAGTAAAGTATCTACATCATTTGCAAATACAAAACTCATACTCTGAATTTTTTTAATCCACTCTGTATACACAGAAGTATTCTGCAATTTGTAGATATCTCCAATCCAAGTATCTTCATTCTGCACAAAATGGGATACAAAATATTGTATTAATTCTTCTTGATTAAATTTTGTGCCTAGCTTTTTAAAAAAATATTTGTCCCTTCGTTTTTCAAAAGATTGAAGGGTAGTTCTTGTCTTTCCGTTAAAGATAAAATAATTGTAGCTATCTGATGTAAAGTGTAGTTTTATTGCGAGATAAAGTTTATAAACTTCAAATCCATTCATAAAGGAAGTCTTGCACGAGAAGTTCGTTTCATAAAGTTCATACGTTGTGCATCAACTTTAAGTTTTTCCTTCAATGGTTTTGAGATTAGTTTAGAAACATTTTCTAATTCAATTTGATTCTCTTCACAGTATACCAATACTGCATCAATGTAGTTGAGACCGCCTTGATTAGTTTTAACGATCTCTTCTACTTCCATAGAAAATTTGGCTGCTGTCATAAATTTGTCTTCAAATAATTCATCTAGTTCGTTGTTCTTCATAGGCTTCGATGTATTCCATTAGTACTCTCATGTATTTCATGATGTCGTACTCCTGGAAGACTTGAATTTCTCCATCTTCACAGGCAATTAAAGTAACAAGTTTCTTCACTTTGATACCAGTACGTTCATAATACATCATTGCATATGCACATTCCTGTGCAATGTAATTCTCAATCCATTCTCGTTTCTTTGGTTCAGTGGAAGATTTAAAGTCTATGATTGCCAGCTCATTTT
>JACCDG010599692.1_pt1 | contig 53922 bp, 76 predicted proteins | sample 7442471 | NCBI WGS metagenome assembly JACCDG01 (sample SAMN15323444, study PRJNA562643) | freshwater metagenome | isolation source: river surface water | place: USA:Blue River Watershed | collected 2017-08-17 | reverse complement strand
GCACCTGTACGGCCCGTGGCTGCCGTACCCGAAGGTGAATGCCGGCTGAGCCCGCTGCGTCCCTCCCCGCGATGACGTGGCACAACACCCCCTGCGCGCCGACCCTGGCGGCCCTATCCGAAGCCTGCCCGCTGGGCTGGGCCGAGCTCGCGTTCGCCTACCACGCCGGCAACAGGACCGCCGACCCGCCGCAGGATGCCGACTGCACCGTCGCCGTCGCGCGCATCTGGGGCATCAACAACAGCAACCTGCCCGGCCTCATCAACATGCTCGATGACCTTCGGGGCGAACCCCCGATCGGCGTGCCCTCAGTCGATTTCACCCTGCTCGCGCGCTTCGACCACGGCGCCGGCCCGTGCAACACCTGCGGCCGCACCCGCAAGCCCGACGAGGCCAGCTGGGCGTGCGCCGGTGACGACGAGGAGGAGTTCGGCCCCGGCGTCTGCGGCGGGGTGTTCCTATTCGAGAGCCGCCTCGAGGTCTGCTGGGGCCCCGAGCACACGCCGGTCTACTTCCTCGGGCACAACCCGATCTACCCAAGGAGCGCCTGATAATGGGCAACCTGATCCGCAGCATGACCCTGAATCTCGACGAGCTCGCCCGCGATGTCCTCGTCTCCTCGCATCAGCACGGCCGTGCCGAGGTCGTCATGGAGGTGTACCGGCACATCGTGGTGACGGGCATGGAGCGCGGGACCCGGTGGCGCAAGAACGACCCATGGTCGCACGCCCGCTACCCGAACTTCTCCAACATCGTCGGGCGAACGACGAACGGCGCCTACGAGGATCTCTACTTCGCGCTCGACGACAGCCTGACCTCGGACGAGCACATCGCCCGTGTGATCTCCCGGGCCGTTCTCGGCAGCAGCCGCACCCTCGCTCGATGGCGTCGAGACCAGGGCAGCATGACCCGCGCGACCATCCCCGTCCGTGTTCGCCGCGCCGCAGGAGAGCGATGGTGTCACCTGCGCGCGCTGCTGACCGACCCGGTGGGGCGACGCATCAAGCCGCAATTCAACAGCATGCACAGCGAGGCCAGGATCCTGCGGCGGGCGCTCCTGATCCCGAGCTCCGACGGCTGGGCGCTCGGCATCGAGTACGGGTGCACGGACGACCCGCGCCCGTCGGCGCGCCATCACGGAGCCGCCTCGAGTTGGGTGGCGCAGCAGAGCCGAGCGCACGAGGCAGCGGACCCGCAGCACCAGATCCCGGTGCAGCGCGACAAGGAGCCGACCAGCCTGTTCGTGCACCGCTGCGCGGACTACATCAACAGCATCACGGAGATCCACCGCTGATGGCCATCGACATCTTCGAGAGGGTGCGGCGCTACCTCGCCGCGATCGGCCCGGCCACCGCTGGCAGCGGCGAGTCGCACAAGGTCGTGGTCGCCGCCTGCATGGCGGGCCACGACTTCGGCATTGAGCTCGACCACTTCATGCCGATCCTGGACGACTGGAACGGGAGCAACAACCCGCCGCTGAAGCCCCAGGAGCTACGCACGCAGGTGTCGAGCGCCTACCGCTCGGCCAAGTCGCCGTTCGGCCACAAGCGGACCGAGGGCGGGCCCGCGGACGACGGGCCGCCCCCGCCTCCTCCCCCGCCGCCGGAATACCCGCCGGTCGGCGAGGTCGCCCAGCTGTGGGAGCAGTGCATGGGCGTCGACGAGCACCCGGCCGCCGCTGCATGGGTGGCTAGCAGGGGACTCGATGTCGGCCGCCTCTCCACGCCGCGCGAGCTGCCGATGGCACGGGCGCTCCGCCGCGTCGCCGGCCCGAACCACCCCGCCGCGCGCGAGGGAACGAAGCTGCAGCAGCCTCGGTGGGCGGGCATCGGCGCCGAGAAGATCACGCCGTGGGCGGACACCGGCTACCAGCTGCTGATCCCGTGCTACGACGCCGCCGGCACCATGCGCAGCTTCCGGGCGCGCTGGGTCCTCGACTCTCCGCCGCCGCTGGGGAAGGCCATCCCGCCCCGGGGCTTCGAGGCGCGCGGGCTGGTGATGTGCAACCTCTCCGGGCTCTACCTGCTCCGCTTCGGCCGCTGGCCCGACGAGCAACTCGAGCGCGACCGCCAGCTGTGGATCGTGGAGGGGGAGCCGGACACGCTCACCCTGGCGGACATGCTGCGCACGACGAAGTCCCCAGAGCGCGCGGTGTGGGGCCTGTACAACGGGTCCTGGACGGCCGAGCTCGCGGCGCGGATCCCCGACAACGCCGACGTGGTGATCGGGATCCACGACGACAAGGCCGGGCAGGTCTACACGGACAAGGTCGACCGGACGCTTCACGGGCGGGTCCGGCTGCGCCGGCACGTCCCGAAGCAGCAGCGCGAGGCCGAGTGAACATCGCCGGGTCGGCATGCGTCGCAGGCCCATGCTTTCGCACGTCACCTTCACCGGCTGGGACCGGCACACCGATCTGGCTGAGCTCGATGCTTTTCTCATGGCTTGCCCGCAGGACCGGATCGAGGTCGCGGTCCTGCACTCAAGCTCCGCTGTGCCAGGTGCTGTTCGGCGGGCTGCCTGAGATCTCCGGCGTCGGCATGTGGTGCATCTGCGCGGAGATCGACGACGTGGCCCTGTGCCACGACGACGCGTTCAAGGGCCGGCGCTCGCCCGGCAACGCCGGCTTTCAGCCCGTGGCCGACAGCCCCGCGCCGGAGTGGCGCCGACCGACGCTCGACGAGCTGAGCCAGATCGTTGAAGGCCGCACGCCGCCCGCGATCGTGAAGTGGACCCGCTTCGAGGCGTGGGGCGAGTAGATGGCGAAGCGCGACCTGAACGACCAGCTGCGCGACCGGACGCTGGATCTCGATGACATCGAGCCGCTCCCGACGGCCGAGCTCGACCTGCCCACCGCGGAGGAGCTGTATCTCGCCACGGTGTGCCAGGCCCCGAAGTGGCTCGAGCACTCCCGCGTGCTCGACGTGCATCTGTCGCCCCGGGCGCGCTGCATCCTCTCGATCATCCGCCGCGGGGTCGCCGAGGGCTTCGGCCAGATCGACCGCGCCTATCTGACCGGGGACTCTGCCGCCGCGGTGGCGCTGGCGTTCGCCAACAGCCAGCGCAAGAAGGGGTCGCCGCTCCTGACCGAGGCCTCGCTGCCCGACCTCGGCAGCATCCCGCACCGGCTCCGCCTCGTGGAGTCGCAGATCACGATCGACTACGCGCAGGACGTCCTGATCAAGGCGTGGGGCAAGGACCGCCTCGCCGCGTGCTTCGAGCAGGCCGCGAAGTACGTCGTCACGAAGGGCGTCGACTTCGCGCAGGCGTGGATGGCCGAGAAGCAGGACAAGCTCCGCGCGCTCTCGGCCGGCGTGCACTGGGTGACCGTCGGCGACGCGAGCCGCAAGGTCATCGCCGACATGAAGCGCCGCCTCGCCGATGGCGAGGACGAGGGCCGGCTGCTCGGGACGAACTTCTCCGCGCTCGACCGCATGGTCCGGCACTGGGCCCCCGAGCGCTGCACGATGATCGGCGGCTGGAACGGCCACGGCAAGAGCACGATCATGACCGAGATCCTCCAGAACCTGGCGATCGTCTCGGGCATCCCCACCGCGCTGATCAGCCTCGAGGACGCGGTGTCGATCACCGTCGAGCGCCAGCTGGTCTGGATTCAGGACGACCTCGACTCGGCGGCGCGCCTCTCGACCGGGCAGCCGGCGACCCGGTCCTTCGCCGACGGCTACCGTGAGGAGGACGTCGCGCTCTACGAGTTGAGCGCGCTCGAGGTGCTGCGCGACTGCCCGATGCGGATCGTTCCCGGCGTCGGCTGGACCCTCGATCAGGTCTGCCACGCGGTGCAGGACGCGGTCCGCCGCGGCTGCAAGGTCGTGGCGGTCGACTACCTGCAGGCGATCCCGATGCCGGCGGGGTACAGCGACAAGAGCGCCTGGTACGACATCTGCGCGCGCCGCATCAAGGCCGCCGGTGTCTCGCTCGGGGCGCACGTGATCATCGGCGTGCAGCTGAACCGGCCGGTCGACAAGGACGAGCGCAAGTGTCGGCCGAACCGCTTCATGGGCGACTACGCCGCGGTCTGCGAGCAGATCGCGGAGAACTACATCCTGTGTCACCGCTACCAGAAGGGCCACCGCTTCGAGGCTGGACAGCCGCGGCTGGAGCGGGCCAAGCTGATCGTGGACAAAGCAAAAGAGGGCGAGGTCGGAGACATCGATCTGGCGTGGTGCCAGACGAAGCACATGTTCCGCCCATGGCGAGAGAACGAACATCAGCCCGAGTTGGGCGAGAAGGACGGGTACAAGTATGCAAGACGGTGAGACCTCTATCGGTTTCTGCGAGACATCCACTGGCGAGACCCCGTGTCAGCGGCCGGGAGAGCGCCCCTGCATATCGATGAGCAGCCGCGTGCGGCTGGCCATGCGGACCTACCGCTACATGCTGGCGCGCGCCGCCGTGGGCGACTTCCGCGAGCCGACGTGCACCTGCATCCCCGCCTACTCGGGCGGCGACAACGGGCGGCTCGTCGCGGTCGACGGGGCGATGCGGGACCCGGCGTGCTTCGGGGCGATGGGCGAGCCGTGGGCGCAACCCGGGGCGCAGGACTGCGGCGACGAGGCCGACCCCATGCGCCGCGTGGTCGACTCGTACGCAGCTCGCAACCTGCTGCGCGTCACGGCGATGGCCTTCGCGGCCGGTTGAACACCGGGGCTCTTGGCCCCGTCTCCTGACCGATGCCCGACAAGACCAGACCACCGCCGGCCCGGGCCGGCATCCACATCAACAACGCCCCGACCGACGACCCCACGCGCCTGCTCGTGCACTACGACGGGCGGGTCTGGCCGGCCCTTTTGGCCGCCGGCCTGCTCTGCGGGGTCCTCGGCTACATCGGCGGGCTGTGGATGGGGACCGACCACTACACCATGAGCACCGTGTGCTCGCCGGAGGATGCGCGATGAATGGAGACCACGACGAGGCGATCGGCAAGATGCTGGCGGAGAGCCAGCGCGACCTGGGTGTGCAGCTGCAGACGCACTGGACGCGCATCCTGGCCAACGACTGCAGGGACAGCGAGGGCGACCTCGTGGTCGTCAGCGAGTGGGCGCGCAAGCGCTTCGACCCGCCGCGCTACAAGGTCCAGCGCCACGACGCCGACGTGCCGAGCAAGGCGTGCTCCTGGGTCCGAGAGCGCGGTGTGCCATCGGAGGTCTTCACCGGCGAGGGCGCCGAACTGTCCGCCCGCCTCGCTGCATGGTCCGACTACGACGAGCGCATGGCCCCGGTCTGGGCCGCGAAGGTCAACCCCGGTGGCTGACGGGTCGTCGGGCCTGCTGGTCGGCCAGCAAGATCTGATCTCGGTCCCGCCCGAGCACGACGAGGCCCGGCTCCGCTACTACTGCGTGGACCGGACCCCGCTCGGAGTCGTCCGCCAGGGCGTGCTCTGGGCGATCGACCGACACGTCAGCGCCAGGGTCCGCCGGCCGGTCATCCTCGACTGCGCCGCCGGCGAGGGCGGCTTTCACTCGGTTCTGAAGCAGAGCTACCCGCGCTCGCACCGGATCGCCGTCGAGCCCAGGGCCGAGTGCGAGGAGCACCTGCGGCGCCACGCCCATGAGGTGATCATCGGTGGCTTCCTCGATCACGAGATGAAGGTGCGGGAGGACGTGCCCAAAGCTCACATCATCGCCGCCAACCCGCCCTTCGCCGACCCGGAGGAGAATCCCTTGTGGATGCACTTCTGGCGCGCCTGCGCGGGGCACCTGCTCCCCGGCGGGGTGGTCGTGCTGCTCGGCCTGAACGAGCTCGGGCAGCGGGGCACGAAGGACCACGCCGGATTCAAGCTCCTGCCCCCGTCGGATCAGGGCCGCATCGCCGGCCCGATCAAGTTCCGCGGCTGGCGGCGGGGCGCCGACATGCGCTGTTACAGCTGGTGGGTCAGGCCCGAGAAGCAGCGGCGCCGGACCGACGACGCCAGCTGGCGGACCGAGAACCTCGCCTGGCTCCCGAAGGAGGACCGGGAGTGGAAGACGATCCCGGGTCACGAGCCTTGACGCAACGTCTGCGTTCCGCGCACCCTGCGGATCGTGTACGGCTTCGAGGCGACCCTCCATGCTCTCCGCCAGTTTGTGCGGTGGGACCGTGTCCCCGAGATCGAGCCGACGGCGGAGTGCAAGGAAGGCGATCCCCGGTGCTGGCCCACGGTCTTTGATCAGCGCGCGGTCGTGCGACCGTTCAGCGGACGGGCGGGGCCGCGAGACCCCAGCCTCGTCTCAGCGATCGAGGTTCACCAGATGGACTGCGAGCTCGGGGTGTCGGCGCTGCAGCTGCGCGCGGCGAAGGGCGACCACCGGCTGGCCCTGCGCAACCGGGTGCTGAAGCAGCCGTACCACCTCGTCGGGCTGCTCGACGGCGACGTCGTCCGCAACCACGGCGTCGAGCGCTACACCTTCCACGGCAACGCCGGGAACGCCGAGAGCATCGGCCTGGCGATCGAGGGCCGCTACCCTGGCCGCGAGATGTCGCGGGCGGCGAAGCACACGGCGCTCGAGCGCGCCGTCGCGGTCGGCCGAGCTGCGCTGTGCGAGGCCGAGAAGATGCTCCGCGAGGCCGGGGTCACCGGCCCGATCCGGGTCAACGCGCACCGCAACTTCTCGGGCCAGCGCCTCGCCGACCCCGGCGAGGGGATCTGGCGCGAGGTCGTGGTGTGGGGGTGCAACACGCTCGGGCTGGTGCCCGACCTCGACATCCACCGCGGGACCGGCCTCCCGATCCCGATCGAGTGGGACCCGGCGGCGAAGTTCAGCTGGACGGGGGCGCCTCGTGGGTGAGGACGGGCGCAGGCCCGTCGCTGGAAGTGGACGCCGGGACCGGCTTCCCCGGAGGACAGGGGCCGAGCAGGAGCGCCAGGACGATGGCGACGAGGACGAGAAGGGCAAGCAGAAGGCGGCGACGACGGCTGGTCATAGAAGGCCGCTACCACGGGCCCGGACTGGGGGCAACCGAGCCCTTGTGCGGCGAGAGCGTGGATGGTTCGACCGCCATCGGTCCTGGCTCGTGCCCTACCTCAGCGCCCTGTTCGTCGTCTCCGTCGAGGTCCTCGCGGCGTTCACGAAGCCCCTGCCCGAGACGGCGCACGTCGTGCTGCTCGCGTTCTGGGGCTTTGCCGTCCAGCGTGGGGTCTCCAGGCAACGGTCGACGGTGGCGATCGAGACCGGCCTCGCGGCCCTGGCCGCGCGCAGAAAACTACCCGTGGAGACCTTGCGCGACGAGTTCACCGCGTTCCAGGCTTCCCTCAAGCAGCTACCCCCCTCGGGAGATTCCCATGACGACTAAATTCGGAGCGCTCAGCAGCTCGGCGTGGGACAGCGGAATCGATTTCCACGCAGAGCGACCATATCGACACAAGCCGCATACACGGCCAGTCGATTTACGGCAGGTCTCGACTGCGGCAATCCCTAGGGTCCGCAGGGGTTCTCCCCCACCGCTGGATGACGATGTAGACACCCTCGGGGGCCTGGTCTTCGTGATGCTGTTCGTGCTGCTCGTGTGGCTTTGAGACCACATATCCGCGGAGGAGGAATGATGGCAGTTTTTTGGTGACGTGGTGAATCGCGCATAGGACGCGCCGTCTGTGGCGCTATGATGCCAATCACCATGATCCTGCCTTTTGCCATTCTCCTGCTGGCCCCGACCCCGACCCCTGACCCGATCATCGCCGCCTGCTCGCCGCCCCCGGCCATGTGCGAGACGCTCGAGTCGGACTGCGTCGCCGCCGGGGTTGACCCTCACCGATGCCTCGAGCTGGCGCAGGGGGTTTGTCCATCGAGTAAGTGCCTGGCCTGCAGCCGGGCGGTCGACGCCTGCACCCAGGCCGGCGGCGACTGCGATGCGCTCCAGCAGCACTGCGACGACGCCCTGCTCGGCTGCTCCTGCGAGCCGCACTGCGCCGAGACCACGAGCCTGCAGCCCGACGAGCTCGTGGCGGCCTGCTATGCGTGGCCGATGTCGCTGGGCCAGTGCGACGATCCGAGCGCGGGCCAGTGCATGACGACGATCCCGTGGCAGGGCTGCAAGGGCCTCACGACCTGCGAGTACTTCGAGTGCATGGAGGACATCGAGCTGTTCGGCACCTGCGAGGAGAACATCCCGGCCTCCTGCATCGAGGTGGTCGCGTGCATCAAGGCGGAGGCGATCGGCAGCGTCCCGACGCGCCTGCCGCTCACCTCTGGGAGCCGGCGATGAAGCCGCTCGCCCTGCTCCTGCTCGTCGCCTGCGGCCCGGTCATCGTCGGCACCGAGACCGAGACGTCGACCGGCGGGCCCGACGTGGAGCCGACGACCAGCGCGTCCACGGGCGCCGTGGGCTGCTGCGAGGAGCACGGGAGCATGCCCGGCAAGGCGGGCCTGTGCGCGCTCGGGGAGCCCCCGTTTTGCGTCGACTGCGAGGGCCAGCCGGCGCTGTGCCAGAATCAAGGGTGCGCGACGCCGGGCGCGACCGACTGCTGCCTGAGCGACGACGGCGAGACGATCGCATGCCCGGCCGCCTGCGCCAGGCTGATCGAGGCCTCGATGAACGGGGAGGCGAGCAAGCGGCGCGTACAGGTTGACTCGCGCGGCTGCGTGGGCCACCTGACGCTCGAGGTGGTCTCGCACTCGGGAGAGGGCCTGGTCGACGAGAACCTGTTCATCGGAGCCGCGGGCGGGTGCGTCGTCTATGGCGGCCCGGACGGCCTCGCCGCGGACTTCGGCGGCGTGTCCATCCTCCTGCCCGGCGATCCGGCGATGGACTTCTACACCCTGCGGCTGCGCCTCGATGGCGTGCCGCAGGACGGCGTGCAGGTCCCGCTCGATGTGGTGCCGGCGACGCCGGCCATCCCCGGCCGCGCCGTCCGGGTGACGACCGCCGACGACTGGCGCGAGGTCCCGCGGGGCACGCTGCTCGCCAGCTGCGACCCGCAAGAGGTCTAGCGCGAGGCCAGCACCTGATCGTTGTAGGCGCGGACGAGGAGCCGCGCCGAGTCGGCGCTGGCGCCCTGGATGATACCGGCGGTGATGGCGACCTCGCCGGTGTCGCTGGCCAGCACTTCGACGGTCTGCCCCATGATGTGCGTCCCGGCGGAGGTGTTGGCGATGCCCATGCCGACCAGACCATCGGCACCCTCGGACCAGTCGTCACTCAGGGAGACCCACAGATCGCCGCCGGTCAGCAGGCCCGCCTCGACGACCAGCGACAGGCGCCGAGCCGTCTCCGGGAGGCCCATGTCGGGGGCGCCGGAGAACTTCGTCCACATGTTGTACGTGGTCGGCGCGGCGATCGGGAGGGCGCCGCCGAAGACCTTGCCCGTCTTGCGCTTGGTGACGACCCAGCAGCCGCCGTCGACGCGCTGGACGACGATCGAGGGCAGGGTGTTCTCGAAGTACGCCGCGCCGAGGTACACCATCTGCGCGCGGGTGATGTTCACCGAGCCCCAGAAGTTATCGACGATCCCGTAGGTCGCGGCCGGCGAACCGGGGAGGCCGAGCGGGCCAGCGCCGGGCGTGACGCCGCTGCCTGCGACGACGACGATGCACCCGCGAGACCCCACCGGGATCGTCGCCGCGAGGTCCGGCGTGGTGTAGCTGTCGACGATGTAGCACTCGCGCGGCGCCAGCGAGGCATCGTAACCGGCGGGGTACGGTGGCGGCGCGACGTAGGCGTAGAGCGTCTGGCTCACCACGGGCAGACCGCCTCCGACGTAGTTGCCGGAGGCGCTGAGGCTGACGTTGGTCCCCCGCGGCAGGTGGAACGGGAGTCCGTTGGGGAACAGCCCGTTCATCGTCACCGCGAGGGTGCCGTCGAGGGCCGCAGCCGGGATGTCCCAGCCGCCGCCCGAGACGCCGCGGTTCTGCATGTATGGCGCGTTGACGTTGAACGCGTTGTCGGGCGTCACGCCCACGCGCGGCGTCAGGATCGGCCGGCAGTACATGACTCGGTCGGGGTCGAGCTCGATGACGGCCTTCTCGACGAAGACGTAGGCGATCGGGATCCACCCGGGCGTGCCGGCGGGGAGCTTCGGGTGCAACGCGGGAGTGCCCTCGCGGACCTGCAGCACCGCCTCGCTGATCTTCTGCACGACGACGACGCTCGGGGTGAACGTGTTGTCGGCCGGGTTGAAAAAGTCGATGATCTCGGCGGTACCCGAGACGGCCGCGGGCTGCACCTCGATCACGTCCCAGCGGTCGCGGATGGCCTGGCCCGGGTTGTGGGTGACCTCGGCGCTGGCGCGCAGCTCGAGCCACTGCGCCTTGGAGTCGGGCTCGGTGATCGAGTCGTCGAACAGCTGGCCGATGCCGGCGCTGACGGTGACGCGCAGGGTGCCGGGGATGACGGAGGCGAGGAAGCCCTTCAAAATGCCCGACTGCCCCGCGGTCTCCTGGTCTGTGCCGTGCGACCCCCGGAGCACCTCGCTGGTGTTGCGCGCGAGGTAGTTGGTCTGCGTGTTCAGCCCCCCGCTGGTGAGGCGCTGCTTGAACTGCCACTCGTAACGACTCTGGGTGCCGGCCATGGCGCAGACGGTATCACAGCCGCCGAGCCTGCTTCAGCCCTGGCCCACCGAATGAGGCCGGCCCCGCGAGCGGAAGCTGGCGGGGCCGGGTTGGATGCTGCTGCGGGCTCAGGTCAGGACGACATCGAAGCGGGCGAGGAAGAACGCGGCCTGCCGCAGACGCCCATGCTGGGCGGCCTCGGGGAGTTGCTCGAACGGGATCCAGGCCCGCGGCGGGTCGAGCTTGACGACCACCTTCCCGAGCTCGATCGCCTCTCGCTCCGCGTCGTGGATGATGCGAGCCAGCGCAGACTGCTGCGCCTTGTGCATGTCCAGCGGTCCGATCGCGCTCGGGTCGCGGCTCGTGAATCCTGTGAACTGGACGCGCTGCTCGAGGTTCATGGCGGTCAGGAGGCGCCCGTCGCGGGCGTCCTCGCTGAGCGCGCCGAACTCCGTGAAGGGCTTGGCCTGCCCGACGGCGTGGGCGAGGGTGTCACCGGCGGCGACGGATGTGCGGCCGGACTCGTGATAGAGGGCGGCGAGGAGGAGGGTATAGGGGGTGGTCGGACGCATGGACTCCTGAGTGCCCGGCGGGAACCGGATCGATCATGGAGACGCTCAGCAGGCCGGGGTGTTCAACACCGGGTCCTTGAACATGGTGAATCCGACATACCCGGCCCTGATGATGTCCACCTGGTCGTAGATGCTCTTGTAGATGCCGTCCGCGCTCGGGGTGCCGGCGTTGGCCTTGCCGTCCAGGAAGGCGCTCTCCGCCGCCGGGCCGAGCCAGACCTGCTTGTCCCCGATGAAGATCGCGGGGCCGATGTCCAAGGACATGCCCCACTCGCCGACCGCAAGGTCCGGGACGAGCACGAGGAACCACCCGTAGGACATGTTGTCGGTCCAGACGAGCTTCTGCTTGTTGAGCGGGAAGGCGTCGCCGGGCTCGTAGTAGTCGAGCGCGTCCAGGTCGCAGAACAGTCCGTCCATGCCGTTCTGCTGATCGATGGCGACGCCGGACAGGCCGATGGGCGCGAGCTGCCGGTCGACGGCCCGCTGGATCGCCCGCGGCGACACGGCGTCCTCGAGCGCGGCGATGCGAGCGGCAAAGCTCTCCTCCGCCTCGCCGCTCTGCGGGGTCGCCCCGCGCTCGTAGGCCAGGATCGAAAGGGAGTCGTCGACGCCGCCGGCGGGGACCGGGATGTCCACGAGGTCGAAGCCCATGTCCTTCCAGTCGAGGATCGACCACGTGATCGTGCCGTCCTCGCCGACGGCGTTCAGCAGGTTGGGGACGAAGGCCCGGACGCGGCTCGCTGCGGCCTGGGTGATGCCGCCCAGCGAGAAGTCGACGCGGGCGCGCCAGTACCACGCCTCAGTCCCGTTGACGGTGGTTGTGGCCCAGTCGGCCGGGAGGACCGCGACGCTGACCTCCATCGCGCCCACGAGCGTGAAGCCTGCCGTGCCATCGATGAGCGCCGAGGCGGCGGGGAAGGGGGCCCAGGCGACGCCGTTCCAGTACTCCCAGACGACCGACCAGATCCCGACGCCGGCCACCGCCATGGCGATCGTCAAGTAGCCGAACTTCTTGGGCGCCCCGAAGTACGCCGCGTCGTTCAGCACCGGCGACTGCGGGAGGATCAGGACGTCCGCGGCGACATCGTCCGCGGCCTGCGCGGTGTAGTCGAGGAACACGCCGCCGTCGTCGACGAGGCAGGCGACCAGATTCGCGGGCTCCGGCTTGTCGTCGACGGTGATCTCGTGCGGGTAGAGGTCGCTGACCGGCGGCAGCTCGACGCCGGGCGACTCGAAGCGGAGGACCCGGAGCGTGCGGCCGATGTTCTCGGGGTTGGCCGCGCCGATGATCTGGACGTACAGCTTGCGGTCGGTCGCCAGGAACTGATCAGGGATCCCGGAGTCGCGGATCACGGTCCGGCCCGACAGCTGCAGCGGAGCGACGAGCGTCGCGCCGGGCGAGGCGCGCCCGCGCGACAGGTCCGAGTGGCGGATGTAGTAGGGGTCGGGCTTGCCGTCGTCGTCCTCGAGCTTGCCGTTCGGCGAGGCGACGAACTCGAGGTCGCCGACGGAGCCGGGGACATCGCAGCGGAAGATCACCCGCTGCTGGGCGAGGCCCTTCGGCCACTCGACGAGGAACTCGTTGCGGTAGACGCGGCCGCCGAGCGCCGACAGTTCCATGGCCCCGGCCTCGACGGTGCGGGGGTCGTTCAGGGCCTGGCTGCGGCGGACGAGCACCCGCATCCTGGCGTAGCGCCAGCCCTGCGCCGATGCGGCGCCCGCGGTGCTGTGGCTGATGTGGAAGCGGGCCTGCTGCGCCTTGTAGGTGCGCGTGGCCAGGTACTCGAGCATGCCCGCGACCGCGCGGTAGATCTGGCCGGCGCCCGCGGGGTCGGCCAGTACTGGCTCGTGGAAGTAACTCGGTGAGGTCGACTTCCACGCGTCGATGAGGGCCGCGGCGGTCGGGGGACGTGTCGGGAGTCGGTATGTCATCGGGCGCCGTTTCGCTTGTAGCTGTTGACGATGCTGCCCTCGTCGCCATGGCCCTCGTCGGGCATCACAGGGACAGGCCGCGGGGGCGGGGCGTCGCCAGCCCGGGGCTCGAGCCGTGAGCGCCAAGCGGCGGCGGCCTGCGCTGCGACCTCATCGCTGATCACGTGCACGCCCTTGCGCCCGGGCTTGATCAGGTGGACGACGGCGCCGTCGGGCCCCACGACGCCGCGGTTGATGGTCGGCTCGTCGTAGGTGCCGTAGACGAAGCCGCAAGCCTCGCACTCGGCCATGGTGATGTGCTTGCAGTGCGCGTCGCTCGAGACGAAGGGGCGATTGCTGGCGCAGCCCTGACACCACATGAGGCCGAAGACGCGGGCGCCGGGGCCCCACACGGCGATCTTCGCCTGCGCGGCGCGCATTTCGACGAGCGACGGGAGCCCGATCACGCGAGGAGGATACGGGCAGCGTGCGGGCTCGTCGATGTCGGCAAACGCATCGCGTGATACTTGACGCCGCGGGCCGTTCATGGGACAGTGTCCGTTCGGAGGGTGTCTCAATGCGTGGATGGATCGTCGTGGTGACGCTGTGCGCGTCGCCGGGTTGTGATCGTGCGTCTGCAAGGCCAGCGGGCGGGCCTGCATGGGTCCCCGGCATCGAGTCCGGGACGAGCACCGGGGGCAGCACGGGCGAGGCGATGCGGCTCGATCTGGGGGTGCAGGAGCCGTTGCCGGACCTGCCCGGCGAGGACAGCTCGAGCGGGTCGGGCGGCTCGAGCACCGGCGAGGGCGACAGCTCGAGCGGCTCGAGCACCGGCGAGGCGCCCGGGGGATCGTCGAGCTCGACGGGTGAGGGCGGCAGCACCGGCGGGTCATCGACCAGCGGCGGACCCCCAGCGGTCTGCGGCGACGGGGTGTGCGAGGCCTCGGAGCGGGCGCCGTGCTGGGCCACGCCGAAGGAGGCCTGGTGTTTCGGCGACTGCTACACCGCGCCCGAGTGCGCCAGCGACTGCCCCTGTACCCCCGAGGCGGCCGCGGTCAAAAACTTCTGCTCCGCCGACCCGCCTCCGGCCTGCGCAGCTACGGCGCCCGGGGGCTATTGTGAGCAGGGCGACGACGTGCAGGGGTTCTACGCATGGCTCGCCAAATGCGGCTGATAAAAGATTCGCAAGGCACTTGACAGGCGGGCCGCGGCATCATACAGTCCTTGCATGTCCAGCCGCACCGCCCCCACCGCTCCTGTCTCCCCGGTCCTCGCGCTCGATGCTGACGGCGACGAGTTCGTGATGGACTTCGGCTTCCCCACCGTGTCGACCGCGCGCCCGGCCGTCGTCACCCCGGCGATCGACAGCACCGAGGCCAAGCTGGCCGCGGAGACCGTCAGCAACGGCTTCCGCAAGGAGTGGCACGTCGACCGGGGCCTCCTGCCCGGGTGAGGCCACCCGCCCGAAACCGCCCCGGATGCTTCGGCACGGGGCTTTCGGCGCGCATGCTGACCGACGACCGCTACACCGTGACCGCCATCATCTCCAGCCGCGACGACGAGCGCCGCGTCGACCTCGGCACCGCCCCGAGCCGCCGCAAGGCCCGCCGGATCGGCTACCGCGAGGGCGCCAAGCGGCACCCGTCGCGCTTCTCCTCGGCCATCTTCGACCTCGAGATCCTCGACACGGTCACGGGCGCCACGGTGCGCTGCGCGTGGGCGGACGAGGAGGCCTACCGCCGCAGCCTGGATCGGCCGACGGTCGCAGACCGCGGCGTCTGGTGACCGCCGCCCCGCTCTGCGCGCCCCGTACCCGTGAGGGTCGGGGCTTCAGGCGCGCATGGACCACCGCGACCACGACCACCGCATCTTCGCCAACCCCGGATCCGCCCTGCGCGCGGCGAGTCGGGACAACCCCCGCCGCTTCCCCTGCCCGACCTGTCACGAGCCCGACTGTCTGACGCAGGAGGACCGCGCCCGCGGCTACCAGTGCGACGAATGTGCCGACCGAGCCGAGGGCCGGCCGTACTGACCGCCGCCCCGCCTCGATCAGCCCCGGATGCGCGAGCACGGGGCTCGAGGCGCGTGAGCACCCGGATCACGACCCCGCCCGACCTGACCCGCACCCGCACCCTCGCCGCGCTCGCGGACTACGACCAGATCGACGCCGAGATCGCGGACGACATGACCGAGGCCGCCGCGACCGACTTCTTCGCCCGCCTCGATGTCGCCAAGAAGGCGATCGGCGACGCGTTCGCCCTCGACACATCCGACCGAAACGAGCCCGAGGTCGCGCGCAGCTGGGCCGCCTTCAACGTAGAGCGCACCCGCGAATTTGTCACCCGCCTCACCCGCACCTGAAACGAGACATCATGCAGACCGTGATCCCCGACTTCACCTGGCAACCCAGCACGCGCGAGCGATACAACGACCAGCTGAACGTGCTCTTCCCGGCCGAGTGGATCGGCCAGGCCTTCCTCGTGGGCGAGCCCTACGACCACGACCACGCTGGGCGCCCGCGCTACCGCCCGCATCGTTGCCACGGTAGCGAGTATCAGGTCGGCTCGCGCCCGGTGACCGTCGACGAGTTCAACCTCGTGCGCGTGTGACTCCCGCCATGAAGCACTACACCCCGCCCATCTACATGCACACCACCGGCCTCGCTACCCCGGCCGCCGCAGTGATCGAGCGCTCCGCCGCTGCCGGTGGCCACGAGGTCCGGGCGCACGTCCAGGGCCGCGACGCGTCAGCGCTCGCCGATGCCCTCGCCGCCGCTGCCTCGAGCGCGGACGACTTCCGCCGCACCTTTCGCGGCGCCGATGAAGCCGGCCGCCCCTGGCACGTCTGTATCGAGGTCTGGCCATGAACACCGACGACCACCTGCTGCGGATCACCGGCATCATCGAGAGCATCGCCGGGCGCGCCGTCGTCCACATCGACGACCTCACCCTCGGCTACCACCCGGACCCCGACCAGCGCGAGGCGGGCGAGATGGCCCTGTGCGACCACGCCCAGAACGGCGGCCCGGTCGTCTCCGAGGGCGACGACGCGGTGCTCGAGCTTGTGCGGCGGACCAGCCCCGCCCGGGCACTCGGCGCCGCGCTGCTGGCCGCCTTCAACGCGGGCGCCGCGGTGGCCGAGCACCTGCCGCTCGAGGGCACCCTCGCCGAACTCGCGGACATCGCCGCGTGGGATGCCGATGGTGGCCCCGCTGACCGATGCCTCCGGCTCGCCCTGTGCGCGCGGCGAATCGCCTTCGACATGCTCGGCGCCCCCGGCACGGCGATCCCCGAGCTCGACAGCTACGGGCGCGAGCGGACCCCGCCGAGGGACTACCAGCGCCCCGAGGCGCGCCTGCCGGTCGACCGCTGCGACTTCTGGCGGCTCGATGCCGTCGCCCACCTTCCCCTCGCGCCGGCTGACCGCGCGCTGATCGGAGCCCCGTGAACGACACGCACACCCTGATCCCCATGGGCGCTGGCGAGCCCGAGACCTTCCGGTGCCGGATCTACGGCCTCGCCGAGGACCCCGAGGACGAGGCCGAGCGCCGCGCATTCGTGGCCGAGCTGGCGGGCCCGGGCGTGATCGACTGCCCGGCGATCGACCCCTGGATCACAGCCATGCAAGAGCGTGGCTGGCTCCCCGGCGCGCCCGCGCTGGAGCCCAACCCGAACGGCCCGGGCAAGCTGGGCCGCTGGCACCTGACCGACAGGGGCGCGCCGAGATGGCCGCGCCCGAGACCTGACCGAAGGGACATCCGACCATGGCCAAGAAGCCGCTCAACACAATCGCATGGTGGCCGCGCCGGGGCGATTTGTGCACGGTCGACGGCGAGGGCGACACCGCGTTTGTCGTCCGCGAGGCAGGCCGTCGCTCCTGCTACCTTGCACGCGTCGACGGGCAAGATGGCTCGCTCGGCCACGGCCGGGAGAACCACGCGAAACTGCACCCGCTGGTGCTCGCCGACATCGAGCTCGTCACCACCGCCCGGCGCCGCCGGGCCTGACCGAAGGGACACATGGACATCAAGGACCGCATCACCGCCATGACCTCCGACCTGCCCGCGCTCACGATCGGCGAGCTCGTCCGCTTCGGCGCGAGCGTGCACGGTCACCGCTCGAGCTTCATGATCGACGCCGCCGGCAAGAGCCTGGCAGTCGTCTCGATCGACCCGTCCGCGGGCTCACGCGACGAGCAGGAGAAGGTCGACACGATCGCCCTGGCCCTGCACGCCCTGCTCACCGGCTCGGAGGGTCGAGTCGCGGACGCCGAGCGGCGGGCCGAAAACCTGCGCCACGCGCTCGCCGAGCACAAGAAGACGATCGGCGGCTTGAAAAATCAGCTCGCTGACTTCGAGGCGGGCCAAACCGGGCACGGCGACCTGTACGCGATCGAGACCCCCACCAACGAAGTGTGGCTCTGCGGCAAGCCGGACTTCGCGTCATCTGGCCTGCACTTCTCCTCGTGGGGCGACCTCGCACGCGCCTTCCCCGGCCTGCGCCCGGCCGGTGTTCTCGCTGGTTACGTGATCATGCGGCCGATCGGAGGGATGTCGTGACCGCCCCGTCCCCCTCGCAAGCCGCGTTCTTGCGCCACCTCGTGAAGTACGGCCGCCCGTGGACCGTGGCCTCGCCGCTCGAGGAGACGACACGCCGCTCGATCGCGCCATGGTGACGGGCCCGGTCGACTTCAAGCGGGCCGGCGGGCGCAGCAGGGCCCGCCGCAACATCAACGCCCCGACCGCGGCCGACATCCACGCCGCCGAGCGCATCGAGGCCTCGCTTCACCCCGCAGGCCGGTGCACCTGCGCGAGCGCCGGGTCTGGCGACTGCGAATGGTGCGTCATGAACCGCCGCCGCGAGGCCCGCGAAGCGCGGGTCGTCGCGCGCCGTGGCAAGCCGGCCGACTTCCCCAACGGCGACGCCGAATTGCACGAGGGCATCCTGCAGGGCATGCGGGCGCACGAGCGCGCTCGGAAGTCCTCGCGCCGGCGCCAGCGGGCTGGCCAGAAGGCGAGGCGGGGATGGTGACGCCCGGCGACATCGAGATCGTGGTGGCGGACGCGGACGACCTCGCCACGCAGGCGCACCGCGTCATGAACGACGCGGTGCCGGTGACCCTCGTCGACTTGGGCGACCTGCGCAAGCTGGCGCTCGGCGTCATCGAGCGGATCGACAGCATTCTGGCGAGGGAGGCGGTGCCGACATGACCGACGACCCCTGCGAGTTCGACCCGGCGAAGAACGGCCTGGCGACCCGCGCGAGCGGGTGCCCGAACCAGGCGGAGATCATCGTCGGCGCCGGCGGCCGCTGGCGGGTCTGCTCGTCGTGCGCGGCGCTCCCCTACTTCGACATGCTGCGCAAGCGGGTTCCGATCAAGGCCCCGGCGGAGCCCACCTGATGGCCGTCTACGTCGACGAGCTCGTGAAGTGGCCGCACGCCCGCGGCAAGTTCAAGGCCGGGTCGTGCCACCTGATGGCCGACGACATCGTGGACCTGCACGCCTTCGCCACGAAGATCGGGTGTCACCGCTCGTGGTACCAGCCGCACCCGCGGCACCCGCACTACGACCTCGTGGCCAGCTTCCGCGAGAAGGCGCTGGCGGCCGGCGCGGTGTTCGTGCCGGCGATCGAGCAGGCCCGGCGCCGCCTGGAGAAGCAGCGCCAGACCGAGCCGCCTACGTCCCGTTGATCGAGACGGTGTTCAGGGCGGCGCGGATGATCGTGAAGTTCGCCGTCGCCGGAGCGAGCTGCGGGACGATATCTCCGGCCGGCTCGATGAGGCACCCCGCGGGGACCAGTACCTGCGGGACCCGTTTCATCGCGGCGAAGATCAGCGCGCGCTCGAGGGTCGCGCCCGGGGCGAGCAGGTTGATGTCGGCGACGATCTGCGCCCGCACCTGCTCGATGATTTGGATCGTGTTGGCGCCGGCGATGAACTGCAGGCCCTCGATCACGATGTTGGGGTAGTAGGGCACGCCGCCCTTGACCGACAGCGGGACGCCGAGCGCCCGGTAGTTGTCGAGGTTGGACGCCGTCCGCTCCGTCAGCGCGCGGTTGGCCTGGCCCGCGGCGTCGGCCACGAGGACCGAGCCCCGGTAGCGGGGCATGGCATCGTACGGGTTCAGGATCTCGGTGGCGGTCGCCTGCGTCACGCCGCGGGTCGTCCGGGCGCCCTCCTCGATCGCAAAGCGCGTCCCCCGGCGGGCGGAGCGGTAGAAGCCCTGCGCGCGCGCGCCGTATTCGACGTCCGTCTCATCGACGGTCCCGCCGCTCGCGTACTCGCGGTTGGTGACCTGCACCGAGCCCGCGGTGTCGAGCGCGCTCACGATCTGGACGATCGTCTCCTTGTCGACGTTGCCGATCGGGCCCGCCGTCAGGCACTGCGCCAGGACGGTGATCTCCTTGCCGCCGACGCCGCCCGGGTAGACCGCGCTGACCACCGTCTGAAACGTCAGGCCCGCGCCGGTGGCCACGAGGGTGCCGGCCGGGATCGGGAACGACGGGTCGTCGACGGCGCCGCCGATCTTGGTGAAGCTCACCTTGACGATCGAGACCTCGGCCTCCTGGCGGCCGGCGAGCTCCTCCCCGATGTTGTTGTAGACCCACCTGTCCAGGACGGCGCCGCCGATCTTGATCGCCAGCGGCAGGCTGATTTCGTTCCACTGCTGCTGGCTCGCGCGGCTCACCTCCTCGCCCATCGTCGCGGCGGCATCGAGCACGGCCCAGACGCTGGAGCCGACGGCGCGAGCGATCGCCGGGGTGAACGGCGAGGGCCCGATGGTGACCTTGCGGATCGCGGCCTCTCGGAGGTCAGCGGACGTGGGAAAGATGGCCATGGTCGCGGGCTCCTACTTGGTCGGGTCGATGCGAAGCTCGAGCGACATGTCGCGCTGCCCGAGAGGCTTCACGCGCACGGTCAGCTCGATGAAGTAGTCGCCCTCGTAGTTGATGACGCGGAGGGTCGCGCTCGCGGCCTCGACATCGGGCTGTTTCTGGATCTGGCCGGCGATTCGGTTGGACAGCTGCTGTAGCTCGGTCGGCCGGACGATGGTCTTCAGCCGCACGCCCGCGCCGAAGTCGGGCGCGCTCGTCCATTCGCCCATGTCCGTGAAGATGATCCGGATGATGCGCTTCCGCAGGGACCGCAGCTCGGGCTCGAGCGCGATGTCGCGGCTGTCCGTGTAGCGCCAGATTCCGGACGCATCGAGCTTGTCGTCGTAGCCGTCGTCGAGGTCGCGGTACAGGCCGACGGTCGACACCTTCAGGGACAGGTTCGGGCCGTGGTACGGCGCCTGGAAGGTGAACTCCTTGTCGCCGACGAACTGCTCGCACTGCTCGCCGTGCAGGTCGCCCACGGCGCGGAGCGTGTAGCGGACGCCGTCCTCCATGGTGGTGTCGGCGGTGATGTGGATCTGCTTGCGGTCGAGGGGGTCGACGTGGCAGCGGAAGATCCCGATCGGGCGGGTGGGCACCACGAGGCCGGGCGGCACGACGCCCTCGATCGTCGGGTCGATGGGGGCGAGGCGCCAGTTGTTGCGGTTGATGGCCGAGCGCAGGCCGGCGCGGTCGTTCTGCAGGGGGATCCGGTCGAACACCGCGATCACCCGGTTGGTGCTGGCCACGAGGACCCCGAAGACCCCGATGAGGCCAGGGCCTCCGAACGGCGTCAGGCCGTAGCCGTAGGGGCTCACGCCGTACTGACTCACGGGTCAAGCTCCACGGTGACGTCGAGGTCGTCGAGCGGCTCCACTTCGACGATCAGCGCGTCCTCGTCCAGGGTCTCCAATTCGAACACGGGGGCAGGGTACCCGGGCGGGCGAGCGCCGGGCGAGCGCGATAAAAGATTCGCAAGATGCTTGACAGCATAAGGGCGCCATATTACAGTCTGTCCATGCCCGCCGCCCAGACCGCCGCCCGCTTCACCTTCGCGCCCGGAACCCTCGTCCACGTGCTCGGCCCCTACATGATGGACCTGAAGGGGCGCGGGACCGACGCCTACACCGGCCGGACCATGGAGGTGGTCGAGCACTTCAGCAACGGCGATGTCGACCTCGCGTCAGAGGGCAACGACCACGCCGAGGTCTCGATCCACGAGACCCGCCTGATCGCCGACTGACCCGCTCTCACCCCGCCTCGCCCCGTAGCCGCAGACCGGCACGGGGCTTCAGGCGCGCAAGGACCACGACATGACCGCCGCCCACCAGCTACCCACCATCGAGACCGCACCCCCCTCCGAGCTTCTCCGCGCCCTCAGCACGATCGGCCTGGCCTGGTCGGCCGAACTCCCGGCCCCCGCGGAGTCTGTCGACGAAGCCCTCGCGCTGGGCCCTGACGGCCTGTGGCGGTCGCCGGAGGTTCTCCCCTTCGCCCCGGACGGCCTGACGCTCTCGGAGGCCCTCGGCATGACCTGCGCCGTGCTGTGGGCCGCCATGGCCGAAGCGAAGGCGTTCCGAGCCCCCGTGCGGCTGTCCCCGGCGGCCCGCGCCCCTGGCTCGCGCCGCTGGCTGATCCGCCTGCCCGGCTTCGAGGCGGAGTCCGAGGTCACGGCGGAGGCCGGCGTGGACCTGCTGCGCGCGCTGCTGGTCGTCCGCCGCATCCTCTGGCCGACGCAGGCATGGACGCGGCGCGACCAGATCGCCGCGACGATCGAGCTTCACCTGCGCGCCATGGAGGCCGAGCTTCGAGGCCCGGCGCCGGTCGTCACCCTGAACCCGGCCGTGAACCGCAGCGACCTCGGGAGGGACTGGTCGTGATCACGCCAGCGTCCGCCGCCGAACTGGCGGCCCTGATCAAGAAGTACCTCGAGGCCCAGAAGGCCAGCGAGCGCGCCATGGAGGCGCGGATGAAGCTCGCCCCGGGGTCGACGCGGGCCCGGTCGACGACCGCGAACGCCCGATGGGCGCAGGCCGCCGAAGGGCGCGACCACCTACAGGAGGCGGTCCAGCGCAAGGTGAACGAACTCGCCGAGCACGGTGTCGAGCCCGACGACGAGTTCAAGCCGCGGTACTGACCCGCGCGAAATCCCCAGCTTCCTAACCGTGAATCACAGACGGCTCCGGCCGTCGAAGCGAGCTCAGCATGCGACGCCTGATCACCCTGCACATTGGCCGCGGATTGAACCTCTACCGGCCCGTCCTGCGCGTCTCCGCCTTCCTCTCGTGGGTCTCCGGGGTCGACTGCCTGTCCCCCGCGTTTATCGACCTGCCGATCTCCGGGCGGGTGCCGTTCCAGCTCGAGGGCCTGCACCCGGTCGACGCCGCCGCGCTGGCGAAGCGCCTGCTGGCGCGCGGGCTTGAACACCCGAGCCTCGCCACCAACGACGCGAGCACGATCAACGCGATCGCCGACGCGTGCGGCGAGGGCGAGCTGCGGATCGTGTCGCACTCCATGGGCGCCTGCCGGGTGTGGGACATCGACGAGATGATGGCTTTTCATTCCGCGCGGGCCGCTGGCTCCGCGGTCTCGCCCGCGGCGATGCTCGTCAAGCTCGGCCTGTGGGTCTGATCTCCGGCCGGCCATAGGGGCCGGTCGCGTGGGCGGCTGCGGCCGCAGGGGAGGGTGGAGCGATGAAGGTGCAGATCCTGTCAGTGATGATGAAGCCGGCCGAGATGTTCACCATGGGGCTGAACCTCGCGCGGAGCTTCCGCAGCGGCGCCCGCTCGGGGCGCTTCTCGATGAAGCTGATCGACCAGGCCCGGGCCTGGGGTGTGGTCGGCAAAGCCTGACCGAGGCGCGCCACGGACGGCGCGCATGAACATCGGGCGAAGCGGGCTCGTCAGTGGCGGCCCATGCAGATCACCACGAGCAGATCCGACATTCTCGCCGCGCTGGCGCCGGCGGCAGCATCCACGGCGCGCGGCAACAAAGCTGACAAGTTGCAGGCGTGCGTGCTGATCGAGGCCCGCGACGTGGCCCGGTTCACAGGCACGGACATGATGCTGACGGTGTCGATGGACGTCGGCGCGGTCGTCAATCTGCCGGGCGACCTGTGCGTGCCGGCGGCCAGCTTCCAGAAGATCATCAGCACGTTCCCGAGCGGCGGCATCGTCCTGCGCAAGCTCGACGGCAACTTCCTCGAGATCAAGTCGACGGCGCCCAAGAGCAAGGTGACCGTCAAGATCCAGGGGTACCCCGCGGTCGACTTCCCGCTGCGCGACGTGGTGCCCGACGGTGGCGAGGTCGTCCGCTTTCCGGCTGCGCACCTGCGCCGGCTGCTGGACGCGGCGATGTACGCGATCTGTGTCGAGGAGAGCCGGGTCAACATCTGCTGCGTGCACCTGGACCGCTCCAAGCCGGTTGTATCGGCGGTGACGACCGATGGCCACCGCATGGCGCACGCCTCGATACCACTCACCTTCCCCGAGCTTCTCAAGAGCGGCGAGGCCCTTCCGCAGCGCGAGACGATCAACCTGCCGCGGCGCAGCGCGACCGTCCTGGCGAGCTTGCTGACCGAGGGGGCCGACTGTGACATGCGGGTCGCGGGCAAATTCGCTGTGTTCCAGGTGGGGCCCATGCGGGCCGTGGTGAAGGCCGCCGACGTGGTGTTCCCGCCGTGGCATACGATCTTCCCGGTCGAGCACAAGCACACCTGCCGCATCCCCCGGCGCGACCTACAGGCGATGATCGACAGGGCGATGGCGATGGCGGAGACGCGGTCGCACATGGCCAAGTTCACGTTCACCGCGGGGGCGGCCGGGTCGGGCGAGGTCTCGCTGACCGCGGACAATCCAGACATGGGCGTGCTTCACGACGCGCTCGACAAGGGCGTCATCATGGACGCGGGCGCCGTCGTCTCCTCGATGAACGCCGCGTACATCCACGAGGCGATTGCGCACCTGCCCGGGGACACGATCGTGTTCAGGCTGAACAGCTCGAATGAGGTGTCGCTGATCACGAGCGAGGGCCACGACACTGCGGACGGGTTTGTCTCCCGGGCTCTCGTGATGCCGATGAAAACGACTTGAAGGATCGATCGCCCGGCGGCGTCGACTACACCACCATGAGCAACACATCCATCATCCCTCCGGGCGGCGAGCAGCCGGCCGGCAATTTCAACGTCTTCGCCTCGGTCGATGTCGACGGCGTGGACCTGAAGCTCGTCTATTCCAGCGGGCCCATGACGCACGTCGCGGTCGGGGCCGGCGACGCCATCACCGGCAAGAAGGTGTCCTGGCTCGGCTGGGCTCAGACCGCGCGCGAGGTCCCCGCGCACGAGGTCGACGCCACGGCGCGCCGCCTCGGGCGCGAGCTGCTGGACTTCTCCAACACCGCCGAGCTCGCCGTCGAGTGCATCGAGGAGCTTCGCCGGATGGCGCGCTACGCCGAGGGCCAGCGCGAGCGCTTCGCCAGGGACCGGGAACTGTGCACCCTCTACAAGGGCCAGACGCTCGGCCTCGCCGCCGCGCTCCCGCTGCTCGAGGTGCTGGCGGACAGGCTCGGCGTCGGGCTCCCCCAGAAGGCCCACGCGCTCCAGGAGGCGCGCAACGCCGCCGAGCCGCCGCTGTCGTTCGCTCAGGGCGTCGCCGGTGTCGTCGGCGCCATCGTCGACGGGCTGGGCGACCGCGCCGAGGTCGAGGTGCTGGTCGCCCAGCCCGCCCCGTCCGCCTGACCTACGCCTCTTTTGTGACCTCGAGGGACGCCGACCACGTGCCCTCGAGCGGGCGGCGGATGTCGGTCGGGTCCTCGGTCGAGTAGATCTCGAGGTCGAAATAGCCGGAGCCCCGCCCGCCCATGTAGCGGGTGGTCTCCGGCGTCAGCGTCACGCGGATCTGCCCCTTCGCCGCGTTGACGATGTCGCAGGTGGCGATCCACATCGCCGGCTGCGAGTAGTCGTACGCTTGGAGCCGGAACTGGCACTGCGCCGTGTAGTCCGTCAGGTTGAAGGCTTTCCCGGTCTTCTTGTCGCGCAGGGTCACGAGGACCCGCAGGCGCGCGCCGGCCTTGATCAGCCACTCGGTCTCGCTCTTGATGGACGGGCAGGAACAGCTCATATCAGGTCGCTTTCACGCGCATGTAGAACTCGTAGTCCGACGACGCGCCGCCGTTGTTCGTGACCTCGATCGTGAACTTGGAGTCGGCCAGGCCGTTGGCGTCGTCGGCGATCGTCACGTGGTAGTGGATGCGGTGCCCGGACGTGGCGTCGACGTTGGAGAGCGCCAGCACCAGCACCGCGTTGGCGTAGATCTTGAAGTCGGTGTCCGCGCTGCTCGACGAGTTGATGAGCATGTACTGCAGCACGCCCTCGTCCATGTTGCGCGGCAGTTGCACCTCGAGCACCTCGGTGTCGCCTGCGCCGACGGTGAGCGTCAGCGGGTCGCCGTCGCGGTTGTCGTACGCCTGCAGCATGCGCCGCAGATCCGGCGACCACCCCTCGGTGTTGAAGACGCCCGGGCCGGTCGCGTAGTTGCTCTGCGCGCCCTCCTTGGTGGCGGGGTGGCGATGGCCGGCGGCGTCGCGGACGATGACCGAGCGCTCGTCGACCTCGTCGCCGGCCTCGCCCATGTCGAGCCCGGCGTTCACGCTGAGCTTCACGAGGTATGTGCCGTGGACGTCGGGCGTGAACGTCGGCGCCTCGCCCGTCGTCGTCGACAGGACCGCCTCGCTGTTGAAGGGGCGGTCCAGCACCCAGCGGCGGGTCCGCACGCCGTTGGTCGTGCCGTTGCGCAGGGTCACCGGCTCGCCGAGGAGGATGTCGTCGCGGCTGACCCCGGGCGTGCCGTTGTTGATGGGATTGGCCGCCTGGTCGATCCGGATGAGAGCGCTTGCCACGGCGGCAGTGTATCCCGCGCGGGGCGCTGCTGCTGAGCCCGCTAAAGCATCGCATGACGCTTGACGGCGGAGCCTGGCCACCGCACACTCCGTCGCATGTCCGAAGAGACCCCCTATGCGCGTGCGCTGGCGATGAAGGATGCAGGCGCGTCCCTGCGCGAGATCGGGGAGGAACTGGGCGTCTCCCGCCAGTATGCGCACCAGCTGCTGCAGCGTGGCGACGGCCCGGCCGCGGCGGGGGTGAAGCACGGCACGGTGGTGATGCTCTCCGGCGGGTGCGCGTGTCCGGCCTGCGCCGCCATGCTCGCGACCATCCGCGCAGCTGTGCCCGAGGTCGTGAGGCGGCTGCGCGCTGGCGAGTCGCTGGTCGAGACGACCCGGGCGACCGGCTTCGCCGTCGCGCGCTACGTCACCGCGGCTCGGCGGGTGGCCACGCCGCCGGAGCCGCTCGCGCAGCTCGTGGCGGTGTTCGACGCGACCACCCATCTGCGCCCGCGCGGACGGCCCAAGGGGACCGCCGCCCAGCCCAAGGATCTGGCGGCCTGAGCTACCGCGGCGCCGAGACAGCCTGCGCGGCCGACATCGCGGCGGAGGTCAGCGACGTCGGCTTCGGCACCGCCTGGAAGGCCGCGAGGGCCGGAGCGGCCGCGGCGGCGATGGCCGGGATGGCGGCGAGCGCCGCGACGAGGGTCTCCAGCGCGGTCAGGTAGGTGAAGAACACCGGGTCGATCGCGGCGTTGCTCTGGTACGGGTCGCTGGCCCGCACGAGGCCGTGGGCGAAGCCCTCGTACGGCGGATCGGTCAGGTTGCCTCCGGGCTCGGGGATCGGCGGCAGCATCGGCGCCCCCGGGGTCGGCTCCTCGCCGACCACCGTCTCGGGGACCGGGGCGACCTCCGGGCCCGCGCCGAGCACGATGTGGTCGCCGTCGACGAGCACGTACCCGCCCGCGGCCTTGATCACGATCCCGGCGCCGCTGTGCGCAACGATATCTCCTGTCCCACGCGTCTCCAGCACGAATACGGTGTTCGGGTTCGACTGGATGAACTGCACCCGCCGGGCGAAGCGGGCGTTTGTCCCCTCGTCGAACACCGGGCCCTCGACAGGGATCGAGCCCCCCGCGACCGCCGCGGGGAGCGGGTCGTTGTCGTCGTGGAGCTTGCCCACGATCATCGCCGCGTTCGGGTCGCCGTTGCAGGCGATGAGGCTCACCCGGTCGCCGTAGTTGAACACCTCGTAGCTGTCGGCGACGTTGACCCGGGCGACCACCTGCCCGCCGCCCGGCTGCAGCGTGCACTCGACGTACGCCTGGCCGCCGCGCAGGAACCAGTAGGCGATCGTCTCGTCGGGCAGGCCGTCCTCGTCGGTCACGTGCCCGATCGTTGCGTGCATGGCCCCGGGCATCGGCGCGGCTCCGCCTCCCCCGCTGGGCGTAGGCGTGGGGCCCGAGATGCGGGGCGGTCCCGAGGTCGTGACGGAGCGGGTGATGGCCATGAATCGAAGGTACCACCCGGCCGTCTGGGCCTGCATGGAAGCTCTCTATCAATCTGTCTACGCGCAGGTCTTCGCCACGAAGTGGTCCAGCCTGATCAACTATCCGCTGGCCACCAGGATGGCGCTCGCGCGCGAGGATGCTGAGAACGCCGCCCGCGCTGCCGTCTCCGGGTTCTCCTTCGCGGCGCAGGACAAGGCCGTCACGGAGAAGGGGCAGCAGCTGTGAAGCTCGTCTACGTCGCCGGCCCCTACCGCGCGAAAACCGTCTGGGGCGTCGAGCAGAACATCCTCGCGGCGCAGGCCGTGGGCGCACAGGTGCTCGCGGTCGACGGCCTGCACCCGGTGATCCCGCACATGAATACCCGCCAGATGGAGGGCATCGCCAGCGACGAGCAGGTGCTCGAGGGCACCCTGGAGATTCTCCGCCGCTGCGACGCGGTGATCATCGACGGTCGATGGGAGAGCAGCGCCGGCACCCGCGGCGAGGTCGTGGAGGCCCTGCGGCTCGGCCTGCCGATCCTGTACGCGTGGGGCGACGAGAGCTACTCGGCCGGCATCCTGCGAGACCTTGCGGCGACGCCGGCCGGCTACCGCGTGCCCCCGGGCACCGGCGACCCGCAGCGCAGTCGGTTCTGGATGGGCCAGCGCGCGGCGCCGACGAGATGGTGATCCGCCTCGGGCCAAGCACGCGATCGCGGCCATGAGCAAGACGAAGCACGGGCGGCGCTACAGCGTCGACGGCCGCCAGCTGCGGGGATGGGCCGCCCGTGCTCTCGTGCGGGCCCGCGACGGCGACACCTGCCACCTCTGTGGCGAGCACGTGCACGAGGGCTTCGAGCAGAGCGACCCGGAGCAGGCGACCCTGGACCACCTGACCGAGCGCGCGGCCGGCGGGGGCGGAGACATCGCGAACATGCGGCTCGCGCACCGCTCCTGCAACGAGCGGCGCGGGCAGGAGTTCGACCAGCTGTGCCGCGACGGCACCGCGCTCGCCACCCTGATCGCCAGGGTCTGCGGGATGCTCGAGCAGGCTCAGGGCCCGTTCGTGATCGCGTCGATCGACCAGCGCGCGTCGAGGTAGTTCGTCGCCTTGATCTGGCACTCGAAGCCGCGGGCCGCGTCCCAGCCGACGATCACGTCCTGGCAGTAGAAGTCGGTCTGCGTCGACGGGTCGACGGTCGCCAGCGCGGCGCGGTAGGCGATGGCCGGGGCCACGGTCCCGCCCCCAACGATCTTGGCCTGGAGCTCCGGCACCCCCATCGCCGCGATCTCGGAGGACAGGCTGATCTGCCCGTTCTCGGGGACGGCGGGGTCGACGATGCAGCGCACCGGGTCGGCGGGCAGCATGTACAGGACGTCGGCGCCGGTCTCGTCGTTGTCCTGCAGCGGGATGCCCGAGGCCAGGGTCGTGGTGATGTCGACCGAGAACTCGCCGCGCGCCAGCTGCTCGTAGTAGCTGTAGGCGATGGCGTCGGCGATCTCCTGCGCCTTCGGGCCGCTGATGTCGTCGATCTCGAAGACCTTGCGCTCGGGCCGGTCGCCGTCGCCGCTCGGGGTGGCGACATTGGCCTTCTTCTTCTGGACCGGCATTGGAGGGAAGTTGCCGATGACGGCCTTGCCGGCGGTGCTGTCCCACGCGCGCACCTGGACGTAGGGGATCGGGACCCCGCCGAGTTGCTTGTGGATCTCCATGCGCTTGACGTTGCGGCCCTTGGCGAAGGTCCGGATCGGCGCCAGGCTGGAGCCGTAGTAGGTGGCCGGGTCCAGGATCACGAGCTCGGCGGCAGGGAGCGCCAGGCCGATGCCGGGGATGTTCACCGGCGTGCGCCCGGGGCGGATGTTGGCCTTCAACCCGGCGGAGACGCACAGGTCCGTGATCATGTCCCAGACCTTCTGGCGGGCGACCTTGGGGGCCCGCTTCGGGACCTTGACCGTCTTCTTCTTCGACGTCATCCACTGCGGCGACTTGAACTCCGCGAGGGTCGGCATCCGCTTGCTCTCGACCACGATCTCGAGCCCGCGCATGCCGGGCAGGCCGAAGTAGACCAGGCCGTCGCCGAACAGGAGGTACTTGATCGCGTCGGCGAGCGTGGTGTCGATGGGCAGCCGGCGGAGCATGTTCTCCGGGCACTCGGCGTCGAGCAGGAAGCCGGTCGTGTCGCGCGCGGCGATCTCGATGCGCTCGTTCTGGTCGAACTTCGCGGACCAGTCGTCGATGAAGCCGCGGAAGATTTCGTTGCTCTGGCCGGCGAACGCCCAGCCCTGCGGCACGACGTCGGGGAGCAGGAGGCCCTGCGCGCCGACGGGCCCGCACGCCCTGGCGAAGTCCTCCGAGGACACCATGCCGGCGAAGACCTGGATCGTCGCGGCCTTCAAGATCTGCGGGTTGAAGGGGAGCTGCGCATACAGGATCTCGACCTTCGCGGTGTCGGCCTTGCGCGGGCTGTTGCGCTCGACGGTGAACGACAGGGGCACGATGTCGAAGCCCACGCTCTTGAAGGTCCCGATCGGGATGTCGTGCACGATGCCGAGGGAGAACGCCTCTGGCCCGGTGCCGGTCGGCGGCAGCGCGGGCGGGATGACCGGCGTGCTCTTGAAGTCCTCGAAGCGGACCTGGATCCGCACCTTGGCGGCGGGGTAGCGGACGGCGGCCATGCGGCGACTGTATCAGGTCAGCTTCGGGATCCGCAGCAGCCGCCCGGGCGAGACGAAGGAGCCGGACAGGCCGTTGAAGTCGGCGATGTCGGTCCAGTTCTCGGGCCGGCCGTAGTACAGCGTCGAGATGGTCCGCAGGTTCTGGAAGGCTTGAGCGACGTGGGTGGCCTGAACCTGCTTCGTAAAAAACGCCTCGAGCTCCTGTTCGCGCTCCGCCGCGAGGAAGGCCAGCTCGATCAGCAGCAGCCGGGCCTCGTTCTCCGCGGCGGCGAGGAATGCCTGTGCCGTCGCGCTGTCTCGCCCGCGCAGCGCCGAGCCGTTGCGGTCGAACAGGTCCAGCAGGTCACGGCAGGCGAGCTTCAGGCCGATGGCCGCGGCGCGGATGCTGGCCACGATGTCGAACGGGTTCAGCGTCTGCGACAGCATCTTCTGCAGCGTCTGCACCAGCGCCGTGATCAGGTTGATCAGGCCGGCGATGGGCGCGGTGAAGCTCTGGAAGAACTGGGCGGCCAGGTAGTCCGCCGTCAGGAGCGCGTTCAGGAGCTTGGACAGGAGCGCGTTCAGGGCCTTCAGGAAGCCGAGCACGTTCGCTTGCTTCTTGACCGCCACCGGCTGAGCGTCGGTGTCCCCGATCCACTGGAACTCGAGCTCGTAGCCGATGTCCTGCTCGCGCTTGTGGGGAAAGATGGCTTTGGTCAGGAAGCCGTAGCGGACGATGGAGCCCCATTCGACCCGCAGCAGCGCGCCCGACCGGCGGATAAGCTCCATCGCGTCCCGGACGGTCCTGGCGAGGTACGCCTGCTGCGACCCGGCCGTCGCGCCGCCGGAGGTGAAGCTTGTGCCGGCGACGATGCTGTTGGCCCCGGGCGGGGGCGGCTTGCCGGCGGCGCCGACGGGCGGGAAGCCGAGGAGGTACGGCGCGTTGCCGTCCTCGAAGAGGAAGATGTCGTTCCACTCGCCCGTGACCTCGGTCGGCAGGTACTTCGGCCCGATGACCTGCGCGTAGGCCACGGGGTTGCCGGCGAAGTAGTCGATGACGACCGACTGCTCGCCGCCGAAGGTGATCGGCTGGCGGGGCAGCGAGCGCCCGCGCAGCACGATCGTGCGCTTCATGCCGTTGGTTTCAGCGATGACGAAGGGGAATGCCATATCACCCCATCCCGCCGACGGTGTCAGAGCCCGAGACCGTCGGCCTGCGCGCCAGGTTCTCGATCGGGGTGATCAGCGCGGACAGGGCCCGGTCGGGGTCCTCGCCGCGCAGGTCGATGTTTTGGTAGAGGTTCTGCACGTTGACCCTGGGGCCCTTCGGCACCTTCTTCTCTTCATCCTTGCCCGTGAAGGCGTCGATGATCGAGTTCGTCACGGTGTCGGTCCACGATGAGATGTCGCCCTCGTTCAGGCTCTTGATGTCCGTGGCGCGCCAGGACTTCGCCGCCTCGTTGATCTTGTCGGCGAGCGCCTGGGCGTCGTCGCCGAAGGTCCGGCCGCGGCTCAGGAAGCCGTTCGCATACTCCGCCTGGACGCGCTTCTGCGCCCCCTCGAAGCTCATGCCCTCCTCGTCCATCAGCTGCTTCTGGCGCTTCGCCACGCGCTCGATGTCCGACTCGCCGAAGGTGCTCTCCCAGAGGTTCGCCAGCTTGCCGATGATCGTCAACATGCCGGCGGCGACCTGCGCCATGATGGCGACGCCCTCCGACAGGCCGTTGATGATGGATGTGGCCATATTGATCGCCTTCTGCATCATGGTCGCCCCGGTCTGGCCGCCGATGAAAGCCTCCCCGAGCCGCTTCAGGCGCTCCCACAGGATGAGGGCCGCGACGATGAGCGGGCGGATCGACAGCGACCCGTCGTTGAAGCCCTGGACGATGCTGGCCGAGAGCTCGCTCCACTTGCTGGCGATGTACGCCGCGATGCCGCCGGCGGCGACCAGCGGGATCGCCAGCAGGGCGAACGCGGCGGCGGCCATCAGGATCATGGGCACCAGGACCAGGCCGAACTTCGCCATGGACCCGAAGGCGCTGCCCAGCGAGGTGAAGAGGCCGAGCGAGCTGGACACGGCCCCGCCGCCGGCGAAGCCCTTGAAGAATTTGGAGGTGGCGCTGGCCGCCTTCCCGATCCCGGAGATGCCGTCCCGGGTCGCGCCGTACGCGGCCTTGGCTCCGCGCGCGACGCCGCCGACGGCCTTCCCCGCCGCAGCTGCAGCGATGAGGCCGGCGCCGACCATCATCCTGGCGAGCATGAACGTCGCGGCCCCACGGATGACGGCGCCGGCCACCTGGAACGCCTGATACACGCGGTTGGCGACCGCGTAGGTGTTCTCCTGGACGTAGCGGAAGCCCTGACTGATCCGCTCGAGCGCGCGCTCGACGGGCTTCGCCATGAGGCTGCCGATCTGGCCCGCCATGACGACCATCTTGGCCGTGCGGTTCTTGCCGAGGAGGCTGTTCGGGTCCTCGGTGTGGCGGATCGCGGCCTTCCTCACGCGGTCGAAGATCGGCGCCATCACGGCGTTGCGGACCTTCTTGACCGACGACAGCGCCGACGACGAGGCGCCCTCCCACGAGCTCGCGTACATCTTCGCCAGCGCCGGGCCGCCGCGCTTGAAGCTCTCCTCGACGAGCCGCATGCGGTCCTCGCCCGAGAGCTTGTTGAAGGCCATGGTCAGCTTGTCGCCGGTCAGGCCCTCGGCGAGCAGGCTCCCGGCACCGGCCGTCTTCTTCATGGCCACACCGACGTCGGCGATGACCGGCGCGAGGCGCTTCCAGGTGTCCATCTCGGCGCCAGCGCTGCCGGTGAGGATGCGGCCCATCTGGGCGCCGCTCGTCATGAAGTCCCCGCCGGTCAGCGTCGGGGTGAACAGCGCCAGGTTCTGCGTCATCGTCATGATGCGCTTCATGTCGCCGGTGACCGATCGGGCGCCGGGCAGCATGTTCTGGAACATCTTCGACACGTCGTCGAGCTCGCCCGGGGACGAGTCGGCAATGTCGTTCAGCTCGTGCATGGCCTGCGCGGCGACCTTCAGGTTCTGTCCGATCTGGTCGGCCGCGCCCGCGCTGTGGTTGTACAGCTGCAGGGTGCCGGCGAGGGTCGACTGCAGGCGCTCGGTCGACGCAGCGGCTGCGAGCCCGCCCTTCGCCATCATGCCCGCGGCGACGCCGGCCGCCGCAGCTCCAGCCGCGCCCGCGCCCTTCGTGATAGCGGCCGCGGTCTGGAACGCCCCGGACCCGATCGAGCGGCCGAGGTTCGACACGCTGGCGTTGATGCCGCCGATGTTCGACTGCATCGACTTCAGCTGTTTGTTCGCCGCGGCCACACCCGAGGGGAGGTTCCCCTTGGTGCTCATCTCGGCGGCCAGCTTGTAGATCGTGGAGACGCTCATCGGTGCTGCCTGCTCGCGGCCTCGTTGGCCTTATCCTCGCGGTCGATCCAGTACCCGCAGTGTCTGATGCGGCTCCGGAGCTTCGCTGTCGACCAGTGCATCATCGCGTCATAGTTGCAGCCGGGGACGTTCTTGGCGAGGTACATGACCCCGAGGAGGTGGTCTTCAACCTGCGCTGCCCAGTCGACCCGGCGCAGCGCTGCCCAGATGCGTCCGGCGTCTCTCGCCGGCGGACGGGTGTTGCTAACCCTTCCGCTGCATGCCGGCGAGGAACGCCTCCCCCTGGGCGTCCGTGATGGTGTGGAGGTGCGAGAATGCCTTGTCGAGCAGCTTGCGCCCCTTGGGCCCGATCGCGTCCATCCACGCGGTGATGGTGTCGAAGTTGCGGCGGGTGTACTGGCCGCCGATCGCGTAGACCGAGGAGAGCATCCAGTGCTTCCCGATCTGGCCGCCGTCGAAGGTGCCGTTCTGCGTGGCGGCCTTCAGTGCGGCCTCCTCCTCGGCGGTGCTGAGCAGCGTCAGCGCGAAGGTGCGGTCAGCGTCCGGGCGGCCCGAGGTCTTCCACGACTCGGGCAGGAAGTCGGGCGGGATGGTGAATGCGTAGTGCTCGCGCTGCTCGATGAACTGCTGCGGCACCCCGGCGAAGGTCGGCTGGATCGCCGTGGCGGTGGCCGGCGACGACATGTTCGGCACGGGCAAGCCCGTGTTCGGATCGATCTGGACGTTCTGCATGTTCCCTCTCCTCTACGCGTCTCGTCAGGGCTTGATGGTGAACTCGGAGCACTTGCCGTCGAGTTCCATCTTGCCGAAGTCCTTGCGGCTGTCGAAGCCGAAGGGGATGTCGGCGAAGGCGACGTCCTTCGCCATCAGGCTCGTCTTGTCGCCGTTCGGCCACAGCAGCGAGCACGCAATGTCGATGCGGACCGCGCCGCCGGCCCGGCGCTGCGCCTTCAACACGATTGCGTTGATGAGGTCGAGCCCCTGGCGGTTTTCGCTGTGCATCTCGATCTTCAAGGCGAGGCCGTTGAACTTCGAGTCGTAGCGCATGGCGACCTCGCCGATGTAGTCCTCCTCCGAGCGTGCGAGCTCGAAGGTGAACTGGATCGACTTGATCGTCGTGATCTCGTTCATCAGCGCACCATCCTTGATGATGCGGACGGAGATGTCTTGGCCTGTGATGCGGTCGAACATGGCGTCTCGTTACTCCGTCTGGCTGATCTGGACGTTGGGGCCGGTCTCGATGAGCAGCACGATCGCCTTCATCAGGCCGTACATGCGGGAGCGGACCTTGAAGATCGGGATGCCCGCGGCGGTCTGGGCGGGGCTCGAGTCGTACTGCACGAGGTAGCTCTCGATGCGGGACTGCTCGGGCTGGCCGGGGGCCTGCAGGGTGTCGAGGAAGCCGTTCAGCTGGTCCTCGATCGACGCCCGCTCGCGCGGGGTGTTGAGCCGGTCCTTGTACGGCGCGGCGACGCTGTAGGCGGTGTCGATCAGGAAGTCGGCGAAGTAGCGGCGGTTGTTGTCGCTGCGCGCCTTGTCGCTGGCCGGGTCGACGCTCGTTACGTCGCTCTCGATCTCCCAGCCGTTCGGCTTGGAGTACCGGAGCGCCGCGATGCCCTTGGCCTGGAAGTCGATGTAGTCGGCGTCCACGAGGTCGACGCCGCCGATGTTGGGGTCGTAGGCGTCCTCGAGCGCGATGATCATGTTGAGCGCGCCGACGTTCGTGTACTTCTGCGCCTCGCCGGCCGAGCGCTCCGGCGGGATCTTCGAGCGGATCATCGCCATGATGCCGTCGCTGTGGCGCTGGACGACGCCCGAGACGTTGAAGCCCTGGCCGCCGCTGACGCCCACTTCGAGGATCTCGGGGATCAGGGTCTTGTGGCCGGGGAAGCAGTAGGTGAGGCGGTCGTGCCGGCCGACGTTGCCGACGCCCACGCCCGCGTCGCCCTTGGCGACCGCGCGGGTGGTGCCGATGGGCGGCCCGTAGATGGCCTTGCGGCAGGTCAGGCCGGCGGCGGTGGCCGCGATCGCGTTGTCCCGCAGGAAGGCCCCGATGTTCGCCGAGCTGCGCGCGCTGACGACGATGTTGGCGGCGGCGCCCGGGCCGTTCTTGCCGAGGGTCCGGATCAGCGCGTCGCGGTAGCGGATGTCGAGGGCCCCGGGGGAGAGGCGGGCGATCGCATCGCTGTTCGTGACGGCGAAGGCGTCCGGCAGGTTCTTGTCGATGATCAAGTCGACGCCTGACGCGGCCGAGCCGAGCGCGGTGTCGTTGTCGACCCACGGGCGGACCTTCGCGTCGAACGGGCCGCCCTCGTCATCGGTCACGACGTCCTGGAGCGTCACCCAAACGGTCGAGGTGGTGCTGTCCTGCACACGGGTGCCGGCCGGGATGGTGACCTCGGCGCCAGCGTTGGCCTCCGCCTTCACGCCGTCGAAGCCGAGGGTCTCGTAGACGCCGGCGATCGCCTGGAGCTTGCCGCTGCCGGGGGTCGCGTTCTCGGTCACCCAGAGGTAGCCCTTGCTGTCGACGTAGGAGCCGGCGCCGGCCAGCGCATCGAAGATCGAGGCGGCCTCGGCCACGGTCACGGCGTCGATGTTGGCCACGTTGCCGTCGCCGTAGTCGATGGTCGCCAGGCCGGTCGTGGTGTGGGTGATCGAGACGTCGCCCGGGGACACCTCGAGGAAGACGCTCGCCGTGAACAGCACGTTGTTGTCGCCGGTCGCCTTGAAGCTGGTGCCGCCGACCGAGGCGAAGGTGATGCCGGGCGGGGCCGGGTCGAGCGCCTGCGCGGCGGCAAGCAGGCCGTTGCGCAGGTTGGCCTCCACGGCATCGGCCGACGTGTACTCGATGTCGAAGTTCGTCAGCACGCCGTCCACGTACATGGCGATGCGCATCGTGTAGTCGCCGACCTGGGCGTTGACCGCGGCCCACGTCCACACGTCGGCGACGGGCGCGGCGACGAATCCGAGGGTCGTCACGGCGGTGCCGCCGGCGATCTCGATGTAGCCCGCGGTGCCGCGAATGACGCTGCGCAGGCTGATCTCGCCGCCGTTGGCGAACGCGATGTCGATCGCCGCGACCAGGTTGATGCGCGCGATGCACTCGGCCGCGGTCTGCTCTTGATCGGTGAAGACGATCGGCGGGAGGGTGACGCCGTCCACGACCAGCAGAAGGGTCTCGCCGCCGGTGAAGTTGGTCGGGAAGGTGCCGCTGACGCCGTTGATGGCGGCCTTGTTGGCCAGGAAGGTGCCGATCACGTTGGCGGCGTCGTTGCGGCGCCAGGTGACGGAGTCGTTCGGCTCGAGGTCGAAGGTGCCCTGTCCGCCCTTCTTCGCGGCCAAACGGCGGAACTGGACGCTGCCGGCGCTGTTGTCGACGCGGCAGGCGACGAGCGCGGCGAAGCTGAGCGCGGTCCGCCAGATGTGCAGGTTCCCGTTCCAGTACTCGGTCCCGCCGCTGCGCCGCGCGACCACGCCGCTGTACTTGCCCTCGCTCGTCAGGTGGCCGAAGCCCCCGTAGCGGGAGACGTAGTCGCTGTCGCTGAAGATCTGGGTGGGCGTGAACTCGCCGGCCTCGGTCTCGCCGATCACGAGGACCGTGCCGGTGCCGGCCCCCAGCGTCTGCGCGGGGGTGACCTGATCGACGAGCGCGATCTGGGGCAGAGCCGCCAGCTCAGCGAGAGTCGGAAACTGCTGATAGACCTTTTTGGCGACCACGGCGGCAGGTTACACGGGCCCCCAGTGAGGCCAGCCGCCTGCGACTGCAACGCGGGCCCGCTGTCTGTCGACGGCGCGGCGACGATGGGCGCCACGCTGGCGAAAGCTCCACGGCCAGCACCTACGCCAGGCCGGCGTCGACGTGGGGGCGGAGGATCTTGGGCCGCGTGATCAGGCGGAGGACCGGGACCAGACAGGTGAGCCCGGCGATCAGCGCGTAGATGTTGGCCTGCGCCTTGTCGCCGTCGTCGCGGTTCATCAGGGAGACGAGCCCGATCCGGACCTGCGCGCCGTAGTAGGCGGGGACGTTGACGGCGCGGCCCATGCGGTCGGTCTGCGGCTCGGCGAGCCAGTCCTCGAGCTCCGCCCGGAACGCGCGCCGGTCGTCGCGGTGGGCGAAGGTCATGTGGACGGCGAGCTTGACCGTCGAAAACGCCTGGCGAAACAGCACCGTGCCCTCGCCGAACTTGTCGGCGGTCTCCTCGAGGTAGCGGGCGGCGGACACCTCGTCGCCGAAGTCCTGGTCGTCGGCCTCGAGGATCGTGGCGGTCGCGGGGAGCATTTCGGCTTCGTTCGGGGGCCAGTCGACGTAGATCGTCGTCATCTTCACCTGACGCGAGTTCGGGCTGCGCCCGGTCGCCACGTTCTCGTCGTCCTTGACGGTGGCTCGGACGGCCTCGAGGATCTGCGACACGGCCAGCTGCGCGGCGAACAGGCTGGGGATTTTGCGGGCCGGGTCGATGGAGGTAGCGGGCGGCTGGTAGGTGACGCTCGCCTCGTCGTCGGGGTGCGTGGTGGATGTGAAGCCGTCCGGATTTTCAGAGGTCGTCGCCATGCGTCAGGGCTACTCGCGCCACGCGGCGGCGTCAATCGTCTCGCTCACGCATCGATCATCTGGTAGCGTGGCTCCGATGCAAGAGGGGTTGATGAGCGAGGGTGAAAGCGTCGAGCGGGCTTCGTCGGCCAGCGGCTGGTCGGACCGTCCGGCAAAGCGCGTGGCCATCGAGGGGTACAGGTACAGCCGCCGCTACGTGCTCGTGCCCGAGGCCGACGTCTTGAAGACCGGCAGGAACGGCAAGGTGTTCGGCTACAACGTGCGCACGCTGGCGAAACTCGTCGGCATGAGCACGAGCAACGTCTCCAAGGACATCGCCAAGGGGCTGGTGAACCCGTGGGACCTGGCCAGCATCCTCCGGTGGGTCATCCAGCGCGTGAAGCCCCCGGCGGAGGTCGACATCGAGACGGCGCCGCCGCTGTGGCGCCACTTCGACAAGTTCTCCCTGATCGCCGGCCCGACCCGCGGCCCCATGGGGGCGAACCAGATCTACCTCGCCGTGCAGATGCCGTCGCACCCTGCCAGCGAGGAGATGGTCCGGCTGTTCTGGGCGCAGCGCGGGAAGTTGGCGAGCTTCCGGGGCTCCAGCTACGAGCTCGCCTGGCGGATGTTCGAGCTCGACGGCATCAGCCCGGAGAGCTTGCTGCCTCACGCGGACAGGAGCGGGCGCATGCAGCCGCACCCGCGGATCCGCATGGCCGCCCGGATCCTGCGCCGGCTCGTCGGCGCCGGCGTCCTTGTGCACGATGAGGCGGCGAAGTCGTGGGCGATGGCCCCGTTCCCGTCGACGCTCGAGGAGGTGACCCACGCCCTGCGCGGGGAGGGCTTCGCCGAGGCCGAGATCCGAGGACACCACATCGGGATCGGGCGAGACCTGTTCGCCCTGTCAGCGGCCCGGCGCCTCCTCGCGTACATGAGGACCAACCGCCTGAAGTCGTCAACCTGCGGCCGCGACAAGCGGCTGTGGATCGTCAACGGCATGGAGCGGGCGTTCCACGGCTACAAGGAGCGCCGGATCTTCAGGCGGTCCGGCGAACCCGGCCCAGAGGATCCCGCGCCACGCGCCTGAGGGCCGCGTCGTAGTTCTTCGCCGCCTCGCGTCGGAACTCGTCCAGCGCGTCGCGGAGCAGCCACTTCGGCTTCGTGCCCTTCTTGCCGATCTTGCGGGCGATGCCCAGCGCGAGGCCGGCGATCATGTTCGCGTGGCGCAGCGTCCGAGCCGGCTTGCTCCGGTAGATCTTCGCGTAGAGCTTGATATTCGCCCGCATGCGCCTGCGCTGCTTGCCGCCCGACACGTCGCCGGTGATGCGGTGCGCTTTCGAGGTCGCGCGCATGGCCTCCCTGCGGCTCACCGTCGGGGGCTTCTTCGGGCGGATGCCCTTCGCCAGGATCCACTGCTCGATCGCGTCGACGGGCGGCATGCGGCCGGCTCCGCGCCCGGCCTCGACGAAGCTCGCGTAGGGGCTCGTGTTCGCCGTGGCGGCGCCGCCGGGGAAGCGGACGACCTTCCACTTGCGCTTGAACTGCCCCGTCGCGTCGACCTTCTGCGCCGCGGTGGCCCGGACCATCCTGGCGACGCCCCACCGGGCGGTGGAGACGGCGGCCTGCGCCATCGCCTTCTGGACGTTCTGCAGGGTCTTGGTCATCGCGCGGCCGAGCGCCGACGGGCCACCCTTGACGACGACGGTGGAGTCAGCCACGGGTGCTCCAGGCGGCCATCACCATGGCGAGTGCGGCGAGGGCGAACAGCGACGCCGAGATGGCGCTCAGGAGGCGGGCGACGTCCACCGCGGCGTCGCGGGCGAGCGCGGCGAGGAGGAAGAGGCCCAGCCCGAGGGCGAGGTAGCGAGCGATCCGCATGTTCACGACTCTACCACCGGAGGCGCGAACAGCGGGAGCGGCTCGGGGTCCTGCGCTGTTTCGGGCGCCGGGTCGTCGGCGCAGGCGGCCATGATGCGCTCGGCGAGCACCTCGCGCGCGCAGAGGTCGACGGCGGCAGCGATCACGGCGTCCGCGATCTTGACGGAGTCGGCTGGTGATGCGGGCTTCAGCCGGGCATAGGCGTTCAGGGCCGCGGCGAGGCGCCGCGCGTCGGTGGGATCGAGGACAGGGCGAGGCATCGCAGGTAGACGCGGGCCTCGCCGGTGAGCTTCACGGCATGTCGCCGATGACGTGGGGGTCCAAGCCGAAGCTCTCCATCGCCTCGTGCGCGCCCATGCGCCGGACCGCTGATAGCTCGGCGGCGGCCCATTCCAGCGAGCCAGGAGGCCCCAGCGACGGCATGGAGAACGTGATCTTGACCGACTCCCCGCCGTCGCGGTCGGGCACGACGACGTCGACGTGGACGACCCACGGCCAGGTCCGGGCGGTGTCCCACGGCACCGGCGAGCCCGCGTGCGCGACGCAATCCTGCACGACCCAGATCTCGGCACCGGCGAACACGCCTACCGCGGCGCGGCGGACGAAGGTCCGGTCCTTGCCGGTCTTGGGGTCGAAGTGAACATCGCCAGGCTCTCGCATCCCCAGCAGACGCCGCCGGGGCGCTCGAGCTTCACCGTCAGGAGCGGTCGGTCGACCCGCGCAGTCTGGCGAGCACCGCGTCCTGCTCGTCGCGCGAGGGTCCGCGCCCGAGGTCGGCGGCGGTGACCTCCCGGTCCGGGTCGAGCCCGGCGCGCGCAGCTCGGCGACGAAACCTGTCCAGCGTCGCCGCCGGCGGGCACATCTTGCCACCCGAGACCGCGGCGTGGATGTTCGCCCATGTCGGCGTGCAGGCCCGCGTCTTGCGCAGTTTGGCGGCGACCCGGGCGGCCGAGCGCTGGTAGACCATCACGTCGACCACGGCGTCGCAGAGCACCATGGGGTCGGCGGTCTTGTCCCAGACCGCGGTGAAGTAGTTGGAGTTCATGCCGAACAGGCCGTAGGTCTGCCACCGCTCCGCGTCGGCGGCGAAGACGTTGCCCTCGTACAGCCCCCGGGTGTGCCGCCAGGCGGCCGCGCTGCCCGCGAGGTCGGCAGGGAGCCGGTGCACGAGCCCGCGCTGCAGCGAGCTCTCCCGGCTGGCCACGAGCACGAGCAGCGTGGCGAAATCCTTGGAGCCGCCGAGCCCCGCGACCGCGCCGCGGATGACCCGCTGCGTCTCGGCCTGCTCGGCGAGGGTGAGCCTCGGACGCGGAGCGTCGAGGGCATGGACGCAGGCGGCCGGCTTGGCCAGGGTCACGATCAGGGCAATGTCGAGCAGCATCAGGTGACCACGACCGACGGTTTCGGCCGGCGGATGTTCAGCGACCGATCCTCGCCGCCGTCGCCCCGCGGGGTCTGCTGGGCGCCGAGCACGAAGGTGAAGAACATCTGCTCGGCGTCGTGATGGACCTCGCTCACGAGCACGAAGCGGTGGCGGGGGCTCTCCGGGTCGGTCGGGCACCGCCGCATCCGCTGGACCTCGAAGAACATCTCGCGGTCGTGGGTATCACCGCCCCACTGCACCCCCGCCGGCAGCTGGCCGCGCAGCGTGTTCTCCGTCACCTGCTGCGGCGACACCTCGGTCAGGCGCAGCTGGCCGTCGGCGTAATTGCCCGACTCCCCGAGCTCGCGCCCGACGCTGTCCATAGCGACCACACGGCAGGGGACGAGCTCTCGGCGCAGCACCTCCCGCCACTCCCGCTTCCCGGCCCGCTCCTGCCAGACGATCCAGACCCGATAGGGGCGGAAGCCCAGCCGGTGGTTGATCCGGCGGGCCCGGTCGATCGTCGGCTGCAGCCGCACCCCGAGCGAGCACTGGTACTCGGCCTCGGTCACCGGCTCGACGCCCGGCCCGCAAGGGTCCCTGCCGCAGTTGTTTTCCGCCATGGTGCGAGAGTACCCTGCGGCATGGCCCGCCTCCAAGGCTCACACCAGCAGCTCATGCGAATCAAGGCGGGCCTGACGGCCGACGCCGACTACACCGACCCGACCGTGGCGATCCCCGGATACGCCGGACAGTCCGGGTCGCTGCTCAGCGACGACCCGTCGCTGGCGACGGGATGGGCCATCGTCCCGCGCCGGTCCGACGGCAACCCGCTCACGAAGGTCAAGATCAAGGTCACATTCCGAGACGCCGCCGGAGACGAGGTCGCCGGCACCTACGACGCGACCGCGTGGGCCATCGTCCCGCGCGACGGCAAAGAGGGCAAGGCGACGAGCCGCCCCGGCGTCGAGTGGCTGGGCGCCGTGTCGGCGCAGCCGTCGAAGAAGCCGATCATCCTCGACATCGCCAGCTTCGACGCGATGGGCCTGGCCTTCACCAGCATCACCGCCGTGGGCGCGACCCTCGTCTACGTCTACGTCCAGGAGTGGGTGTAGCCATGGGCCTCCAATCGATTGATGCAGGCAGCGGCATCGACAGCGCGCAGGTTCAGACCGCGTGCGAGGCTGCAGTGGCGGCGTCGCTGGGCGACATCGGTACGGCCTGCGAGACCGCGGCGTCAGCGGCGATCGTTACCGAATGCGCGCAGTTCGGCGCGATCCGGGCGACGGTAAACCCCGTCGTCTACACGATCGCGGCCGGTGAAAAGACCGGGGCGACCTCGTACGTGATTCAGGCGTTGCAGTCCAACAAGTACTTGGTCTTGCACGGGTTCACGATCACGACCGACTCCAAGACCACGCTGCAGTGGTGGACCGGCGTCGAGGCCCATCTCACCGACGCGCACGAGGTCGGAGAGCAATGGGAGGTCTCGCCGAGCGCCATGCAGAACTTCCGATGCAACCTCGAGAGCAATCTCGTGCTGCGCTCGAGCAACGCCGCGGCGAAGCTGCGCATTACCTACCACCTGGAAGTCGCCGACTTCTGACCTGGAGCCCCCTATGACCATGCGACCCTTTTTCACCGTCCTTGCCCTTGCGGCCTCCCTGACCACCCTCGCCTGCGACCCGGCCTCCGATTCCTGCGAGTCGCCGGATCCTATCGACGGCGGCGCCGAAAGCTCCCTGTCGATGGCCCCGCCCGTCGGCTTCGACCTGGCTGCCGACGCCGTTCAGCTGCGCGAGCAGGGCCCGCCGCAGGGGCTCTACACCAGCACGCTCGGCGGCAAGCCGATCTACCGCAAGCAGTTCGTCGCGATGATCAACGCCTGCCAGAAGCAGGTCGACCCGCCGCTGACGTGCACGCTGAGCTGGTATCAGCCCGACGTCACGAAGGACGAGCGGGTCCTCGGCTTCGGCTGCTCGATGCTCGCGCCGACGAGCCTGCTCGACTGCTGGGCCAATATCTGGCTCGCCAACAACGCCGTCGCGTTCTGAGCGAACCAACGACGGCACCCAATGCTGCTATCAATCGACGCATCATCTGAGATTGACGCTGCGGCGCTGGCCGCCGCCGTCGCCGCCGCCATCGACGTACAAGCCGGGGCCGCCGCGGCCATCGCGGCCGCCGACCTGCCGAGCGCCGCCGAGGTGGCGTCCGAGGTCGCGGCGCAGGCGTCGTGCGAACTCGCCGTCGACGCGAAGCTCGGCGCCATCGCCAGCGCCGTCGCGCTCGAGGTGCCGGACATCGCCGGCATCACGGCGGCCCTGCCCACGGTCGCCCAGATCGCTGCCGCCGTCCCTGACGCCGCGGCGGTCCAGACAGCCTGCGCATCCGCGCTGGCCGCAGCCGTAGGGGACGAAATACCGACCGCCGCGCAGGTCCAGTTCGGCCTCGCCACCAGCTCGGCGCTGTCGACCCTGCAGACGACGTGCTCTGCGCTTCCATCGGCGGCTGCGGTGGCGACGGCGGTCGGAGCACAGGCCGCCTGCGCGGCCGCCATCGTCGCTGCCGGCCTGGCCACCGCATCGGCCCTCTCCACGCTGCAGACGACGTGTAGCGCCCTCCCGTCCGCGGCATCGATCGCGGCGACGGTCAACGCGCAGGCGGCGTGCGACGCGGCTCTTACGGCGGCCATGGGCGCCGCGATCCCGACAACCGCCCAGATCACGTCGGCGATCACGTCGGCGTTTGTCGGCTCCAACGTCCTCCGCACGAGCGTCACTGTTTCGGGCGCCGGCACCACCGGCACCCTCATCGCCGCGGCTGGCGTGGGCCTGCGGACGTATATCCTCAGCATGACGGTCTCGTGCACCGTGGCGCAGTCGACGTGGTCGCTTACGTCAACCGGCGTCACCGGCACCGGCGTGCACAGCCTGCTGCAGAACAACTGCAACAGCTGGACGGCGCCGGCCGGCACGTTCCTGTTTCGGTCCGGCTCGAATGCCTCGATCGTCCTCGGCAAGACGACCGGCGCGACGCTCGTCGTCGACTTTATCTACTACCAGGCCTGAACCGGCGCCGGGCGGCAGGCCCGGCGCCCACGGTCAGCAGGGCTCGATGACGCGGCCGGCGAAGGTCCCGATCTCGCGCTGGTACTGGCTGTGCCGGTACATGGGCACGCCGATCGTGTCGCTGAGCTTCTGGGCCCACTTGCGATACTGGGCCTCCACGGCGCCCATACCCTCCTGGCCCGCCAGCTGCGTGGAGCCGACCGCCAGCACGGCGAGGTCGCCGACCTGATCGCCGAGCTGCTTCTCGATGCACTCGAGCTTCTCGACGATGGCCAGGATCATCCGTTCGGCCTCGGGGATGACGTTGTCGAACGCCTTCTCCATGGCGAACGTCAGGTCGTCCGGTCCCGACGGCAACATGCCGCTGCGCAGCGTCTCGGTCGCCGTGATGAGCGGGTAACCGAGGTGCCGCTTGATGCTCGCGCGCTGAAAGGGTGTGAGGGGCATTACGGGTTCTCGTCGGCGTCGGCCATGCGCACGCGCATCGCCAGGAGGGCGGACCAGATCCGCGGCTCGATGACCTGCGGGCGGATGATGGCGCCGCGGGTGCGGTCGAAGCTCGGGTAGGTGACGTCCTGCAAGAGACGGAAGCTCGCGCTGGGGTTCTTGGCGAGGATCTGGCCGATCTGCTCGTGGGTCAGCGGCTGCTGCTCGGCGGCCGGGGTGTGCGGCGCCGACACGTTCAGCTCGGAGAACCTGGACGACATCGCCTCGAGCGCGGCGGTGTTGGCCTCGACTTGCTGGGCCATGGTCTTCAGCGCGGCGGATGCCTCGGTTTGGAACGCGGAGAACCGCCCCAGCAGGACCTCCATCGGGTCCTTCGGGGCGGCCTGGGTGGCCTGCTCGGCCTGGGTCTTGTCTCTACTCATGCGGGGTCTTCCCTCCGCACGGGAGCATATCAGGTCGGCACGAGGGCGAGGATGTTCCCGAGGCCGACGGTGCGCCCGTCAGCGGTGCTGGGGTACGGCGCCTGGCTGTACGTGATCTTGGCCGCGGTGACGGCGTCGGTCCCGAAGAACGTGATGGTGGCGATGCCGTTGACGTCGTAGGCGACGGTGCAGGTGAGGGTCCGCAGGGTCGCGCCCTCGGGGCCTACCAGCATGATGCCGGTGACGTTGCCGGCGGTCGCCCACACGGCCTCGATGCGGCCCGGCACGTCCATCACCAGCACGTTGGTCGTGACGGTGCGCGCGGACGAGTCGGTGATGGGCTTCAGCTGCCCGGCGATGAATGTCCCCAGCTGCACGAGCGCCATGGAGGCGTGCGCGGTGTTGGCGTTGAAGAGGTCGATCTGATCTTTGATCGTCTGGTTGATGTCGGACATGGGTCGGGGTCTCTCAGGAGGTCAAAAGGTTGGATGGGCGGCGAACTCAGGACTCGCCGCGGGCCCCGACGGGTCAGGCGTGGACGATGACGACGGCGCGCTTGTAGCGGGCGTTGCGGGTGGTGGCCGCGGGCTTGGCCGGGTTGTAGCCGCCGCCGTACTGGTCGCTCGGGAGAACCTGGTCGCCGATGAACTCCCAGACGGTCTTCACCATGTCCTGCAAGGCGTTCTGCGGCTTGTTGATGATGAAGCGCACCGCCTCGTCGAGGATGGCGCTCATGTTGTCGGCCGAGACGTTGAAGCCGCCGATCAGCTCGCCCTGCATGCCGGCGGCGCTCATGAACTGGCCCGGGGGCTTGTACAGGAGCTCGCCGCAGTCGGCCCCGAAGATCACCGTGCGCTCGATCTTCACGCCCTGGGCGTTGACGACCTCGCCGTAGATGCCGTCCGCCAGCTTGGCCAGCGGGGCGCCGTCCGGGCGGCTCGACTGCTGGTTGCCGGTGTTGCCCTCGTCGGGGGAGAAGTTGTTGTCGATGAAGGTGCAGCCGAGGGCCGAGCCGAGCACGAAGTCGGCGAACTGCTCCGACTCGCGCGACTGCAGCATGCGCTGGAGCTCGTTCGCGTCGAACATGTCGTTGGTGCCCTTGCTACCGATGTGGCACTCGTACTTCATGTTGCCGACGCGGGGGGTGCCGTACTTCTTCAGGACCGACACCGCGTCGCGGATCGCCTTCGGGGTCAGCACGTCGTTGTCGCTGATCGCGTCGACGCTGGTGCCGCCGCCGGCGTAGATCACAACCGGCGCGTCCATGGCGACGACGGTGTCACCGGCGTTGTAGGCGGCGTTCGCCGACAGCGTGAGGGTGCCCGAGCCGTACGGGAACGCCGGATCCACCGGCGTCGCCGCGACGACGAGCGCGTAGGTCGACGCGCCGATCAGGATCGGCTTCGGGTTCGTCGGGCTCACGTCGAGCAGAAGGCTGTCCTCCATGTTCTCGGTGAACCCGAGGATCGAGGACACCTCGAGCGTGGTGCCGGCGCCGCTGGTGTTGTTGGCGACCGCATGGCCCCCGCCGTACGCCGCGAACAGCTTCTGCCTGTACAGGCCGTTCATCGTCTGCGCGCAGTTGATGCCGAGTTCGTTCGTCTTGTCGGCGAAGTGGCCCGGGAGCGCGGCAGCGGCGACCTTCAGGTCGATGTCCACGCCCTCATTCCAGGCCGTGCACTGCGCCTTGTACTGCTCCTTCTTCGAGCTCTTGCCGACCGGGTCCTTGCCCGGGGTGGCCGGCTTCAGGTTGACCGAGAGGGTCGATCCGCGGTTGAAGGTCCGCGTCTCGCCGTTGTTGGCGTCCCAGATGGTGCGCTTGGCGAACGCGCGGCCATACAGGAGCTGCTCGATCATCGGGAGCAGGATCTGGGCGTGGAGCTGGTTCTTCTGGACGATGCCATCCAGGAATCCCAGCGAGGGGATAAACGACGAGAGGTTCTTGATGGACATTGTTCAGGCTCTGCGGGTGTGGCGGTTCAGTTGCTGCGTAGGCCGGCCTTCGCCAGCTGCTCGCGGATCTTGCGGGGGTCGCGGGACGCGATGTCGATGACGCCGACCTCGTCCTTCTTCTCGGGGGCCTTGACGCTCGAGGCCGTCTTCCCGCCGCGGGTGTCGGTCGACGTCTTCTTCGCGGCCTTCTCCTCGCCGTCGTCCTCCGCCTCGGCCTTCTTGGCGGCGGCGGTGCTGGCGAACAGGTAGCCGTCGGACTTCTGGATCCCGGCGATGATGTCGGCCGGGTCGGCGTCGGGGTCCTTCGCCCGCGCGGCCGTGAAGGCGGCGATGACCGAGTCGCGCGCGACGGTGCCGGCCGGCTTCACGCCAGCGGCGTCCATCGCATCGCGCAGGGCCTCGCGGGCCTCCGCGTCGGCGGCACGCTTCTCGGCGGCCTTCTGGGCGCTCTCGGCCTCCTCCTTGGCAGCGCGGAGACGATCGGCCTCGCTGAGCTTCTCGGCGTCGGCGGCCTTCTTCGCCTCGTCGGCGGCGATCTTGCGCCCGCGGGCCTCCGCCTCGCGCGCGGCCTTGTCGATCGCCTTCTTGACCACGGGGTCGTCGAGGTCGATCTTGGGCTTCTTCGCCTTGGCCTTCTTCTCGGCCTCGGCTTTGGCCTTGGCCGATTCGTCGTCCTCGTCGGTGTCGACGTCGGTGCTGTCGTCTTTGCCGGACTCGTCCTTGCCGTCGGTCAGCTTCTCGCTGCCCTTGCCGTCGGTCAGCTTCTCGCTGCCCTTGCCGTCGGTCAGCTTCTCGCTGCCCTTGTCGTCGGTCTCGGTATCGGTCTCGTCGGTCTTGGTCGCCATGGTGTTACGCCTGCTGGCCCGTCACGAGCCATCCGACGGTGACCGCCCCCTTGACGGCCACCGTGGTGAAAGGGGTGTCTTTGGGGGCCTCAACGAGGAGCATCCCCTGAAGCGGGATCTCGAAGGTGTCGCCGTCGCTGGTGAGCCGCACCCAGTAGCTGGGCGCCGTGTCGCTCGTCGGGGCGATGAGCACGACGCGGCCCTCCCACCCGGTCGGCAGCGGCAGCGCGACGTAGTTGTTCTCGTCGTCGAAGGTCTGCGCCATGTTCGACGGCGCGCCCTTCGTCAGGGCGCTCGTCGCCTGCAGCGCCAGAAGGAAAGCCGGGCCCGTGCTCGATCCGCCCCCGGGAGGGCAGCCGCACTTGCCGTACTTCACCTCGAGGACCGCACCGTCGAGGACCACTGAAAGCTCAGTGCTCACAGCAGGAGAGTAGCGGCGCCCCCAGATCGGGGGAACGCCGGCCCCGGGCGCAGCGCTGCAACGCGATCGCTGTGTGCACGCGAGCGGCCGGCGCTCGGCGTGCATCTATTGCAGCGCCGCTATGCGCCTTGACGTGCCGCGCGAGCGACCGACAGCAGCGCGGTGACGTCGTCGATGCTCCGCGGGCGCACGACCCGATCGGGGCGGACCCTCCGAAGCGTCGCGGGCACCGGCGCCGGCGGGAGCATGGCCGGGCCATACGGCGTCCTGATCCGGATGCCGCGGGCGTCGACGGCGAGCACGCGAAACACCATCCCGCCGAAGTCGAGGAAGGCCCCGGGCTTCACCCGCTCAAGCGGCACCCCGTCGCCCTCGGCGAGCAGCACGGACGTCGCCGCCGCGGCCTGGCGGATGCGCAGGTCTCGATACTCGGCCTTCGCCTGCTCGAGTTGCATCGCCATGGGGTCGAGCGCCGACGGTCCAAGCCCGAGCTCGGGCCCGATCTTCGGCATGGTGATCAGGCTGCGGATCTGGGCCGCGAGCAACAGCCGCTGCGCGGTCAAGCCGGCCAGCATGGCGCGCTGCGGGGATGGCCTCGAAGCGCGCTCCGCCGCGGACCCGATTCCGGCCTGCAATAAGACTTTCTCGGGACGCAAATCGCTTTTACGCGATCTGGCCACCTGGCCGGGCGGCACCCGGAGCGGCGGCGCCGCGGGCAGGTCGGGGGTGGCGACGAAGCGTGCATCACCGGCCGTGGTGTGCCGGTCGAAGTCGGGGAGGCTCTCACCCCAGCTCGCGCGCCAGCCGATCACGATCTCGCGGTCGTGCGGGCGGTTCGGGGGCGCCATGTACAGCCGGCCCTTCGGATCCTTGAACGGCTCGGAGACGCGGCGGACCTGCCCGTGCAGGGCGACCGAATCCCACGCGGTCCTCTGGTCGAAGGTGGCGACCAGTTTCTTCAGCATCGGCGCCGCGGGGTCGTCCTCCTCGAGCAGCGCCGCCAGGGTGGTGCCGTTGTACGCGGCCGATGTCTCGGTCACGAGGATGCGGTCGACCTTCCACTGCGCCTGCCCGACAACCTGCGCGGTGGCTTTCCAGACCTCGCGCCGGGCGACGTCCCAGCGCTGGCCGGTGAGCACCGCCGACGAGATCGCCTGCTCGATCTGCAGGACCGCCTCGGCGCCGTAGCGCTGGAACGACCGGCCGAACTCGCGGAGCCGGACCTGCCCGAGTTCGGCGGAGTGCTTCTCCCACCAGGCCAGGGTGTCGAAGCGGAGCGGACGCACGGCGCCGTGGAACTTCTCGTCGAGCACGCGCAAGTACTCGGCGGTCCGCCCCTGCGCCGCCCTCATGACCGGCGGCAGGCCGAACCGGAGGTCTTGCTGGTGCGCCAGCGCGAGGGACAAGACGCCGGCCCGGAGCTGCGCGCGGGTGGCCAGGGCCTCGGCCTCGCCCCACGACCCGCGCCGCGCCTTGAACAGCTGCCGGTCGATGCGCACGAGCGCGTCGTCGGTCGTCTTCTTCGCCCGCTCGGTGAGCAGCCGCTGCGCCTGCTCGATGTCCCGATGCTGGGCGTCGACGATGTCCTGCGCGGTGATCACAGGGCGACCGTCAGGCTGTTCTCGAAGAAGCCGAGCAGGGGCGGGCTCAGGTAGAGCTCGAAGGGGCCCAGCGCGGCCGCAAAGCCGACGTCGTCCACGATGGCCGTGGCGGCGACCTCGATCAGGCTCCGCGAGGCTGCGGTGTCGGCGTCGATGGCCGCGGCGAGGGTGGGGTGGTGCCGCTTGATGTGCCCGACCCCGACGGCGGCGAGCGCCGAGTACCCCCGCCCGGAGGTGTTGGAGTCGGCCCAGTTGCGGCGCATCACCAGGATCGTGTTGTACAGGGCGGCCAGCAGCATGCCCCGCAGGCTATCACTCGGCGGGCTCCCCTGCCTCTTCCGGCTCGGCCTCGTCGCCGGGCTCCGCCTCGGGCCCTTCGTCCTCCTCCTTGTCGGCCTCGTCGTCGGCGACCTCCTTGTCCCCGGGCAGGCCGCCCGGAGTGACGCCGGTCTCCATCAGCGCGGCCTTGCCCTTCGCCTTCTCGTGGCGGATGCGCCGCTTCTCCCCCGCGGCGTCGCAGGCCCCGCGGGCAGCGGCGAGGGCCTCGACACCGGACTCCTTCGAGAGCAGGCCGCCGCCGATCGCGGCGTTCAGGGCTCCGACGAAGGCGACCATCTGCGTCGGCGAGAGCAGCTGGCGCGGCGGCCAGATGACGTTGACGAAGGATGCCTCGCCGACCTCGTAGGGCGCCGTCGAGATCGACGGCTCGGCGTCCAGGTCGTCCTCGTCCTCGGGCTCGTCGATGGTGACGTCGGGCGGGAGCCGGAGCCCCTTCGCGCCGGGCGTCGCCTTCTCGCTGTCGAGCACGCCCATGGTCTTGCCGAGGGTGCGGAAGATGTCGCAGATCTCGCGGATGCACCGGCGCAGCGGCGTCTGGAGCAGGTCGCACTGGGCGTCCATCTGGCGGAACAACATCAGGAAGGTCTCGACGGCGATGTTCGAGGTCGCCCATTCCATGTCCGGCAAAATGCAGTTGCACGCTTGAAGGATCTGGAGCTTGAGCTTCGAGGCGGTCACCCAGCTGTTCGTGACGCCGTCGCCGGCGCTCTCGATCAGCTTCACGTCGCCGTCGGGGGTGCCGGTGATCTCGGCCCCGTGGCCCTTGCGGACCGGGCCGCCGCGCTGCAGCCAGTGCATGTGGTCGCGGCGGTACAGGGTCGGCGACGCGTTCGCCTTCGTCGCCCGGACGGCGAACGACTGCACCCGGTCCAGCTGGTCGCACAGCTCGAGCACCTGCGGCGTCTGCAGGTCGTAGGTGCCCTCCGGCTCGCGGCTGTTGTGGGTGTTCTGCAGCCACACCACGGGGCAGCGGCCCATCTGGTGCTCGTACTGCGTCTTGATCGGGATCGGGCCCTCGTGGTCGGGGTCCACGTCCTCGTAGATTGTCACGTGTTTTTCGTCCCACTCCTTCGTTCGGACCTTCGGCGCGCACACGACCCGGCCGTCCTCGTCGGGCTCCTGCTCGACGCTCACCGTGTCCTGGTAGATGGCCCGCTTCGGCTTCCAGCCCGCTGAGTCGCACCACTCGGTCACGTGCATCTCGTGCGCCCAGTAGGCGGTCATGGACAGCTCGCCGTCGATGACCGCGGGGACGAGCGCGGCCGCGGCCTGGACCCCGGAGTAGTTGCGGGCCTCGGTCAGCACGGCCCAGCCGTCGCACTGGTCCCAGCAGGCGGCGAGGTAGCGGCTGGTCCGCGGGTCGCTCGGGGTGGCGAGCTGCGGGGAGCGACCGAGCAGCGCGGCGGTGAAGGCAGAGACGACGCAGCGGGGCATCGGCGCCGCGGCGTTCGGGCGGCGGGCCGAGTAGCTCCACGCGTCAGCGTTCAGGTTCGTGCTCTGGAACGCCCCGTAGTCGAAGCGCTCGGCGAGGTAGCGCCCCTTGTCGCTGCGCGGCGCGCCGTCCCACGAGGCCGGCGCCGCGTCGTGCTGCTCGCCTCCCCAGAAGGCACGCAGGGCCAGGAGCGCCAGCGTGCGGGGATCGCTGGAGTAGTCGAGAACGCAGACGGCCGACCCCGGGAGGTCGGCCGCGTCGGAAGCTGTGGAGGCGGCCATCGGCCGCGACTGTATCAGGTCGCCACGTAGAGCAGCATGGAGGAGATCGCGGAGGCGTCGACCTTGGCCACGCAGCCCGTGATGACCTTCCCGCCGCCGACGTGGAAGGAGAGCTTCTCCCCTGCGTGGATGCGGCGTACCAGCTTCGCCGGCAGATTCCAGGGGCTGGTCGGCACCTTGATGACCACCTGGTTGGGCTCCGGCTCGACTACGACAGCGGTGCGCCGGCCTTGGATGTGGAGGCCCTCGATCCGGCAGGTCTTCGCCCGCCCCTTCTTGGACATCCACGTGATGCCGGTCCAGCGGGGCCCGACGGTCTCCTTGCTGCCGATGGTGAAGCCCGCGGTCTTCTCGGCCTCACGGTCGGCCGGGGCGATGCCAGCCTCTGCGTCGCGCTCCCGCATGCAGGTCACGCTCTCGCCCGTCGCATGATCGACGCCGACCACCACGGTGCTCGGGGGCATCCTGAGCACGGAGCCAGCGGGCACGTCCAGATCGGCCGGCTGGCCCTTGATCGCGGCGACGCTCTGCTCCACGCAACGGCGCGCCTCCACGGCATATACGCACGCACGCTCGATCGGGATGGCAAGGGCGCCAGGCCCAAACAGCGCATCCGCGAGCTTCTCGTAGTGGTCGCGCCATCGGCGTGCGTTCTTCTGGATCTCGCTCTTCGTCTCGGCCTCGTGCACCGGGGAGGGGAAGTCGACCCGCACCCGGCCGTCCTTGAGGATGGTCGAGGTGGCGACGTGGCGGACGTTGGCGCCCGCGGGCTTGATCTCCAGCTTGGCCGCCCGCTCGAGGACCTGCTGGGCTGAGCTTGGCTCCCCGCGGCGCAGGTGGTTGCGAGCGATCACCACGGCCGCCTCTACCTCCGAGGGCGGCACGCGCTCCATGGCGTTGCGTAGCACGGCGACGAGGTCCATGCCCTGCCACTCGGCGCGGGCGACGGGATCGCCGATGAAGCCGGCGATGTCGGCCGGCGGCTCCTTGGCGGGGTCGATGCCCAGCACCTTGCAGGCCCGCGCCCAGCGGCCCGAGTAGACGTAGGCGGTGTCGTGGCAGATGGTAATGCCGGTGCTGGTCTTCTCCCGCAACCCGCACTCGGTGCGGATCTTGTCCCGCTGCGCGCGGAGGTCATCGATCAACTCGATGAGAGGGCGCTTCGGTTCGACCAACCCGAGGGCATCCTGAAGGGCGCCGCGGATCTGGGCCAGGCTCTCGCTCTCGCAGACCTTTTGCAGGTGCCGCATCGCCCATCCATCGGGCGTGCCGGTGCCGTCCCATCCGAGCAGTTTCAGCGCCTCGCCACGCTTGCGGGCGCACGCCAGCGCGTTGCAGATGGCGTGTGCATTCGTCGGCGACGGGCCGAACCCGGCGTCGAAGTAGGCGGCGCTGATCTGCCCGATGCTTCCATCGAGTCTCTCCGCGCGGTTGAGCTGGTGATCGGCCTCCTCACCCGTCGCCGCAAGCCGGGCCGCCACGTCCTCGGCGAGCTGCGCCGTCGACCGCGTGGAGTTGTCGAAGCCCTTGGCGGCGAGCAGCACCTTGCGGACGGCATCGAGGTCGTGCGACCCGGCGGGTAACATCTCGTCGATCTCGGCGCGCATGGCCGCGACTTCGCTCTCCAGCGCCCGGACGCTGGACTCGGTCGCGTCGCGCTGCTTCACCCGCGCCTCGGCCCACTCATCCAGGTCCATGTCGGGGTGGTAGCCCAGCTTGCGCAGGGCATCGAGGAGTGCCCGGGCGCGGTCGCGCTGGCGAGCAAGCTCGACATTGGCCTCCGCCTGTAGTTTCTCGGCCTGTGCGGCGCGGTCGCGCTCCTCGGAGAGCTTGATCTGCTCGACGTTGAGGTAGCTCCGAACCCATGCGGTCGGCTCGCATGCCCGGTTCCAGCCGAGGATGTCGAGCGCGTCGATGGCCGCCTTCATCTCGTCGGTCGGCGCGGCGCTCACGTTCGTGATGTTGGTGACCGGCTGGCTGTGCTCGGCGAGCGCGATCCGCCAGGTGGCGACCACGATGCCGAGCACGCTGTCAGGCCCGGTGTAGGCAAACGACGCGAACGCCGTCTTGCTGGCG
>JACCDG010762458.1_pt1 | contig 53959 bp, 47 predicted proteins | sample 7442471 | NCBI WGS metagenome assembly JACCDG01 (sample SAMN15323444, study PRJNA562643) | freshwater metagenome | isolation source: river surface water | place: USA:Blue River Watershed | collected 2017-08-17 | reverse complement strand
GGCCACCGGCACCGCCGCCGCCATTGCCGCCTACGCCATACTGACCACTCTGAGATAAAGTTGTTCCTCCAACTCCTCCATTATAAGTTTGACCTGTGCCAGCCAATCCTCCTGTTCCATTTGCAAATCCACCTTGGCCGCCGTTTGCTCTGAATTGACCATACCAAGTATTAATGATTGTTGATCCTCCATTGCCTCCATTCGTATTACTTGTGACACCTGCTTCACCGGCTTGACCAACTATGATTGGTATGGGTTGTTTTTCATATGCATATAAATTTGTAATTTTTGTGTATCCACCACCGCCACCGCCGCCGGCTCCAGTTGCAGAGCCTGCTGTTGTACCATTCAATGCTCTGGCTCCGCCGCCACCTCCACCAAATAAATGTATGGTGTTATTACTTACATTAAAATCACTAGGAATGGACCATGTGGTATTGGCTGCAATCACATAAACTTTGTACGATGTGTTTGCATTATATGTTTGAGCCAAAGCACCAGAGTTGTCGTCCAGCAAAACTGAATTCACACCAACATACCATCGTATATAATCTGTACCATCTATCGCAAACGGAGTAAATGCGATACCTCTAATTCTTAAATAATCTGAACCAATAATATATCCAGTCAGGCCTGGCGGACAATAAAATGTGGCTTGAGAATTCGCAGTTAAACTGTTTATTGTAACTCGAAATGAACTTGTTCCTGTTAAAGTGAATGTACTAAATGTAGTTGTGGTCCCAGCAGTAAAACCTATGGTACTGTCTGATGAAGAACTGATACTAGCCGATAAATCTGCAAAAGTATTTGATCCTGTTACAGTAAGTGTACCTGTGCCACCTTGATTAAGTTTAAATCCTGTATAAGTGAGATTTGATCCGACAAATGTTTTTGCGGAAGCACTTGTCAAGCTGATGCTTCCAATAGAACTACCTGCTGAAAAAGTAATTGATCCTGGCGCAACAAGGTTGAATACAGTGGCTCCAGAACCATTCAATGACAATGTTCCGCCGTTAGCTATTAATGTATGTGTGCCTGTCGCATTCGTAAATGTGCCAGTATTGTAAGTGAATCCATTTAAATTCAACGTGCCATTGGTCAATGTTGTAGCTTTATTGGAAGTAATTCCTGCCGCACTTTGAAGTGCCCAAGAGCCTGTTCCATTAAATATCCACGGAACATCTAAAGTTGTTACTACTGCAAAAGTAATATTTTGTGCCGTACTACTTGCAAATGTCCATGCATTCGTACCAGCATTTACTGAACCTGCAATATAATTAAAACTACCATAGATAGTCAAAGTTGTATTGACTAATGCGCCGGCTCCTCCGCCTGTACTATTGATAGTGAAATTTCTAACAACGTTACCAGCAGTAAACGTTACAGTGCCGGCATAATCTTTAAGTGTAAAATTTAACGATTGTGCTTCAGTTAACGCACCTGTATTAATTGTTTTCAAAACTGCACCGCCACCAAAAGTTTCAATATTACTTGTTCCGGTATATGCAAAATTTGTAGTTGTGGATGTATTCCAGTATGTCACTGCTGTAATTGCAGTCAATTGAATTGTGCCGCTGGTACCAAACGCAATAGTTCTTGAATTACTATTATTTGATGCAAATAAACCAGTGGATAAAGTAAAATTATTTAAATTAAGTGTGCCGGCAGTAAGTGTTGTTGTTCTACCCACATCGACAGTAAAATTACTTTGAAGTGTTGCGGTGCCTGTAAGATTAAATATTATTGGAAAATTGTGTGTGGCACCACCAGTAGTGATTGTTTGTGTACCACTGCTAGCAAATGTCCAAGCATTAGCACCAGCATTTAAAGATCCCGATACATAAGAATAATTTCCATAAATGGTTATCGCAATATTTGATAACGTAGCAGTATCTAAAGCCAGCGTTAAATTTCTAAATGTGTTATTAGCAGTAAATGTTGTTATAGTATTAAAAGTGTTTATATTCCAGTTTAATGATTGTGCTTCAGTCATGGCACCGGTATTAATAGTCCCAGTCCACGCTGCCCTCTCACCATTACTGGTAACTGTTATATTGCTTGTACCTGTATAACTAAAGCCAGAAGGTGTACTGCTGTTCCATATTGTAATGTTTGCGGCTGTGCTGAGTATGGAATTCAATACAATTCTACCAGTAGTGCCAAATGCAATGGCCCTGGTGTTTGTATTCACTGATGAAAAAATATCTGTATACAGTGTGAAATTGTTTAAGTCTAGTGTTCCAGCAGTGAGTGTAGCAGTTCTTACGTTGCCTGAAGCTAAGAAGTCACCTCTTGTACCGACATTAAAGTCCTGAGCCAATCTAAATGTGGCTGTACTACCGACTACTCCAAAAATAATTGGAAAATCGTGGCCGCCGGCGGCATTTATAATACTTGTTCCACTAGGCGCAATAAATGTCCATGCATTGAGACCTGATTGTACGGTACCGGAAATTCTGGTGTAATCACCGTAAATTGATAAAGGATAATTTCTCAATGAATAACTAGCATTTAATTCAAATGTAGGATTTAATGTTAAATTTCTAACTATATTATTTGTTCCAGAAACGTTAGATTGAAATAGTGGCGCACAAGCATCGGGTGTTATATTCCAGTTCAACGCTTGACTTTGAGTCATCGGACCAGTTTGTATCGTAGGTTGCCAAAAAGCTCGGTACCCGCTTGAACTAACTCTTACTTCACTGTTGCCTGTGTAAGTAAAGCCAGCTGGATTTAATGTGTTCCATACTGTTAGTCCTACTGCCGTAGACACTGTAGAGTTTAATTCAATTCTACCAGTAGTTCCAAATGCAAGAACTCTGCCGGTACCGCGCCCCGTTGATTCAAAAACATCCGTTATTAAAGCAAAATTGTTTAAATCTAATGTGCCATGCACAAATGAGGCGGTTCTCATGGCGCTTGAAGCTAAGTTATCAGCCCTAGTACCAACATTAAAATTATCTGCCAATCTAAACGTAGCCGAAGCACTAGATGCTGTTCCAAAAATAACTGGAAAATTATGTCCTACTAAAGGAGCATCTATAATACTTGTTCCACTGGTTCTAGCGAATGTCCATGCATTGATACCACCAGTAAACGTTGTAGTTCCATTAGTGGTTCTATATGTGTAATCCCCCCATATAGATATTGCAACGTTGTTAATATTTTGAGAACCATTTAATATAAGATTTCTTATAGCATTAGTACTGCCAAAAGTATAATTTACCAATGAATCGGTATCTATTAATGAAAAATTCAATAAATTTGCTTCAGCTAATATACCAACGCTAATAGTCTTTGTTACAGAACCTCCGCCTCCTGTACATTCAACCAGCTGTGAACCACTGGTCGTGAAATTGCTTGATGATGCAGTATTCCAAATGGTACTAGTTATGCTTGATGTTAAAAGAATCTTTCCTGTACTACCAAAAGCAATACTTTTGACAGCCGTACCCGTTGAAACAAATAAACCAGTAGTCAGAGTAAAATTATTTAAACTTAATGTTCCGGCTGTAAGTGTGGTTGTTCTTAACGATGATAATGTTAAAGCATCTTGTAATGTAAAAGTTCCGGTACCATTGAAAGTTATTGGACTATTAAATGTTGTGCCGGAACTTGTAATATTGCTTGTTGTGGTGGAGTTAAATGTTATCAGGCCAGTAGTATTCCAAACAGTGCCTGCATTAAATGATAAACTACCAGCAACTATTAATGCGGGTGTCGTGCCGTCTTGAAAAGTTACTGTGCCATTTGTGACGGTAATATTCAAACATCCTAAAGAACCTGTCATTGTGACAGTATACGCACCTGTCCGGTCGAAAAAAACATTATCGGCGGTAGTAGGTCTACTAGCTCCTGGTGCACCACCGGGTGTGGCACTCCAGTTTGTTGTGCTAGTTGTGTTCCAAGTTCCTGATCCACCAACCCAATATCTATCTGCCATTCAAACTCCTATTGTGGTGGTGCTTCAGTTGTTGATTGAGTTTCCTGTGGAGTTTCTTCGGCAATTAATTCTGAAGTTTCTTGTATAATTTGCTCTTCAGTGGCACTCTCAACATGTGTGGTGTCTATGTATGCAATCCAATTATCTCTGCGCTGTTCTTGCATATTAATTAATTCTTCTTCTGTGAATCCATGATCGTCAGGCAAATTCAAAGCATCACTAAAAGTTCCATATTTTGTTTCGTAACTAAATCTAATTTGCATTTTTTGAACCTCATTATAATATTAAGTTTCTAAACTAATAGCAACAGCATCCCAATCAGCATCCAACGTATTGTATATGAATCCTATATATGCAGTTTTGTTTGCAACTGTTGTTGTTGGTAAACTAACTCCAACTGCTCTGTAAATAACATTCCAAGAAACATTGACTGATGTGCCGGCATCTTTTAATCTTATAATTAATTTTTGACCATCGGTTGGTGTTCCTGCTGGCGTTTCAATTGTAATATTACCTGTTATACCAATAATATTAAATTGATCTGATGTATTAGCTAAAGGTGTTATCGAACCACTTAATGTTGACCCGTTATTAGAAGTTGTTGTTCCGCCTCCTCCGCCGCCAGTGTTGGCTTGTGCAAAAGCTGCGTTTGCTTGTATAAAGGCAGCATTGGACGTATCTCTAGCAAATTGATCTGCACCGCCACCTCCACCACCAGTTATTGCAATAGTGGAGATAGTATTGATACGACCATTAGATGTTACAGTAATCACAGGAACATATGTTGCATTACCATAAGTTCCGGGAGAAGTAATTGTTATGTTTGTAAAATCTGTATTTGCTTGAATAAAAGCCGCATTAGCGGTATCTCTAGCATATTGGTCTGTGCCGGCTCCACCAGCATTGGCTGCAGCAAACGCAGCATTGGCTTGTATAAAAGATCCATTGGCATATAGTGAAGCACCATCAGCATTATTAGTAGCAGTATTGGATTGTGCATAAGCTGCGTTTGCCACATTTCTGGAATATTGATCCAAATTTGCGCCGCCTAAAACAGTTATTTCAACATTCGAATTTGCTGGAACATTTTCGGTCAATACAACTGTATTGCCAGTAATTGAATATGTGCTTTTTAATTGAAGTACGCCATCAATATTAACAAAAGTGAAATCTTCGGTTTCGGGTGATGTACTTAAATTAAATGTTGATGTATTTCCATTTGCAGTAAAAAAATTATTGTAAATTAATAATCCGGTGCCAGCACTGTTTGCTGCAGCTAATGCAGCATTAGCGGTATCTCTAGCATATTGGTCTGTGCCGGCTCCACCAGCATTGGCTGCAGCAAACGCAGCATTGGCTTGTATAAAAGAAGCGTTAGCTGTATTTCTTGCAAAAGAATCGGCTCCACCAGTATTTGCTGCTGCAAAGGCAGCGTTGGCTTGTATAAATGCGGAGTTTGTTGTGGACAATAATATTGCGCTTGGTTGTCCAATACTAATCGTTCCAACCATTCCAGAATGAACAGAACACTGATAAACATAATTATTTCCGGCTAAATCAAAAGGTACTGACCAATATAATGTTCCCGAAATTTGGCCTTGAGCTGCCGAATCGGTCGTAACAGTTCCATTTGTATCTACATGAGTCAGTCCAGTATTATAGTTTGTGCCTCCATTCGAAACACGAATCATGAACGGGTGACCAGTAACATTTAAATTAAATGCTATCGTTTCACCAGCAGTAACATAAATTGTAGGATTATTTCCAGTGTATGAGCTTATTAGATATGCTGATGCTCCACTATTCGTTACATTTAAACGAGTGACAGAAGGAAGATATACTGAATTGGCTTGAGTATATGCTGCGTTAGCATAAATGCCAGCAGTTACGGCTTTGGAATCTGCTGTTGCTGCATTAGTTGTGGCTGTGTTGGCTTGTGTATATGCTGCATTGGCATATGTGGATCCAGATGTTGCTGTATTTGCTTGAGCAAAAGAACTTTGCAAATATGGTACAACATTGAGTCCAGCGACAATCGCAGCGGTCGTTAAACTGACAACATTTGCAAAAACAGTATTTGCATTTGATATATCACCGCCAGCACCAGATACAATCAAATTACCAGTCGCTGTAATATCTTGTGCTAAAATACTACTTGATCCAATTTGTGTTGTACCTTGGTCGAAAGTTATATTATTTGCAGAAGAACCTGTAATTCTGATAGAACCTGAATGCACATTTCCTTTAGCACCAATACCACCAGTGACAATGATTGCGCCCGTTGTATTAGATGTTGTTGCTGCATTCGAAGTGAATAATGTTGGTTGTATAAAGGTTACTGTGCCAGTATTATATACATTTCCGGATGTATTTTGGTTGCCAACTTGAAAGTCACCATCAACAGTGAACACACCAGAAATCCAGGTGTTACCTTTAACTGCCAAACCACCATCAATAATTAAAGCACCAGTATTATTTGATGTTGTTGTGGCTGTATTTTGTATACGCATTGTTGCCGCAGAAGACAACATCAAATTACCTGTTACAACTCCTCCGGCTTTTGGTAATGCATTGTTTGCTGTTGTTCTTGCAGTTTCATCTATTGCAGTTAATGTTTGACCAACCCAATGACCTGTTGAATTTACAACTGGAATATTTGAACCAACAGTAATAAACTGACCTGCCCAAAGATTACCTGTAGCTCTGAACGTATTGTTTGCAGCATACATTAAAAAATCATTACTTGAATAATGAAATGTATCACTACCGGTAATTGTTGTGTCGGTAACAATTGGAAAATAGATGCCCGTATTTACAATTGTTATTCTTGCATTAATTGCAACATTTGCAGTAGTAGCAGTAACAGCAGTATTTGCTACTCCCGAATTTGCTTTTTCAAATGCAGCATTTGCATATAATGATCCGCTAACTGCATTGTTAGTTGCTGTATTGGCTTGTGTATACGCTGAGTTAGCATACACACCAGCAGTTACAGCTTTAGAATCAGCTGTTGATGCATTGGTCGTAGCAGTATTAGCTTGTGTATAAGCTGAGTTAGCATATGTGCCGGCGTCCACCGCTTTAGAGTCAGCTGTTGCTGCATTATTTGTGGCTGTATTGGCTTGTGTATACGCTGAGTTAGCATAAGTACCAGCAGTTACGGCTTTGGAATCCGCTGTTGTTGCATTGTTAGTTGCAGTATTTGCTTGACCGTAAGCTGCATTAGCTTGTACAAATGAACCATTTGCTGTATCTCTTGCATATTGATCCGTTGCACTACCACCAGTATTGGCCGCAATAAAAGCCGCATTAGCATAAACAAAAGCCGCATTTGCATATGTTGCGGTGGTATTTTGTGAACCATAGGCAGCATTTGCTGTTACATATGCACCATTCGCATATGAACCAGCTACTTTTACTTCTTTGTTTTCTTGGTTGCCTATGTAAGTGAACTTCATGTTATGTTATTTCCAGTACACTTAAAATTACGTCAGCGGAAGAAGCATCACTTGTAGATACTTTAATCGAATCATTTGCTTCCAAAATTAATTTTTGTTCACCTCCAATTGCAATCAATGAACTACCAGGATCTATTGTTGCCATTTTAACCATATAATAATCTGAAGCACTAGAAGTAACTATGATATTTGCGGTTATTGCCGTATTTAATATGTTTGCTATTGTCATGCCAATAATCGTAGATGATACACCAACACCAGCTGTATAAATTGTTGTTGGTGAAGTTCCTACTGCTGCTTGTAGTTGATTTTTAAAAGTATTTGCCATTTAAATTTCCTATTATTCTCTATTTATTTCGTCAACTGAAAGCAATAGTGAAAGCAACAATCTCCGCATTTACGTCTAATAATGTGGTACCTGTATTTGCCTTTGCAAATGCTGCGTTGGCTTGTATGAAAGCCGCATTGGAAGTATCTCTAGCGATTTGATCTGTTGCACTGCCACCAGTATTAGCTGCGTTATAGGCTGCATTTGCTTTATCGAATGCTGCGTTGGCTTGTGTGAATGCCGAACCATCACCAGAACCACTAGCAGTAGAATTGATTGTAATAGTTTTGGTTGTTGTATTAGTACTAATACTAATATTATTGCCTGCAACAATCGAAAGTGTATCTGATTCCGATGATGCTAATATGAGAGAATTGTTTACATTTAGTGTATCAAAAGATAACTGATTTCTAATGTAAGAAATTCCACTAGATGAATTTTTATAATACAGTTTACCATCGGCATAGTTAATGGCAACCTCACCAAAGGCTAAGCCTGATGGTGTGTTGCCTGTATTACCTGATTTTTTTAACTGTATTGATGTGTTTGACATTTACTTAGAACGTTCCGCCATCTCCGACTAAACTTTTATCTTCTTCCAAATTGGTAATTATGGTTGAAGACGACTCTTTATTTAGCTCATCAATTTTTTTTCTTTTGGCAGGAGGTAGTTGTAAGTAATCAATTTTGGAATTTAATTCCTCAATTTTTTTATTCAAATCATTAACAATTTGTTCATGTTTTTTTGTCAAATCAACTATTTGTTTTTGCTTTTCCGAATTCAATTCATCAATTTGTTTCTGTTTTACAGAATTTAAATTGTTTATTTCATTTTGTTTAACAGTATTTAATTCATCAATTTTTGACCTATTTTCCGAAATCAATTCTTGAATTCTTTTTTCGAGTTCACCTCTGATAGAATCTTTTTCGTTTCTGGCTTTAATCAACTCACTTTTAAAAGTGTCTACGTGTGATACTTGATTTTTGATACTGTCATAATCTCTATATTTGGTATTCAATTCTTCGATTTGTTGTTTCAAACTATCAACTTCACTTGAACTATTTGTCAATTGATTTTTTAAATTGGCAACAATCTCAGATTCTTTGAGGGATTGCTGTTCGGATTGTTTCTTTAAATTATCTTCTGCTGTTATTAAAGCTTCGGTTAGTTTACTAATTTTATCCGATTGTTCTTTAATAACATCATCAGTAATTTTTGCATTTGCTTGCATCGAAACATTTCGAATCACGCAATCCGTCATTGTGCTAGTTAAAACATCAACATAATAATTTACATACTTTTCATTTCCCATGTCAAACTCCTATAATAAAAAAGACTACATTATATATTCACTATTAGAATTGACCTCCGTCTAGTGCGGTTGTCCAAACTGGTACACCAGCATTTGTTGTTGTCAATATTTGATTAGACCAGGCCTGATCGGCTGTGCCTGCTGCGGCAGTAACTGCCAATGCATTTGTGCCGTCACCGTATACGATACCTTTGCTGGTGAATGTAGATGCACCAGTACCACCTTGTGATACTGTTAGACCAGAAATATCTGATGCAGTCGCCGCAGTCAATCTACCATATGCATCAACTGTCAATGATGTGATTGTCTTAGCAGCACCCAATGTACCAGTTAATGTGTATGTGCTATTAGCAAGTGTAGAAATTGCACCTGTGCCATTACCAATTAACAAACCACCATCACTGAATGTGGATGCACCAGTACCACCTCTTGATACACTTAATGTACCAGAAGTAATTTGACTTGTATCGAGTGCAATTTTTTCTGTTGTTGCAGCGGTGAATCTACCATATGCATCAACGGTGATTGCAGTTACTGTATTTGATGTTGTTAGTGTACCGGTTTGTACATAAGTTGTGTTTGAAAGTTGTTTCAAACCATTGCTGCCATCACCAACAACTAGTTGACCAGCAGTGAATGAACTTACACCAGTACCACCTTGACCAACAGTTAGTCCAGAAATTGCTTCGAATGTTGCAGCAGTCAATCGACCATATGCATCAACAGTTAATGAAGATACTGTATTGTTTGAAGCACCAGAACCAGTTGCACTGTAATTACTGTTAGCAAGAGTTGACAGAGCACCTGTTCCAGAACCAATGATTATACTACCATTGGTGAAAGAAGTTGCACCGGTACCACCACTAGGAACGCTGAGTGCTGAACCTAATGACAACGAAGAAAGGCTACCAGTTGTTGCATTGATTGTTGATACATTTAATGTTGTAACGTTAGCAAACTGTGACTTTAGATTTGCGTTTAGTGTTGCAACACGGAAGTTATTTGCTGCAGGATTGATTGTATTGGCTGTAGGTTCTTGTGTATAATTATCGAAAACATAGAACTCTTGAGTACCAGAATGTCTGTAAACACCAGCATGTCTGTTTGTTCCGTCATTATAGTGACCATAGAAACCAATATCAACGATATCTGATACATTATTTTTCGCAAGAGCAATCAAAGAATCGTCTACGGACAATGTAGCTACATTAACTGTTGTTTGTGTACCAAGAACGATCAAGTTACCGGAAATCTGAACATCACCATCAATATTTTGTTTTACAATTGCTGTATTAGAACGGAAAACTGTTGTATCAACAGCATATGAAACTGTATTATCTGATACTGTGGTAGTAATACCATCACCACCAACAAAGAACAATGTGTCACCAGTATTGAAAGTATCTGTACCAGTGTCTCCAGCCAAAGTCAATGATGTTGTTAGACTTGCATTCGCAATTTCCATAATGCGGCCGTTTGCAGCAACCTTAACAACAGGAATTGCATTCGAACCACCGTAATAACCAGCACTCAAACCAGCAATACTGTTCAATGATGCGTTCAATGTTACGTTTTGTGTGCCATCGAAAGAAACAGCTGATGCGGAAATGTCACCACCACTGATGCTGAAATCTCTTGCTGTCTGCAATTGTGTTGCAGAATTTGCGTTACCCGTAATATTACCACTAATACTACCAATAACGTTTGCGGTTATATAATTGAAACTTGCATTGCCTGATGCATCACGGCGTACAAGTTTATTACCTGTCGCAGCATCGGTTGCAGTATCAATTTGTGAAGTATAGTATTGACCACCAACATTTAAAACACCGTTACCACCAGAGGTACCAATGAATATTGTATTGGATTGGTATGAGTACGCTAATTCACCAGCGGCGAGTGTTCCTGGTACGCCGGTGGTAGTCGAACGTTTAATCAGAATTGATGTATTGGCCATTATTATTATCCTTGTTGGTTTGGAATGTGGTTAATTCTATCTTTTATTTATTAAAAATTGCCGCCGTCAATCAAACTTATAAAGTTATTAATTGTGTTGGCCACATAATCTGATCCACCAATACTAATAATATTATCATATCTATCACCAATAAATAAAGTGTTTGATACAAAGGAATACGCCAACTCACCATCAGCCAAAACTGAAGGCGCACTGTTCGCATACGACCTTAATATTTGTATCGTTGTATTTGACATTTAAAAAAATCCTGCATCAGCACCAGGGAAAGCTACATAAGTTGTGGTATTTGCCACAATACTTTGTATGTTTGCCGCTGGTGGTAATTCTCCACCTATTGTTTGAACTGGTGCAATGCCACCTTGTGGTGTCACTAAAATTGCAATAGGATTTGGAAACTCTGGCGTCGGCGCAGGTCCAAATGAAATTGAACCTGTACTTTGATCCGACTTAATTTGAGTTCCGTCCAAATCAATCGTGTTGCCACTCAAATACAAACTTCTAAATTTTCTAGTTCTACTACCAAGATCAAATGCTCTTGATTGAGTTGGTAATAATGAACCCGTAACTGGTGTTGCCGCACCAATCGGTGCAACATTGAAACTTTTACTATCCGAATTATAAACAATTACATCACCGGTGTTTGCACCAGTCAAGTTCAAATCTGAAGAACCTCTAATTGTTCTAGTACCATAATTTATGGACTGAACTCTGCTCTTCTGGCCTTCCACCCTAACTTTAATCGTGCTGGGCTGTCTGACTGTTACTGTTGGCATTGTAGTCCTTTAAAATACAGTAACTTGAGGTAAAACGTTCACAATTCCTTCTAAAACTCTTGTAACATTGTTTGATGAATCTTTTACAAGAAGATCATATACATAACGACCGGCTCTTATATTCGCAGTATTTGCATGAGATAAAGACATTACAATAATGCCCTCAGTTGGATCATTGATTTGTACCACAAATTCCGCTGTTGTGCTGTTTGAATAATAAGATTTTTTCATACTGGCTTTGGCTACACAGCCAGTTAGAACATAAGGTGAACCATCAGCCTCATCCAAAGTTATGGATGTGGTATAGTTTGACCCTTGTTCTATGAATAGTTCTTGATATCCTGCTGCCATTTTATTTTATTGTTGTTTATAATATTTAGTTATTGTTTTTTATCAAGTTTCTCATTTAATTCAATAATGGCTTGGAAAGCTAATGCACAAAGTTTTTCATAGTCAACAGCTAATGTACCATTAGGTTTTTTTCTAACTGCTTCTGGAAAAACAGATTGAACATCTTGAGCTATTACACCAAAGTCAGATTTTTTCACAAAATAACCATCTTCTCCGCCTTTATTATTCAAATATTCATCCGTCCAATCAAAAAGTTTACCACCAATTATTTGCACCTTTTCAAGTGCGTTAGGTATTGGTCTAACATTTTCTTTAAATGTTTTGTCTGAAGTGAAGAAAGCCGTTATATCATTTGTGGCTCTAATTTCACCTGTTGTAGCTGATGCTGCTGTACCAACACCCAATGAACCAAATTGTGGTGCACCGGTTGTACCTAATCTAGCCATAGCCAACGTGCCGGAAGAAATGTTGCCGGCATTCGTAGTATCTGTTGTGGCTGAAGCGACTAAAGTGGGTCTACCACTTAGATCAGTATATGCACCAGATGTAGCTACAGCGGCTAAACCAGAAACGGCCGCAGCACCTATGCCTATATTTACTGAAGATATGGCAGTAACTCTACCTGTTGTATCAACAGTAACTTGAGGTACCACAGATGCTGAACCATATGCAGCTGCTGTTAAACCTGCAATTGATGGCAATCTAGCCGCAGGTAATGTGCCCGAAGAAATATTTCCCGCATTTGTTGTATCTGTAGTGGCTGAAGATACAAGCGTTGGAAAATTACTAATTTGTGAAGTTGTTATTGAAATAGCAATACTATTGGCTGATGTAACTCGACCAGTAGAATCAACAGTAAATTGGGAAACAGAACTTGCAGAACCAACAGACGTAGCAGTAACAACACCTGTTGGTAATCTAGCAGCAGGCAATGTACCCGAAGAAATATTTCCCGCATTGGTTGTGTCTGTTGTGGCAGATGCAGCCAATCCTGAAACAGCGCCTGAACTGATTGCAATCGCAATACTATTTGCTGATGTTAATCTACCTTGTGCATCCACGGTAAACCTAGGAACAGCTGATGCTGAACCAACAGATGTTGCAGAAACAGTAGTTGCAGCTAATTGACTGGCAGAAATGGTACCCGATAAAAAAGTTGTTGCAATAACTGGTGTTATGTTTGCAGAAGATGTTATTCTACCTTGTGCATCAACAACATATACTGGTATTGTGGAAGCTCCACCATAAGTGCCCGCAGCTACTGTTGTATTGTCCAATACTGATGGTGTTATTTTAGTTGTCATTTAATCTTCCCTTTAATTCCTCAACTTCTGCCTTCAATTCTTTGATAGCTTCAATCAATAAAGGAACAATCTTTTCATACTTAACTGTTAGATAGTTTTCACCAGATTTTGAACCTCCATCTTCATTCAAATCAAACGGTGCAATGTCTACTGCTTCGGGCAAGACCGCTTCGATTTGTTGTGCAATTACACCAACATCATTCTTTTTCTTTGGATTGAATCCAAGACTAGATACTTTTTCATCCCATTCATATGTTACACCATTGATATTGTCAACTTTGTCCAATGCATTTGTAATTTTTTGTACATTGGTTTTCAATCTTCCGTCAGAAGCATATGCTGAAATTTCTCCATTACAATATAGACTATCAGTTGCTGGATTTACATATATGCCAGCGGTTCCATAAGCTTGATTTCCAGAACCCCAAAGAACTTGATAATTTGCATTTGAATCATTATTATAACTAACCGTAAAAGGTGTAAAATATGATGTATAATTGGATGAATTTAGATATGTGACCCAACTACCAAAATTTCCATTTTGTACATTGCGTGTCTTGAGTGTATTAGCATTATCTTCCCAACCCCAAGCAACTTGCACACCCCAAAGATTCGTTGAGTTGTTGTGTCTATAATTTTGTTGGAACCACCATGTATTACCTGGGCCTCCAGTGGAACTTCCACTGCTTGTATCTCCGCGCAATATCATGCTACCCGCTGGAGCTTCACTGAAATCTGTGTTCCAATTACTATTGAAACTTCGTGTATAATTGTACGAATAAGAAGAATTGGTTGCAGTTGCAGCATTGATGCTCCAATTGCCAGATGCACCGCCGCCGGTTAGTGTTGGACTATATGAGTTATAATTACCACTGTGTAACAATGTATGCCAACTATTCCAGGTACTATCAATACCTTTACGTATGTTCAATTGTGGTATACCACCATTGTTTGCTGCGGTGCTACCAAATGCAAGTTGATAGGATGCATCACCTGTGCTACTAGTAGTACCATCCCAAGGATTAAATTGCATAACACCAGCGTAATTTCCTCCTGTGCCGGTGGTGCCCGCATTTGCAAAGAAGAATCTTACTGAACGTGTTGATGCATTTGGATAATATGTTGTGTTGCCTGCATTACGATCATTATCGTTGTATTGATACCATCCATTATTGTTCAAGCCAGCAATCGAATAACCGTTCGACGAATTCAATGCATTTGCAGTGCTTGCCGTTGTAGCTGTTGTTGCTGAACCAGCTGAACCAGCTGATGCTGCATATGCAACACTTAAATAAGATGTTTGATATGAACGAAGATAATCATCACTAGAATTTGAACCCCAAACATATGATGGGCTAGCCGCATTCTTTTCATTACCACTAGAAGAATTGATATAACCTACTTGTAAATAACCGCTTCCATCAGTTCTTACAATTCTATTTGCATTATTGTTTCGACCAGTTTCAACTGCCAAACCTCCAGCTGTTGCAGCATTACCATCAATACTCACTCCAGTAAGTGTTTGTGAACCAGTTCCTCTGTTCAATGCAATTGATGTTGTACCAACAAATAGATTAGAATTTCCCAAAACAGCACTCGGCACGGTTCCTGTTAGTTTACTTGCTGCAAGTGATGCTATCCAAGTGGGATCACTGTATGATCCAGTTGAATATAATCCATTCGTAACAGTTCCGGCATTTCCTGAAGTACTAATTGCATATGTTGACGATGAATCATTCAACACATTTTTAACAAATGCTGTTGTTGCAAATGATGTGTTACTTGCAGATGTAGCTACTGTTAAACCTAAAGCTTGACCAGTAAAAGTTGTACCGGATTTAAATGCTACTCCGGCTGCCAAAGCATCAATAGCTAATTGAATAGTATTTGCCGTGCCACTAATTGTTGGATTGACAGTGTATGATATATTGTTGGCATAGTATGGATTTAAAATATATCCATCAACTTCAATTAAAACTTTGTCACCAGCAACTGGTGCTGAGGTGAATATGACTGTTGAATTAGCAATTATTGGAAAATATTCCGATTCAAACTGTCTAACACCATTAATGTATGCTCTCAATTGCGTATTGTTATTGAAAGTTGGTGTTGTATATTTTGTTGTTGTGCCATCACCAGTATATGACAATCTGGTAGAATTGATTGTGGTACCAGGAACTGCACCACCACCGCCACCACCAGAACCAGCTGCCCAATAATAATTTCCTGGGCCACCTGTTGTCAATACATAACCGGAAACTTGGCCTGATGGTAGTAGTGCATTCAATGCACCTGCAGCCGAAGTTGATCCTGTGCCACCTTGTGCTAACGCTAAAGGATTAGTTAATGTTAATGAATTGAAAGCTGGACTAGCCGTTGTTCTTAAATCTTGTGAAGTGCTTACTGCCAAATTATTTGCAGTTGTAGCTACAATGGTTACGCCATTGTTACTTGTAAATGAGATAACACCGGTAGTTGGATTTATTTGGCCAACAGTACCTCTTATAGTATTTGTTGCATTATTTGCTGAAATGAATGCTGCGTTAGCTTGATTGAATGCTGGTTGAATTTGTGGACCAACATTGTTTGCAACAACAAACGCCGCATTGGCTTGTACAAATGCACTGTTTGCATAAATTGCGGTTGTATTTTGTCTGGCATATGCTGTGTTTGCATATAATCCAGCTGCTGTGATACCGCCTTGTAAGAAATTATTTGCTGTCGTTATTAAATTATTCAGTGTACATGCAGCACTTGCTGTTGCAACTAATGTGGCACTGCCAGAAGTTAATGAACTACTTAAATGTTCATCTGTTAAAATTCTAAAGAAGTTACCAGAAGTTACGTTTGCAACATCAAAATATTTTTGTGGTTCGTTCCAACGAATGGATGCATTTGTTGCTGGCGCACCTCTATTTACAGTGAACTCACTTGTTATTGGTGTAGTTGTAGCTGCACTAATCGTGAACACATTTGAATTATAAACTGTGGCACCATTAATAACAAAAGCTCCACCAACAGTTACTTGACCACTTGTTTGTAATGTTCTTAAATAACCTTCTGCGTTTGGAGCATACAACATCTCCGATATTGTAACATTGGCGGTATTTACTCTGGTATTGGCTTGTAATACATCAACAATGCCTCTGCCTGTTGCAGATATTGTCACAGTATTAACTACACTATTGGCTTGTAATACATTAACAAAGCCGGTACCAGTAACCGATAAAGATGTGGTGTTAACTGTTGTGTTTGCTTGAGATACATTAACAAAAGATGTGCCAGTTACGCTAGAAGTTCTGGTGTTGGTAGATGTATTTGCCTGCAATACATCTGTAAATGATGTACCAGTAACACTGGAAGTTCTGGTGTTGGTAGATGTATTTGCCTGCAACATATCCGCACTTATTGTCTGTGTAACTGACAATGAAGGCGTATTCATATACACATTCGCTTCAAGTGTATTGATCGTGCCGTTTGAAACAACATACAATACATCAGTATTCATTCTGGTATTTGCTTGCAACACATCAACTGTGCCTGCGCCAGTTACAGATAGTGTTGTTGTATTGACAACACTGTTTGCTTGCAATACATTAACCAATCCTCTGCCCGTCACAGACAACGTGGCAGTGTTCATTACACTGTTTGCTTGTAATACATCTGTAAATGATATACCGGTTACACTGGAAGTTCTGGTATTAACTACGCTGTTTGCTTGTAATACATCAACCAATCCTCTATCTGTAACAGACAATGTTGTTGTATTAACTGTTGCGTTTGCCTGAACTACATTAGCATATGCCGTCCACATAATGCTTGCATTAGCAGTATTTGTGGATGAGTTTGCTTGTAGTGTATCCGTAAATGATATGCCAGTTACACTAGAAGTTCTAGTATTGGTGGAAGTATTTGCTTGTAGTGTATCCGTAAATGATATGCCAGTTACACTAGAAGTTCTAGTATTGGTGGAAGTATTTGCTTGTACTACACCAGTTAATATGTTATTATTTGCCTGTAAAGACGTTGTTAAAACAGAACTGTTTGCTTGCAATGCATCAGTCAATACATCATTGTTTGCTTGTAGAGATGCTGTTAATACATTATTATTCGCATTCAGTGTTTTGGTATAGGTTGTTCCTACTATAGAAGCATTCGAAGTGTTTACAGTATTGTTTGCCTGCAATACTGATGTAAAGGTATTGAATACAGTTGAAGTATTACCAAAGAAAATAGAATTGTTCGTTACACGTAAAGCACTTCCCGAACCCAAAACATTTAAAATGTTACCAATATTTGCTGTGCCGGTTGTTGATAGACTCAGTGTCGTATTTGTGAAGTAACCTTGTCCTTGAACATCCAAATTATTTTGAATAGTTGCCGAAGAACCAACACCTTGAACCAATAATTGTTTACCGACAATTATATTGCCGTTGGATTGCAATGATGTTTTGGTTGATTCTGATAGATAAATTGTTCCAGAATCTTTCGTATAATCATCACTCGCAAGAATATTATTCTCATTAACCAAAAGATTGGTGACAGCCATTTGTTCACCAAATGTATTGGCATAACTTAGAGAGGTAACTGTATTAGCCATTTTAACCTTTTTCTAATAGTTTTAACATCAAATTTTTTATTTCTGTTAAATCATTTTTGATTTCTTTTACTTCCATCTTCACTTTATTTATTTCTTCTTTTTGTGATTCCATAACTTGACGTTTGGCCAAATATTCTTCTAGGCCATTTTTATCTTGATTAATAAGGGCACCTGAATTTGGGTGCCTTATTAATTTTGTGCCTTCAACTTTCAAATAATTCATAGATTAGGATTAATATTTGATGGTAAAGCTATAGAACGCATGTCAGTCAAGAATGGTACCATAGTTTTATCTGTTGTAACCATTACAATCTTGATAGCAAATTGACTGAAACTATTATATATCTGACCATTTGTACTGCTGTAAGAAACATATCCTTGTGCTTTACCATTTGTGCCTGGTGCAAAAGTATATTCATACAAATCAGTTCTAGATTGTGAATATAATGTATCACAATCATTTGTCTTTGTCATTAATTGCCAATAACCAGAATCAAAATTTTGAGTATCATTTCTGTTTAGTAGTTTGTAGTATACCAGAATATCCGTATTCACTGGACGATATCCTGTTAGATAAACAACCAAATCACCTGAATCGAAACCAGCATCAAGAACAACTTTCTTGGTTACATAACGTGTTGCCGCAGGACCACCTTTAACAGAAGTCTCACCAGCAACTATTGCACTAGCTCCTGTACCAGGTGCAGTATTAGCATCAGTTATAGTTAATGTTGGTGTTTCAATATAACCGGAACCATTGCTTGTGAAATATACTGACTGAATAACTCCACCAGAAATATTGGCTGCAGCATATGCTTGTTGACCATTTTTACCTGTGGGAGCCGAAACAGTTACTGTAGTTGTTTGCACATTGTAACCTGATCCACCACCAACTAATGTGATTAATGAATTTGATAGTTCACAGTTATTAATATTGTATTGTATTGCTGATACTGTTGTCGCAGCATCAGAAATTATTGGACTAACCGCATCATTCGTTGAAGATAATTGTGCATACATTGAGAATGATGTATCCGAATTCGCAAACAATACTCGCTCACCTCTGTTATCATTTAGATAAATGTGTTCGAACATTGTTGTTCCATATTTTCCTGGATTTATACTTACTTGACCAGCAGCCGTGCCATTTTGTAAAGTTGAATCATAATTGTATGAAACTGATGTTGAAGTTGGTATAAAATCTGATGTGGATACATTAAATGCGCCAACTAAAATGTCGGTGTTTGAAGTTGTACCCAATACATTTGCAATCGTATTTGCATTTTTATAGTAATCGGTTATCTCTTGTACCATAGTTCTTTGCGGCAATTTTTTAGGTACAACTAATCTAATAGACGGAGATACACTTGTTGTAAACTTACAACGATCAATAACAAACATCAAACTTTGATTTTGATCTGCATTCCATGTTTGTGAGTTCTGTGATATAAACAAACCACCAACATAAGGAGCAGTAGATATTTTTGTTATGCTGTTTGGCAATGGGTCTGTTGGTAGGTTTTTGACAGAAGATGCCAACGCATTGTCACCATTTGATGCTGTCCAAAGAGTGTATTCATTTGAATTTGATTTCAGTATTAATGAATACAATACGTTTGGTTGAATATAAACAGGCACATTGAATTTGAATTCTGTATATGCATTTGAATCCAAATATTGTGGTGTTAAAGATGTTTTAACTTGAGAAGGTTGTAATGTTACAACTGAATGGTCCAAAGTTACACCATTTGGATAACCATTTAAAGTGCCCACAATTGATAATGTTACCGGTGTGTCTTCTGTATCTGGTTTAGATGCGAAGAATACTTTAATGGATGATATAAATGCTCCATTAGGATAGTTTGCAGGATCAATTATGAATGTCTGTGCAACAGGATCCCATGGAGTGAAGAAACTTCTAGAAACGATTTCGGTAGTATTTGTGGTTGTTGTTACTTGTCTTTGATTTGTTTGAACAAAAGTATCTTTTGCACCAGATGGTGATGCACCAAAATCTATATTTTGTTTCTTGACTTGAAGACCTTCTGCATAGAAAGTTCCTTCAGCATATGTTGTGATTGAACCTATGTTGTCATTGATTCTATTATCGAATCTCAGAACACGTTGTCCTGTATGAAAAGTATTTTCAGGCACAAGGAATATACCACTAAAAGAACCTTGCTCATCACTAACAAAATTTCCTATAGAATATATGTCGCCAGCAGAACATGATATCGGTGTTGCAAGATTTGCGGTTTTTGTTGCACCGGTATATTGTGTTATCACTGCACTTTGGCCAACACCTGTTCCTGCATTAATATAAATTGTGTTGCCAGTATAGTAGTTGTCAGTTGAAGATGCCATTGATGACAGGTTCAATGATGTTGTTGTGTTAACAAGTTTTATTGTGCCACCAACATGTTTTACGGAAGAAATGTTTCCGGTTGCAGGTGACGATTGATAAACACCGCTTGAATTGAACAATGCACTTCTTAAACCTAATCCATTATCATATGTTGTTGTGTTTGAATCACCAGCAACATACAATCTAACTCTGGTGCTGTCGGTTGCATAACGGTAAACACTTACAACAAGGCCTGTTGCAGTGAATACACCTGAAGAATAGTATCCAATGATATCATTTTCTTTAAATGTGCCAGAAACACCTGTCAATTCAATTTCATTTGTTTTGTGTATAAAATTGTTAACATTTACATTGTCGAAATATGCATTGATTTCTGTTTTGTATAACAAATCGGTAGCTCTTACAACAATTTCCTGTTTTCTCATGTAAGGCAATATGGTTATATCTTTAATGTAACCATTGTCTAGAGAATAAGTATTGTCTAATTTGCTATAAGCACCAACAATATTTTTCTGGTTCTGATTGAATATTGTTTTGTATGTGCTTGTTACTGTTGCTTCTTGTGTTGTCAGTGCTGCACCACGACGAACAGGAACTGTGCTGACAGTGTTCCATTCGGATTGATTTGTGCTTTCCAACGTTGTTGTTCCAGAAATGGTTTCCCAATCACCAACTTTCATAACATTTAAGTCTTGTGATGATTGCCAAATTTGAAGATTAGGATCAACAATTAATAAAGAAGGTGCATAGTTAGTATCGACCCAAGTGTCAACGTTTGGTGATAATGATATCACACCTTTCGATGTTGAAACTGAGAATGGATTAATATTAACTGTTCTGCTTGCTAATCTTTGAGAAGCAAGTTCAGTTGTTGTGTATGGTAAACTAAAATGATTTACAAAACTATCCTTATTCACTGCAAAGTTCAACGCAGATATTGCTGAATCCGTTGGTTGATTCATGTTATAAGCTAATGCATAATTCTTTAGTGGAAAGTTTAATACATTTTGGCTTGATGTTAACTGTCTTTTTCTTCTGTTAATATTTGCATTGAAATCTGGACTTGAAGTTTCGGTTGCAGAATAACTTGAGAAATCATCTACCATAATACCGTTTTTGAAACGATTCAATCCATATGCATCAGAGATTTGTAATGAGTTTGCATTTTGTTCTAACACATTCAGTGATGTGTAATATTCAATTCTATTAATACGTGTGTCTAGTCCGGAAATGTCCGACATTGTATAACGGCGATGCTGCAATTTATTTACAGACAAATCTGGTAAAGATCCTGTAGGAGTTTCTGTTGGAATATAACCAGTGTATGGATTGTGAACCAGATTTGCAAGAACTAGAGAACCATCGGGCACATTAGGATCATTTGGATTCAATGATGGAGAACCTTCGATGATCGTAATCTTTTTATCTTTTGTCAAAATCAGTTTATCACGGCGTCCAAGGTAGTATGAATAATCACACACAAAAGTGGATAGATCCACAGGATAAAAAGAACCAACTCTAGATGTATCACCAGGATTGGAATATCGCAATGTGAAATTCGATACAGCATTCAATCTTGCTGGTCTGAAGTCCAAACAATCTCTTAGTGAATAAATTTGACCACTCTTACTTGTATAAGAAGGTATTTCTCTGTAATCTTCTGGTGAACTAGAGTTATCTATGTAAGACATTTTACTAAAATAACCATCACCACCAGAATGTTTGTAGTAGTCAACCAACACCAATAGATTTCCTAATGGCTTTGGTGCACCTGGTCTTAGTGTGATCGATGCATGGTCATAGTAACTATCTTTTTGTCCATTATTGAAAATAAAGTTTGATGTTACATCATATGTTGGATTACTCAACATTGCAAGTGTTGGAGTAACATTCGTTTTTGTATCAATAACTTTTACTAAACTTTTAACGTCAGACAAATATAAAGATTGTGCATTTCCTGGCGAAACAATGCCAGCATTTTGAATATAAATTTGACCACTAGAACTTGCTGAATCATCAACAAAAGTATATGTGTTAACTTGTGTGCCGGTTGTAACAACTGTGTTCGAATTTGCTTCAACTAAATTTTTTATCTTTAGAATGTTGCTTGTGTCGGAAGCATTTGTGACAAAAACTTTTGCAATTATTGTTGCAGTAAATGCAGTTAAATCAGAAGTTGTTGTTTGAAATGTTGCAACAGAACCATCACCATTAATTGAAACGGTTCTTGAGCCTGAACTCCAAGTCAATATGTCACCATTATTAATAGTTGTATTGGTGCCTTTATTTGTTACAATAATCGTATAACATTGTTTAACAACATCGCCAGAAAGTGTTGTGCCTTGAGCACCCAAATGTTTAATTACACCAGTGTAACTACCTGTATAAGGTAGTGTTGCTGAAAGAGTTCCGCCAGAGGCACCAAAACTCACGTTTCTTATTTGTTGAAACGTTGTATATGATGGTGAAGATATGGTAGAAACATATGGATTTCCAATTTTGAAAATCATTTCTGGCACATTAGGATTTGCCAAAACAGTTTTTCCTGTGGACAATCCATTTGATTTGCCTGAATTATCTATCTGAGCACTACCAGTTAGCGTTGCTGGATATGAAGATTTGTTGGCAGACACCATCGATTCAATGTCACCAACATCAAAGTTCAATGAAAATTGTGAAGTGTTATCTGGTGTAACACTCCAAGAGCTGTTAACAGTTGCAACTCTTGTTGTTCCATTATATGCAGTAATGGTTCTAGTTTCGCCTGCATTGGTACCATTTGTAATCGAAATTGTCATGCCAACATAAGCATCAGTAACTGTTGTAGTTAATCCTGCTGTACTTGGTAAAGTAATTGTTGTTGCAGTCGCAGAAATAGCATTGCCTGTAATTGTTTTATTCTGTAAATCAAAAACAAAAGCTTTGTATATCCATGTGTTTGATTGGTTGCTTATTGGGCTGCTATCATAATCTAACGCACGAATGTAACCTGATGCCACCAAAGTTGAATTGTATGTTGTAGAATTGGCTTTGTTTACATCTGATTCTGTTACGCAATGAAAATCTACTGTGTTGGAAGTTGTAACATCAAAGGTACTGGTTCCTTGTCCACGAACATTGCTAACTAAAAAATAACTTCCAAAATCAATGAAAACAGGTTCATTATTTTGAGAGTTTGTGTTTCTTGATCTATTTGAAACAATTTCTATATTCGAAGGATTTTCTACTCTGTAACCCCTTACATATGCAAGACCTTTACCAACATTCATGGTGTATTTGTTTACGTCTGCATTCGTTTTTGGTATCAAAGGAAAATCATTGATGACATAATCACCATTCGTTTCATAATCTCTCTTTGCAAAGTAATCGTCGATGGTTGCATATACCGAACCATCAACCATTTTGAAAACGTTTCCGTTGTCTACACGAACCAACTCAATAAAGAATGCATCATCACCAAAATAAGTTGGTCTGGTTGCCAAAGTTAAACTAATAACATAACGATCTGCACCAGGTGCCTGATAATTGGATGCACCTACGGCAGGATCCAATAGTGATGCATCATTAGCGTAGTCGAAAATTGTTTCAGTTATTTCCAAACCGATTCTACGGGTTGGATTGTTACCGTATTTGTCTATAATTATTGTTGATGGATTAACTTGTACAAAATTGCCCAATACGTAAAATACACCTTGAGATATTGATGCAATAGAAGAAAGTCCTGTTGAATCACTTACAATAGCTTGACATGCTTTGTTTGAATTTACATCATAGATCACATCGTTGTCTGTAAATCTTGTACCAGATTTGTATGTAACAATTAGTGTAGGAGGATCACCTTCTCCCTCTGTTCCTGTGGCTGATGCAACAGCGACTACTCTAGCACGAACTGTGCCAATAGCATTGGTCAATAAGAGACCATCAAAATCATTTATATCAATTGCGATGTTAGCAAAAGTTGGTTGTACTTTGATGTAATAACAATTGAAGTTTGTTGTTACCTGACCACCTGTTACAGGAGAATTTTGTTTAAAAATGTGATCCGCAAATCTTGTTATTTGATTTTGTAGGATTGTTTGTGCCTGTGTTAATTCTCTTGCCTGTACAGCTTTACCTGGCTTAAATAAAATTCTATGAAAGTTTTTTGCATCTTCAAAATCGTCATAGTAAGGATCAACGTTAAAATTTAGAGCCATTTTCTTCCCTTAGTAACTTAATACAAGTCTTATTTGTTCGATACCATCATCACTTCTCTGTACACCAGTTCTATTTTCTATGTATGCAATATAACCAGATAACAAAACAAAATTTGGAAGGTTGAATGATAGTAAAGTTCTTGCAATTCCGGAAACTTGTCCAAAAATAGGACTGTTATTCGAAGGACTTCCTGTTGTATTTATTAACTTAATTAGATTCTTTGCCGGTTCAAAGCTTGCAACGTTCCCATAAAATGTTGGATTATCTATACTTCCCTGATATACAAATTCGTCTTCAATGAATCCAGCATCTGCACCTTGAGCAACAACAACATCAACTGTTGTACTATACATTTGTCCGTTTGCTGGTAATGGACTTCTTTGTCTTGTTGTTGGATTAACAATGATACCCAATTGATGGTAATCTAAATCTGTAGGTAACAAACCGTTTTCACTTGCATTGAATTCTGTAGTAATCATTACATGGTCACAACCTAATTCAGATATCGAATCGAAACCGTGGCCGCCAATCGGAGAAGTTGATGCTTGTAATATTGCACCATTGCCTATAGTCGATGAAATAGATACATTCGCAAATGTGTAGTTTGATCCTGGATTTGTTACATAAATGTCTTGAATTACTCCTCCAGAAACATCAGCTGTTGCAGTTGCACCTGTACCATCTCCAGTAATTACAACAGAAACAACTGCGTTTGCTGGATCATATCCAGAACCACCATCAATCACATTAATAACATCTAAACTACCTGCGCCAGCTGATGTGATTAATGGATTAGGTGTATTTGAACCTATTTGAACTGGAATCCATGTTTTATCCATAAATCTTAACTTCAAACCAGTATCAATGGTGTACATAAATTTCCATTTATAACCATCAGTACCTTTATAAATTTTGTTTGATGAGTATGTTCCAGGTTCAAAATATGGTTCATCTGATGTTACATCACCATTATTATTCCAAAGACACTTGAATACTTGGTCGTATTTGTTTTTCACATAGAAATAATTGACCAAATTTCCGTTAGAATCTTTCTCTATCATATGTACATCATCTTGATAGTAGTTGTATACTACTCCTGGTTCCCAATCCACTCTTTCTATTACAGGAGAAATATCACTTGTTTTGACAGCTTTAACTGCGAAGATGCTTTTGAAAATTCTTTTCAATGATTTATCATCAACGGTTGGTAACTGTGGGTTTTCTTCATCGGCCCAATTATCAATCTTGGACAAGAAACAATACATTGTTATGATTGGTGAATCACTTTTGCTGGGTATCACAGCAACGGGTGAATAATACAACAAATCAACATGAGTTAATGCTGCAGCAGGTGTGAGTATATTTCTATTAGCCATAGTAATTTATTTATTAAGCGTAAGTTATTGCACAGAAAGTATTTGCCAAATCACCATCAATACTAAAGTATTGTAATTTTGCGGATCTATTTGATGCTACAGATAGTGTGGATGAACCTGTTGTGGAATTATTTGCAAGAACTCCCAAGTTTATTGTTTGTCCAGTGCCTGCTGTATTTGTTAACCAAACTTCAACAACCTTACCGTATGTATAATTTACAAAAGACATAGTAAGTGTTGAATTGTATGTCGATCTAATCATTGAGTCGTTTGCAAAATCAATTGTGATTGCTGTTTGAGCACTTAAAATTCTTGGTGTAAAGATAAAACCTTTTTCAGGTGCAACGACTCCAGAAAAATGTACACTGTCGCCATTGAAGGATGCAATTTTATTTAAAGTATTTGAACCTAATGAACAATTCCAGAATTCTATTCTTGAACCTGTATTTGCATCTGTAAAATTTTCTGCGGCAACAAAATCAATTCGACCAACACCGAGTGATTGATATTTGGTTGCACCATATCCATTACTAGAAAAACGTGCAATCACATCATTTGCTTGTAGTGCAGAAGGGTAACTCACATTTCCGCGTGCTGCACGACCAGCAAAAACAACATAAGAATTTGTGCCATATGAATCTGTAACGATACGGGAAGGAACACCATTTTTACCAGAAATGTGAATCATATAACCATCATTCGATGGTGTTGCAACAGTTGGTGATGCAGTAATTGTTAGTGCAGCTTCTGTTGCAGAGAAGTTGCTGTTTGCAATAACCATAGTACTATTGACAGTCACTGCGCCAGTCATATAAGTCGCGGCATTCATTACAACATTGCCGGTGAGATTGGATGTACCAGAAACAATTAAATTACCAGTTGTAATTGGTCCGGTAGAACTTGTCTGTCCCGAAACCGTCACGTTTCCAGAAATGATTAAATTTCCACCAAATATTCCAGAGGTGTTTGCAAGTGCATTGTTAGCCGTAGAAAACGCAGCATTTGCATATGTGCCTGTTGTGTTCTGACTATTGAATGCTGAATTGGCTTTTATGTAAGCTGCATTAGCATATGATCCAGCTGAAAATGCTCTAGAATCGGCTAAATCTGCACCAGTTGTGGCTGTATTTGCTTGACTATATGCAGCATTAGCATAGATGCCCGTTGTGTTCTGACTACTAAATGCTGAATTGGCTTTTATGTAAGCTGCATTTGCATACAGACTATTGGATTCGATGCCCGCAACGGCAGATGTATTTTGTGTTGTGCCATCAGCAAAAGTTATTGGTTTCTCTACAAGTTTAAAACCCTGTGTCGTTGAAAATTTTGCAAATACATTTTCCGAATTCATACCACCAATCGAAATGATAACTTCTCTTTGTGGACTGTTTGTTCCTATAATTAAATTACCACCTGGTTGACCTGTATTGCCTTGCACATATAGATAACCATCCAATGGTTTGATCGAAGAATAACCTGAACTATAATTATTCGAACCAGCTATACCAAAATCAACATAATGAATCGTATCTGTTCCAATATCTGCTGTTGCAACATAATCACTAGATCCATTTTTATTATTATTTTCTAAGTTTATCTGTAAATAAGATTCGTTGTTGCCTACAAATTGACCTATAACTCCAGGAAATATTATTTCATTGTTACCAACATTCAATATATTGTTGGCATACAATCCTTCTGACAAAGTTTTAATTGTAAATTGACCAGTAACATCAGAAGGCAAATCGACACCAATCAAAATAGTATTTGATGTGTTTGTATCTAGATGTGATATTACTGGTAATTCTGTAAGTTTTACTGTTGACATTTTTTACCCCAATAGAATTATTTCTCCGGCCTGAGTTGTTAGAGTTCTTCCATCCTGTGTTATCAGTTCCGGTAAATAACTAAAACCCAATGGTCCAAATATTTTTATTTCGTCGTATAATAAAGAACTGTTTGCAAGGAATGTTCTGTTGACAGACATTAAAGAATTTGCATTTGCAGATAAGTTTGTTGTTAGATATATTTTTCCATTTACAGAATCAACTCTGTTAACTGTTTTGCTTGTGTTGTTTGCAACTAAAACTTTATCTGTTTGGAAAACAATGTCTTTTAATGGATACTTAGGATCAGAATAATTTCCGTTATTAATAATATCATAAGAACCCGTCAGACTTGTAATATTTAGTACGTTTGAACCAGATGTGCCAGTGACATATGCAACATTTGAATACGTCAACCAAACATTACTTGCAACTGTTATGGTATCTGAAACTGAATCTATAGAAACAACTTCCGAAAATATGTTTGGTCCATTTTTAGATTTAATTGAAATGAAAGATGAACCAGGAAATATATAATCTTCAAGACTTGTGCCAAGTAATGTTTTAAATTTGATTATGTTGTTACTCTTTTTGTTAAAGTCAGTAACAATTTCAATTACATCAGAAACACTTGAACCTAAGTAGTGCCTTAGTGGTTGTCCAGAAAGCAAAGATTCTTGTGCTTGAAGGTTTAATACACCAGTTGATTTAAGTGCATATCTTCCTAGAACTTTTGTTCCTGTCGGATGTAATAGGTTCAACAATATTTCTCTGTATTTTGCAATTTCTTTTTCTACAGTAATCAAATAGGTAAAGTTATTATAGTTTTCATCTTGCAAAACATCAAACGAACTTGGTTGACCTTGTGTAGTTAGATATTGACCGTCACCTATTGTTAAACCATTTAAGAAGGTTGCATTTGCTTTCGCTGTACCGTCACCATATACTATAACACCAGATTGATTGTAATTTCTGGTGAATATTGTTGAATTGCCAAACGAATCTTGATAACGGTAAGTCTTTTCAAATTGTGGAAAAGCAGAGTTTGCTGGTGTAAAATTTATATTTTTATCTAAAACAATTAAATCCAAACTTGTATTTGGATTCGCAGTGTAATCATAAACTCTTAAATTATAATATGAATTGGCTGGTTCTATATCTGTTGAGAGTAGAGTAACGTTATTAACTTTTGCCCTATATGATGAATTCTCCAAGTCTGGACCTTGATAAATTATATCACCTTTATTTGGCAAATTTGCAATCGAAACGTTTGAAACAACAATGTCTTGAATTTTCAAAGAAATTTCTGGTTTTTCTTCGTAGTCTTCGCCATAGTCCACAACCGAAATTGATGTAATTGATCCAATACGGTCAGCAATTACTGAAAATTGTGCGCCTGTTCCTAATATGCCTGGAACATACAACTCGGCACCTGATGCTAGTGCATTTGCAGAAACTACATTTAATCCTGGCAAATATTTGTTGGTGTAACCTAAACCACCAAGAGGGTAAGTATTTGATGCACCAAGATACGTATATTCAACACCTTTTATTGATCCAACTCCATCAACACTGGTGACTTTAGCCTTAGCACCTTTACCTTGGCCGCCTGTAAAAGTTATTACATCATTGACTTGATAACCAAAACCACTTTTACTTATTTGAATTGGTCCTAATATACCAAGTCTGGATAAATCTGATCTAACACTATATTCATCAAACGTATCATCAGTTTCATAAACAGAAGTCGCTGAAATATCTGGTAATTTACTGATGCCGCCGCCAGAATTTTCAATAATCAATGATGATATTGGGTAACTATCAAAACTACTAAAAGTTAATGCATCTAAAAAAGTACTATTTGCATTAGCCGTAGGCATTTTTACAAAATTGTATTGTGCATCACCTATTGCTATGTTCTTTTTGAAACCAATGACTTCGACCGGAATCATTGATACATTTGAAACAGCGTTGCCCAAATTATCACCAGTTTTTATTATCGCACCAGTTGCATTTGCATTCGAAGAAGAAATTGTGGCTGTTATATTTAAAATAGCCAAAGCATTAACTGTTTGTGTGTAAGCTGCTGTTACTATTGAACCAGACGCATTGATAGATGTTACGGTTGCGAAAGCTTCGTCTTGATATTTAATACTATCGTTGACTTTATAACCAAGACCACCATTTTGAATGATTAATGGTGGTGGCAAATAATTCGAAAGAGAAAATACATTTGCTCTGGCTCCACCAGCATTAGATATATTAATTAATGTATTTGGTTTGTTTCTGTAACCATAACCGCCCGTAATAACATTGATGCGGCTAATAGAACCTTTAGTTGTATCACCAATTATTGCTGTTGCACCAATGCCAGTGTTTGATGTTAGTCCACCAGAAACAACTACTGGATCACCTGGTTGATATAACAATCCTCTTTTTGTTGGTGCAATTTTAATTTGACTAATTTGACCGACAATTTTTGCAGTTAATATTTGACCATCAAATAATACGGGTTGATTGTTTGAATCTACGACACGAACAAATTCACCTGATTCAAAGAGTCTTTCTATATTTGAGATGAATACTTCTGTTTTATCTCCAGCCAAAACACAATTTTCGATTGTTGCTATAGATTTTGAATTGATACCAAACAATCTTAAATTTTTTGTTTTTAAGAAATTTGGATCATCCGAACGTAGTCTCAAACTTTTTGTGATGTACCATTGACCAGCCGATGCTTTGAATACTGCATCTTTTGTATAAAAAACATCGAAATCGGAGTTGTAAAGTATTCTGAATAGAAAACTGTAAGATGCTGGTGTGCCTTTACTCTTATACAATTCTCTTGCAACTTTAATTGCATCTTGTTTACTTACTAAAGTATCTTTTGGAAAATATGGTAGAAAATCGTTTGTGAAATAATCTAAAAATTCATTTGTTGTTCTATCAATATCTTTATAACTCAATAGATTCTTTGTTCTTTCGGTAACTTTACCGTTTAATTCCATCCACTCATAGTATGCCTGTAGAAACAAAGTGAAATTTTCATAGTCTGGACTATCCAGTGTATGACCAGAACGGTTATAATCACCACGAACATGTTCCGGTAACTGTGACGAAATTAAAAGTGATGTTTTTTGATTTTCTGGTATCATGTTGTCTTAGCAGTTACATTTACAACAATTGAGTTGGGATCAAACTCATCGACTGTGATAACTCTATTGTATGATGAAGATATAATTGTTGTTGTTGGATTTGCGGTTATCGTTAACTGTCCTAATTCATTATTTACATTCAACGGATTAAATGCATCCAATATAACTTTTCCTAGATTATAATCTACGGAACCAACATTATTATTGAATATAACTTTAACATTTGTCGAATCATTATAGTATGTTCTTAAAGTTCCGTAGCGACCTTCTAGAATAGCCAGTGCTGCACCCAAAGAACCTGTAGAATCATTTGATTTTGGAGTAATTTTAACTATAGCACTTGTGTATCCAGAACCTTTATTTGTTATAACGATTTCTCTAATTGTGCCATTCACCAAAACTGCTTCTGCTGTTGCGCCTGTGCCATCACCTAGTATTGTCACAGTGGGTGGATATTGATAACCAAAACCAGGGTTAGTTATTGTTACAGATTCCACACCGCCTGATGAAGAAGGTATTTCTTCAATGTATAGATTGTTAATTGTTGAGGCAAGATTTAATGGATTTCTGTATACAACTGAAGGTGAACTTGTGATACCACTCAAGAATAAACCTTTTTGTAAAGGCACACCATAATTTAATGTGTACGTTGTTGGTGCTGAAAGATTTGGATAAAATTTCTTCTGCAATTTAACATTGATTTCATTTGCCAAGATTGCATTGCTTACTGACTTTATTACATTATTGAAATCGGATGAATTAAAAGTTGAGTTAAATGTATTCAGTGTTTGTTTCGCATAATTATTAATTGCCGTTTTTACAGAGTCTCTTATCTGTGCAGAAGATAAACTTGTTTTCTTGGCGTCATATAAAACGTTTGCGGTAATTTGAATGTAAGTATAATCTGGATCGACAATGGTAGGCACAACAGTCATCATTGATATTGGTTTTAAAACATCATTGATTAACTTTAATTTTTGTGTTTCGGTTAATAGATAACCACCAGATGGTTTGACTGCAATGAAAACTTGACCATAAACGGGCGGATCATTCTCTTGACCACCCCAAACATTGACCGCATCGAAAGCATATCCCAATTTATTTTGTTGTACAACTGTAATGTAATCTTCTTTTGTAACTGCACGACCTTGCGCTGCGTATGATTTTGGTGCCTGAAACTTGATAGAAGATATAGATTCTTTAGTTGAACCCTGTGATGCAGAGGTTAAAGGTGCAATTGCAGTGTTGGAATAACCACCAATTGTATCCATCAAAACAAAATTGTTTGCGCCGGCAGAAGATGTGCCTTGAGTTATAATATAAGAAAGTCTAACAACATTACCATTAGTTAATTTTTTACCCAACACACCATCACCGAAATATATTTCAAAAAAACCATTTAAACCTTCTTGTAAGAAGTAAACAGTCGATGCACTGTCGAGTGTCAAGAAACTTGATGAAGGATTATAAATCGTTGTGAAATTATTTGATACCGATTCTTGCACTGCAACAACTAGTGATGTGGTATCAACATTCACTTCTGGTATTTTAAATGTATATGTTGGATTTGTTCCCTCATCTACAATAAAATTCAACGCACTAGGAATGCCTTGTTTTAAGGTAATATTTGAGAAAGTCGCTTTATTATTGACAACGTTTACAGTATGTGAATCGGTGTTAACAAAATTATAATTGACACCATCTACAGCCTCAGATAAAAACGAGGTGAACTTAGGTAATGTAAGTGATGCATCTGTGACGCCATTAACAGTCAAATTTATGGATGCTTGGGGTGCAATCGCTGATTTTGGTACGTAATTTAACAGTTTTGCCTGTGAAACAACAGAGTTTCTTTGTACTGCTGTGTCCAAAAACATCTCATTTGCAACCATATTCAGGTAGTATGCATTGTATTGTGTATTGTATGCCAATACATCTAATAACGTACTTAATGCAGAACCTTCGTAATTGTAATCTTTTAGAACGTCTTGTGACTGTAAATATTGTTTCAGACTGTCTTTAATATTATTAAAGTCTAGTTCAGATATTTGTAAATTTGTATTTGCACCTGCCATTTTATCTATTTCTCTCTAAAAAAACGGTTACAGTTGTTGGTTGTGTTGCATTTTCTAAGTAAAAAGTTAAATTGACAGAATATGCATTTTTATCCGGAAAAGGTGATACCGAAACACTTTCTAATAGAGCTCTAGGTTCATAGTTTCTAATTGCGGTGTCTATTTCTTTTTCTAAAGCTGAAGCTGTTACGTTGGAGATGTTCTCAAAGAGTAAAGAATCTATGTTGGTACCAAAAGTTGGATTAAATAGTTTCTCAAAACGTCTTGTCAATAAAATGTTTCGAATCGATCTTATAACAGCTTGAACATCATAACTCAAAGAAACATCACCCGTCACAGGTTTCTTTGTGAAGGTAAAATCTATGTCTGAATATATTTTGTTTATTGTTGCCATGTTTTATTTATAGAGCTCTAAAAGTAAAATGACTTTTTGGACTTTTGGAAGCGTCGAAAAAAATTTTAGGGCCGGAACGAAAAATTTCGAATTTTTGAAATTAAGAAATTCTGGACTTAATTTTATCAGTGCCCACAATATTGTTGACTAAAAATCTCTCGGTTTCTCCCATGTTTACAAACTTTTTGGTGGAATTATACTTATTGACAAAATCCTTCAAATTGTTATAGTAAGTAACATCATTATTTCTTCTGGTACTCAAAAATGTGTTTGCAGCCTGTAAATACGTGTTAATTGTTGCTATTTGTGTTGGTGATAGGTTTGTTGTTTCACCCAATGCACCAGAAATACTGTTTTGTACTTGTGTTGAGTAAATAACGATTGTGTTTGCATTTGCAGAAATTTGTGGACCAATTAAAATACTGGTAAAACTTCCCATTATAGGAGATGAATTCGTTATAGAATCTGTTTGATTCGTTATATACAGTGCAGTTTTACCCACAGCCATAGCTGTATCAAAATATGGATCTTCTGGTAATGTTATTTCTCCTCCACCAAAAGGCGTAACTCCTGAAATTCTATTTGTGTGTTGTAGAAAAGAATTACATGTATTTGCCAAATATATTGAAATATTTACAACATTTGCAAGGCTTACAACATTGGCTGACGAAAATGCAATATTTGAAGCTGCATTACGAATCAATATCACATCATTTGCAACTGGATTCTGATAATAACCACCAACATCATTGTTTGTTATATCTTGTGCTTGCCATGTCTGAATAAATGCTGGCATACTGTTTAAATGTGCCTGAGCATTTGCTGACAAAGTATTCACATAATTATTTGGATCATCAAAATTATAACCTAGTGTTGCAAAAACACCGGTTGCATTATTTACTTGTGGCATGTTAAATTCCTACGAATGGTACTAAAGGTGTTCCGGTTATACCTTTTGGTGCCGGATGCACATGAGAATTGTATATACCTGAATTTATTACATCAATCATCATAACCGCATCCATTATTCCAAAATTACCAAAAGGTGCGTTTACTGCCGCCAAAGATGAAATTGTGCCAATGGTGTTAATGCAACCAGGAACAGCAACAGGAGAAACTGGTGTCGGTAGACCTAATGATAAACCTCCAGTGCCTGATACAAATCCTAGAGGTCCTGCGTAAACACCTGTGCCTGCATTCACTCTGGTCTCAGCATTAATGATATCCGCACTAATAGATCCACCAACAACAAGGTCGGATGCCAGATATAAATTATCCGCAGCAGCCATACGTATCGCACCACCAAAATTTTCATTGGCTGAAATGGAAATATCATCATCACCTGAAATACTTATATCTCCATGTGAACGAATGTTTGTTTTACCTTTAATCAACACATTATAATCACCACCAACTTGTACATTATGGTCACCCAAAATATTCACATTACAATCATTTTCAACTGTAATATTACAAGTTCCTTTGATTAGAACATTTTTATTTTGAATGGTGATTTCGTAACCATCACCATAGACTTTGTGTACCTCATCACCATTTGGGTGCATCTCTATGAACGTGCCACTTCTGTGTTGTAAACGGACACGTTCTCTGGTTGGTGTGTCGTCCATTTCAAAAGAATGGCCAGATTCAGTTTGTTGTATGTTATTGTACGGATACACAGGTTGGTAGTCCGTATTTGCGGCAGATTCTGGTTCTGTCCACAAATTAACTGAAGGTGGATTATTAATTTCACTCATGATTAAGGCACACTTTTATTTTGTTCTGGTTGTGGAATGGTAGAAGGTGTCGTTGATATATATGCGGTAATTGTTTTGTTTGCTTCGTTCAAATCAGATTGACTTACTGGTAATAAAAGTCCTGCTGTCGCGGCCGCCGGAATTGCAACTGCACCAGCAGCTGCTACTGAAACTAATTTAATTGTACTTGCGGTTTCATTAGCAACATCTTTTGCAGCTGAGATTAAATCTTTCACATCTTGGCCAACACCACCAGGAGAAAGTTCTTCAAAGAAATCTGAAAAAATACTACCAGCCAAAGACAACAATCTATCTAAACACTCTTTCAATAATGTTATGAATCTTTGTGGTAGAGACAAGATCCATTGTATCATTGCTCTCACTTTTGTTATATAACCTAAAACATATTTTTCAAAATCTATAATTGGTTGAATAATTTCTTTTTGTATTCTTTTTAATTCTCTTGCAAACGATTTTAATTTATCTATCAACCAAGAGTATTGGCCTGTTGCATCAGTTAAACCTAATGCCCTCATAATAGCACGAATACCTTCTCTTATTTTGTTTGCAACAGCTTTTATGAATTTTTTCAATTCTATATTTTTCTGCATTTCTGAAACGAAATCACATACATGAGACAATCTATCATTTGCCTGTGAAATAGCTGTATTTGCAACTATACCTCTAGCCAGTGGTGGTGTTGTAGGTTGACCTGGTTGATGTGCAATTTGACCAGCTGGCAATTTTGGCACATTTTCTTTTGGACCTTGTGGTGAAAAACCTTTATTTTCATCAACATAAACTGGATCTAAACCTGCCATAACACCCATTACAACTGGTGCTTGTGCGCTCATACCATCTTGGAAAAAACCAAAGACATAATCACCTTCTCTGAAGGTACTGAATCCTTTTGAAACGTTTGGTGAATTTACCGGTAATGCCCAAGGCAAATCTTCTGTTGGTAATTTCTGTAAATCATCTGTGTGCCAACCAAAAATTCTAATTTTACAACGACCAACACCCAAAGGATCATCGATTCTTTCAACAACACCAACCCACCAAGTGAAGTCGTCTTTCCCAATAAAGTTGTTCATTGTTTTATAGCCTCTCTATAATTAACACTTCCATAATCAGGAGAGTTATACGCTGTTTTTGAACTTTCTTTTGCTAATTCTAAAACTGTCTGATAAACACCTTGTGATTGTATAATGTGTCTGACAGCAGTTACCAAATATTTACCAGAATAGAATTCGTCAAGTTTTCTATTTTCACCTATTTGTAAAGAAAATAAATTAAAAATGATAGTTCTTCCTGCCGTTATCGTGCTATCTCCTGGTATTGTTACTTTTAAAACGGTGTAGTTTGCCAAAGACAACTGTGCGGATCTAAACGGAACATATGTTTCAATGAAAATGTCTTTTGCAACACTTCCTTGTTTTTCTCTAATATATGGTGCCTGAGATTGATTTGAATTGCTGATGACAACCTTTAATGAACCATCATAAGCTTCAGTTTGTTTTACACCCAATCTGTTTTTTGCTGGTGCCATAATATTGTGATTATTTAAATGGTTTGAACCACTAAACTTTTCATAACTGTAATCTGTCACCTTGTAACTTCTTAATAGAGGATCTACAGATATCAATCGATTTGCATAAGTTCCTGCGCTAGTGCCTTCTAATGCATCGAATGTTTTTATAAATTCATAATCCAGAACAGATACAACATTTTCGATAACTTCATTATTATTCAGAGTTAAATTTTTAGGTTGATATTTATAGGTTGCATACGGTTTATCTTTGAACATTGATTGCAATGACCTAAAATAAAAACCATCGTTTGTTTCGAAAAACAACATATCTGCACCAATTTTATTGCCATTTGGTCTAGCATATGTTGATAACCAACTTATTGCTTCTAATGGTTTCAGTCTTGGCACCACAAAGTCATAAACGCCATATGTTTCTTCGATTGTTTGTATTTTATCATTCTCAACCTTCAAATATTCATTCAATATATTATTGATTATACCAGAATTATTTGGGCTTGCCGTTGCTATTTTTTTGCCAGCATATGATTTTGAAATCTTTGTTTGTTCAGATAAAAGTAGTGCTTCAGTACAAAAATATACCTTATAGTATTCAGTATTTAAATTGCCATCTGGTTTTCTATCACCAACTTTGTAAATTCTATATTTTCTTTGATTGATTGCTTCTTTTTTTTGACCTTTGTATTTACCATACTTAATTTCTATGAATTCATTACCATCCATTTTTAATTTTTCAATGATTCCAAGAGCATCTTTCAATATAACATATCCCGAAGTCACAAAAGTGTAAATATCTTCAAAAAAAGATAATTCTATTACTAAGTTTCTTAATTTAAATACTTGTCCGGTGTCTGCAATTATATTCACATCTTCAAGATTAAAGTCTTGAGCGTAAAAAATACCATTAGGTGATTCCACCGGAACATTAAAATTATTTTCCATGTTATTTCATTAATTCTTCTAATTCTTTTTCCAATTGAGAAGCATAAGATTTATTCAATATTCTTATATTTCTTTTCGATTCATTCAAATTGTACTCATATTCATAAACAGAAACTAATTTTTTTGTTACATTAATACTAACTGGTCCCGTTGGTAGTGTCTTTATAACAGAGGAAGGTAACAAATTATCATATGTGTTAGCATCTATTTCAACAACATTCACTGTTTCAGTATTGGTATTTAAATCGATCTGAGTTATTATTTTTTCATAATGATGAGTCATATTATTTGGATTGTTTGGATTATATTTTTGTTGCACGTAAGATTCGAAATTTCTTGCACTCAACGGCCAACTCCATTGAGGATCCATCATTTCGTTTGCGTATAAAACTATCCAATAACGATATGTATCACCATAATATTTGTATGCAACTATTTCTGGTGTATCTTCATCTTGTATATCGTAAGTATAAAAAAGTAATGAATTTGTCAATAAACTAGGCTTGATTGAAGCTCTAGCCATTAAGTTTGTATATAATACAGAAGATTTGTTTTCATTGAAGTAAACTATTTTTGGTAACGTTGAAAAATACTGCATTTTTAGTAACCTTCTTTTTCAATCATTTCTCTATCGATAAGTGCGATTTCTTTGAATGTTATGGTCACATTTGTTTGTACTGGTGCACCATCAGCATATGCTGCCCATCCGTTCGGTGTGTAGTTAACATCAATGTCTTCGATAACACAATCTGAAACTCTGTTTAAATACGAGTTATCAACTCCATTAAATTTGAATTCGATACCAAATATTGAAGGTGGAACAAAAAACATACCAGCAAGAGAATTAACTTTTCTTGGTGCTGCATGTGATCTTAACAGTTTTATAATCTTTTTAACATCTTCAGCTTCTTTTTTGGAATATGGCGTAAAGGTAAAATTCATGTTAAAAGTTCTGAAGTTTATTCCTTTAAACAACATTTGAGCCTGTGGGTTAAAAACATAACCAGCTTTGTTTAATAAAAACTTTGCTGCTTCATTTTCCAAAATACTATTGATTCTGCTAGCAAGACCACCAATGACTGGTGTTGCTTGAGCAACCGACATTAAAGTGGTTTCATCATATTCTGGATTGTAATTGAAACTTATATTATCTGGCATGTACAATGAAATGTAAGCTTTAATTTCGGTTCGTCTAGATGATAAAGTTTTCAATTTTTCATTGAGTTTTTGTCCCAACTCACCCGACTTTTCGAGAGCGGTAAACATGGCTGCTCTTGGTTCAGCGATAATATTTTTTCCCGCTTCCACACCTTCACTGGCACTTTTTTGTATTCCATCTGCCACTTCTACGACCCTTTGTACACCAGTTTTTTCTATCTGTCCATTAATATCAACACCAAAAATATTATCGCCACCCACAGAATCAGCTACAGATTCGCCATTCACACGTTTTAAATCATCTAGAGTAACTGGTTGAATTTCTTTGATTGTGAAAAGAACAACGTGACTTTTTGTTGAACTTTCTAAATCTCTAGGGTATTTTACAAACTCGACACCAGGTTTTGCGTAAAGTGACCCCAGTGGTCCACCAAAAATTGAACCAGGTATGCTTACTCCACTAACTGATGTGGGAATTGATATTATTGCCATTCTTTTTCCAGAAAAAGTGATATACATATTATTTATGGCATATTCCGGACTATTCAGACCTTCAAATCCACGAAAATACGTGGGTGATGTTAAAAACATAGTATATCGCTCTTCATGGGAATGTAGAGTGATGAATTGGCTCGACAAAAATCCAAATATAATTTCTTGGGCTTCTGAAGAAATGAATATACCATACATATCTCCAGTAGATGGTAGATGGCACAGATACTTTCCGGATTTCTTGGTCAAAGTTCAAACGAAAGATGGTAAACAGAAAACATTGTTGTTGGAAGTCAAACCAAAGAAACAAACCAAGGAACCAGAAATCAAAAAACGTGTGACGAAACAATACATTCAAGAAGTTGCCACCTGGGGAGTGAACCAGGCCAAATGGAAGGCTGCTGAAGAATACTGTTTAGACAGAGGTTGGGAGTTCAAGATAATCACGGAAGACCATCTTGGGTTATGACTAAATATCTAAATGATGAAACCTTCCATATTAACAACTTTAACCGATGATAAAATCGCGGCTCAACATCAAACGATGAGCCGCGAATCTGTTGTTTGGTTGACACAAAAAGTTGCACAACTCAGAAATCCAAGACAATTAATTGTACCTATCACCAGAGAGCGTGACAGATACACAAGACCGACTGATAGGTCCAGGTTTTTAATTGGTGGTCTATATTTTTTCATATATGATCCAAAAACCAAAAATGAATTGCCTTATTACGATAGATTTCCTTTGGTTTTGCCACTTAAAAGAGAATCGGACGGATTTATAGGGTTAAATCTGCATTATTTGCCAATTAGATATAGAATCAATTTCATGAGAAAATTGATGAACTTTGCAATTTATAATGAAGATGATGAAATAAAAAGAATTCGTATAACATATCCGATACTAGATTCTTCAAAAAGATATAGAGAATTCAGGCCGTGCATCAAACATTATTTGTACAAACATGTAAAATCTAGAATATTGGCAGTAGAACCTGAAGAATGGGATGTTGCACTGTTTTTACCAGTGCATCAATTCAAGAAACAAAATCAAAAAACTGTATGGCAAGAGTCCATACAAGATATAAGGACAAGTTAAATGCCAGGCTCAATTAGTAATTTTAAGTCTAGTTTTGTTGGTGATTTGGCCAGACCAAACAAGTTTGATGTAAACATACCTGTTCCTTTGACATTAATACAATATGTTAAAACTTCACGTAATATGAGTTATAGATGTGAATCAGCTGAATTGCCTGGTAGAACATTTGCAACGATGGAACAAAAAACATATGGACCAATTGAAAAATATCCATATATGACAAACTATAATGATATTGATTTAACATTTATCATTGATGACAACATGGAATCAAAAGTTTTCTTTGATGCATGGTTGAATTATATCAATCCAACATACAATAATAATTTTCGTTATAAAGAAAACTATGCGACAACAATTACAGTGAATCAATATGATGTTAAAAATCAGTTGACATACTCTGTTAATTTATATGATGCGTATCCAATTTCAATGAATCAGTTGAGTTTGAATTGGAGTGATGATTCTTACCATAGATTGAACGTTACTTTTGCATACACATATTGGAAAAACAATTCGTTGCAAGCTTTGGGTATGGAACTTATCGATGCTGGCATACAAAATGCCGTAGCCGCAGCAGGTGGATTGGGTGGTTCTGCCGCCGGTGCAATCTCAACAGCTGTGAATTCAATACCACAAACATTGGAGTCTTTCAAATTTAAATGAGCAGTTATCGAACTTTATTCAAATTTCTTTGTTTGTTTCTGTATGTTGCTGCACAAGATTTGCCACAAGTAATTCTATTTTGAAATCTTAAAGTTATATAAATTTTATTGCATATGAGACACTTTTTTTCTATTCTAGAACCATTATTATTGTAGAAAAAATTTAAATTGTTTTTTTGTTTTTCTAAATGTTCCTTGGTTGGAATTTTACCTTTTTTCGAAATACTCATTTTTAATTTAGATTCTTTTGAGTGTTTTCTATTCAACATTATAGCTTCACCACCAAAAGTCATATTATAACCATCATTTAAACTGTTGTATTCTTTTATGAAATGTGGTTCCATGACAGTTAAACAATGTTGACCATCTTTTGATTGATATATAACTTCCCATATAAAACTTTTCCAACCGTGTTTACGAATAGAAGAATAAAATTTTGTATTTGATTTCTTAAATTTATGTAAATGATTTTTCTTTCTTTTTGGCCAATCAGAATCAAAACCAATATACACCTTTTTGGTTAATAAATTTGTTGCTTTGTAGATAGAATAAATAGTCATGTGCTGATAGTTCCTTCTAAACTATTAGAGTGGATGCGGAGGTGAGAGTCTGGCGATCCACAACTTATTTATAATATGGAGATTTTAAAATGCCTTTTCCTAGAATAGAAACGCCAACATATGAACTTGAATTGCCTGTTAGTAAAAAGAAAATCAAATACAGACCTTTTCTGGTTAAGGAACAAAAAACATTGTTGATGGCAATGGAATCAAAAGAATCGGATTCGATTCATCTTGCCATTCGTGATATTTTAAACAATTGCACTTTGACAGAAGGTGTTGATTTGGATGAACTTCCAATTATTGACATTGAATATTATTTCATTCAACTTAGAGCAAAGTCTGTTGGTGAAATTGTGGAGTCGAGATATCGTTGCAATAATACTGTTGAAGAAAAAGAATGCGGCAATATAATGGAGAAAAATATCAATCTGTTGGAAATAAAGGTTGAACAAAACCAAGAAATTAAGGCTGAATTTCAATTAACAGATACTTTGACTATCAAATTGAAATATCCAAAATTTGGTATTATCAAAGATTCTTTGAATTATGAAGATGTAAATGATTTAACATTTAATATGATTGCACGTAGTATTGATTATGTTTATGATGGTGAACAGTTCTACTATGCACACGAACAAACTCAAGAAGAATTAGTGGAATTCGTTGAAAATTTAAATCAGGAACAATTTGGTAAAATTGAATTATTCTTTAACAATCTTCCAAAACTGAGGGAGAAACTTAATATCACTTGCAGTAAATGTGGATTTCAACACAATATTGAAGTGGAGGGCCTCGAAAGTTTTTTCGGGTAATATTTCGTCATGATAATTTGAAAAATTATTACAGAACTAATTTTTCTATGATGCAACATCATAAGTATTCCCTAACGGAACTTGAGAATATGATACCTTGGGAACGCGATGTTTATATAACTATGTTGATACAGTACATTGAGGAAGAAAATCAAAAGATAAAAGACAGAATGAACTCGATAAAAAAATAACAAATGAGTTTAAATAAAAAAACATATCTAGATATTCTACGAGAAAAAACCAAAAAGGAAAATTCTCGCAAAATGGATCCCACCACATTCAAAGAACTTTTGGATGCGGGTGAAATCGGCTTGATATTAGCTGATGGTGGCACAAATCTCACAAAAGAACAATTAAAAATAGTGAAACAAAGAGCAGATGAAATGTCTGCTGATTTGTTAATGCAAAGGCAAATGAAGCAGGCTACACAGCCAGGCTATGAAGAATCAATAATGGTGCCTTTGAAAGCAAAGATTTTATCTGGCCTTTTTTCCGGAAAAAAATCTGAGGAACAATCTTCTTCAAAGGTACCTGGCCAAGAACAGACAGCTCAACCTGTTCAAAAAACTGATGTAACAAATAAACCAAAACCTTCAAAGAAATTAAAAGATAAAGCCTCAACATCTTATGGTTTCAAAACAATTAAAAAGGAAGAGGTTGCTCCTATCATGTCAACACCAAATGCGGTGTTGTCTGAAATTTTTAAATTATTGGTGAAAGCCAATGAAGAAAAGAAATTACAAGCGGATCTTGAAATTGATTTACAAAAACAAAAACAGTATGAATTAAACAAAAGAAATGATGAATTGATAAAGGCTTTGACAGGTAGAGTATCGGTTTCAGATAAAGTAAAAAGAAAGTTGAGTGATGTTTTTGGACAAATAGGAAAACCACCAACAGCACCCACCCCACCAGTTCCGGGTGTTCCTATTCCAAGACCAATACCTTTACCTAGACCGCCTGCGCCAACTAAGCCACCAGAACCAGTTAAACCGCCGATACCACCAGCCAGACCCGCAGAACCAGTTAAACCGCCGATACCACCAGCCAGACCCGCAGAACCAGTTAAACCGCCGGTACCACCAGCCAGACCCGCAGAACCAACTAAGCCACCGGAGCCAGTTAAACCACCTGCGCCACCGGCTAAACCCGCTGAACCAGTTAAACCAGATCCAAGTGAAATTGCTAGAAAGCAGGCTGAAGAAGCTGCTAGAAAGAAAGCAGCTGAAGAAGCTGCTAGAGAAACCGCTAGAAAGCAGGCTGAAGAAGCTGCTAGAAAGAAAGCAGCTGAAGAAGCTGCTAGAAAACAGGCGGAAGAGGCTGCCAGAAAGAAAGCAGCAGAAGAAGCCGCTAGAGAAGCTGCTAGAAAACAGGCGGAAAGAGAAACTAGGAGAGAATCGGATAGAGAAGCAAGAAGATCGGCTGAAGGAGCTGCTAGAGAGAGGGAAGCGGCTAGAAAAGTAGAAACACCACCTGCAGCGCCGCCAACAGCAACACCTGCACCGAGTAGACCACCTGGTGGTACAACAGCAACACCTGCACCGAGTAGACCGCCGGCAGGCCCAACAGCAAGGCCGGCGCCGCCAGGAAGACCATCAGCAAGTAGGGCTCCGACTTTTGCTGAAAAAATAAGTCAAGCAACACAAGTTTTTCAAAAAATGGGATTAACGAATAAGGCAGCAATAGCTGGTTTTATTGCTGTTTCTGCGAAAGAGACTGGATTTGCAAATGTTGGAGAAAGAGGTGTTTCTGCTTGGCGCGACCAAATTTATGGAATGGAAAGAAAGAAAAAAGGTAGTGGATATACATATTTTAATGAAACTTTTTATAGAAGCAATACGAGTAAATACAAAACTCCAGAACAAATTGATGCGGCTTTAAAATTGGATGACTATGGGTTTTTTGATTTTACTGGTAACTATAGAGGTGGTTGGAAATATAGAGGAAGAGGATTTGTTCAAGTAACACACAAAGACACATATGAAAAAATAGGTAAGTATTTGGGTATAGATTTGGTAAACGATCCAGATTTAATATTAAAAGATGATGATATAAATTTTAAAGCATCTTTAACTTATGTGGCAATGTCTCTAGGATTCAAGGCTGCCGGGGGTGCAAAAGCTAGTACTGCGAAACAAGTTGAAAAGGGGATGGAAATATTAAATTCTTTTCCTGATTCAAAAACCGCCACTGAATATATTGCATTAAATGTTGGATTTGGCGGTGCGGGTCTAAATCAAGAATTACTTAACAAATATCGTGAACAACAAAAAAATCAAACAAGGAAAACAGGTTTAACATCAGCTTTAGAAAGATTACCTGGTGTTGAAAAATTAATGAAAGAATCAAATGTGTCACCAGCAGTTCCAGAAAGAACCTCTTCAATAGGTAATATATTAAACGATTTATCAATTGGAAACATGCAAGCTATGGCTTCATTTGATTTGCAAAAATTCAACATGCAAAATATTGATGTTCCTCCGATTGCTCAAGTTAACACCTCAACTGGAATGCCAACGACAGTTGCTTCGGCAACAAATGACAGATCAGCATTACATAAGAAAACACAACAAGGTAGAAATCAATGGACTATCGCATAGCAAAACAAATTAGAGGTGCCAAGTTTTCGGACTTGATGGCTGCCAATATTGTTAAAGGTGGCTCAACTATGGGTTCCTTTAAGAAAGCCATTTCACAAAAATCAAAAGCAAAAGCGGCAAGATTTAAAGAGAAATTTGATCCACTGAATATTGCTAAGTTTTTGACAGGCGGTTCTAAGTTAGCTCCTGCTATTTTAGGTAGATTATTGGGCCGCAGTCAACGTGATATTGAATATTTTTCCGGTACAGCAAAGTTAATAGGTGGTAAAGCCACAAGAATTGGAACTGTAGAAAAACAAGGATCAGAATTAGGTATTCTGACGGACATTTACAAGTTTCTGAAGAAAAGTTATGAGTACGATAAGAAACAAAAAGATTTGAGGTCTGATTTTGCAGAAGAAAGTAAATTAGAGGATGAAAGACGACATAAAGAATTACTTGATGCCATAAGGGGTGCAAAAACTTATACACCAATGGTTGAAAAAGAAAAAGCCGGCGGAGGATTTTTCGATATGATAAAATCTATGTTTGAAGCCTTAAAAAATTCAATTGGTGGTTTAGTTCGAACAGTTCTAGAAAAAATGTTTGGAGGTGCAAAAGTTTTGGGTAATCTACTTAAATTTTTAGGTAGCCGTGTTTTTGGTTTATTGCTTGGACCTTTAGCCATTGCAGGCACTATAGGCACATTGGTATTACTTTTGGCTGAAGCTATAAAATTGGCTATTGGAAATTTGCCAGAATTTGAAAAAACCATAGATTCTGGTGATCTTTTAAATTATTTACAAACAGCTAGTGACTATGATAAACAAAAACTTGCTAACAGCTTTCGCCGAGGCATTTATGGAATGGAAGAAAAAGCTGTTGGTGGTGTAGGAAAAGCAGAAGAAATATTAGCAAGTGGAAATGAAAAATTAATAAAAGCTGCTGGTGGTAGAGAACTGTTACAGAGAGTCATTGATAATGCGGAAGTAAAACCAACATCAACAAAAGTTGAACCAGAAAAAGTTTCACCAAGACCAATTAGTGCTCCAGGCACTGATCCTGCACTAAGTACCGGTGCTCAAAAAATGTGGGATAGACAATACGGAGGCAAATATAATCCTATTACAGGAGAAAAATTAATGCCGGGAGAAACACCTCCTAATATTGTTCCTCCAGTTATGACAACACCCGCGCCACAAACACCAGCGCCTGCTGCAGCAGAGACAATGGGTGGAAAATATAATAGAATGTCTGGTGCAAGTACAACACCAATGCAGATGCCATCAGCTGGCACTGGATCAAATTTAACTCCTGCTGTAAACCAAAACCAGAACCTGAGACTTGATGAGAGAATGACAAGCAATGCACCACCTGTATCAAGACCTGCAACCGTGGCAACACCTAAAGTTAGTTCTGTTGTACAACGTCAACCTATACCTCCAGTGAGAAACATGGAAGAATCATTCCAAAGAATGATTTACAATTCAATTAGAGTGGTGTAATAAAAAACCCCGCACTAGGCGGGGTTAAACACTGAGAGGCGTGTGTTTATTCTTCGTTAGCCAACTTTGAGAAGTAAGCCATATCGTCATCATCCACTGAATCAACCATAACTGGTTTACGTGGTTCCGACCTTGCTTGTTCAACAGTAGTTTTTGCTACAGGTTCATCACCATTCAGACCAAGAACTTTTTCCAAACGACCTTTCAGAGCATCGTATGATTTAAATTCTTTGTCATCAACCAGAGTTGACAGTGCATGTTGTGATTTCCAAATCTTTTCCAATTCATCATCATCATTCGAAAGTGCAGAAGAACTTTCAAATTCAGATTTATCATAGTTCTGATAACCTGCAACTTTTGTAATCTTCAACTTGAAGTTTGCACCTTTCCACAAATCAAATGGATTGATAGGTGTTTCATCTTCAAACTGAGGATTCATAGCCTCGGTAATCTTTTCGAAAATCTTTGCACCAAACTTAAACAGTTTAACAGTGCCATTATTTTCTGGATGTTTTGGATCATTAACAATGTAGACATTGGTAATGTAATTTAGTTTACGTTTTTGTTTACGAACAATTTCTTTGTTCGCTTCGATGCCTGAATTCCACAATTTGTTATTGTGTTCACACACAGGACATTGTTGATTCTTTGTCGTAAGACAGTTATCAATCAACCAACCGCCTGGTCCCTGAAAACCATGAGAGAAGATTTTAACCCATGGGAGAGAATCGCCATCTTGGGGTGAAGTGGGCAGGAAACGAATCGTTGCCATGCCATTGCCTGCTTTATCAACTTCTGGCTTCCAGAATTTGTCTTTGTCGGAAGAACCTTCAGAATTGTTGAGAGCTTCTACTGCCTTGGCCAACTTGTCCAAATTGCCAGAGGATTGTTTCATTTTAGAAAAATCGATCATAATTTACCTTTCTTATTAACGGAATATAAACGGATTGTCCACATGATTCATTATATAATATTATTTAGGCCTTGTCAAACATACATGTTCAACATAGCCAAGGTGGATGGCACATCCTTATGCCAAATAGCAAGTCCACCTGCAGCGCGCCAATCATTGATAACACTTTCGGTATCGTCAATAATTAATTTGTCTGGCGCAGCATACTCTTTTTTCCTACTTTTGCCGGGAACAAAAATAGGATTAAATGTAACGCCATGACTTTGCAACCATATCATCTTTTGTTTACTGATATCGTCATATCTTTCAGGTGATGCCGTTGAGGAAAGAATATGAGTAGGCACACTTGCCTTACGCAAAAAATCAATCAGTGCAGGTGCACCTGGCATCATTTCTAGTGTTGCAAAGTTGTTATCTTCAATAAATTTATCAAAGTAACCATAGAAGTGCTTCTTATTTCTTGTTTCTTGTGGTGAAACTTTGAAAAGTTCTTTGTATCTTTTCTCAAAGTCAGCGATCACACCATCCATGTCAAGATAAATGCAGGAAAGTTTTGGTTTATGCATATTCTTTTACCGATTGTTTTACAATATTTTTAAATTTAACTTTATCATAATTTAGAAACGGTGTATACTTCTCACATTTTCTTTTGATGTTGGGCCAAATAATTGTATCATTAATTTTTTTAGCCCACATCGGAAAGAAATTCAATAAATCATTTAGTATAACAAACGTTTCTATGGTTATGTTTCTCTGCATTACCTCATTCAGTAACAAAGGATATTGTCCATCTGTTACCTTGAACATGGAATCCAAAGACTCTCCTTTTTCAAGAACTGAGATTATATCTTGTTCAAAGTTATAAGTCAAGCTCTGATACCTTGATTGCCATTCTTTATATGTTTCTTCACCGTCTGGTCCGGTTATATCACCAACCCAGTTTACATTTTTTTCCAAGAAATTGGAAATATAGAAATATTTCAAATCTTCAAGATTGTATTTTCTAGATAGTTTATAAAACGTATACTTGTCTTTTCTCGATGAGAAGGAACTTTTTGATACGTTTGTTTTCCCATTGTATTTGAAAAAATCATAACTATCAGAAGTAAAATGAAGACGAATGGCATTGTATAGTGCGAAAGCGGAGAATCCATTGGATTCTTCATATTCAAAGCTCATATTGGCAATTTAGAGTTTTTCTTGAGTAAATTTAATTCTTGTGCTTCTTCTCTGATTTTGCTCTTGAGAGCAGTTGAAATCAATGAAGAAGCCAAATCAATTTCCATACCAGTTTTCTCACAGTGTTCCAGAATGGAATCCATGATGGACAATTTTCTTTGACTTGAAAATTGCACAATCATTTCACTGAAGTCTTGAATTTCATTTTTAGTTGGCATCATTTTTTCAGTGACATTGCATATGCAATACACGTAGAGGTTGGTGTGGTTTCATAAGAACATTTTACGGAAATTGGATCAACACCTTTTTGAATTGCTGCTTCAATATTCTTTGCCATATTGTTACGGTCATTGATATTGGACAAAAATACTCCGATAACAATTGAACAAACAGCAATCGTAATACATACAATCACAGTAATGAATTCAGTGTTTTTCTTAGTTTCACTCATATAATCTCCTTGTTTCTATCAATATTATCCTTGTTGCTTCTATAGAAGATGTGGCGACCAATTTGGTCAACCTTCTTTAGATTCCAACCTGGATTCACATAATCAGCATGATAGTATGTCGCACCCCTTGTAACATCTTTCATGCGTTCGTAGTTAATAACCATATTGGTTGCTAACTCCCGAATCTCATTATACAGCATTGTGTCACGTATTGTCAACCTCCTATTCAAAACAGCCGGATCACAATACCAAGAGAACTGGCATGTACCGTTTGTTTTCTGGAATACCACATCACAAATTGTGTGGGCATAATTTCCAGATTGTAGTCGATTAATCGTTACGAATGCAACTGCTTTTTTTCCATCAAGAGGCTCATGTGCGGCCTCAAAGTAAATATTTTCCGCAAGACAAGTAACTTGTTTCTGAACATCTTTAGATAATTCGTTATAAGACGTTTTGAACGGTAGTAAACCGTGAAGATCAATGTTAATCATACCCAAAGATATTACTACTGCGGAAAAAGTTATGCTTAAAAGTATTGGTTTACTTCGCATCTTTTCCTTTCTGAAATAAAGGATTTTTTAGGAAAACCCTTAATAAAAACCTTTAGACGAAAAGATTATTTCTTAGCGTCTGCCTTCTTTTCTTCTTTCTTAGCAGGTTCTTTTTTATCCTCTTTCTTTGCTTCTGCTTTAGCTGGTGCTGGTGCAGCAGGTGCCTGTGCAAATGCGGTCAAAGAAAATGCTGCCATAATAGTTGCGATAATTACTTTCATTATAATCCTCCTAAGTTAAAGATAAATGATTGGTTATTCTGTTACGAGGAAACCAACCGAAACCCTAGTCAGCCTTTAAGCTGCCAATGCGAACTTTTCATCGTTTGCGTTTACTTGATTTAGTTTTTACACCTACTCTGGTGAGTTGTCCACTTCTATACTTGTTGCCCCGTCGAAACCTGGTCATCCCCATCAAAAGCACATAAAATTCCTCACCTTGTAGGAGTCTCCTATTTCAGAGCCGATCCCTATGTGCTTTTGGTGGAGATGGGCGGAATCGAACCGCCGTCCAGAACACTTTTCTAGTTGCTTCATACAACCATAACCACTATTATAGTGGTTTTTTATTTAGAAGGCAAGATGTTAATAGACAAATGAAGAAATATCTAAAAAATTATTTGTTTGATGGCACAACTGGCCACAAAATATTTTCCGGGAATCCCTCTTGATTTGATATATCACGCAGTTCCTGTCGGTATCGGGACCATTCAGCTTTTTCAATGTCACTTAATGGTGCATCAAGTGTTTGTGTCCAATCAGTGTTCGAAAGTAAAATATTACGTTGATTGCGAATCTGTTCAGTGATGTTTATCGCAAACACATCACTTTTTTCAGAATGCACAAGATAATCAGGAACTGATAATTTTTTTAAAGCAGCAATACGTTCAAGTTGGCCAGTTGGAGTCATATGTTTAATTAGACCATCTATTTCATCTTTACTTGGATAAACACCATCTTTAAGAGGTATATCTATATTATAAACAAGACCATCCGGCAACTCATCACTAAAATACTTAACACATAACGAACCAGTGTCTGAAGAAAAAGAAATAATTTCTGTTTTGATATTCATAAATGACCTTTTAATTTAAAGCCCCAAGGCGAGTTCCCGGCACCAACCATGTAATATTTGAATTACCAGCAGTACAGGCACCACCTGCACCGCCTGCGGTGCCAGCACCATAACCACCGGGCACCGAAAGGCCGGCTATGCCACTGTTGTTAAAACCGTTTGAACCCGATGAACCTCCAGATCCACCATTGCCTCCAGAAGCATTTCCGAAATAACCAAGACCACCAGTGCCAACAGAGGTTGTCGTACCAGCAGTGCCAGAAGCACCATAGGCACCACCAAGCGCACTAGATCCAAATCCGGGTGCACCACCAGAACTTACGCCGATGCCACCGCCGCCACCTCCGCCACCACCAGATGCAGCACGGCCGCTATTCCAAAAAACGCCACCGCCACCGCCGCCACCGCCACCGCCAGAAATGGTTCCATTATTGGTTATGCTGACTGCGGAAGACACCGAGAGAGCAGTTCCTCCAGCTTGACCCGCTGATCCGGGCGATCCAGCGCCGTTAGAGTTAGACCAAGATTGACCATTACCTCCATTACCACCTCGACCAATTACCGTTCCATTGTTAATAAATGTCACACCTCTAGGAAATAAACCGTTAATAGTGAGTGCAGGGGTGCCGGTGCTACTAGATTGTATCGTACCCGAGTTTGTGGCCTGTAACAAGCTACTTTGATTCCATCCCGCGGTAATGGCTATCTGTCTTAAATTAACGTCAGTTCCGCCAGCAAAAGAAAAAGAAAATGTGCTAGATTTTCCACGACCTTCAGACATTGATATTTGGCCAGATCCTTTTTCAAATAATGATCGAACGGCCGCATTACTTAAAGATATCTGTGCTGTAGCTGAAAGTCCGAGTTCTGTGTTAACTTGCGATAAAGATATAGAACCGCTTGATGGTAATGGCATTTTATGTTTTCCTATAAAACTCTATATGTTCCACCAAATTATTTAGGTGATCTTTCGTTTTCTCAATGAATACGATTGGATTTGAGTCTTCCACAGCCATTACAATAACAAGTTGTTCAATTGGTTCACCGACAAGTTCTTCATACATTGCTGAATAAGCAGTGCATTGTGCAAAATACTCAGGAATATCTCCTTTTGATTTAACTCTCTTAGAAGTTTTAAAATCGATGACAGATAACACACCATCCCATTCTGCAATCAAATCGACGCGACCAGCAAGTCCAATAGTTTCAGACCACATCGATTGTTCGATATAATGTATATTATTGATCTTCTGCATGTGAGGTATCAAAGAACGGAACATGCCAACAGAATCTGGCATTTCATTGGACCAATCAATCTTTTCGTTCTTTAGGTATTTCTCTGCAAGATTATGCACACGATTACCACGACCAGTGGCCATCTTAGATACGCGATTTGCTTCCTGCTCACCGACACGCTTGCGCCATTCCATTATGGATTGTTTCTTTTTGGCACCAACAACAGTTGTAACAGATGGCAATTTAATGCCGTTCGGTGTCACATAAAATCTTGTACCGTTTGATTGTGTTTCGGAAATTAGATTGGGTAATTCTTTTGGTGGGCAGTGGTTGTAAATCATATAGTCAAATTCTCATTATATTTTTAGTTTTTTTATCTAAGTTCGTGCCAAGAAGCATATGAAGTTGATCCATACGCTGATGCTGAATATGTTGCACCAGGAGGAACAATTATAGCTGGAGAGGTAACGCCAACAGCACCAGAATAGGCAAAAGTTGCAGGCATAGTCACACCATTAACAGTTATAAAGACACCGCCACCTGAACTATAAGTGGATCCACCAACTACAATTTGAATGTACTTTCCCGTATTATTGGTATATGTGATACCAAAATTACGAGAGGATGTCATGTTTGTCCAAGTGGTACCAAATACTGCACCAGCAGAGCTCTGTGTTGTCGAGTCATTATACGTAATTTGTGAACCAGAAATGGTGGTTGGCATTGTTATTACTCTTTTTGTAAAACTATATTAAGAGATAAGTGCTTTAGGTTTTGCAGCTTTTAACTCATCAGGTGTTTTTGCTTGAGTCAAAACAGGGTCTTTGGTTACATCACGTAACGCTTGTTTTTTTGCTGCAATTTCTGATTGTTTAACTGCATCACCTAATTCGATAGCTCTCATCATTTCGATATCTAGAGCAGCAAGCAAAGGTGCTCTTTCAGCACGAACCATATCTTTTTTGATTTCGAGTGCTTTTTTCATATTAATTTTAATTGTCATTTTGTTTCCTCTTTACTCTTGGTATTCCCATGCATCGCGGAAAGTTCTGTCTGAAGGTATATCCGATTCGTTTACAACTTTATATTTTGCGCCATGTGGAACCGAGTTATCAATCACTTCTTGCAGCGATAAGCCAGTATTTGGTGCTGGAATTACAACGGAAACACCACCATCAGCATTTTGAAAAATTATTCTCTTATCTGTCATTTTAAAAAAACTCCTAAATTTTATCCAAAGATTGCAACACTATAATATGTTGGATCTGCGCCTGTGTATCCTGATCCGCCAGGTTGATAACCTGCCACTCTAGCCTTAGTGGAATTAACCATGTGCCCATTTTTTATAAGATCGTGCCGATCACCACCAACAACAACGGATCCATAAGCGGTTGGTAATGCATTTATTAATGTAATTTCCCAATTAGCGCTGCCGATATATACTAAACTAGAAACATTAAAGGAAGTGAATATTGTTCCAGTAACTGCTGAAAAAGCTATCCATGCTTTGGCAGTACCGTTAACAACGTTACCGACGCTTATTGTAGATCCAGATAAATTTTGTAGGTTTGTTGCTCTTAGTGTTGACATTTATTTGTTCTCACCTTTTATCGGAAAAATGCAAGAGATGTGTACTGTGAATCCCTTGCACCACCATTATTTCCGTTGTTAACGGAAAATCTGAATGCGTTTGATGTGGGAGCTACAGGAACTGTGCTGCCAATGATAGCAACGTCAGCACTGTTATAAGTACCAACACTAATGACCGATGAGTAATTGGCATCGACCATCGCATTTGTAAAATTGACGGTATAATCTCCTACACCATTGTCGGTTATACTTGAAACATTTCCTGCCGATCTTATAGATACGGTGCCTACTCCGGTAAAACTGACCCAGGCTTTAGCTGTGTAAACTTCAACACCATTTAAATTTTGTAGGTTTGTTGCTCTTAGTGTTGACATTTATTTGTTCTCACCTTTTATCGGAAAAATG
>JACCDG010122796.1_pt1 | contig 54009 bp, 33 predicted proteins | sample 7442471 | NCBI WGS metagenome assembly JACCDG01 (sample SAMN15323444, study PRJNA562643) | freshwater metagenome | isolation source: river surface water | place: USA:Blue River Watershed | collected 2017-08-17 | reverse complement strand
TGGGAATGGGAATGGGCACCCTGATGGGTGGCGGCATGAGCAGCGTCATGAACCTTGGCAAAATCGTCCGCGGCCAGAACAATTTCATTCGTCTTGCTGAAACGCATATCGCAAGAGCCGCTGATGCACTTCCGACAGATTTGTCAAAAGCAGTCAAAATTGAAACACCAAATACGGTGATAGAGGGACTCAAGACCCGTCCCCTTGAAATAAGAGGCAATGGCACTACCGGTGGTGCAGATATAATTGTTCCATCTAATGTCGTTGCATCTGTCGACCACAATGGCGGAAATCCTATGCTTCGCGTGACCTCAGGCGATGTCTTCACAAGCCTTGATGGTGGCAAAACGTGGGTTAAAGCTGCTGGTGATACCCCGCTTACAAACGGAACAATGATCCGATTTGGTCAAGCTGACAATCCAGTAGTCTTTGCTCAATCTGGAGATAGCTTCGTATTGACTGGGCGACCAACAGCCGAAGCTTTAGGCATCAAGTTCTTTGGTACCAAACAACCAGATGTGGTGCCTACCCTGCTTGAATCTCCAACTCAGATTGTTCACCCTGGTCGCAAATCATTTACTCTTGGTGATCTGGGCGATATTCCTACTGGTATTCGCGATCTCAATGCTTCAATAAGTACTGAAATAAGTGGCACCAGAGTCTCTGGTGTTATCAGAAACAATGGTACAGATCCGTTGAATCCTATGAAAGTGATAGTGAACGGAATTGAACATACACTAACGCAAGGCCAAGAAATTAAATTCATAGGTTCTGCCAGAATTAAGGGCGCAGACGGATTTGATGTTAACATCACAGCTCGCCGCAGCGGCACTGTAGTTGAGCGAATTGCAAGCGATGCTAAACCAACAAATCTAGCTGGAAAACTTGCTGACGCTCCTGTCATACTTCGTCCAGGGGAAGTAAGCGCAAACCTATTCAAACGCTCGCTTGGCGATGCAGCGGTGTATTCGGTTCAAGCTCTTGACAGTTTGGGTCAGATGAGAAGAGCAGTATTGTCGGTAGACGCGGTGCTCAGCGTTGGTGGTGTTGTACGTGGTGCCTTCAGTCGTGAAAATTGGGGTGAAATTGCACGTCGCTTAAGTAATTCAGATGTTGTTAATGCCTTTAAAGGGCGTCCCGAAGCCAATCTTGCTTTTAGAAATGAAAAGTCTATGACTGCGGCTATGGTCAAAGCTGGTTTTAAAGAAACAGATGCAAGTTCTGCCGAATTCAATGCACTGAACAAATTGATAACCGCTGCATCTAAAGAAGAGCGTCCCAAGCTCTTAGCTGATCTTGCTCAGTTACCCCGAACTTTCTCAAAAACAATGCCAGATGGCTCAAATCTAGAAGTCTTCGTGAAAGGCTTAAAAGTCACTGGCGATTCAGTCAACGGACCAAACTCTTTTGTATGGAACGACAAAGGAATGCTGATTGGATTCAAGGGTCCAAACGGATTCCAAGATCGTGTCGTTAATGGCGTAACCTCTGCATTAAAGAGTTTCGATAAAAGTAATGTCGATTCTGCTTTACTTCGTGAATTTGCTGATGCAACTCCGGGTAATCCAATAGATGGTTTCACCTTGTTTGCTTTTGGTGGGGATGCAAGAACATTCCATCCACCTTTGAGCACAGCAGATAAAGCTCGTATGGCAGAACTTTTAGCCCAAAAAGCTAAAGACGGTCGATTGCCTTTGATAGAGTCATCGCAGCTCAAGAGACTGCAAGCAAGCGAAGACTTGTGGGCCAATCAAATTAAGCAAGTTGCAAACATGGAAGAAGCGCTTGCAGCGGCTGGACCTAACGGAAAAGTTTTCTACGTTCGCAACGGTGATGTTCCTGTAGATTTCGCCGATTCAAATGCGATGCGTCAACTTTTTGACTCAGGAAATTTCAGAGAACCTTTCAATTCGCCAAGCAATCCATTCAGATCTGCAGCTAAAGATATGTTCTGGCAAAACGATATCGGTTATGTCTTCCAATTAACCGAAAGTGGTGTCAGAGTTACTCAACGCAGTAACTTCACCAACAATTCCGCACTAAGTAGAACTTTAACAGCTAATCACGCTGTCACCAAGACTGGTGCAAAACATATTTTACGTGAGAACGAAACTTTAGATATCGGCTCAATTGGCAACGAAATACGCAGCCGTTTCCTTAGAGGCAGACACATGTCTGTTACTCGCGACGCCAACAACCAAGTCGTTGCAAACGGCGAATTTTTAGTTATGAGAAACGGAGTCTTCCAAAAAATTCGCGGCACCGAGACATTGCAACAAGGTGATGTCATCATCGTTGGCAGAGACATGGGTAACAGATTAGTCAAAGGTGAAGCTTTAATCGTAGATAAGGATTTTGGTCTACAAAATATCAAGAGTGGACTTATATACACTGGTCCAGGCGGTCCTCGCGTTCCATTGACAGCATACGCAGGTCATCTGAACAGAACTCTCTCTCGCGCCGCAGTTCAATCATTCAAATCTGTACTAGCCGCCAACTACAGTGCACCATTCAAATGGTCTTATCGCAATTTCCAGAGAGTCAGTGAATATGTTAAAGACTACAAAAATATTCAAAGACACCTTAATAGAGGTGAGTTTGATTCCATCGATCTAAAGGCGAAAGGAAAGATCGAGATTGTAGATGGCTTCATAAAAATAACTGCCAATCCCAAAGAGAAGATTTATGTCCGCGTCGGCGACAAAGTGCACACCATTGAAGAAGAGGCCATGCGCTTCAGTGCTGAGCAAATTCGTCTTGGGGCTTCGTTGCGAATTGGAGAAGGCCGCGAATTCAAGTTGAGCGTGCCAAAATCAGAGCGTATTTTCGCTGATGAAACTATCTGGTCTAAGATGACTAGCTTCAGATTAAAAGAACACAATCCAGACGATCCTTATATTGAATTTGCTCCGGTTCGACAATTTAAGCAAAACACAGAAAATATAGGTGACTCTGTTCAAGTTCAGTTAATTGGTCACAAACGCGTCGCGATTAAAAATCTAGGCGTAGGCGAAAACGCAGACAACATTTATATCCGTCCACTCAATTCACCAGATGCGCCGTTCCAACAGCTAGCTAGAAACGCTGAATATGTTCCAGACGGTCCAGTACTTGTAAGAATTGGCGATCGCACTTATCAATTAGAGCACGTTGGCCGTCTTGGAAGGAGAATTGAAAACGCCTCACTCATTTACTCTATGCTTCCAACTATTAGCGACAAATGGGGCTTTAGACATATCAATGCACTTATGAGCAGAACTGTTAACCTTGCCGATTCTGTGGTCGGAGTGCGCTTAGACAAATTTGCTCGCGGTTCATACACTTTTGAAAAGCGCTTCGCTCGCAATTCTTTCACTCGCTTAGAAACTTCTCGAGTTCCAGATCGGATTGACTTGAGTGACAGTGTTCATGTCAAACTAAATGGCGACAAGACCGCTACGGTGATAAGTGGTGGCGAGCCTATAAAAGCTCTCTATGTGACAAGAGGCAGCTTGCCCAAGGACCATGCTGATTTCACTAGGAACCCACTAAAACGTAATGAGTTTGTAAAAGTAGAAAATGCTCAACTCAAAAAAGATCAGCCTTTCAAAACTCATGAATTCGGCGACACCTACACCTGGAATGGTAAGAAAACGGTTCGTCAACAATCCAAACCTGATTCTTTACTCAAAGCACCAACTGAATCACTTCCCACCATTGAAACGGTACTGCCAGTTGGTTTAGGCGGAACGATTGATAAGGTTAAAGCATATCAACACGCACCACTCGAATTAAAAGAAGGCAAAGTTTATACAGCAGGCCGCTCTAGACTAGCTGATCTTCCTTCTGGACATAAGTCTGTTAGCAATGAAGGATCACATCTCGAGTTTCGATTGGGTGTCGGCGATGATGGAAGCCCGATTACAAAATTTGAAGCTAAAGCGGTCACAACTGCTGGAAATACTCAATCCTATATTCGACAGGCCGATGGAACATTTAAAGAAATGTCGGTGGGCAACAATGACGTCCGTGTTGGAGGAGTTGTCCGAATTGGCAAGCATGACACTTTCGAAGTTGTTCAAAACGGCGATGTAGTTTCACTGAAGCCAATAAGACTTTCTAGAGAGACTTCAAATTACCTACGCTTTTCTGATCATCCCAAAGTCAAAGAACTGATTGAAATTCCAAATGAAGTTGGCATAAATCGTGTTGTTCGCAGATGGTCCGAAAAACATGCCGTAAAGAATGGCAGCGAGAATACGACTCCTTTTAGCAACATGGCTGCAAACATTTCGGACGACTTAAGAGTGGTTGCCACCGCCGATGGTTTCACCGCTACCAATCTAAATCCTAATAAGCAGTTGTTCATAAAACGCAAAGGCTCTACTGATTTTGAAGTAGCTCCATCGAGAGCATTTGTAAATCCAGATGATCAATTTGCAGTGGCAACATCTAAGGAGCAAATTGGTGGTATCTACACAGTCTTTGCAAAGCCACCAGAAGTAAGTAGAACAGTTAGAGAAATTGCGCGTGCAGTAGTCGACTACGCAAGAGCTAAAGGCGATCAAGGTCTCAAATTCTCACAACGAATGTGGGGCACGGCACGCACCAGATATGGTGAAATGAATTTCGATCCCAGACGCACGTCAATTTGGGCGAAGAATTTTGAAATGGTTCGTGGCAACAAAGAAGCATTACGATTCAAACGGGGAAATCTCGAAATTGATAATAGCGCCTCAATTCGTGCTACCGATGCTGGGTTTGAGATTAAACCATCTCTATCGCCTCAAAATAAAATTTACTTAGAAGTAAACGGTGAGTTCATACCAATAACTGAACCGATACATATTACTCCTGGAATGCGCATTAGAATTGGCGATGTAACATCACCCGATAATGTGTTGACCTTAAACAAGCTACCAGGCGCATGGGAATTGCCTTCTAGCGTCATAAGCAGAACAAGTGGAAAAACTGTTGGAAAAGCAGCTTTAGCTGCGGCTGCAACGCTAAATCCATACGTGACTTACACGCTTCCTGTTTATCTTGCATATAAGGCATTGAGCTATGCTCGCAACGCTCGCTATCGCAAATGGGCAAATAACTTTGCTCTCAATGCTGATGATACCATTCAGACTTTCGCAAAAGGCGTTGCGCATCTTGAAGGTAAAGCAAAAATCAAAGCTTCTGAAGCGGGCTTCACGATAACTGCATCGGGCAAAAACGATGTGTCTATAAGACGTGCAGATGGCACTCTTCAAAGAGTCGATGGCGAAGCAAAACTAAATCCTAATGATTCGGTAGTGATTGGAAGCAGAGATTACAAGCTGACCAAAATGGCAGAGGTTTCAGACACTCCGCCGCCTCCATCGCGATTGAGAAATGCAATGAGTAGTGTCCGCAACTCTGTTGTTGAAAGATTCAAAGGCATGCGTCTTTTAGATCGTGCGAAAGCTTTGCGCTTAAGTGATCGCGTTCGAGCTACGATGGAAAGATTCCGCTCAGCAGACGACAAATTCATTCCAGCTAAAGCTTCAAGTTTGGATGATGTGTCCGTTTTTGCTCGAGTAGGCAAGCACGAAGTAAGTGAAGGCAAGCCTCTCATGTTTGTTGAAGAGAGCGGAGCTTTCAAAGTTGCAACCGCCGGTGAGGTGCCCGACAATTTTGCTTTTAAAATAACTTCTGAAAATGACAAACTTAATTTGTTAGCCAACACTGAGGGTACTATCGTTCGTCGCGAAGTAGGCAAACCAAAAGTATTAACCGACATGAAAGTAGAAGTTGGTAAACCTTTTGAATTGCAGAAGAACGATAGATTATTGATCAAAAATGAAGCTGGAGTCCCAGTTGAATATTCAGTTAGTGGAAGACTACAAGCTGCTAACGGTGTAGAAATTCCAACAAACGCACTTGAATCCATAAGACACGATCTAGGTGGATTTGGTGGATTAAGAGTCTCTGAATTTAGCGTTCCTCCAGAAGGCGTAGTGATTGGACGTTCTAGAAATTCGCACATTGTGCTTGATGGCGAAACTGTTAGCAAAACAGCGGCAACAATAAAACATACCGATACACAAAACGTGTACGAACTGAAAGCTGTTATGGCTGCCGGCACCAATGTCGAACAACCACAAGTATTTGTCAGTCGGGCGGCTCTTGCAACACAAGACATGGATACCATTTCGCTAGAAACAGCCATGAAATCTGCCACTAGACTCGATACTGGAGTGAACAATGGTGCAACTAATATTCGTTCTGGCGATCTAGTTATATTTGGAGATTCAGGAAAAGCAGTTTTAGTTGGTGAAAATGGAAACCTATATAGATTCAATATTCCAGCCAAGGCACTTCGTGAGAGAATCGCTCCAGAAATACTGAAAATTCAAACTGCGATAACAGACATGCTTGACGGGAAAACACCTTTCAATGCAAAAGACCTTGTTAGAAATTTAGAAACCCATCAAATTGATTCTCCTACTGCAATAAAGCTTTCTCAATTTGTCAAAGATAACGCAGGAACACTGCACATTGATGATTTGACCAAGCTCGAAACAGCTTTGAATGCTCTTAAAAAACTTGACGATTCTGCAATTTCGGCAGAAGCAAAAGCATCATTTGAAGGTGCTTTAAGTGCAATCAATACTGTTAGAGAAGCACAAACCCTTTTGAAAGCACAAGAAGCTTTAAATCTCCAGAGAGCTACAATTGAAAAGACTCTGTTAAAGGTAACCGATCCAACAAACGCAAATCCGGTTTCCAATCTACTTCTTGCTCTCAAACAGTTAGAAGGCAACCCCAAATTGCTGAACGACGATATAGTCGCACAGCTTGCCACGGCTCTCAAATCGGATAGACTCTCTCAAGAAAATTTGCAGGCAGTATTAGATTCCCTCCAGAAAAAGGAGCTTGCATTCGCCGCTACACAACGTACTCAATTTGACGCCTTCTTAGCGCTTGTAACATCCGCAAAAGAGAGAACATCTCAGTTAGAGGTTCCGGCCGGTCGTCCGGTAAATTCGACAATAACTAATACTTTGACTCACCTTGAAAGCATCCCGCCAAGTTCAGCCGCAGAGTTTGATGACTTCGCTGCACAAGCCATTCTTCATATAACCAACAACCCAAAAATTCTTAGCGAAACTTTGACAATCAACGGCAATACTAAAACAGGTGCTGAATTTTTACGCGATCTTCTCTCACGTATTCAACGGGATGTTTCTTCGCCGCATGCGACTAAACTTGACGATGCTTTGGAGCAGATGCAAAATCGAATATATGCACAAGTGAGCGACGCCGAACTAGCGATTGAATTTTGGAATGCCAGTATACTAATCGGTTACAAAACCAAAAACTATGCCACTATTTCAAACGCAAAGAGCTTCGACGATGTAAGACAAATTATTTCATATATCAATTCAGGAAATGAAAACTGGGTCGACGCCGCACTTCTTTCAAACTTAGAGTCAAGATTACCCGAATTACTAAGTTCCATGTCTCCGGCAGACACAGCTCTTTTGCGCTCTAAAATCGACTTGATGCGAAAATCTAGCAATCATCCTCCAGACAGTAGCTCTTTTGCCGCACTAAATAGACTTGAACAAAGAATTGCGCAAAATGTTGAACCTGAAAATCTGCCTGTAGAGCCTTCAGTTCCTCGCAATCCTCAAACAGATCCAAGCTCAACGACTGAAGCTCGACTCAGAAACGCTGAAGTTGAACAAATAACACCAGCCGAAAGAGCAGTTTTGGAAACCCAAGATGCTTTCAACAACAGATTGAGAACAACAGATAGAACTCAAGAAGAGATCGGTAAGGTAATCTTGGAGATTTCCGAAAGAAACGACGCTCATCTTATTTTGGATAACTATCTAGAAAGTAATCTCCTAAACTCTATCATGTGGAGCGGTCGTCCGAATCAAGGACTAATCGAAAGACTTCGACTAATTGATAATATTAGTCCTCAAACAAATGTTACTCAAAGAATATCCTCATTTCGTGCTGCACTAGAAAAACAGGATACGAACAGCGGAAGATTCGTAAGTAGTCTTTCCACTTTCGAAAGAACCGTCAAAAATGTGAAAGAACTCTTGAATCAAATTCCAGACTCGCTGACACTTTCTGACGCAATAGAAGCTCTGAGAATCATAGGCTCGATCCGCCAAGTCTTGAACAACAGAAGGCAACTAAATGATCAGCTTGATATTTTGAGCGCTTCCATAGACAGAAGAATTGGCAGACACCTTGCCGAATTCTCCGAAGCGCCGTTGCTAAATACCAATACATCTTCGATGCATTCTCTGGATGACGTCAACGTCTCCATTTACAATGCCCGGGTGGTTGATCTACCTTCCGATGTAACCATAGTATCGCATTACAACAGCTCTAGAGATAGCTTGGACACCGAAATATCTAGCAGATACTTCTATTCTCAAATTTTTGCTGACTCTCGCCCTCAATTGACGAGCAATGAAGCAACTGGCAATTTTTCTAACACAATCTTGACTCGGTCTGATGCTGCACCTCTTCATAGTCACATAAAGCGAATCACTAACTACATTGACGATGAACGCTCAACACTTCCAGTACCACAAATGATCAGTGACACTCTTACATTTGCGGCACGTGACCTTCCTTCCGGTCAGGGTGAAATTGTTATCCCCATCATGCGTCGCGGAACAGCGTACACTAGAATTGAAGGACTGACAAAACAACAAATAGCTGACGACATGGTAGCGGGTATCATTGCGTTCAGAAATTCTCATCCTGATGTAAAAATTAAAATTGCAACTGATGGAGACGAGGAAATTGCCAAACTGATAAGCGAAGGACTTAGAAACTATCAGTTAAAAAAAAAATAGTTGATCCAGCGCTTCCAACCTCTCGTGTTGAAGAACTGACTACTGGTCAAACTGAACAAGTACTCCAACGCATAGGTGCAGAAAATTCATCTGCACTAAATCAAATGTCTGATGCACAAATTTTGGTTGTTTTAAATCGTCTAAGTGCCACCGCATCTGATATCAATAGCATACAGCTTGCAATTCGCAATGCAATCGAATCGAGTCAATTATCAGGACAAGCACTAAGAGATGCCGACAATGCTGTCTCTTACCTGTTAGGAAGATTAACCAGTCTCAGCCACGCTGATGCTGAGCTTATCGCTAGAACCCGAACTAATCTGGAAAAAGTACTTGAGACTCTAAAAGCTGCGAGGAGAAACGAAATTGCTAAACGCCTCAAAGAAGTTATTTTTCTGGATGCCAATGAAGTAGAAAGCAAGGTCCGTACTCTACTTTCTGAAATAGAATCGGGAAACAGACTGGTAGACACAGATGTTTTGCGCGAATTGAATTCGCTTCTTTTCAGCAACAAAATTTCTCCAGAGGATTTTGCCAGGATCATCGACACAAGAGAAAACCTGCAATTGGCTTTATGGCAAATACTTTCAAAGTCTTCGGGAGATAACCAGGTCAACCCAGCGGCAATAATTGAAAATCTACAACAATCAGAAGCACTATTTGCATCGCGAATCAAGCCTGAAGAATTTCAACGTGATATCGCTGATGCAATCACGTTAGTGCAGGCAAGAAAACAAGAATACGGGGATTTGTTTGATGGCTTCGAGCAAAATCCACAATCGCTCCAAATAATAGATGCGACAAATGCCTTATTGATAGATTTAAATGAGATTCTTTCTAAGCTAGACAAAACAAATACCGATTTAGCAAAACTCATTCGTGAAGCCAAATTCCAAAAGAGTAAATTAGGTAATTTACTTGGTATTCCAGAAGAAGCTTCTGAGATTTTGGAAACGATGCAAGTGGCCCAAAACAACAGTTTTCTGGAAGCAATTATGCAGTCATCCTTAGGTAGACGTGCAGACATTCCTCCGGGCTATAATGTAAGACGAGTATCAATTCCTGAAGGACAAAACGTAAAAGAATTTTTTGCTCAACAAACGGCAGATTTCAGACGTGCCTTGGCTGAAATTGAAAGTATGAAAAACGGCATCGCTAGAAACGCTGATGAATCCTCAGAAGCGTTTGTCCAACGGCTTATCACCTCGCGAACCTCTCTGACGAACGAAATTCCAGCAACAGTTGAAGCAGAGATTCGCAAAAAACTCGGTGATTCATTTGAGCGCTTGACTTACACGACTGATGAACTCTGGAGTATGGCTATGGCAGCCAGAAATAGTCGCGTACCATTCATAGGTGAGATGTATCTTTCTTTGGGTCTGACAACAATGTCTCGCAAAGAATCCGCTTTCTCCTATCAATCAAGGTTATTAAGACCCTCCTTTGAAAGAGCGGAAGAAGCATGGAAGAATGGCGAAAGATTTGAAGTCGTAAACGGTGTACCTTTAGTTTCCGCCGTCAAGCACAAGGATAATATCATCACTGAAGTTCAACTATCCGACGGAACTGTAATTACGCGTGGAGAAAGAGGTGGATTCATCGCTAATCGAGGCACATCTAGAGAAGTACCGACTGAGTATGGTGATATCAGATTTGGTGCTAACAGAGACGTGCAATTCGTATACCAATTTGAAAAATTCCCAAGTCAGGTAAATATCGATATTGTTTTACCTGGGGGACGTAGGATCGTAGTAACCGATGGTTCAACTAATAGATTCCATGGCGCGTTTCTAGGCATCGAACCTAGCTCTCTTGAGGATATAGCCAGAAGATTGGCGAAAGACTTAAATTTTGATGTCCCACCTAATCGATTAAGACTGGAAGAAACCTTAGTTCATCAAGATACTATTGCCACTCGCTATTCGGTGCATTTAAATCAAGATGAAGCGATAAAAATCGAAGCATTGCTTCCTGAGAATTCACAACATAAATTCAAAATCGTCTCCAACGCCGAAACTGTCGAACCGCTTCCTTTGCCGGAGCAGCTTAAACCAGTGACACGAGCAGTGAAAGAAGGAGAAGAAAAGGGAGAATTTGCGTACAGGATACCTTTTGCGGATCAAACAGCCACCGCAACATACTTCTTTGTAAGAGACGGCGAGCTATATGTCGGTTTAGCAGAAAGAGGTAACGAGCCGTTTAAAGGACAAAATGGATTAATTGGAGGCTTTGCCGCAAGAAAACCCGCACGTGTTCAGCGTCCGAACGAGTCTGCCTCTGCGGAGAAAATACCTCCAGTTGAGCATCCTTTAGAGACCTTCTCGCGTGAAGCCAGTGAGGAGACTGGGGCCGATGGCTTAATGCCTAAAATTGTCAAAGTGTCGGCCGCGGGAGCAGATCCACGAGCAAGAGTTATCGATTATCAAATGTTCCATTTAGGCTCGGCTGCTGAATGGGATAAGATGCTTGCTATTACAAACGCACTGAAAGAAGGCCGCAGCGATGTCCGGAAATTAGTTGAGATGCGTGTAAGTGATATTCTGCAATCACCAAAACTACCCTTCGATCATTTTGACGCATTAAAAGCAGCGTTAGTCCATCTAGCTACGGAAAATCCCAATGCCGGTTTTCTCAATAACATAGTAGAACGCCTCTCCCCCATTGAAGCTATGGCAATTATCTCTAGAATGAATTCTGAGATTGTCTATTCGCATGCCGCAGGTATAAGAGCTCTGGTGCAAAAACTAAAATTCGATGACATTGATCAAGCTCAGTCTTTAATAGAACTCCTAGCACGACACGCAGATGACTCTACCGATTCTGGAGTAAGATCCAGTCTTCAAGCTGCGATAGAAGATCTTAATGCAAGAATTAAAAGCAGTGATTTAAACGATTTACGCATTAAAGCGGAGCCTATTGCAACGCCTCAGACGATAGTCGAAGCAGCTAATAACATAGATGCAAAACCTTTAACCAATCCCGCAGGCACGTTACCCAACAATATATCGAGAGCGATGGAAGCGATGGAAGCGGTGGAGAACGCTTCGAGAATTGCAAAAAAAGCTCCCGACCAGAAGCTTTTAGTCGGACTCTTAGATCATCTTCCAGAAAAGGATCTTGTAGAAATTCTAACAAGGCTCAATTCGATTGCGAATAATGCGCAAATAGCCAAAATGGAGGCAGTCATCTCCAAATTGAAAGAGAAGATCAAATTAAATACATCTGCTAAAAAAAATGCAGAGATTGATGGCTTAATAGCGAAAGCGGAAAGAACGATTTACTCATTAGAAATAATAACTAATCTAGAGTCATTGCCGAAATTGGAAATAGCGAGATTTCTCAGCTCACTGCGAAAAGATGATTCGGCTGCAATTGACTCACTTATTTTGAAGCTTACAAATCCTGATGGTCATGAAAATCTGTATGCTGGTGAGGTGTTAAGAGAGATACGAGACCCATCTACACGTCTTCATTTCTTTCAAACAGTATTGGCTCAGCATGAAAATAGTCCTTCATCAAGGACGGCCGCTCTACTCATAACTGTTGTAAGTACAGAAAATCCTGAACATATGGCTTCACGTCTAATTGAGCTGATGAGGCGTAAGATTGTACCCGCACAATTTGACTCAGACACGATTACTCCAGCCTTCATAATGCATGAATCACTCCCTCTGAAATTTCGCAACCAGATAGTTGATTTCGTCAGCACAATGGAGCGGGGCGATTCTCGAGATATGCTGATCGAAAACTTAATTTCAGATTTAACACTCTCTAGAGGCCTTAAGTCTGATGGTTTATTTGGCAGCAGAATCATTCCACCCGGATTTATGGAAGAAAGAACAGCTATTGCAGTAGCGCTCCTAGCGCGCGCCGCTCAAAAGTTAGACGAAGATGATCTTTCTAAATTGACTAAAAGTTTATTCAGTGCGAGCGCAGACTCCTCCATCGCCCAAGTCTATCGAACTGAATTGGCTAAAGCACTTGCTAAAGCAGATCCTCACCTATTTGCTAGACTGATCTTTCCTGACAACTCTGCAATGGCGTCCAAATTAGCCAATTATCCTGCTTCTTCTCTTGAAACTCTTGGCACACGCCTAATGCGAACAACTTACATGCAGGATGATTTAGGTAAAGTAATCACCCAAGTACAAAATGTTTTAGAAACTTTTTCACAATTAGAAAACGAAGGATTGTCTGCGGCTGTTTATGGAGCTTGGCAAAAAGCAGTAGTTCCAATTAAAACCGGTTTGTCTAACGCAGAAACCAACGCTGGAATTGACACTGCCATTGCGCTCATGAGACGGTTACCTACCGATCAGTTCGATTTGGTTTTACGAAAAATAAACGACTCTATCACTCGTTCTCGCTCAGCTTCTAATTCGCTCGAAGAAACTTTGAAAAATATTGACAATTTTTCAAATCAAGTAAATTCTTTAATTGCCATTCGCAACGAATTTGGTTCCAAGGTAGATTCACTGACATTGAAGTCACTTGGCACGATATGGAACGATTCGAACACTTCCAACAGTTGGCGCCTTTCTCTTAGTATTGCAGCAAGTAGATTGGAAACACGCAGCGCAGAAAACGATTCACTTAGAAAGTTAGTTTCGAGTAAATTTCCAAAATCCGCTCTTACAACTGATAAGGAATTCGCTCAAATAATCAAAGCTCTCAAATTTGGTATAGATTATGAGAAATTGCCTACAAGCAAAACAGAGGCAATCGAAGCTCTCGACGGCGCTCTTCTCTTGTTTAAAAACAAATTGAACTTGCAAGGTTCTGTACTTTCGCCATCGGATCCAGAGACGTCTGCTCATCTTAGAGAGCTAATAATGATGGCTGGCAGAATCGGCTACGCAGATGGCAATCTGGATCTATTTATGTCACGTTTTGGACGATTTGTTCAAGCAGAAGTAGAAAATGTCAACAACGACTTTCTTTATAGAATGTCATTAAACAGAGGTATTTCAGAAGCTAAACGCTTCTTGCCTGAGACCTTAAGAGACAAGACTGGTCCCGTTGTGGTGCCACTGGAAGTTGTAGATCTTCGGATGCCGGAAGTCGGAAACTTGTCTCGAGTCCGCAAAGCACAACTAAGAAAAGAAGTTGAAGAAAAACTATCTTCAGATGCAAGATTACTGTTGGGCGATGAAGGGTTATTATCTCAAATTTTTCCAAACTATTTCGGACGCCATATTGATGGAGTAGAAAGCGGAATTATAGGAAGACCCCAAACAGGTTTCCATCAGTTTCCTGTGGACGAACATCAGCTAAGAATAGCCGATGGAATTCGACAACAGTTAACTCGGGAAAAATTAGGAAGAGATCCATTTCCTGGCGAAATTATCAATTGGACTGCCAAAGAACATCAAGATCTAGTGGATCTAACATGGGTTGCCCTTTTTCACGACCTGATGAAACAGCCAAATCTAATAGATAAAGATCACGAATGGGCGTCTGCAAGCGTCGCATGGGGTGTACTTAAAACTCTCGGATACTCTGAGAATAGAATTCGACGAATAGTTAACATAGTGGAAGGACACCGCGAACTCAGTTACGATCCAGCTCACATCTCCGCGCGACTGGCTCAAGATTCAGCATACCTCGACCATTTAGCTATCAAGCATATTAGAGATGGCGAATTGGAATTAATAAGAAAATTCAACGAGTGGGATATTCGCTCTATAAATGATTCATCTAGCTATTGGTACAACATCAATGATCTAGGTGTAAACGTTGTTCAAAAAGAATTGGATGACATTTTTAGAATGGTATCGACAAGAGCTGCTGAAATAAGAGAATCTCAAATTCCAATATTCACAACAGAGATTCCTAGCGGTTTTAGAATGACAAATATTTCCCATTCTCCATATGGAGTTTTTGTACATAGAAGCAAAGATTTGGAACTACTCCTAAGAAATCAAAGCGTTCTGGAAACACAAGCACTTTCTGTCACACTGCATACAAACAACTTCCATAAGACTTTTGGTAAAGGAAAAATTCTTGCACTAGTACAAGCGCCCCCCGAAAATATTTCGGTCGTAAGTCGAGGCGGTTATGGAAAAGGTCATTCGGACACGACTCATGAGTCTCTATTACTAAGATGGAGTTCAGTTGACAATCTTGAACGAATTAATATGCAGGGTGAAGTGGAAAACGTTCTGCGCAAGTATTTTGGTTCTGCGGATGGTGATGCTTCGACACAGTTTCCACTTTTGCAAAAATACAAATCGGAAGTTTCTGGATTTACCTCAATAGATCAAATTGAAAGAGAATTTGGAGCAGCAAGCGATATAGCTAAAGCGAGTCGCGAAATATATGAATTACTAACGCTAAAGAATGGAAAGCCTTTAAATAGCCATAACGAACTGAAAATCGGCAAGCCAAATATATCGGGCATTGCCATCCTCCGAGATACCAGTGCAACTGTGACGACTAACGCTACTCCCACAAAACCGCTTGTTTACATAGAAAATCTTGACAGCAACCCAGAAGCATTGAAAACGTTATTCGGCAACAGACCAAAACCCGAATGGCTGCACACCGGCGAAGTAAAACCAGACGGTGACAATGTTATCGTCGTATCAGAGAATTTATGGAAAGAACTTTACGAAAGAAAATTGCCGATAGTCATATTAGAAGAAAATCCCGCACCTCGAATTGTATCTTCTCCAAAAGTCACAAAGCCAACAGAAGCAGACGCGCTTGACGCTAACACACTCGACAATGGAGCAGACACGACCGCAATTGCGACTTCACCTGCAAAACTTGATTCTGCTGATTTAGCGAGTGCAACGGAATCTCCCCAGCAGCTAAGAAACCAAATAGTCACAGAACTAACTCAATTGAGTTCCGAAATTAACTACGCCCATTCTGCCACCATCAGAAGTACCATTGCGAAATTAAAAGATAAACTTAAAGAACATCCAAACTTGGAGCGAGACGGGCAGATAGAGAACCTAATCGCTAGTCTTGAATTAAGACTAGATACATTTGAGCAATTGAATAGACTGTTTAAAGTTTCCCAAAACTCTGATGTATTCTTGGAAGACACTCAAGGCATACTAAGTGCTGACTGGGGTCCATTTTACAATCGTGCCATCAAAGACCCTGATGATTTGATCAAGGGACAAGTGGGTCGCTCACTTAATCAATCAGAAGCATTCGTCACTCAAGCAGTCGATGGCTACAAATTTAGACATGTATTTGTCGGCGATGATATCGATAAAGGACCTTTCTCTACAACTCTTTTGAATTCGCTTGTAAAAGCAAACGATTCGGGACTGGAAAGTCTGTCTATAGTAGCGATGCGCTTTGGCAAAATAGATCGATTGAGAAGTACTTTAAAACCATCAGAAATTGCCGAACAGGTAGCAAAATTAGAAAGAGAATACGTTGATGCGATGGTAGCTTTCGCCATTCAAAATCCCAATGCCAAGTTAAAAGACATAAAACTTGTCTTTGGCGATGCACATAAAGAATCGGGTGAGCGTATTTTACGAGCATATCAAGAACGTCTAGTAAGTGCTAAAACCGCCGCAGCGGAAACTTCATCTGAAGTACGCTCCCCTCGAATAGCAGCTTTAAAAGTGGATGCCCTAGCTGGTGCTTCCCATACTTCGCTTGCAGTCACCCGTGAGTCAATAGACGATTTAGCTCAAATGGCACATCGTGAATTGAGAAACACTGTTGCAGAATTGAATATTGATAAAAAGTCTATCTCGAAAGCAAGAACTGCAATTGACGCAAGAAAGGATTACATGCTTGCTCAATTGGAATTCGATAATGCTGTTGCTCAAGCTATGACACATCCTGAATTAGCAAACTTAAGAAGTACAAAACTAAAAGTTCAACGAATCAATCACGCCGCTTCAAATCCCAACGATACTTTGAACACAGGCGCTACCAATTTCTTTGCTCTTCGTCAAAAACTAGCTCTTAGAGAAGATGAAGCCGCACTTGCTTCTGCAGAATTACACTCGTCCTATCCCCAATTGCACGAAACGATAAACCAACGCTTCAATCAATCAACTGTGACAAATTCGCAGGAATTGAAAATTGAAGAGCTCATCGGTCCTTTTAGAACGTTCACAGCAGACTCCAACAAATTGAATGAAATGCTGCAACATCTTCCCGGATTAGCTCACGATGACGCCTTGAAGCTACGGGGACTCATAGAAGGAATTAAGTCGTCTTCAAAAGATCACAGTCATTTAACCGATGGACTAAGAACTCTGCATCGAGAGTTTCTGGAGAGAGCTCAGAATTTGAGAGAGTTGCACAATACTCGCAGACAAGTAAATTCAGGAAAATTGAGTCTCAGTTCTGACCAATTAGATAATTTAGAAAAACAAATAATCGATCTGGAAAAAGCAAATAAGGAGACGAGACTAAAATACGCATTACTTCAAGAACAAGCTGTGCATATCGCAAACGACTATTTAAAGAGACTTGAGGCAAGCTTGAGTGATTTCTTCAAACAGAGAAATCTGACACCACCAAAATTCCTTTTGGTGCATGATCCTTCTTTAGGCGGCCAATATTTCCTAGGACGAGGCGTAACGGCACTATCACTAGATAGCGTTCTTTCGCGTGATCTGCGAAATTTAGATCAATACATTTTGCATGAATATGTCCACCAGTGGCAAGATGAATTAATCATGGCAATTTCAATGCAAACAGCCATAAGACAAAATCATCCTTCTGTTTACTCTTTTGCTGATATCACATCATCTGATTTTCAAAAACTTGTAAGTACGATCTCTGAAATTTATCAAAGTCATATGGGATCTGGTACTGTTCCGAATCAAGACTTTATCCGCAACTTATTCACTCTATACCGAAGCGAAGGTCGTCAATTCATGGGCAACAACCAGGAAATTTACGATATCGCGTTGAATAGATTTGCGCCGTCATTCCGGAATTATTCTAGCTATCCTTCACTTCGACGTAAACTAGAGCAAGAAATGCGGACAGTAGCAAGTGAACTGGCCGAATATAGAATTCCTGAGAAGCTTGTTGAAAACCTAGAGCAGCTCCTCAAAGAATTAGGCGATCCAGTCTCTGGAGAAGCAAAAAGAAAAGCCCTTTTTGGAAATCAAGCCGTTCCAGACTTTCTCGATAAATATATCAAATCTGGAAAATGGGATACTAATAAAGACGTTGCTCAAATAATGGCAGAAATTGAACAGATTGAAGCTATTATGGGAAATCGTCTCGATGCAGTAAAACGACTTAGAGAATGGGTAACTGAGCGCATTCAAAAACAAAGCGTGGAAGATTGGGCCTATCACATAGCTAGTCAATTAGACGATTGACACGAACTAATTGACTGTCAATGATGTCATCGAACTTTAACCACTTCACTTTCCGCAATCACATAAATTTGTTCGTTCTGTAAGGGAATAATTTCCATGCATCCCGTAAAAGAACCGAAAGCAGGCAGAACTATCTGCTTTTCTTGAACATAAAAACAAGGCAACCTCACCTTTTGACGAGCTTGCCCCAAAAGTTTAACTGCAGGATGCAAATGTCCACAAAGAACCAAGCCTTTGGCAACATGTGCGACATCTGGATGGTGGCATAGAATGAACGGGGGCATCGAATATGGTTCATTCAAAAGTTCAATCTTTAGAACCTCTGCAATCCCCTTTATTGACCTATCGTGATTTCCTTTGATTAAAACGATTGAAAGATTCTTGTGTTTATTACGCCAGTCTAAAAGTTGTTCTTTAATGCGTTTAGTCATGCCGCTTTGAGCATGAATAAAATCGCCAAGGAAAATTATTTTTTCAATTTTCAATTGCTCAACTAAAAAATCTATTTTGCTCAAATCAGTCTCTGTAATTCCAGATGGAATGGCGATCTTGTGCGAACGAAATGTGCCAGCCTTGCCAAAGTGAGCATCAGCAAGAAACAAAGTTGATTGCTTAGCCCAGAATATCGCTTTTTGAGGAAGCAAAAAGAGCTCTTCATCACAGATTGTGATAGCAAGTGCACCTGGGACAGGAAAATTCAGTTGGTTAGTATTTTTTTGAGAGGGCGACATTAGTTTTATAAATCTGTAACTTCATTTTTGCAATTCGATCAGCCAACTTTTCGGAGCTAAGTCTACCCCTTAATCGTTCCACCATAAGTGGCATGGAAAGCGGAGACACGCGACATATTTCTACAATCCTTATTTTCGATTTGGCAATTCTTTTCATTGCCAAAACCATTCTTGTTTCTTCCAATTGTGATTCAAGCACTTCATGTTGAGCTTGCTTAAACAGCAAATTCTCAGGATCGTATTCAGCAAATACATCATACAAAAGTCCACTCGATGCTTGAATTTGTCTTGTAGTTTTGGAACTTCCAGGATAGCCAGAAAAAATTAGTCCAGCCACTCGTGCAATCTCTCTAAACTGTCTGCGGCTCATTTCAGTAGCATTCAGACTTTCCAGAATATCGTGAAACAAATTCTCAGGCGAAAATAAATCCGACGTTATTAACCTTTTCGCATCGAAATCGTAATTTGCCAAAATCTCGAATCCATAATCGTTTACAGCAGTAGAAAAACTGGCATTAACACTTTTAGAAATGCGATACGCAATAACAGCGGCTAAACCTTCGTGTACCAAGCGACCTTCAAAAGGATAAACAAATAGATGATATCCCTCGCGAGAAATCAGATGTTCTACAAGAATAGATTCTTCATCAGGTATTTGCGAACAAAGTCTTTGCAGCTCCAAATAAGGCTTCACGAACAGCATTTCAGGCGTCGCATAGTTGTCATTTTTCGCCAAGCTCAGTTCTACACGTATCGCTTGCGACAATTCAGATGATAGAGGCATCCGTCCGCCCATCCAGCGAGGAACCCGGACGTCTTTGCTATGAGCCAAGCGAACCCAGGCTTTCATATCTCTGAGTCTAACCAGCTCAAGATTACGTCCGGCAAAAGTAAATCTCTCACCAGGCTTGAGTCTGGATACAAAGGCTTCTTCCAGACTTCCTATCATTTCGCCATTCATAAAAACGACATTTATCATAGAATCGCTAGTTATGGTTCCTATAGTTAATCTGTGACGTTTTGAAGTGCGCGGCTCTAATACTTTATAAATTCCATCTTGAACAGACACTTTGCAATATTCATCGTATGCACTTAATGCTTTACCACCACTACAAATAAAATCAAGAATCCATTCAAACTCAAAGCGAGAAAGATTTCGATATGAATAAGCAGACTTCACCTCAAAAAACGCTTTCTCCTTTTCAAATCCGCCACCACATGCAAGCGTTACCAAATGTTGAGCTAAAACATCCAACGGTTTTTTCAGTGGATATCTTGCCTCTATTTTGTTTTTGTCAATCGCTTTTTGCGCAGCGGAAAATTCTACAAGCTCTAGTGTATGTGTAGGGACACAAACTATTCGGCTTTCGACACCAGGCTGATGTCCACTGCGACCAGCACGCTGGAGCAGTCGGGCAACTCCTTTTGGTGAGCCAATTTGGATAACTTGTTCGACCGGTGCAAAATCAACTCCTAAATCGAGACTCGATGTTGATACCACACATTTCAAACGTCCATCGCGAACAGCATTTTCCACCCAATTGCGCGTTTTTCGATCGAGCGAGCCGTGATGCAGCGCTATTACTCCTGCAAAATCCGGACAATAATCAAGTAAAGCTTGGTACCATCTTTCGCACTGCGAGCGAGTATTTGTAAATACAAGCGTCGTATTTGCCGATTCAATTGCTTTTGCGACTTCTGGCACCATAGACAAACCTAGATGTCCAGCCCAGGAAATGTGATCGATTGAATCTGGTAAAAGCGTGATAAATCTGGTTGATTTGTTAGCATCAGATGAAATAAGCACTGAATTTTTTGGAGCCAAAGTTTTTAGCGACTCGTCCAAATTTGCAAGAGTGGCTGACATTCCCCATATACGAAGTTCCGGATTTAATTGTCGCAAATGTGCCAGGGCAAGCTCAGTCATGCTACCGCGTTTAGTGCTCAGCAACTCGTGCCACTCATCAACCACAACCAATTTTAGACTTTTCAATTGATTTTGGTGTTCATGGTAAGACAACAATACCTCCAAACTCTCTGGAGTAGTAATAAGACACGAAGGCATTCTTGTCTTTTGACGTGCTCTTATAGAACTTGAAGTATCGCTGGTTCTAATCTCTATACTCCAGGGTATGTCCAACCCTTCTACTAATTCATGGAGCGACTCTGCTGTGTCTGAAGCAAGAGCACGAAGCGGTGTAAGCCAAAGCACTGTAAGTGGTGCAATTTTATTAGAGTGATTTTGCTCCATCCATTCCATCAGTGGAGCAGGCCAAATAGCAAAAGTCTTGCCACTACCTGTAGATGAATGAATTAATCCGCTTTTGCCTTCGCGATAGGCCTGCCAAGCAGCAAGTTGAAAGGGAAACGGTTGCCATGATTTTTTCTCGAACCAATTTATAATTTGATCAAATGGTGACTTGCTTTTCATTCGATATCTGCCATGCCTTTGAGGGTCTCCAATCTATCCGCCTCACTTGCTGGCTTATCTGTGCGCCACCTGGCAATGCGCGGAAAACGCATAGCAATGCCTGACTTGTGCCTGGTCGATATTTGAATCCCTTCAAATGCCAGTTCAAAAACAAGTTCTGGCTTTACAGTACGAACAGGTCCAAATCGTGCAAGAGTATTTTTTCGAACGAATGCATCGACTTTGCGAATCTCGCTGTCATCGAGCCCAGAGTATGCTTTTGCCACTGTAATTAATTCGTCATTTTGCCAGACACCAAAAGTATAATCGGTATATAAACTAGCTCGCCTGCCATGACCTGGTTGGGCGGCAATAAGCACTGCATCGACTAATAAGGGATCTATTTTCCATTTCCACCAATCGCCTTTTCGTCTTCCCACACCATAAGCACTCGAAGCGCGTTTGAGCATCAAGCCTTCTACTTTTTGATCGCGACTGGCTTCTCGCTTCAAAAGCAATTCGCTCCAAGATGCAGACGATACCAATGGGGATACCATTAGTTTACTTTGAGATACTTGCGAATTCAAGGAATCTACTAATTGTTCAAGCAGATTTCGCCTGATCATGAAAGGCTCGCTTCTAATATCAACGCCTTGCCATTCAAGCAAATCATATGCCATCAAAACGGCTGGAATCTCTGCAAGCATTTTCTTTGAAACAGTTTTGCGAGTGATTCGTTTTTGCAAAAATTGAAAGGGCATTGCTTCGCCATTTGCAAAGGCTAATATCTCGCCATCTATCACCACTCCATCAGGCAGAAGTTTAGACTCTTCAATAATTTCGGGAAATCCAGAGCTAATTAACTCGCCGCCCCGCGACCACAAAAATGATTCTCCTTCTCTTCTGATTAATTGAGATCTGATACCATCCCATTTCCATTCAATAATCCAATCAGAAAACTTCTCGGCGCTTGAAAATTGCTCATAATCTGTTTCCAAAGGATAAGCCAAATAAAAAGGATAAGGTCTGCTCTTGTCAGAGTCTTTAGTATCTCGATGAATTAGTGCTTGATAAAAATCAGCGGTTGGATACCACTCTCCGCTCAGTCTGTGAGTGATGCTCTCCTCGCTAATCTCAGTCAAGCGACTCAGTGCTTTTACCACCAGTTGTTGAGATGCACCGACTCGAAAATTGCCAGTTATCAATTTGGTAAAAACAAATTTTTGGAGCAAATCTATTTCGTCCCAATATTCTATGAGTCTGTTTTGTTGCTGAATTTCATCTAGATCTTTGAGACCCATCAATCGAACCTCAACCCAGTCTGTAAGCGACAAATTCGATCGTGCCTGAGTTGTGGTTGTTGCATCTGTTCCAGAAACTGATGAATTATCTGCAAGCAAAGCAATAGTTTCTGCTAGGTCTCCAACCACTTCGTAAGCTTCGTCAAAAAGCCATTGAGGAATATTAGTCTTCACTCTCAAAGCAGCTTTAAGCCTTGCACTTGGTACAATTTGTCTAATTTTTCTACCAGTTAAAAAATAAATAGCCCAGGCAGCATCTGAGGCATTGCAGTTGGCAAAATAATCGACTAGTGCTGAAACTTTTTGCGAAGTTTTAGTAGTTTCATCTATGGCTAGAAACAAACGGGCGAATTCTTCCATCATTCACCTACTTCTTCTTGTTCCATCACCGATTCGCCCACAAAATGAGTGGATAGGACACTTGCAGAAAGACCCATTTCGGTTTGAAGAAATCTTGAAAAAATATCCGAATAGCCATGAGTGACTAAAACATTTGATGCTTGGCTTGACTTCACCGCGGTCAAAAGCGAATTCCAATCAGAGTGGTCAGAAAGAATAAAGCCTTTATCATAAGATCGTCGTCTTCTGATACCACGCACCTGCATCCAGCCAGAAGCAAAAGCCACCGCCACTGGTTGCAACTTTCTTTGCCATGGACTGTTTTGCACTGAGGGCGGCGCAAGTATCATAGAGCCCAGCTCTGGTTTTACGTCCTGCTGAATTCGCGTCGTCATTGGTAAATTCCGCCCTGACTGCCTATAAACCTCGTTCAACACCTCAACTGCACCATGTGTGTAAACAGGTCCAATACTCATATCAAGTCCAGATAAAATGCGCTGTGCCTTCCCTAAGGCGTAGCATAGGATCAAACTATTTCGGCCTTCGGACTTATTTTTGCTCCACCAGGCATTTATTTCTGAAAATAACTGCTCGTTGTCAGGCCATTTATAAATTGGCAATCCAAAAGTAGATTCAGTAATAAAAGTGTCGCACTTAACTGACTCGAAAGGCTCACAAGTCGAATCTTTGTTTAATTTGTAATCGCCTGAGACCACCCATACTTCGCCTTTGTATTCGAATCGTACTTGAGCTGATCCAAGAATGTGACCGGCTGGATGCAAACTAATTTTGACGCCATTAATTTCTATGCTCTGACCATATGGCATCGATTCAATTTTGGCACCATCGCCAAGGCGATATTGCAAGATCTTCTTGCCGGGAGCGGCACAAAGATATTGAACAGATCCCCATCTTGCATGGTCTGAGTGAGCGTGAGTGATTATTGCCTTGTCTACGCCACGCCAGGGGTCCACGTACACGTCGGCGACCTGGCAGTAAAGTCCTTTGTCGGTCGGAAAGATCAGATTACTCATGTCTATCTAATAGCAAGACATGAGGAAATGACCTTTCGATGAACAATTTAGTTTAGCTTAGAGCCTAGCGCTTGCCGCCAACCTTTTCATCATACAAACTAGCTATAAGGTCCTGATATTTTTTGGCCACGATATTACGCTTAATTTTAAGCGTTGCTGTCATCTCGCCTGCATCGACTGAAAGATCCTTTTCCAGTATGGCGAAATCTTTCACTTGCTCATGATCTGCTAGAGGCTTACAGCGGGCCTTAATTTCTTTGCGAATATAAGTTAAGAGCTTGGCGTTATGCATCAAGTCTTCAAAACCTTCATGCTCCCAGTGCTGGTCGCGTGCAAGATCTACGACGGCATGCTCATCTAAAGTTAAAAGCGCCACTAGATGCTTTTGCTTGTCGCCAAAGACGACCGCTTGCGATATGCCAGGAATGCCCCTAATTACTGCTTCGATACGCTGAGGAGCAATATTTTTACCGGCTGAATTTACAATCAAATCTTTTTTACGGTCGGTAATTTTGAGATAACCATCGCTATCTAATTCACCGATATCACCGGTTTTGAACCAACCATCTTCAAAAGACTCTTTGGTGGCTTCTTCGTTTCGGTAATAGCCTTTGAATATCGAAGGACCGGCAAGCAAAATCTCGTTTTCTTCGCCAAATTTTAGCTGGACAGATTCGAGCTTAGGTCCTACCGTTCCTACTTTTACTTTGTTTGGAATATTCACCGTAGCTGGTGCTGAAGTTTCAGAAAGACCATAACCTTCAAGTGTGGCAATACCAATTGAGTTAAAAAATTCAAGCACTTTGGGATCACCAGGAGCGCCACCACTCACTACCACGCGCAAACGCGGACCGATTTTTTCTCTTAATTTTTGAAGTACAAGCTTTTCAGCCAACCAATATTTGAGCATAAGACCAGGGCGCGGACGCTTATTGTTGGCTCTATGTTCGAGCAAATCTTTTCCTACTTCAAGCGACCATTCGATTAACTCTTTTGCTCTGCCAGTAGCACCATTGATACCACTCATTACTTTGGCATAAATTCTGTCGAGCACTCTTGGCACCACAATTAGCATGCTTGGGTGTACTTCTTGCATGTTTTTGGCCATGGTCTCCATGCCTTCTGCAAAAGCGTTTATGCCACCTGAGTGCAACCAGTAATACTCTCCGCAAACGCGCTCGAATACGTGAGACAGTGGAAGATAGGAGAGATAAACGTCTTTTTCTGTAAGTGGAAACACCTTTTTGATATCGTCTAAAACAGTCAAAATATTTCCATGTGTAAGTGCAACACCTTTTGGTGTGCCGGTCGTGCCAGACGTATAAATAATAGTGCAGATATCTTCTCTGTTAACTTGATTAATGCGAGCCTTAATTAAATCAGCGTCGTTCTTTTGTAAGTCGGCACCACCTGCGATAAGTTCGTCCAAAGTTAGAACTTTTACCTTTTTCATAGTGACAGAATTGTCACCAAGGGGCGAAAGAATAATGACCGCTTTAAGCAATGGAAGCTGGTCTTCGATAGAAGCGATTTTAGAAAGCAAGCGCTCATTTTCGACAAATAAATATTTTGCTTGCGAATTATCCAGAATATGCAAACAATCATCTGCCGAACTGGTTGGATAAATTGGCACAGAAGCTGCGGCATTAGAAAGAATGGCGAGGTCACTTGCAACCCAATAATGACTAGTATGAGAAAAAATTGCCACCATATCTTTGGGCTCAATGCCTAGCGCCGCCAGTCCATAGGCTATTTTCATTACATATTCGGCTACTTCGCTCCAGCTCATCGACTGGTAAGAGCCACGCTTAATCTTGTATTGAAAAGCAGCATGCGCACCAAGCTCGTCTGCTCGTTTGTACAAAAGTGAAACTATATTCTGGATCATGAATCTCACCCATTTATATCCGGTGAATGAAGTCTAGAACTAAATTATATGAGTTCCAGCAGGGTGCCACATTACACAAAAAACACTTCGCTGACTGTGCATTTTGTCCCTATGTCGGTTTTACCTATTCATTATATAGAACATAAATTACATTTTAGTTACGCTGGTCATCCAAGTAACCAGGTCTTCTGCAAGCTGATCTTGACAGGCGTCGAACATAAGGTCGTGAAAAGCTTCAGGATAAGCAAAGCGGATTTTCGACTGCGACTCGACCTGGTCATAAAACCTAAGCGTGGTTTTGTTGTCGACGATGTGTTCTTTTCCAGCCATAGCTAGAAAAAGCGGCAGAGGAAGCCGTTTGGGTAGTTTAGACACATCTTTTGTGAGAGAAAACAGCTCAAAACCAAGCCCCGCCTCGATGGCAAGCATCATGTGTGGGTCATTGCTCAGTTGCTGCTGTACATCAAGATGACGAGTGATATCGCTTACACCATAAGGCAATTTGACCATTTTTTTGGGCGCCATAATAGCCGTTGCAAGCGCCCCCATTTGATATATGAGCGTGAATCTTTGGGGATTACCGCCAAATCCGGGCGAAAACAAAACCAGTCCCTTAAGACTCGGCGGAATTGCAGTGGCTGTACAAAGCCAGCGCAGAGCGACCATTGCACCCATGCTGTTACCAGCCAGGAAAAAAGGCTTTTCGCCAAATATTTCTTGATAACGACTAATAACCTGATCCAGTTCGCTATTCCAGGTTTTAGACAGATTGGCTGGACTTGGACCCATGCGCTCTCCAAAACCAGCTTGGTCATATGAAAGTGCATCCACGCCCTTCACTGCCAAACGAGCAGCAAAAGGCTCAAACCAGCCAGAATGTGCCCCCAGACCATGCATCAAAATGACCCCAAATTTGGCATCTGGCATAGCCCAGCGACGAGCTTTTATTGGATTTGCATCTGTTGCGACTTCTTCAAAGCGGCAGGTTGGCGTCAGATTAATTTCTGCAGGCATTTGCGTAGGATATCATAGCTTTTATGAGCTTTGTCCAAAACAAAAAACTAGTGGTGGCAATTTCGATTTTGCTTGCAGCCGGTCTAATTTTTCTCATTTTCCAACCACAAGAAACTGAGCTATCACGCGCGATTCGCTTGATCAAACAAAACAAAGCAGCGGCTGCGGTGCCAATGCTTGAGCGGCTTGCAATCAAGCATCCAGATGAGCCCGATGTTCATCCCTGGCTTGCTCAAGGCTATCTTGCCACCCAGCGTTATGCAGAGGCTCGCACCGAGCTCGATACCGCCATTCGATTACATGTATCTCCCAAAAGCTTAAGTCCGATGATTCAAGCTTTCACAAATTATTACCAGATTAGAGGAGATTTTCAGGATGCTGAAAAGCTCTACCAAGCGGCTGTGCGAATAGGTCTTAAAGACAACATAATGACCGAGCGCTCGCGCTTCTATATTGCCTATGCCGATCACGATTTGCAAAGCGAAAAGTATGACGAAGCGGCAAAGCATCTTCAACTGGCTCAGGAACTGAGTACTGGTCTTGATGAAGAAACTCGTAAAGGGATTAAAATAAGACAGGCAGACTGTCTTCGCCGCATGGCAGCCCTTGCAGAAATGAACGAAAAAGACGAAGACAAAGCACTCAAACTGCTTGAGCAAAGTCTTTCAATCAGCGACGAGACTATGACCCACAAAGCCATTGCTACTATTTATGAGCGTCGAGGCAATCAGCAAGAAGCTATCAAACACTTCGAAGCAGTGGCAAAAGCCGATCCTAACAATCTTGAAGTCTGGCATCATCTGGTCGATTTGCTTTTGGCACGCAAAGAATTCGATAAAGCCCAGGAAGCGTTAAACGAGCTATCAACCAAAGAACGCAGCCCTGAAAACTACGAGCTACTTGCCAATGTTTGTTTAAAATTGAGTAATTACGCAGGCGCTGTGCGCGGTTTTGAAGAAGCTGCCAATTTATCGCCCACACTTCCGCTTTTAGAAAAACTCAAGAAAACGCTACTTTTGTTTGCTGATTCGCTTAACCAAGAGGGCAAAACACAAGAAGCAGAATCGGTGAGGGGACATGCAGATCGTGTTAGTGAGCAGATTGCAGTCAAATTGCAAGAAAAAGAAGCTCAGGACGCAGCCAAAATTAAAGCAAAAATTGGAGCAGAGCCAATATCCATCCTGTTTTCGCGCAATTGGCTGGCGAAAGATAGCATTACACCTGAAGGCAAATTGCGCATTCGCAATGCTTCCGACACACCAATTGAAGACTTAACTCTAACTGCCGTTTTTTATGACCGCACCGCTCGCTTGCGCAATGGCTCGGTAGATTTACCTGTCGCCAGTCCCTCCCATAAATTGGGACCACAGGAAGAAAAGTGGCTTTATTTTTCTTGTCCAAGCACAGTTAAAAGAGATCACCAGCTTACAGTTATAATTTATTCAAAAGGTAAGTTGATGAAAGAGTTTCCGGTCGCCAAATACTAATGGAAAACCAAGAAAAGCCCTGCCGACACGAATATGTAAAGATCTTTCAACGCAAATTGAAGGGTCTGGAGCGGCGCCTTGTAGCTCAGAGAGCCTTTCTTCCGGTCGGTTTTAAGATAGGCGACTTTCAGCACCTGGGAGAGAATAGTTACTGCTTTTGCAGCAAATGTAGAGCTCGTCTTTATCCCAAGCGCTCAGCCGCCGAAAAAGAAGTAGCCCGTCAAGAACGCCTCAAACAAAGACTGGAGAAGCTTTCACCCACTGCCGGGCTTTTAGATACAGATATTGAGCTAGATTCTGAACTGGATCTGGACGATGAAAAAGAAATGCCAGACATCGATCAAGATCCAAATGACGAAGAAAAAGACTCTGATGTTAACATCCACGTTGAAGAGATGGATGTAGAATTAGTAGGTGTGGAAGATATCGTCAAAGAAGGCGTCAAGCTTTCTGCTGATGATGACGACGATGACGGTCTATGTGCCGCCGATGAAGAGGATCTTGGTTAGTTATGAAAAGCTTCGATAAAGTAATGTGCTTTTTGTTTTTCGCTCCACCTGTGTACATGCTTTTGCGCTTTGTTCGCTGGTATATGAAGTCAGAACATGACTATCAGCCAGAAGTGCAAGCTGATGGGGCGGAATAACCTCAGCACGAGGGTTTGATGGCTCGCTATCTTTTGCAAATGTTGAAAGCGATGGTTGTATGCTCACTTGGTTTGGGCGGCGGTGTAGCTATGTTTGCATTGATTGTTTTCATCATTGCCAAAAACGACCAGAATGCACTCGATCACGCCTTACGCATGGGTTTTGGCATAGGTCAGGTTTTTGCCATGTTTGCTCTAGCCGTATTTATTCCACTAGATATTTCAGTCAAAATGTACAAATCCAAAGGTATCCACAAGGACATCTGGGAAACAGAACAAGTGCGCGATGCCATTATGAACGGATCAGCTAAAGAGGTGCTAGCGGCGTGCAGAGAAGCACTACTTGAAATTCCTGACATTAAAGCTGTACGCGAAGATTCTGAAAATCTAGTGGTTCACGCATCAGCAGGTCCAAGCTGGAGATCTTTTGGCGAAGAAATAGAAGTAGAAATAAATCCGCTCGCTCAAGAACAATGGAACGTAAGCTGTCACAGCAAACCTAGATCTAAAAATATTGTTTTTGACTGGGGAAAAAATTTCGAGAATGTAGAGACGTGGAAAAACAAATTGCAGAAAAGCGAAATGTTCGACTTGTCCGAGGCTCACTAGAATAAAATTGTGAAACTACAGATAGTGTCACTCAATTCTAAAAATCCAAAACTTGACAAATGGACCACTCTTGGATATACTTTGGATTATGCCAAAGATCCAAAAACCTTCCACCAATAACCCGCTAGACAAAAAGGTTGTTGTAGCTGCTATTGATTTTATTATCAAAGCTGAGTCAATGGGCTTAATTGAGGCGCCAGTTGATACTTTAAACTTGAATTTAGACATCATAATCGATGTAGCTAAAAAAGTTGTTGAGGAAGGACTTGGCCGCAAAATTGTGATAGATCCAGCGCGATGGTACGAGTATGAATCTAATGATCTATGCATAAAATTGAAATCTCTCAGCGATATTCTAGAACATTCTCCTGTTCCAGAAAAAGAGTGGCCTAGAGTGCGAGAGGTGATTTCAGAAAAACTTCTTGCGGACATGTTGCATATTTCAGATCAAAGCCTTAAACGATACGAACAAGGTAATCGTCAGGCATCGGACCAAGTCTATGCAAAATTGCACTGGATGGCTCTTTTATTAGGTGATTTGCTTGGATCTTACAATGAAATGGGAGCAAGAAATTGGTTCCTTCGAACCAGAAAAAGTTTCAAGGGCAAAACCCCATTTCAAATTTTGTCGGAAAAAGATTGGAGTCCAGATGATGAAAATCCTCGCAAAATCAAAGATTTCGTAAAGTCTTTAAATGGAGCCATGGGAACATGATCGTATTTAGACAGGCTAATTCGAGATTTCCATTTCTCTGGGAAACCTCATCCCAACCGGCTGCGCGCTACAACGCGGAGGACGATGGACCGGCTCAATATTTTGCTGATACTGCTGATGGTGCCTGGGCAGAATTTATTCGGCACGCTGAAATTACCGACCCGCAAGAACTTCTGGAAGTGAGAAGAGCATTATGGTGCGTAGACGTACCCTATGAGAATTCCGATTTCACTCAGGTCAACCTTTCTTTTGAGACAACTACAGGAGACAAGTCATCTTTTCTTGATTGTCAGAATCATGCAAGAAGATTGCGAGACTCGGGAAACAATAGACTAGTCTCCCCTTCTGCAGCAATCAAGCGAGAGCAAGCGGGTGGATACAGAGTAGAAGACGGTCTGAAACGTGGAATTCCAAGATCTGGAAATATCTTCGTGATATTTGAATTGCTCCCTAACACCCCTGGTTGGCGAGCCGCTTTGTCAGGTCCTCCATCTGAAATATTGGAACTCACAAATCAATTTTAAGATGACACTTTAAAACTGCTGATCGAGTAAATCTTTCTGAGTGGTATATATGGTCTCTTCGGCGTTTTCAGCCATAATTTCCACTGAACGCTGAAGTGGTGCGACTTCGGCTAATTTGTCGTGCAGTTTGCCTTTTCGCAAATGCAATCTTGTATATGCATCAAAACATTTATTGTTGCGTGCTTCGCGTTTTTTGTTTGCTTGCAATAGAAAAAAGTATCGAATTGCTGGAGCACCCAAGAAAAATAATCCATAACAAAGCATAAAACCAATTAGTGGCTCATACGGTATCAACCAGGGCATCGCATTAATATTAACAAAGAGATAAACCGCACCACAAATTTCGATTAATGCCATCAAAATGGCACCAAATAATCTATTAGAATCAAAATCTACAAATGGAACTATTTCTTCCACTTTGAACGATGGCACTTCCACCAGTGCGCTTGCTGGCACAGACTCATTAGATAGCTTAGGCAAATCGGCGTGAGTGCGACGCATTCTGGCATTGTCATACAAACTCTGCAATTCAGCCTTATCAAACGGCACCGCCTTTGGTGTCAATCTACTTGCAGTTGGTCTGAATTGAGGAAAAACATAATAAATATTGCCAGAATCGCTTACACAAGCAATACCATCGAATCGACTGAGTACTGGTATCATCCAGTATTCAGAATCGGTGCTGGTATCATCTAAAAATGGCGCAATTTGCTCAGCTACGACTACACCATTATTGTTTTTAATTGTGGCAGCGATATATTTCCAGTTTCTTTCTTCTAAATCTAAATTGAGATCAGTGCCACCAAATACGAATTGAAAGCAGATGGTCAGAAAGTCAAACTGCTCACCAGCTCTTCGTTGCTGACGCGTTTTTTCTTTTTGAAGATCTTTACTCTGTTCTAAATCACTAAAATCAAAAAATGAATCGACCCAGTGACTATCAGAATAGAAGTAATTTTTTTCCTTTTTTGGTTTTTTCTTAGGCAAAAACGGCTTGTAATCGCCCATATAATAGCGGTCCCAAAACCACCAGTCATAAATCCAATCGGTCAAAAAGAATCTAAAAAAGTGCAGCAAGGCAAGCAACGTCCAACCAGCAGCACCCGATGCACCGGCATCTCCCGATATGACATCCACAGCACCATCGGCTCCATGCTCCAGTCTTTTGATTATCGCGATGACAATAAAAACTATCACTGCAACCACGCTTGCGATCATAAGCAGCCCAACAGAAGCTCTGAATAGGGCAAGCGCTGCCAAATGTACTAACTTAGCTATGATGATCATAAGATTCAAAACAAGATTGACCACAGCCGATTTTGTTTTGCGCATCGAATTTATGAAAAATTGGTTTTGAAAAGAAGGCTCGAAAATGTACTCTATTTTGCCTGAGCCATTCACCGTAAGGTTAGCACCGGTTTGAGTAGCGATTTCGTTTAACTGATCTGTGCAAACAAGAATGGGCAGACCAGTTTTCAGGGCCACTTCCTCAGGTACAACTTTGAAGTGAAGGTCGCGAATGGCTTCGATAATCTGCGCTTTCATACACTTATGTTAATACCCAGGTCACAATACAAAAGAGCATCGATTTCTCGATGCTCTTTCAATTGGGTTCAGTCTTTGTTTAGCTGTTAACAGAGTTAGCAGGACTAAGGTCCGCAACTCGAGAAGCTGCTGCTGGATTGAAATCCAGAGTTACCTACAGGGGCAACTGGAACAGCGCCGTAGCCGTAGTAGTTGCGATTTCCACCACCACCACTCGATGCTGCAATTGCAACTGGAATAGCGATTGCACAAGCAACACCGGCGAGTAATACACCAACAACCATCACTTTAGTTAGTTTGGAAACTGGTTTTTTCTCACGCACTTCTTTGGAAGCGGTTGGCTTTTGGCAAGTGCTGTTGAAGCTCATTTTGGGATTTTCGCCAGTAGCTGAGCTGAATTTGAAAACGCGTCCCGAGCTGATTTCTTCAACCTGGCTCATTGGGATGCTGCGTCCGCCGCAGGTGACTGCATCGGATGAAACGTCGGAGATAGGACCTGCAACTTTGCGACCGTCGATGGTTCTGACAAACTCATCGCAGTTTTTCTCGTCAAGAGTGGAGAGTCCAGGACCAGACTTGAAGAATACTTGACCGTTAACTTTGCCGCCAACTTGCTCGACTTTGAACAAGTTTCCTTGCAATGAAGGAGATTGGTTGGGGCTTGAAATGGTCATTGTGGTAGCTGACATAACTGCCAAACCATCAGCAATAAGAAGGTTTCCTACTTTGTTGACTGAAGCTTGTCCACTTACAGCTCCGTTGCTGAAGGAGACGGCTGCATCGGCAGCGGTAGGATAACAGGTTAATTGAAAGGATATTAGTAACGCCATTAAAAGCGAGATAAATTTCACGACTGACCCCCAATACTAAAAATCGAATATAAACGTACGCACACGATTATTAGATATAAGGGAATACTAGTCAAACGGCGCCTGGAACCGCTTTTCAAGGATCTTGTCAAGCGCCGATCCCAAAATGATTGACCACAATTAGCGAACAATCCTTTAAAACCACTTGAAATCGTTTTTTTGTTCCCAGTTACAAATATATTTAATGACGCCCATGCCTGATTTATATGCCGATACTTGAGAACACACAAGCGCCAACCCTCCTAAAAAGAGGACTGCCCGCGGTCAAACAGAAAAATTGAATACTTACTACCAAATCGTTCTTAGAGGCGTTGTTGAGCGTTTCAACGCGCTTTTCGTATGGTACTAATTTAGTTAGACGCTTATATTGTTTGTTTTTCTGTGGGTTTGTCATGTCAATATTTAACTCAAGTTTAGGACTGGGTCGCAAGTTACAAGGAATTGCACTAATTGCTTGTTTCTTTGTCCAGACCATTTTTCCCTACAGTGCACATGCAGTCGAAGCGCAAGCAGGCTTCACTACATTTCGCCAGGCATTAAAAAATGGCTTAAAAATGAAAGTGAATGGCGACGGAGTAAACACCACTCAGCTTTCGTTGCAACTGACCAACACATCGCCAAATCCGATGCAAGTTGTCATTCCAGCAAACGAAATGCTCAAGCCAAATACACCATCTGTGCAAAATATGATGGTGACAATGGATCAAATAGTCACGGTTCCACCAGGGCAAACTGCAATTGTGCAGGTTCAAACAGTTTGCGCATCAGTTAAAACAATTCCACCACCACCGCAAGTGACAGAGGGTCTAAATTTTGAAGTTGGCGACTATCAAGACCCCGCCATGTGGGCCAAGATTTCTACTATCATCGCAGCTAGCCAAGAATTAGCTACAGTCGGAGCTTTTGGTAATTTGATCAATACATCTGATGCCATGCTCCGCCAGCTCGTAGATCAGGAAGTTCAAAATGAAATAACGCGTCTTATAGAACAAGGTTTAAATCAACTTCCAGCCGATCAGCGTGGTGATGCGCAACGCTCAGTGATTGAACAACAAGTCCGCCAAAATATGACTGACATACAACAACGCTCAGAACGCAAAGTTTTTGATCAAGCTCGTCAAGCAAAAATTGATCAGATAACGCAGCTTGCCATCTGGAAAGTACTTGGTATCGCTTCGGGCAATCCAGCCGATCAGGTAGATGAAAAATCAATCGAGTCTGACTTCTATAAAGCACTGACCGACAAAGTTAAAGCAGACCCATCCATGATCGCAAAATATGGTGGGCAATTAGACAAGAATGGAAATTATCAACCAGGTCAAAAACAAAAAGAAGCTTTGGGTCAGCATTTCCAAGAAATGTTCGACGTAGTGAATTTGACTATAAGTCGAGCTGGCGAGTCTAACATGACCACAAAAGTGGCTGCATTACCCAAAGACGATCCTTGCGACACTTTCTGCAATGTCGGTGAGCGTGCTTACGAGCAAGGTGATTACGCTGAAGCCCAAGCTTTGTTGCAAGAGGCTGTGAACCTTGCTGAAACTTTTGGTGAAACTGACCCACGTTTATCGAGAAGCTTAAGCAGTCTTGGTCTTTGCTATCTCGATATTGATAATAAACCCAGTGCCGAAAAGTTGCTGAAACGCGCTCTCGATTTGCGTAATACCGTATTTGGTACCGAATCGAAAGAGGCAGGCGAATCGAATCACAATATGGGAGTCTTGAGACAACATCAAACACATTACAATGAGTCTAATGGTTTTTTCAAAAAAGCGATTCTAATTTTCGATCAGAAAGTAGGAAAAAACAGCAATAAAGTTGCTGGCTCACTGAATAATTTAGGCAAGAACCACATTCTCGAAGAAAGACCAGAGGAAGCAAACCAGCCCCTTGCGCGCGCATTGGCCATAGCCATGTTGAACAGCCCCAAAGGTATCAAAGGCACCATGCTGTACACCGCATTCGTTGCCGAAGTTGAAACCAACCTCGCTAATGCGATGACTGCTCAAGGAGAGCCTGAAAAAGCGATTGTACACTATAAAAATGCGTTGACGATCGATCAAAAGCAATTGGGCGTAGATCACCCATTTATTGCTTGCATTTTAGATGGAATGGCGACTGCTTATTCTAAATCTGGACAAAATGCAGAAGCTGAAAACTACAGAAAAAAGGCGGCCCATATAAGAGAAAAAACTCTTGGCGAAGAGAACAAAGAAATAGCCATGATGCCTATGGGTTCAGAAGCTTTCACAAGACTGTGGAACTATGTTGAAGGCAGCAAAGAAGTTGCGGCAACTGTAAAAAGTGTCAAAGCTGGAATCAATTTGCTCAAAACAGATTCTTCAATGGCAAATGTCCCTATTGGAGACAAATGGGCGCTTGTAATCGGAATTAGCAAATTTGCCGATTCATCTATTAACTTGCAATACTCAGCTAAAGACGCCTCAGACTTCGCTAATTTCTTGCGTACTCATGCCAATTTCACGCCTGATCATGTGCACTTACTGACTAACGAAAAAGCCACTCGCTCAGAAATCATGGGACAACTAGGTCAAACCTGGCTTCCAAAAGTAGCTCGTCCAAACGATCTTGTAATGGTCTATTTGTCGACACACGGCAGTCCGTCTACAATTGATGCAGGCTCAGTCAACTATCTTGTAGCTTATGATTCGAGCAAAGAGAATCTGTATGGTACCGGAATTAGCTTGAAAGAATTCGAAAACGTTATCAAAACAAGATTGCAGTGTAAGCGTGTTGTAATAGTTCTTGACGCCTGTCACTCTGGTGTCGCTGCTGGTGCCAAAGGCATTTTCCGAGCAGCAAGTCCAGATGCTGACTCTTTAGCACAAGGCACAGGACAGTTTATTATCTGTTCTAGCGGACGCAGCCAAACTTCATGGGAATCGAAGCGTTATGACAATGGTGTTTTCACTCACTATCTAATGGAAGGCTTTAAAAAGCAGGGTGATAAAGCCAGTCTTGGTCAATTGTTCGAATACGTATCCAAGAATGTGGCAGAAGAAGTTCAGCGCGATAGAGGCGAAATTCAAACTCCCGCTATGCAAACAAGATGGGAGGGAAAGGATCTTAACCTTGCAGCAAAACCGACCGACCCAATAGCTGACTTACCCGAATTCATCAAAAAAGCCGCAGAAGAATTAGCAAGCGGTGCCAAGGGAGCTAAAGGAACTGCGGTGAAAACGACCACTACGGGTGCAGCCAAAGGTGGCATCAAATCCACTGCACCAGCTCAGAAGTCGTCCACGGCAGTGAGCAACAAAGCGCCTGGAGCGAAGAAACCACAAACTCGCTAATGAGTTTCAGTCTCCAAAAGCTCGACCTCAAAAATATCCATCATGCCTAGACTTTCTTTGTCTATCACGTTGAATTGCTTATCCACGTTTTTCAAAAAGGTCTGGTAATGGTCATAAATGTGACCGAAGCCTTTAGCTGGGACATGCATGACTAGAAGCATTCTCTGACCTTTTATAGGCTTGATGTTTTCAAAATGAACAAACGCTCCTTTGCTCAAATCATCTCTATCGCGCACCACAACTCGAATATCTGAAACGCGATTTTGCCCGTGATAATAAAGTGGAAAAGAGTAATGCGAGTGATAATTCCACACACAAATTTCGTCTCCAGCCTTCTCTTGAGACATCACATATTTCGTTGCAGCACGCCAATCTTCGTGCACCGGATGACTGTAAAAATAATTGAGATTTACTGCAACTGCGGAGGCAAATAATACTTGCATTGCTATGGCTGCAATCTTATTCGATTTCGATATTTGGACATACCCTGAAGCGGCGACAATAAAAATAAATGGCGCAGTGAACATGCAATAGCGTGTGATTAAAAGCGGTTTTCCAAAAAATGAAATTGCATAGATTGCAAATAATGGAACTATTCCCCACAAAAAAGCAGACTTGCTCTTGCTTGCAAATACTCCAATACCAAGCGCCGCTGCAAACGCCAATACGTATAACATAGAAAAAACATCTTGAACTGGCGGACCTTGCCATTGCTGGAGCGGTAAGGCACTGCAAGTGAAATTTATAATCATAGTAGTGAAATCACTTGCAAGTGGTGTAGGCAAATTTGCTCGCCATTCATCATATGGAGAATTCTTATTTAGTTGCCACATTGTGTTGAGAACAGGCAACCATAAAAGCCCGACCAAAGCTAGCCATCCCAATAAATGAGGCAGAAATTTTTTGCGATTCTCATTCAAACTAGCAAACAAAACATCAATACCAATCAACACCGCCGTTAGTGGCAAAGTCAAAATCATCAAAGTGCGAGAAGCGGCCCAAGCGCAGAGTGATAGTTTTCTACCAGCAGTTAGTGCATCAGTTAGAAAGATAGAGCCAAGCAGAGCAAAAAACGACCCTAGCGTGTACATGCGCGCTTGCTGACTGTAGTGAATTTCCATCGGAGACAAAGCCAAAATAATTGCAGCAATAAATCCGACTTTTTTTCCTGCCACCATTTTGCCTAGTTGATACACAAGCGCAATATTTGCTGCTCCAAAAATAGTGGAGAAAAGACGCATCCACATTTCGTCTTGTCTGAGCAAAGTCCAGAATTTCATCAACTCAAAATAAAGTGGACGAATAGAATCAAATGCAATTAGCTCGGGATCAGCTTTTCCATTAACAACAAGAGAGGTATAAACTTCGTCAATAAAAAAGCCGTGATCGCCTATCTTAAAAAGGCGCAAACTAAGACCAACCCCAACTATAAGCAAAACAAGAAGCCAGTCGCTCCACTTATGGACTGTGCTCGACACAGCAGCCGCCCTGGTTTCCACCTCATCTACTCTTAAATTTTCTTCGAAGCAAACAGTCACGTTTAAGCGCTCTCTGAGAGAATTTTAAGAACCCGCGCAGCCATCTGGGTCTTGAGCGTACTATTATAGATCGCCTATTGAAAACCCGAGTACTCATTCAAATTAGAGAAAACTTTGAATCCGCAAGTGACCACACAGCTAGAGTCTCCAGCTTCAAGCCCGCTTCAAGAAGAGGGGACTAACACCCAATCGCTCACTTTTAAACGATTGGCTGTTTTTAACCTGGCCACATTTGGGCTCTACCAGTTTTATTGGCTCTATCAAAATGCAAAAACACTGCACGAGCGCGGCGTTTTAAAGGTTCTTCCTGAGCTTTGTCTAATTGGATTGTTGATACCTGCATTGAATCCTTTCATCGTCTTTGCTCAGTTTCGTTTAAACAGAAAACTAGCTTATTCAAATGAAATTGAAAGCGAACTCTCACCACTAGCAGCCACCACAATTTTTATCGTTTCAAATTGCATGCTAGCAATGAATCTCTGGCAGGGTGTTACACACAACGAACCAACACATCATGTGGCATTGTTATTTGCTTCGATGATTTTCTATCTTGTTTTAACGACTGGTGTCATTTGGTCGCAGCAAAAGATTTTGAATCAGGTTTAGTGGATCTTTTCCATAATAGAATTGACCGACCCCTTGATAATCATACCTTCGCCTTTATAGAGCATACGTGAGTATTTGCCCGGATCCGTGCGTGACAATTCGAATGGCTCGATCAGTTCTATAAATTCTGTGTTCAGAATCGAAATGTACTCATTTTCAACAATCTGGCGCTGCTCGTTGAAAAACGCTTTCTGTACATGGATAAATTTGGCCATCATCGACTCCAAGAGGTCCCCACTGGGGTTTAGAGATGATAGCAAACTTATCGCATCCAAATATTACATGCGCATGTCTGGCTCTGCATCTTCATTTGTATGAGGAACAAATGAAATCGGAGTTGGTGCAGAAAGAGCCTTCTCCATTTCGTCTAATTGAGCCATTCGATCTTTCATAATTTGTCCGGGCAATTCGTGTTTCTTCTTTGCACGTTGGTATTGCAATTCTCTTTTAATTTGAATGCGCGCAGTTTCTGCGGTGCCATAGCCAAGTCCCGTAAGTGAAACGATTCCTGCTACGCCAAGAAAAATATTCGTCTCTCGGCCGTTATTGTAATATTTGGTACCAGCGATATTGAAAAGCACTCCTGAAGCGATTTTAGTGCTGCCAATTAAAGTACCCGAAATAACGTTTTCTGCCGCAGTCAAAACACCGGCTCTCTGTTGCGCTTCTTCGATGTGTATTTGTTTGCGAACACCAACTTCGTGTTGCGAGTACATTGCCGACCTTATGAGCGGCAAATCAGCACGCTCAAGCTCTGGTGAGTTTGCTATTACTCGAACTCGCTCAAGGTCGGCTGCAAGCTTTTCTACATCGGCGGGATTAACTCCTTCCATACACGGTCTGATTCGTCTTGCTTCGTACTTTTCTGCAAGCTTACCCACACCGCGACTGAGCAGTGGGTTCAAAATTGTAAGTACACCAGAGGTTTCAAATAAGATACCAGCGGAAGTGTTCGATGTTCTATTTCCAGTTTTGTTGGCGCGCCAACCTTCACGGTTTCCCCAGGCTCCAACTACATTGCGAGCGACATCAAAAAGATAGAGGGTTTGTTGAAATGCTAACGCACGTCTTAAATGCAGATGGAATTGCTTGAATTCATCGAGCGAAATATCGCGCATATCGATGAGTACAGGTTGTTCAGCACGTGCCAGCGCTATATACTTTGAATCTGTACAGACCTTTTGTAAATCGCTTAGTAGTTTTTCTCGCTCAACAAGTAACGAATCTATTTCTTTACGAATATCTAAAACCTTTTCTTTAGCCGCTTTTGGTCCATAGCCTTTTTTTCTCGCCTCTAATTCATGATATCCATTGATCAAGAATTCGACTGAAGACCCCCCAGCACCAGTGAGTTGGCCAGCCATTCCAAGCGCGTTTCCTGTTTCAAGAGTATTGCGATGCAATCTTCTATTCGAGTTAAATTTTGATGTGCGCTCAACCATACCAGTTATGCAACCCCCCATTGAAATAAGGTTGTTGCCCTCTTGCGTAACGAAATAACGCCAACCTTTCCAGCGACCTTGCTTGGCTACGTTGGCGTGATAACTAAGATTGAATTTTTCAAGCTCTATTAGTTTGAGTAAAATTTGTCGCGTATTATTTTCGACTCGATTTATACAATATTCGCGATCGCCCGCCTGTGCCAAGAGTAGTTGAGGGTGTTCTGACTTGGCAACAGGGTTGGTGGGTGAAGCGATCGCAACTTGGTTGAAAGCGATAAAAGTACAAAGCAGGGCGGGCAGAATCCTTTTACTGCTAGCTATACGCACTTTCAAACTCCCAACTCGATTTCGACTGTGCCAAAGACTAGCAGGTAAGTGTGGGAAATTTGTGATCAGCAAATAGACCTTCTTACCTATGCACTTTGGATACCGTGCAAAAAGACAGTGGTGGCAAGTTTAGCAAATTCGTCTGAACTCACGCTGCCATGCGGTTTGAACCAGGTGTATGTCCAGTTAATTGCGCCCATCAAATACATAGCAAGCGATGATTTCACCGGTTCGCTCAATTCTGGTTTCAATTCAGATAACAAGTTTTTGACTATTTCGGTAACTCGACGCTCTAATTTTTTGATTTCGATTTGTTGCTCATTGGGCAAGCATTGCAGACTGTTTAGAAGAACGATGTGTTTGTCTCTAGAGTCCATATATAGGTGCATCAAATCTTTGACGAATTGGTCTAATTGATCTTTGGGTTTAGTATCAACTTCAATAGCACGCTCTGCAGTTTGCACTAAAAGATTGCAATGCGAGTGCAGCATGTCGAATAACAATGCTTCTTTCGATTCATAATAATGATAGAGCAATGCTTTGGACACGCCGCACTTCTGAGCAATTGTGGCGATTGAGGTACCGTCGAATCCACGCTCGGCAAACATTGAAGCTGCCCCGTCGAGAATTTCTTGACGTCGCTCCTCGTAATTGTCCGCTCTTGGTCTCACCATATATGGTGCGAGCCTCTAGAATATGGGGACTATTTTATCGCAGTCGAAATCTACGTCTTCACCATCAACATCAATTTCAGGCAAAGCTGGAAACTTGACGCCATGCGGCTCTACGATTGTTTTCAATCTTACAACGGCTGTGCGCCAGTTAGCTTTTCGCTCTTCGAGATCCATGATACCAAGACCCGCTGAGCGTGCAACTTCTTCGATCATTCTTTGCGCGGGCAAAAATGTCGGGGGTAATTGCCAAAATTCAGAAGGTGGTTCAAATAAAATGCCAGAGAGGAAAATAAATCCAGCTCTAAATTGCTTGGTCACAGTATTTTTTTCTTCTTCGGACATTTTGGGAAGAACTTCTTTGAGCAACGCCAGACAGAAACTTAAGTGACGACCTTCGTCTCGACCGATGTTGCGAAACGCTTCTTTCAAAACAGGAATAGTAGTGCGCTCATACATGCTGTGAAACAGAGTAGACGAGGCAACTTCACCAAACAAGAAGGAACTAAATAGAATTGGCATTGGGTAGTGCTCGACCGCAACTTTGTATCCGCGCCAGTAGCGGGCACCATTGTGATAGAGCCATTCTACGTTGTTGCGCGCAAGACGTCCAAGCTCGGTTTGCGGCTCGTAACCTAAAGGACCATTTGGTGTTAGCGCAGTTATCACGCGACCGCAAACTTCTTCGTGGTTCATTTCATCGCGAGTGACAGACAAGAAGCATTTGCGGATGGCATCTTCTTCATGGGTTTCGTAAGCATGAATCATTGCTCTTGCAAAAACGGCAGGACCAGATGCGTCAAACACTGACAAAAGAGTAAACCAGTAGGCGATAGCGTAGCGCTGATCGAGCGTCATGCCTTCCATATCAAGGGTGTCCCAGGGCAATTGGCTAGGCGACCAACCAGGATCGCGCGAACTTTCATAAACTTCCATCAAACGAGGGGTCTCTACACGCCAATCGAATGGGAAAATATTGAGCCTGTCGGTTATTTTTGGAGCCTCTTCACAGTCAAGCAATAGCTTTTGCGGGTCAGGCATCGAGTCGTATTGTTTTGGGGGCAAAGCAAGATCTTTTTGAGCTGTCATGGATTTTCCGCCATTTTGAAGGGGCTACGAGTTAATTGACCAACCGTTCGGTTAATTAATATATTAGCATGCTAATACAGCTTGAACAAGAATTTCTATTTTTTAAGTACTATCGAATCCAGCATCTTTTCGAATTGCCCTTGCGACTTGTCGAAGTCGCCAAGTTTATCCGAGCAACTGATGATGTAATACTTTCCATTGGCACTGGCAAAGGCTTTGAGTATTTTAGTTTTTAATATCCCTATATCCTGAATCAAAACAAGGCGTCTGGTTGGTGTTTTGCCAGTCATCACCTTTTTGTCAGACTCAACTTTCCATTGTCCAGCCCACTGTTTTTGCGAGATATCGCAGAGCTGGTCAATGTTTATACCATCTGGCAGGTTTTTAACAACAACCTTAATATTAGGTAGAGCAGCCTCGTGCTCGGTTTTCACCTTGTTTTTAGGTGCCGCCACCATATCGACAATTAAGTCAGAGCGGACTTGCCAGTCGTCAGGCAAGTCTATTGAATAGGTTTTGCGCAATTCTGTTTTGCAATACGAGCTTTCTGTACTCGATAGGCTTGCAATTAATAGCCCAAATGCTATGAATTTGTGCAGATTGCCCTTCATAAGATCTAATTTCTCCACTACAATTTATTCTTTGATCGACGAAGCACAGTTTAAGTGCGGTGAGGCAAATGAGCAAGTTCCAACTGCAAACAGAAAGACTTTTGTTGCGCGACTTTGAAATAGAAGACTTTGAGCAAGTGCACGAATATGCATCTCAACCAGAAGTATCGCGTTACATGGAATGGGGTCCTAATACTACTGATGATACCAGAAGATTTTTGACTGAATCTATCGAGTTAAACAGTAAGGATCCACGTCTTGATTTTGAACTAGCAGTGGTACTTAAATCAGAAAATAGGATTTTGGGTGGCGGCGGTATTCATGTTTCGAGTCGAGCTAATAACGAGGGCTGGATTGGTTACTGTTTCAACCAAGACAACTGGGGAAAAGGTTATGCCACTGAGGCTGCGCTCGCTCTGGTTGAGTATGGCTTCAATCACTTAAAATTAAATCGCATTTTTGCCACCACTGCCCCTGGAAATAGAGCTTCGCAAAATGTTCTGCAAAAAGTGGCAATGAAGCACGAAGGGTCGATGCGCGAGCATAAACTGGTTCGTGGAGCTTATCGCGACACCGAATTGTTTGCAGTTCTCAAAAGCGATTTTCAGTCGTCACGCGAACCATAATGACAGGCTTGCACATCACAGATGGTGGCATAGCCATGTGTAACTTCTTTGTCTATATGATTTAGAAATGCTTCTATTTTTTCTTTGCTATCAATTATTTCAACCACCAAAGGAAGCTCAGTGGATAGCACCAATACATTTGCAGTATGAATATGCTGGTGTTTGCCAAATCCAGTGATGCCTCGAAACACTGTAGCACCGGAAAGTCCCTGTTTTTGCGCTTCTTTAATAATCCAGTCGTGCAAGGAGTGAGCGCCGTGCTTGTCGGACTCTCCCATATACAATCTCAAAACTTGTGCTTGGCTAACTTCCATATAAACTCCTAAATTAAGCGTGCCAGAACATAACCTAAATAGACCATTATCAACCCCAGAACAAGCTGACCAACAGCGTTTCCTAGAGCTAAAAGAAACTCGCCCTCTCGAATCAGTTGCACAGTTTCATATCCAAAACTGGAAAAGGTAGTAAAACCACCTAAAATTCCAACCATAAGAAAGATGCGCATTTCAGGCGCAAATACAGCTCGCGCTTCAGATAATTGCGCAATAAACCCAATGATCAAACATCCAATCATATTGACGCAAAAGGTGCCGACAGGAAAAATGCCAGGATTAATAAGCCTCTGCATAGAGACACTGGTGAGATAACGAAGCATTCCTCCCAGTCCCGAGCCAATAAAAATCCACAGATAAATCATGCAGCGATGTTAGCACATTGGCAACTGATAATATCTCGGTTGTTGTTCGCACAGCTTGTTTTGATTAGACTTTCAGTATGAATCAGAAAATACTATCTTTTTGCACTTACGCCGTGACCTTTGCCTGTATCTATGTTTGTGTCGCTACGTCCATGACAATGGCTGAGTCGATAGAAGGCAACATTAAATTGAGTTCTTGCCTGGAGATGGCCATATAAACATTGCGGTCATTGCTGCAAGAACGTTAGCTGCAATAATTACAAATGCACATGCAGACCAGCCACCCTGGTCCCAAACCAGTCCGGGCATGTAACCGCCCAGTCCCCCGCCTAAATAGTAAAAGCAGGCATGGATACCAGTGGCGGTGCATAGACCTTTACTTGCAAATCCACGCAATGCAGCTTGATTAGCCGATTGACAAATAAACAGTGCAGTACAACCTATACTCAGCCCAATTAAAATTGCCACCAAATTAGGAATCAACGTTACAAGCAACCCTGTTATACAGAGCGCTTGCGCTATTAAGAACGAGCGCTTTGGTGTGATTCTATCGATCAATCTGCCAGCCATCGGCGTGACCACTACGCCAATAAGATACACGGCAAAGAGCCAGCTTATAACGTTTTCGTCCAATGCATAAGGAGCTTCAGACAGATGAAAAGTTAGATAAGTAAAAGTGGCGATGATACCAAACAAAATGGTGGCACCAATAAAAAAGGTTGATACCACTTGCGGATTTTTGACATGTCCTTTGGCCTCATCCAGATTGAGACCACCCTTACTTGGCAGGAATGAAGATGAGGCAGGCAATATTTTGAGCACTGCAATACCACAACAAAAACAAAGTATCGCACTGGCAATAAAAGCATTACGCCAACCAAAATTAGCGGCGACAAGCCCAGGAATCAATCGCCCCAGAAATCCACCCAAAATATTCAAACTGATAAAAATAGACATGGCAAATCCAACAGAACCACGCTTACACCACTCTTCACCTACATAAGCCATCAAGATGGCAAGAATGCCAGGCAGAATCAGTCCTTGCACGAAACGAACTGCAATCAGTTCGCTCAAATTATTGGCAAAAGCTGCAAGCAGACATGGCACCACAAGCATAAAAATAGCCGCGACCACAACTGGTTTGCGACCACGCCTGTCACTCAATAATCCGATAAACGGTGCTGCAAAAGCAATTGCAGCCGTTGTGGCCGATAGAGTAAGCCCAGTTTCAGCTCGTGTGACATGGAAGACTTTAGTAAAAACGGGCAGTAGAGCCTGAGTTGCATACAGATTGAGATAGGCACTAAAACCTGCAAGACTGACACCCAGTATTCCAAGAATAGGAATCTGAGACTCTTGAAACGGTTTCACCAACCTCAGTACTAGAGAATTATTGGTTTGAGAAGCCGAAGATAGTAAGCGGGGTGGGGTTGAGAGCATAAATTAATTATGGGCTTTTCAACTTCATTCGTCCAATATATAATAGCTAAGATATTATAGGTTTTGAATATAGTAAGCTCAAGCCACCAAATATGGTCGAAATCAGACATCTGCGCTATTTTATTGCTGTCGCTCAGGAGGCTAACTTCTCAAGGGCAGCAGAAAAGCTGCATATTTCTCAGCCTCCACTCAGTCAACAAATTCAAAAGCTCGAAGAAGACCTTGGGGTGCACCTAATTGAACGCGGCACAAGACCTGTAAGACTGACCGAAGCAGGCAAGTTTTTCTATCAACAGGCACAGGGATTGGTCGACCAGTTCGATCAGTTTCTAGACAAAACACAAAAAATGGCTCAAGGTGAGGAAGGCGCAATTACTGTAGCTTTTGTAAGTTCGTCTACTTATGAGCTTATGCCTCGAATTCTGCGCTCTTTTCGTAGGCTTTATCCGGGAGTCAGTCTTAACTTAATAGAAAAAAATACACCGCAGCAACTTGAGTCGCTTAGAAACAAACAAATAAATATCGGCATTGGACGCCCATTTCCAGAGGATACAGACATTGCAAGCGACTGGATTCTAGATGAATCTGTAGTGGTGGCAGTGCCATCAGAACATTCGTGGGCTCACAAATCAAGCGTATCTTTGACTGCTCTTGCAAGTGAAGACATGATCAATTTTTACTGGTCGCACGAGCCTAGCTTTGGCACTTTCGTCATGACTACCTGCCGTCAAGCCGGTTTTGAACCGCGAGTGGTCCAGCGCACAGGCGAATTGCAAACAGCCTTGGGGCTTGTGTCCGCCGGAATTGGAGTGGCGCTACTTCCAGCATCTGTAGAGCATACTAGTCGAGAAGGCGTAAAATATATTCCACTAGATTCGCCTTCACCCACTATATCTATGGTGGCAGCTTACAGAAAAGATGACAGCTCGCCTATTTTGCAACGATTTTTAGACGTAGTTCGCTCTGGGAAATACTGATGGAACCTTTACTTAACCTGGTTGAAACAAGAGATTTGAAATTTGCTGTCTGGCACTGGAAAGGCTCCGACCAGGCAAAGAAAATTCTCTTTGTTCATGCCACTGGCTTTCACGCTAGAGTATGGGACCAAGTAGCCAAACTTCTGCCCCATTTCGACTGCTGGGCTATAGATATGCGTGGACACGGCTTGAGCAGCAAACCGACGCCTCCATATATCTGGAGCGAATTTGGATACGACATAATTTCAATAGCTCACAATCTAAAATTGCAATTTGATCTGGGCGTTGGACACTCAATGGGAGGTCATAGTCTGTGCAGCGCAGCCTCAATTGAGCCTATTTTTAAGTCTCTACTTTTAGTAGATCCCATTATTGTCCAAAAAGAAATTTATGGCACAATCGACCTCAAAGACCCGCATCCGGTGCTCAGACGCCGCAACGACTGGAAATCGGCTGAAGAAATGTTTGAAGTCTTACAAAAGAAGAAGCCATTCCACACCTGGAACAAAGAAGTTTTGATGGACTACTGTTTTCACGGTTTACTGCCCCGTGCAAACGAAGAAGAACAAAATAATGGAATGCTTTTGGCTTGTCCGCCGGCTGTAGAGGGTTCAATTTATAACAATTCGCTATCTAACGAGGCGAATCCCTACTCTTATATAAGCAAAATCAACATACCCGTTCGCATACTGCACGCTCCTTCTGACCCAGAGCGCAAAATTGAAGCAATGATCCCCTACAATTTAGGCGTCGATTTCCCGCAAGGCGAAGACGTTATGTGCTCTGAGTTAACACATTTCATCCCAATGGAAGCACCAGAACTGGTGGCGGATCACGCAAGAGCTATGCTCTATTCATTTTCAAATCGCGGGTTTTAAACGACCCGGCATCGCTCTTCAATCCTTTGCTATGTAAAGATCAGGAAGCAAGTAAGAGCGAGGTGGGTCTTATGGGTAAGACACTATTATTTTTGGCTGTGACACAACTTTTGATGTGTGCCCCTGCAATAGCGCAAGAAAAATCTCTACTTTACGCAAATGTCGAAATCGAGGACAGTGAACCTGGGCAGATGCCAGTTCTTGTAAAACAAGAGGCGAAAATCGATTTATCGCAAGGCGAAGACGCGGGAAAACCAGCCTGGATAGTAGGTTCAGTTTATTCCAATACTAGAATGAAAATGAAAGTGTGGAAACGCATGTTTGCAGGCATCGTCAAAGCCGATTTGCCACAGACAATAAGCAGCCAACTGACAATAAAAGATAAAGTCTTGTCCTTCTGGAAAGGTTCAATTCCAAATTATCCATGTAGAGTAACTTGCAAACCTTTTGGTCCAAAAGGCAATTACAAATTTTATGCATCACACAATGGTCCTCGCGGTTACCTACAAAATACTGGACGTGACGAAAACGGTTTCGCCACATACAAATATTGGTTTGAGTATCCGCAATACATTTCGAAAACTCTTTAGTCAAAGTTTCTTTTGAGTCTAAGTCCTGGTGCGAGCTGAGGATTTAAGTTTTTGCTTGGCTTCCACTAATAGATCTAAATTAACTTCAAAAACTTCTTCAAAAAAGTCTTTCTTCTCACCAAGAGCCCAGGACTCAGCTAAACAATTAGTGCCATCTTTCAACTGAGGGACTAAAGATACTGTTGTAATTTGTCCGGCCTTTGCTTTTTTGAATGAACTCATTGCCACTTGCACGTCTTCGATTACGCCTCTGTGACTTCGGTCTAGCGCTTCTGAAATGCGCAATATAGCAGCAAGCGGCTTCACTATATTTTTGTCCGATTCATCTAATCGATACCAGGCTTCATGCTCCACGCTTGGAAAAGTCCCTCGATGGTAGCGAGCGATCGAAGCGATAATGCCGACTTCTTCTTCTGAATGACCTAAAAGTCCACTGTGCAAAATCAGATAATAGCTATGCTTATGATGCCCTTTTCTTGATATAAAAGTGCCTATATCGTGCAGCATCGCAGCCGACCAGAGCAAGTGTTCACTGTCATCGGGCAAGTCGTGCAGTATTTCTTTGGTCTGCCTGAAAATTGAACATGCCAGTTTAGCTACGTGTACGGCGTGCTCGACATTGGTGTTATAGCGCTCTAGCATTTCTAAAACGCTCTTGGCGCGAGGGTCTTTGTGGCTCTTCATGCCCTTATGAATCATATCTGCTTGCAAAAGTTGATCCACTGCAACACCTTCGCGCAATGCAGCAGTGCAAACAGTCAGTTCAGATGCACCCAATGAGCGCATCGTCTCAAGTAATACTATGGCACCAGCAAGAATTGTCTGACCACGATCTGTGCTTATACCTTTTATTCGCACACCATCTAAAGCACGCTCTTCGATATAGTCGACCAAATCTTCTAAGCGCTCAAGCGGCAAAACCCAGCCATCTAAAGACTCACTTGCTCGACCCATTTGCACGCGATCTAACTTTGCAAGAGCTTGTACTGTGCCAGATGTGCCAATTAAGCTCTTGTATCCGCCCGAGGCTTTAATGGCTACAGCAGCAGGTCTTAACATTCCTCGCACTTCGTCGTGTAAGTCTATAAGTGCTTCTTTAGTAACGCGCTCTTTGGGAAAGAAGCGCTGAGTGAGACGCGCTGCACCTAACTTATACGAGTCTGAGAAATAACAATTTTCTCGATCAGCAGCAATAATCTCGGTACTGCCTCCACCAATATCGACAATGGCAAAGCGCCCAATCAATTGCGGCATACTAAACACAACACCAAGATAAATTAGTCTTGCTTCTTCCTTGCCTGATATGACGCGGATGTTCAAACTCAGTTCATCGCCTAATTCAGAAATGACCCTATGACCATTCTTGGATTCGCGCACCGCAGAAGTAGCTACTGCGGTAACAGATTCAGCGCCTTTTTCATGGGCATGCTTGAGCATGTTTTTTAAAATATCGCGAGCCGAATTTTGCGCGGCCTCATCAATATAATGATTTGTCAAAGCTTGCCTGAAAAATGGCGCTACATCTTTGACTCGACTAATTATTTCAAAATCATCCGATTTGGGCTGTGAGCGACAAACTATCATATGAAATGAGTTGGTGCCGATGTCGATACAAGCCAGTACAGGGCTTTTCTTTTGTCCACCTAGTTTTGCTTTCTTAGCATTATCTTGAGCGTTGGTGGTTTTAGCCATGATTCAATCGATCACCTGAGCTGTCTTCTGCACTTTTAAAAACTGAACGACATTCATTGCCGCAGCACTCGCCAGTTGTACACATTTTGGAATGCCTACTCCACTAATGAAATTGCCGGTTATAAATATTCCCGGAAAGTTCTCCAGACGCTGTGTTATGGCCTCTATTCGCTCTTGGTGTCCAATTGTATACTGCGGCATAGCATCTTGCCAACGATTTACCGATGTGTATTCAGGCTTATTTTTGATCTGCAAGAAATATTCAAGTTCTTCAAGGGCTAGCTGAGTAAGTTTCTGATCGCTTTCTTTCAAAACGTCTTCGTTATGCACTCCACCTAGAAAAGCACGCAGAATCACCTTTTGCTCTGGACTTCGGTGCTTATATTTGACACTTAAGTAACTGCATGCAATAAGCGCTCTTCGACTTTCTTCTGGAACTACAAAACCAAAACCATCTAGTTTGTTTTTGTCTATATCTGATTTGTCGAAAATCAAATTGACCACACATGAAGAAGCACAATAAATTTGACTTGCGTTTTTAGCAATAGTCGAATCAACCTCAGCCATCACTTCTGCAAGAGAAGAGGCTGGCAAAGCTAAAATCAAGGCGTCATAAGCAACTGAGTTTTGATTTTGAGTGACTAAACTCCACTTGCCGCCTGGCATTTTTTTTATCGAAAGTACCACTTCGTGCAAATTGAAAGTTGGTCCATTCATTTCGACTATTTTCTGGCGCAATGTATCAATTAAAAAAGACATTCCTTTTTCGAAACTATAAAAAGCCGAATAACGAGCACCTTTTGTATCAGCGTCTTCAGCAGCATCTCGACTTTCAGCTAATGCAGTAATGATACTGCCCTTGGTGCGCTCCATCATAACAAACTCAGGAAGACAGGCCTCGGCACTGAGCTTGTTTACATCGCCTGTGTAAATGCCCCCCACCATTGGTTGAATAATTTTATCGAGCATCTCTTTGCCGAATCGCCGCTCTACAAACTGAGCTACAGTCTCTTCAGACAAATCTGTTCGCGCAGCAATATTCTTCTCTTCAAGCGCTCTGGCCTTGCCGGCTTCGCTCATTAGCTCGCTTTGCATAAATGAGTCAATATTAGATGGTGCAATCATGACAAAACCATCAGGCAATGGTATCAATCGATCATCTTTGGCTACAAGTGACTTTCTTTTCTTAGAGTTGGTGGCAATAATTTGCGAATCTATTTCTAGCTCTTTTGATAATTCAAGCACTTCAGGCGTCTTGGTGAAAAACGAGTCTGGACCACATTCAATTCTGCATTCGTTTTCACTGTCTTCGATGGTTTTAAATACGCCACCAAGCTCTTTTTTCTCAAACAAATCTATTTTTATTTCTAAACTTTGGCTTTGAGCCTGGCGCAATAATTTATACGCGGCAGTGAGTCCCGAGATCCCACCACCAACTATTGCAACGCGTTTTAATTCTTTCATTTGTTTTTGTAAGACTGAACAACTTCAACCAGGTATTTAACATTATCAACAGGGGTTTTGGGAAGAATGCCATGACCCAAATTAAAAATGTGTCCTGGTCTCCCCTTCGCTTTCTCTAAAATTTCGATAGCTCGTTTTTTGATAGTTTCTTTGTCGGCAAATAAAGTTACCGGATCTAAATTTCCCTGAATACCTTTGTCGTGACCAATGATATTCCAGGCAGTGTCTAGGTCTATGCGCCAATCTACACCAATGGTATCGACATCAAGCTCGCTCAATTGATTTAAAAGTCCATTTGTCTGAGTGCCAAAATAAACGATATAAGCGTCTTTAGAAATAGAAGCGATAAGTTTTTTCAAATGGGGAAAAGCAAATTCTTTAAAATCAGCCGGACTCAAGGCTCCCACCCAACTGTCAAAAAGTTGAACTACCGAAGCTCCGCTTAGAATCTGCATATTGAGGTAAGAAGCTGTATGCACCACGAGCTGGTCCATTAACTTGTGCCAGGCATCACTTTGGTGATACATAAAAGATTTTGCTTTTTCAAAATTGCGACTGCCACCACCTTCAATGGCATAGGAAGCCACAGTGAATGGCGCTCCAGCAAAGCCTATAACTGGAATTTCGGGACCCAAATTGTGAATAGTATTTTTAATTGACTGACCGACATAAGAAAGTTTATGTCCCGCGTCAATATGGGGTAAGGCCATTACGTCTTCTGCACTGTTAATTGGCTTCTCTATCACCGGACCTTCGCCCGCTTCAAAGTGCAGCCCAAGCTCTAGAGCTTCTAAAATGAGAAGAATGTCAGCAAAAATTATAGCTGCATCCACCTTAAGCGCTTTGGCTGCGTCAGTTGTGACCGTAGCTGCAAGCTCGGGGTTATGGCAAAGCTCAAGGAATCCCCATTTCTCTTTGAGATCACGATATTCCTTCATATAACGACCAGCCTGGCGCATCAGCCAGACGGGTGCGCGCTCTGTCTTTTCGCCGGCAAAAGCCTGCAAAAACACACCAGTGCCCTTTGTTTGGATATTTCTCAAAGTGGTCATCGACCTATTCTACAGCTTTTACGCTTTGAGCCGTGTTTGCTTTAAGACAAAGGTAAGAAAGTACATAAAGTGCCAGGGAGACAAGAATTATGCCGTTTATGCCAGTGTAGCTGGTGAAATATTCAAGCAGCGCTCCAAGCACCCCTCCCAATAGATTGAAACCTATCGAAACCGCTGAATTATCTGAATTATCAAGCGAACTACCAAAAATCAAACCAGCCATAAACATTGGCGCTAAAGTGACAATAGTAGACAAACCAAAAGTAAGAAATACTGGAAGATGACTGTGAATGAGCGCTCCAAACGGGAAGAGGAAACTTCCAATTAGGGTGACGGCAAGCAAAACATAAAGCAAAGATACTCTTGCCCAGAGCCATTTGGAATGACGATCCACTATCAAATTAGCTCCAAGCAACATGAAAAGAACGCTTGCAATCACAATGGAAGAGGTCACCCAAGTGGTTCCAAACATGAGTGAAAATCGAGCGATTGACTGCAGTTCGAGCAAAAGAAAAGCACTGCCCAGAAAGAACATTTGCCAAGATGTGCCTCTAGAATTGCCCAGCACCACTTTGTGCCCGACGAGCATACTGAGCAAAACGATTTCGAGTGTTACAGCTAAATAGCCAATATCATATCCCTTTTCTCGCCAGTACAAAAATGGCCAGTCATCAGTCAAAATACGCTCAGGTTCTGCTGGTGCCTTAATTATAGATAAAGGTCCTGGCATCATTTTAGGCAAATTGTCTGGCATCTTTTGAATGCCTTTTTTAACATCGTCAGACAAAACGAAAAACACATTTTGTCCGTCTGGAAGATCATATGCAAAAGAAAGAGGCTTATAGCCAGCCGCTTTAGCAATGGTCCAGTAAAGCCTATCTGTAAACCACTGTTCTTTGGCATAAAACGAAATGAAACACATGCCACCAGGTTTTAAAAGCGAAAGTGCATGTTGAATGCTTTCTTTTGTATAGACATAATTGTCTAATCTGTTAGTAGAGCTTTGAGATAATACTGTCATACTGTCGAGAAAAGAAAAACGAACCAGATCGTATTTTTTATTAGTCTGCTCGACAAAATGCCTGGCATCGTCGCAATAGATTTTCACCCTTGGGGAGTCATATGGTTTTTCATCGTTAAATTGCTTGCCAAGCTTAATGGTGACAGGATCTATTTCCACTGAATCTATATTTCCGCTAGTCTCATGCACCGCGGCATTAACATCATTACCTAGTCCTGATGCCAAAGTCAAAATATCTTTGGCGTCGGGCTTGAATAAAAATGGAATTTTATGACTATCTAGTGAAAGAAGATACTCGCGTTTTCCATCTTCACTCAAAGTTTGCAGATCCAGTTTGTTAAATAAACTTTGTTGACCGACTCTATTCACCAGTAATCGCCAACCAATTAGATTGCCCTTATCGCGCATCTCGACAAAATCTACACGCTCATATGGCGACCAAAATGTTTTGGTATCAGCTTTATCCACTGTCCAAAATCCAGTTAACACACAAGCAAAAAGTGCCACCACCGACACAATAGTAGAGAGTGATAACTTGCGACTTAGATAAATAGCTAGTATCAAAGCTGGTACCGCAAATAAAATGCCCGGTCCAATACTCAAGTAAGATAAAATCGCAAAAGGGTCGACAGGCTGGTGCTCGACGGCGATGCGGGCGGCGTAGCGCACCCAGCGGTCGGCATGGCCCATGAGGGGCCAGGCCTTGTCGAG
>JACCDG010278064.1_pt1 | contig 54020 bp, 62 predicted proteins | sample 7442471 | NCBI WGS metagenome assembly JACCDG01 (sample SAMN15323444, study PRJNA562643) | freshwater metagenome | isolation source: river surface water | place: USA:Blue River Watershed | collected 2017-08-17 | reverse complement strand
CCGGTGCCCGCCTACCTGAATTTGAACTCCCGTATACCCGCCATGGTCTCGGAGGCCAAAACGGACGCGTGAACCTCGCTGCAACACCCTCGGCCACCGGTGCCTCCGTACCGGATTCGGCTGGATTCAGTTATCCCAAACAAACCGAAGTTAGTTTCTCAGGTGATATGCTCCGGGGAAACTTGGAGCATTCCGCTTTATCAGACACCTTTTTTACCCGTAGGAATGCGATGGTCATCCAGGCGGCGATCAAGAGAGAAGTCTACCGTATGAGCGGACCGAAACAATATCAGATTGACGACCAAGACGTAGATGAACTGAAAATGATTATGCGTGCCATGTATTTACAGTACGCGAAGAACAATCCGCACAATATCGAGGGACAAATCGAGGAACTCAATAAGTTGGTGATTGACTGGGCGGCCCCACGAATCATGTCAGAAATTGATTCGTATTATCACTATTTACAGGACATTTCACATTTACCGGTACCTCTGGAGAAACCGCTCAATATGTCGAGCGCTGGCACGAAATCTCTGCCTTTTAAGCCTATGATGTAACGTGGAGACAGCCGCCACGGGCGTCCGTCTCTAAAGAGTCCGTATCCTGCGGATGCTTTACCCCACACCCCTCTACCTTCATAGATCCTGAAAGTTCATAAAAAATATAAATACACCATTTTTATTTTCATTACTTCTTCGCAATCACCGGTTTGCGTTTTTTCACCACTTTAGCCTCCTCGGAGGAACTCACGGACACCGAACTCGCCGTGCGCTCCAATGAATACTGAACCCATGCCAGACGGAACGCCTCCAAGTCAGCAAGCCACAACGACGACCCCGTCTCCGCTTCGAAGCGCTCTTTCTCCGCACGCTTCTCCTCCCATTGTCCGTCTAGCTCCACAACAGCCGATTGCTTGACACGATCCATGCGCATACGCAGCACAAAGTCGTAGGAATCGTACTCGTCTGGCTTCTCCAGATTCGACAGTGCAGGAATGTCACATGCCTTCAATCCAGCTACAATCTCCTCGTCGCTCTTCTTCTGGAGCACCAGACGGTCATCGATGATAGCCTGAATGAACCGTCGTTTCGCATCGAGCTCTCGCATTTGCGCCCCCAAGACTTCCAGCATCTTCATGCGTCGCGCCTCATACATCGGCAAGCGCTTCTCCACAAACGCCTCCAGAATATCACCAATCGTCTTGTACTTTACAATGTTAAACTCGGTATCAAAGCACGTCATATTCGTCGTCTTCCATGAGGAGGTAAGCTTGAACTGCTTCTCAAACTTCTCCACGTTATCCTTTAGCGAATCGTACCCCTCTTCTGTAAAGTAGAGTACGAAGCGAACATCCACATCGTTGTACAAGTCGTCGAATCCCTTCAATCCGCACGGCTCGACATCTCCTTTCGCCGACGCATTGGACGCGGTTTCTGACTTCTTCGCCTCTTTCTTTGCTTCTTTTGATTTCTTCTCTTCTACCTCCAACAATCCATCAAGGAATGCCTTGTAGTCTTTCGTCCACGTGCCAGCGGGCAACTCCGTAATCGTGACGGTCTTCTTCTCATCATCGAATGTATAGATGCCCCTCGTCGCCCAGGTCATCTCATCCACGCGACGAGTAGTTCCCTTGAACCCAAACCACCAGGGGTCCAATGGATGGCCTGCAAGCGATGCCATCGAACCTTCGAGACGGTGACGCAGCAAGCAAATGATATCATCGGGTTTGTGTGGCGGAATATCAGTGGAATAGCCAGTACCAATACCAACGGAACCATTAATCGCCAGCAACGGTACAACAGGCAAGTAATACTCGGGCTCCACCACATCACCGTCGTCATCGATATACTTCAGAAGAGCGGCGTCCTCCTTTCGAAAGATACAACTCACAATATCTTCCAGGTACGTATGGATGTAACGCGGTGAAGCCGCATCCTTGCCGCCCATCAGACGAGACCCGAACTGTCCCACAGGTTTCAGCAGATTCACGTTGTTCGAGCCCACAAAGTTCTGCGCCATACCGATGATGGTGCTGTTCAACGACGCCTCGCCGTGATGGTAGGCCGCATGCTCGGATACGTAACCTGCCAGCTGCGCCACACGAATCTCGTCGCGCAAATTACGCTTCAAACAGCTAAAGAGGATTTTACGCTGAGAGGGCTTCAGGCCATCCATGACGTGCGGCAAGGAACGGATGTTATCTGCGTTGCTGAAATGAATCAGCTCGGAATTCACAAAGTTAGTATAGCTCGCCTTTGCCTCGACGGGAATCAGCATTTTCATGGGGTCGTAGTGGCTTAGCCATCGTTTGCGGTCATCGGCTTGTTTCTTGTTAAACGCCAAGTTCATTGACTCGTCGGTTTTCTCGTCCCACTCATACAGGATTTCATGGAGATCCTTGAACCATTCACGTGCCTCGGCAGGAGTAGATGTACCCAATCCTTTGTAGTATTTGATTTTCCAGCCCGAAAGGGAGTTGGCATCCTTCCATTGATTAAACTCAGGAACGGAATAGAAGGATAGTGTCGTCTTACCTTTCATAGCCTTGAGAATGGGCGTAAGCAAGGTACACAAGAAGCCGGCCTTCATGAGACCAGGCCACTCGGTGTGAAACAAGTTCATTAGAAGACCCTTAATATGGGACCCATCATGGTCCTGATCCGCCATCACCATGACACGTCCGTATCGCAGTTCCGATACATCTTTGTATACTTTACCTTGCTCCAGGCCGAGAATCTTCTTGATGGCCGTCAGCTCTTCGTTTGCATTGAACTTCTGAACGGTGATGTCGCGGACGTTCAACAACTTACCACGCAAGGGGAACACACCCCATCGTTCACGTCCGACTTCCTTGAGACCTGAGATGGCTGAGGTTGCAGCCGAATCTCCCTCTGTGAGAATGAGGGTACACTCCTTCGATTTCGCCGTTCCTGCCAACATGGCATCCTCTAGCTTGGTCATACCACGAATCGTGCTACGTTTCTTTCCATCCGTCTTCTTGGTCTCGCGCAGCGATTTGGCCTCCAGAAGGTACTTGGCTTCTTCCAACAGACCCAGCTTTCCAAGCCCATCGACCAACTTTCCATTGTATTCTGGTTTTGAACCGAACTCGGCAGCGGGCGTGGTAAGGAACTCCTTGCTCTGTGAATCAAAGCTGGGATTCACAATGGTGGAGTTGATAAATAGAACGACCGAATTCTTGAGCTGTCCTGGTTTGATATCGATTTTCTTCTTTTTGGCGAGTTCGCAAAAGTCGGTGAGAACTTTACGCCCAATGGTTTCCACGTGCTTGCCACCTTTCTTTGTATGAATACCGTTCACAAACGAGATATGCTTGTCTTCGGGCAACTCCTCCTCATCCGAGTACAGGTGGCTCGCCAGAATCGCGCCGATTTCCCAGCGCGGACCGCAGTCTTCATAGGCAAAACCAGTCATCCCGTCACGCAAGAACAGTTTGATGAACTTCTCAAAGGTATTGGAGGCAACCGCCGCACCATTCCACGTCACCTTCACATCCTTTCCTACGAGCGAAGCGAGCTCAATGATACGAGTATGGAAGCATCCAATCATATCCGCGATGATACCTGTCTCGTTGAACGCGCCGGCAAAACGCACACGGTCTGGAATGAAGGTCACTTTGACACTACCAGTCTTCGCAGTTGATTTTTTGATAAGAGGTTTTTCTACTTTGAACATATTGTCATACCAGGTCTGAGAGTACTGCTTGCCAGACGCTGGCGTTTTGAGGTCCACACTGAACATTTTGCTCAGAATCGAGACGCATTTTGATCCATATCCGTTCTTACCTCCTACGATTTTCTCCTCTGACTTGTCGTAGTTACTTGAGGTAAGGAGATTTCCAAAGATGAGTTCGGGAATCATGACTTTTTGTTCTTCGTCCATTTCGATAGGAATGCCATCGCCATCATTCTCTACGGAAATCACCGTGTCTCCATCGCGGGAATCCACACACACGTCGATGTGCTTCACGGGCGTCATTCCAGCCGTCACGGTAGAACGCACGTACTCGTCGCGGGCATTGACAATAATTTCATCGAAGATTTTGTAAAGGCCTGGATTGAACGAGAGGGATCGCCATACCATTTTGTTCGAGCCAGAGTCATATACCCAGCGCGTCTCCTGATTGGTCTTGGTGCTGCCGACATAGGTGTCAGGGAGTTCCAGGATGTGCTGATGGTGGGTGTGCTTCTGATACTTTCGAACGGCGGCCATGGATTGATTACGGTTGTTAGTGTTTTCTTTATGCTCAAAAACCATGTCAATTTTTATCACAATCCATATAAGAATGGCTGCAATGAGCGCAATGCCAGCGGATATCGTTCGCACGATATGTTCTAATCCACAATTCATTGCCACGATCTATGACAATGTCGCACGTTTGTTTAATAATTCAGATATAGTTCATCTACCAACAGTGATAGGAGGTGCAGCATTTATGTTGTATGCTTATGCACAGAATGGAAATAATAGAGAGAGAATGGAATCAGATATGATGGAAAAACTTGGTAAAGTACTACAAACGAGTGATATTGATATCGCAATATGGTATAAAAATATAATGGATGAAAATGAATTTAAACAAAAAAATGCATTAATGGAGAGGGCAATTCGTACAACATTCACCAATGCATCATATATACAATCTATAAAGGAAATTCTAAGTGATATAACTATTGTTGATACAATTACAGTTTCTATCCCTGAATCTAAAACATATTCAAGTCTGACAACGAATATTCCCATCCATTTTATCATTAATGGTAAGGTAATTAAAGTAGATATTGCAATTAAAAATGCAATTTATTCACAGCGTGTAAACAATGGAAGAAATATCACAAAGATTCCAATTGAACAAAACGAAACATATATGAACGATAGCAATACATTATTTTTAAGAATTTTACCCAATGCACACCCTGTACGAGTACCAACAGTAGAGAAATTTATCAGACAGCAGATACTTGCTTATAATAATGAAATTAAAAGCCTGGGAGAATATAGAAAAAATTCACCCAAATACACAGAAATTAAAACTAAGTTAACAAATTATAAAGAACGTCTTTCTTATCTTTCAAAATACGTAGTACCTCCACAACAGGCGGAGCTAGGAACTCATGCGGCGCTTGCTGACGTTTATGCGCGTACTTTGAGTGCTTTGGGAAGAGCGAATCGTATGTCTGGAGAGCACATTGCTTCGCTTGCCAGGTCCTCTTCGCTTCCTCGAAATTCTGGTCGTCCTCCGCTCCCTCCAAGACGAGGGGGAAAACGTACCTACCGAAAAAATAAACGCCATACGAAGCGTCATACAAAACGTCGTTAATAAGCGTCATTAATCTATGGAGATCACATGGCAATATCCCCGTTTCTTTCTTTTATCACATAGAACAACAGCATTATTTTTAGGACAAGTAGTTGCATACGTCGCAACACACGATTGATGGACGGGTCGGCCAATGTTTTGATCTCGTACAAAGGTGCGTGAATACTTAGTAAGAAGGGAGACGCACGCATCCTGTTCGTTTTTATGCTGGGTTGCGGTCACACAAGCAAGTGGTACTTTTTTCTCAAACTCAAACGCGAAGCTGGAAGGAGACACCATCGAATTCAATAGCGCATTGGTGCATACATTACAGGGAAGTAGATATTGGGTGCGCGCGAGCAAATAGGGAGTAGGTGCACGGATAGCATGTCGCGCCAACCCTCGAATGTGAATAAGAGCAAGCGATGATACGACAAGGGAAAATGCGATGAGAATGCGTGACATGGTTTGATTATGAATATGATAACATACACAATCAAATTTTCTCAATGTTGACATTCATTTCTCGACAAAAATAAGCAACAAGTTCGTCATTTTTATAGTCGTGAATATACTTAATGGTTTGAATCCCTGCGGCAAGTAACATGCGACAGCATATGATACAGGGATAATGGGTGATATACGCGGTACATCCGTTACAGGATACACCACGTTTGGCACAGTCAATCACAGCGTTTTGTTCGGCATGGACGGTGGCTTGTTCGTGACCTTCCCGAATGATGGAACAGTGATCGCATCCAGGCAAGAAGCCGTTATATCCTTGGCTTACAATTCGATGGTCAGAAATAAGAAGACATCCTACGTGGAGACGTTCGCAGGGGCTTCGTGTAGCAGTTACTTGGACAATTTCTTTAAAGTAATCGTCCCAGGAAGGGCGGGTCATATAAATAGATAATAGCGATGGGGTCTTATATTACTTTTTATGGGTACGTTGACGGTAGACGCGGCGTTTTCTGGTAAGACGATGGTGTGCGCGACGTTTTCGGGTACGACCACCTTTTTTAGGCATAGCATATAGTAAATTTTCAGTATTATTACCAGACCTACTAGCAGCAGAAGCGGCGGCACTAGACTTTCGAGTAGCACGTGATGACACACCAGTAATAGCAGCTAACTTGTTAGCCTTAGCATCAGCCTTAGCCTTAGAAGCTGCCTTTTCTCTAGCAATCAAAGCAGCCGTAGCAGCCTTAGCATTAGCAATAGCCTTAGCCTTAGCATTAGTCTCAGCCTTAGCATTAGCCTCAGCCTTAGCCTTAGCAGAAATAGAAGCCAACTGCTCAGGAGTATGGTGTATTTTTATACTAGATGATAATATTAACTTACCTTTCTTAGCAGCCGCATGTGGTGCCGCAGCAGCTGGTGCGGCTAACTTTGGCGGGTTTGAGGCTGCTGCGGATGATGCTGCGGATGATGCTGCGGATGATTCTTCATTTTGTTTTATTTCGATTAATTCTATTATTTCTCGTGTAAAATCATTTAATGATAATAGTTCTTCACGAGATGCGCTATTTCCAAGGAGAGACTCTATTCGTATTGCTTTTCGAAAATCGTCTTTTATAGAAGCAAGATCATTGCGACCATCATTTACTTTTTTCTTTGTAGACCATGGACTATCTGGACTATCTGGATTATTTTGAGGGTTTACTATAATATAATCAATACAACGATTCCAATAATTTATAAATCGATTATAAATATATCCATGTAAAATAGCGTAATTTAATTCATTGTTAACATCCCTTTTAGATATGTTAAATGGTACTAAGGATGGATAAAAAACGCCAGGGGGATGAGCATGTAATTGTTTAAACGGCTTAGATACTGCGATTTCTTCTAAAGATGAATTTACGTCTATTTTATAATGAAATGCACCTTGATGTAAGTCCGATAGTTTATATCCAGCGCAACCAAATATGCGTGGTGTTGTTCCCTGAACATATTTAGGTTTCATAGAATGTAATGATATATGAGACAGATCATTATACCCTCCAGGCATCTTAATTCGATAACCACATATCGTATCTTCACACTTTTTAAAATCATCATTATTTGTAAAAGATGAATCAATTTCACCAGTTGATGTTGGAAAAAGAATACGTACCATTATTTTAAAAATACCATGTTTATCATTTAATCCTCTCTCAAAAAAACGTTCTAAGATAAGACGAACATATTCTTTCCATCTAGTACCAAATCTATCATAAACATAATGATCTTCACTCCCTGGAGCAAAACATGGTATGTCTGATTCTAGGTGTTTGGAGCAGTTTATGTTTTGGTGAGGCGCACTATCACGCCTATAATATTTTACACATGGTTTACGACATACAATATTAATATCATCATCGATATCATGTAAAGCCGCCATCTCTTACTTTATATTAATAATAAAAATAACAACAAGTAGATATGAGACGAACACGAAAACAAGGAGGAAATCGACCTTTACCGCTACAATATTTTGGAGCAGCTGCGCCTGTATCGGCCTCTGCAGGAGGTGATCGTTTGGATGTTAATGGGTACGTGATTCGCCCTACGATCGGTGGTCAGCATACTATCAAACACAAGAGTATGAAGAAGTGTGGTGGCTTTTATCCCACAGTGATGGGTAATTTTGTACCAGCTGCATCAAAGTATATTACACCACTTGCACTATTTGCGGCATATAAGTTGATGAATAAGTCACATAATACAAAAAAGAAACGTCGAACTCGTCGTAAACAAAGCAAACGATCTACTCGTAAGTAATGCGTTTAAATCCAATACCAGTCTCCTTCCGGATACCGGAGAAATCTGATTCAATGAGTAGTCTAAAGCCAAGGTGGAGAATTACACACAATGAGTGTCACACAGGGAGCGCGCCCAAACGCAAATGGTAATCTGTTTGAAATTCGTACTGTCCAGTCTGCGGCTTTTCGTACTTTGATTGAAGCCCTCAAGGAGATTCTAACGGAAGCCAACTTGGAATTTGATTCAACAGGTATCAAGGTGATCGATGTGGATGAAACCCATACTGTGCTGACCTATTTGCGCCTTCATGCAGATCGATTCGAGTATTTCTACTGCCCTGCCAAGTATGTGCTAGGAATTAATATGATTTACCTGTTCAAGTTGATCAAAACATTGTCAAACAATGATAGCCTGACACTGTTTCTGCCTGCGAATAACCCCAATAAGCTGGGGATTCGCGCGGAGAATGCGGAGAAGGGTACAACAAATACGTGGATGATGAAGCTTTTTGACACTAACGTGGAGAACATTGAGTTTCCGAATATTTCGTTTACGTCGATCATTCACATGCCATCGGCAGATTTCCAGAAGATTTGCCGTGATTTCAATCAGTTGGCGGAGAAGCTGGAAATTACGAGTTCGAATGCGGACCTGATCTTCCGTTGCGTGGGAGATTTCGTAGATGGTGAGACGGTGATCATGTCAAACAATCAGGGTGGGATTGAGGTGGAACGTAATACAACGGAGATTGTACAGGGAATGTTCGAGTTGAAGTATCTGGTTCTATTCACGAAGTGTACGAATCTGTGCACAAGCACGCAGATCCATTTGAAGAATGATTATCCGTTGGTGCTGCGTTATATGGTGGCGAATTTGGGTGAGGTGCGTCTCGTGCTTGCGCCACAGAAGCAGAAGACGGAGATGGCTCGCCCGCAAAAGCTTTAGGGAGACGCAAGCGTCCCCCTCAACCGATGTAATAACTTGATATTTGTAGAATAATGAAAAGTAAAACAATAAAAAGATAATATACTATCTTTTTATCGGTTTGTAAATATAATATTTTTAACACACCACGATACATCGGTACAGGGGTGTGGGGAGGTAGCTGACGCAGTCGGCGTAACGTCCCCACTTTACATTTTCTTCTGGAGAAACGGTGTATAAATGATTTCAGACTCGCGGATATTACTAATAGCATGAAGATTCGATGGCTGACTGAATTTCTGAGCGTCCGCATTCCAGACTTTAATGATATTGAATCCACGTTTCGGGCTAATGGAAAGACCATTGATCCGATTTTCGGGGGAAGATACGACATTCAGCATTGATGCAATGACATAGGTAACATACACTTCTGCCGCATCTTTCTTTTGGCAACGAAAGGAGTAACATCCGCCGCGAATATGATGATGGCTCTCCCATAAAGGAGGCGAAGGATCGCGCATCAAGAAGAACATTCCATCTGAAAACGATTCTGCTTTCAGGACTTCCATAATCGACCAGAATTGGTGCCAGGTTTTCATGGAACCTAAGCTGACGAAGGTTTGTAATGTCCACTTGGTCTCTTCGGGAGAGTGGAAATAGATGGTCCAAGGTCCTGTCGGAATCAAAGAGTTCATCTTTGAATCGTCCAATGGAGTGGCCATGATGAAGAACAGGGAGGTTCTAAGCTTAGTGTGGTGTGTATTTCTTTAAACCGTTCATATCCTTCAATTTTAAAGACTTCTAACACGGATGATAATACTCATATGCATTTAAAAGTTCATGTGACGAGTTCGTACGTTTGGAAACTTGATGATAGATCTTTTGATCACGAATAACAAGAGAATAATTGTCCGCTCCAAGAGTGAGCAGTTGTTCTTCGCCATGATGATCAATCACATGAAATTGAACAATGGTATCCAATGGGAACCACTGATTGGTTTGCGCGCACCAACACAAAAACAAATGAGTAAGGCTTGGTGCGACATTACCATGTGCGTACAGTTTAAATGCGGAGAGAAACGAATCGATGTCGTGCTCTATCTGGCTTTGTTTGTCAATGATTGTAAGTTTTGCGGATAACCATGAGAGTTTACAAATGGTATCGGCTGGTTGATACATGGAGGTCAAAAGATGATTAGAATAAATCCATGTAGGATTGACTTTATTTTTGATGTGTGAAATGGGGAGAGGAAGTGACTGTCCATTGATAAACGCCCATGTATGTGTTAGCCCACGATAGTATACACTGGCATAATGGTATGCTTCTGTTAGCTGTGTACAAATACGATGATAGGTACCAGTCGCCCAGTTCCATAGCTGCATCGATTTCGTTAAAAAATAAGAACGAAACATCTAGTGATAGTATCAGATGGAATTATTTAAGTCGATAGAACGCAACGGACTGTGATTTTTCTTTCCAGATACCAATGGGTTGTTCGGTTGGTTGACCCTCTTCATCGATTCCATAGATGAACCCCTCACCATCTTTGTAGTATGATTTCTCTTTATAAGTAATCTCCTCCAATTCGACACCCTCTTCCTCCTCTTCCTCCTCTTCCTCCTCTTCCTCTACTTGTGCTTCCTCTTCCTCCTCGACTTGTTGTTCTTCTACCTCTTCTTCTTGTTCCTCTTCTACTTCCCCCTCTTCTTCTTGCTCCTCCACGGCTTCCTCTACAACTTCTACTTCACGATCTGGTTCCACCACAGCAACCGGTTCCACCACAGCAACGGGTTCCACTACAGAAACAGCGTCTACTCCCTTTACTGGTTCTACTTTTTGAACTGCTTCTTGTTCCAATTCAATAGACGGAACAGATGATGAGACTAATGATACAGTGCTGGGTGAAGTCGGTGGGGTTTTTGTCATGACAGGTGTATGGCTATCCACTTCCTCCTTATGAATCACATAAACTGATTCTACTGGTTCGATAATTGTATTTTCCAGACATGTACCAGTAGAGTCAAACAACCAGGGGTCATCATTATTATTGATTTGAACATCTCGCGCACCTTCCAGAATATCCAGACGGTCCACGATATGATTCAATGCCAGTTGTTGAACTTCATATTGTTTGGCGAGTTGTGAGATAGAAGATGATATATCACGCAAACTAGCTTCCATGCGGTCATTGGAAGGGTTAGATGGGACAGACGGTTCTGACGGGTGTAAGCTATTCAGCCAGTGTTCCAACTGGCGGAATTCCTTTTGAACATTCGTCAAACAGGCTTGAATGAGAGTGGATGAAATGGTGGACATGTATGCGGTATCTATTCTCTACGCCATTCATGTCATCAATTTTATGAGGATTTGATTTTTAGATTGAGGCACGCGTCGAGCGTAGATTCCCATGCTTTGAGAGGCTTTGTTCTACGAAGTCGAAGAACTTCTTCCGCTTTTTGGAGTCGTTCCTTTACCGTCTCATTTACATTCTTAGTCAAACTTGCATCGTAAAAATCAATCGGCTTGGTATCCATTGTCGCAAGAATACTTACCATGGGAGGAAGATGAATGTCGACGCGCACCTTATGCGAACGAATAAGACCACGATACTCCTGAATAGAGAGAGACCCTCCAAACAATTGAAGAATGGCACGCGGAGGTGCAGGATGGATATTGTTATCACATACTTCACCATAGACACGATAAAGTAGAGCCAACTGTTCCCATCGTGTGTGAGCATCTTGTCGCATATCGAAAAGATAAGAAGCAGCACATTCTGGGCAGCAGAAATTACCCATCACAATCAAATGGTCGCCTGTATCTCGAACTGGCAAGACCACTGGACGATGAGAAAAGGAATGACAACACCAAAAACACGCGGAGGTGCTGTGTGTTGGAATAGTCTTGACCTCGGATGAGTCTTTGAATTGAACCAGGAGGGGCGACTTTAGCGTATAGTAATCGATTTCAGGTTCAGCAGCAACAGGTGCTACGGCTGTTTCTTTTTTAGATTCCGTTTGCGATTCGAGACGAAGCTCTGCGTTGCGAAGATCTCTGTTGCGAACATCTCCTGCGTGAAGCTCCGATGACTGAACCTCTTTGGTTGTATTTTCTTGAAGTTGTTCCACTTCGTCTACAAATGGGTTATTCGCATAGCTATCGTAAGGCTGAGCCTCCGTAGGAGGCAATGGATCATACATGATCGGCATATCATTCATGATCACATTCTTGCTTTGGATGGGAAGATGGACGATGAGAGGGCGACGGATACCGGAAAGAAGAGAGCCTTCAATCCCGTCAGGGGTAATGATAGCAACAACAGGAAATTGTTTCTTCTTGCTCGTCTTCTTTACTACTGCAACATCTTCTGTTGGATTCTCTGTTTTCACACTTGCACGTTTTCCTCGACCTCGACCACTCATACTGATATTGGAACGCGTTCATTCATTTAGGTTGTTTTGATACTTTTCAATTAATACGATAAAAAGAAAAGAATGAATAGAAAAGACCCTGTATATGTTTGGTGAATTACTGTGGCGAGCTATACAGCGACTTCCATACAAAATTATGAGAATAGTGATAGACGAGAGCGAACACAACCGCGTGAAACATCGCCTTAGCGACGAACGATGCTCCTGGGGGCAAGGAAAGCAGGATACCTGGGGTCAGAACAAAGAAGAGCACGGCAGTGAAGAGTGACATCATTGGGTGAAACATGATTATACTTACCACGTAGAAAAAAAGAAAGAGGGGATTTAAGCATATCGACAAAAGATAAGATAAGATGTCGGTTGATACATCGTTCTGGTGTGAGCGGGTACGGACTTGTTTTTCTATGTTTTCAAAAAATCCATCTACTCTACAGCATCTGCTACTATTTGGACCTCCTGGATCTGGAAAAACAACGAGTGCAGCATGGTTGGTCGAAAAAATATGGGGAAACCGTAAATCACTTATGTGTATTTCAATGAATGCGGCAGATGAACGAAGTTTAGAGTCAATTCGTCAGAAAGTCTTTCCTTTTTTGCGCGTGGATTGGAGAACGGAAAACGAAACCTCGCCCCGTTTTTTGATTCTAGACGAATGTGAAACATTGACGGAAGCGGCGCAGTTATCTCTTCAAACGATGCTGAATATAAATCCCACAGATATTTGTGTCATCCTCATTTGTAACTCTCAAAGTAGAATCCACCCCAAGCTACGCCAACGCCTTCTTAAAATACGATATGATCCACCGAATCGAAATCAGGATGTGACGGATATGGTAACGGCGATGACGCGCGGCGATTTACGACAATGTGCCCGAAAATCGGAAATGGAACAGCGACTGTGGAGATATATGAATGGCCATCCGTCCGAAATCGCACAGTGGATTCAAGAAGATACAACAGATATTCAAATGATCTTGACTGAACTATTATTGTTATTAGATATGTTTCAAATCATTGATCGCCCATTAATGGAGCGAATGAACTTGATCTATTCGCTACTGATTGATAGCACCACCTTACATGATATCATGGAGAAACAACTTATTACATTTATTGGAGAATGTAAACAAAAAATTGATGATGTAATGCTCATAACATAAAGCACATCCAATTATGGCAGCTGCTACATTTACTAAATCTAAATTACGAGTCTCCACAATGGTCATCACGGCCAATTGGGGTACTCCCATCCAATTAAACTCGCTTTTCGAATCAATGCGTCCTGTGATTCTCCCTATATGGTATCCTGACGAGGGTGTTCTTAAATTTGAGCATAATAACATGGTACTTGGTTCAAGCTATAAAGATATATTTACAAACCGCAAGATTACCTCAAAGTCATTCTTTAATCAATCAACGCTGGTTCTACGTCGAAAGACGGTCGATGGATGGAAAGAAGTCAATGTCAAGTTATTTGCGAATGGTGGTATTCAAATGACAGGCGTGACATCCGAACCATTTGCGTACCAGGCCATTGAGTGGCTCCTTCAACTGATTCGATCTCTGCCTGTTTCTCCATTCACTTCCCCTCCATCTATTGAACGATTTTCCGTTCAGCTCATTAATACCGATTATGCACTTAATAAATTCATCAACCAAGATGCACTTCATAAACTCTTGATTAATGAATACAATCTCTTCAGTATGCTCGAAAAAACAATCTATCAAGGCGTGAATACTAAATTCTTCTACAATAAGCGAAATCCAGGAGTAGGCATTTGTCAATGTAAGACCTTCTGTAAGGGGCAGGGTATGGGGGAAGGAGAGGGAGAATGTAAACGCATCACGATGAGCATCTTTCGAACAGGGCGAATCATTATTACGGGCGCAAGACAACTTGGACAAATTGAGGCTGCTTATGACTTTCTCAACGCGGTACTGGATAAACATCATGTATCCGTACTATATGAACCAAATACGGCATAAGTGGAATATAACACAATGAGTTGCGTTTAATGATACAGTACGGAATTGTATTTTATTGACAGATTTAGAACATGTCCGCCCCGGCTTCGAATACTGTTGTGACCCCATCGACTGTCCCAGAAGTCCTACCGGCAGCCCAGACTCTCGTTCAGGCCGCTAAAATTGCGATTGAACAGGATCGTGCTATGATGCTTGATTATTATCGCCAAACATGCGCAGGTACTGCATTTTTGGGAGAGGACCCGACTACTACGGAACGTGTATTGGTCAAGTCAAAGGATGAGTTTACCTCTTTGATCAAGAAGCTTTATAAAGTTGGCGATGACTTTATCATTGTGACCGAGAATTCGCTATACATCGTCTCGGGCAAGATTCAGAAGCGCAAGGTAAACTTGGCATCCCTTCAGGAAGCATATGATGCGTCCTTGTAAATAGTAGATATGAATACGATGATTGAAATTATCCTATTAAGTATATTTTTTACAGTATTTGCCGTCTGTATGGATATTCATGGAAAAAAGATGGTATATTCATGTACCATCAATCATATGGTTGCTTTTCTGATCGCACTCCTTCTTTCCAAGATAATATATGAATGGATTCATAAAAATTGAACTCAAGAACAGCTTTTATGAAAGCTACACTCGATGTCATCTATATGGGGCATTTTCGGAAGTTCGAATAAGATTTCGGAGAGAGACCTCCAAGATCTAGTTCTTGTACCTATCTTACAAGAACTAGGTCATACACCTGATAAGATACTTATCCCTTCAGAAGGAAATACGTCGATTTATCTCCAAGAATGGGCCGATTCACTTCATATCAAGACACAGGTCTTTCAACCGGATTGGGCAAAAAACGGACGCATCGCTCAGATTCTTCGAGATGATCGAATGCGAAAAGAATGCACACATATGCTGGTGTTTCTGCCCCCTCGTTCAGACCGACTCGAAAAAATGGCAGAAAAGATGGCTAAAAAAGGAAAAGTGGTATTTACATCATCAGCAGACCTGACCCTGACGCAGCTTGTTTTGCCGCCTGAGATTGTTTCGACGACGGCTTCAGTGCGCGTTCGCAAATCAAATAAAGAAACAGGGCAGCAGTTGCTGAAATTCCAAAGTTAATCAGTTTGGCGAGCAATACAGCGAGAACTAATCCACCGGTAATCTTGGTCGTGGCAAACATATAAATGGCACTTAGAACGGAAAGACCAGCCAATACAGAGAAAATAATGAAGAAAACGTAAAAATAACCGCAGAGTGTGCTATCCGCAATGGCGTTGGTCCAGTCGGGTGAAGAAGAGCTCATTTCTATTATATATCCAGAATTCGATTTTTATTATACAATAGTTATCGTACGAACGCACAACCCAACTAAATGATGAGTTGGAGACAACCACAGAACCGACGATAATTTTCAAAGGACTAAATAGAAATGGTGTCCCGGAAGTCACATCGTAAACACAAGTCGCATCGTCGTCGTCACAGTCGCAAAGAAGGTGGTGCCATGCTGAATGGTGCGCCTGTTTCGTATTCCCTCGCGAATGATTGGTCATCAAAGATGTCCATGGGCCATGGTGGAGATTATTTGAAGTATCATGTGGGCCAGCATGGTGGGGCGTTGGCGGGTGCGCCTCTTTCTGAGATGGGTGGTGCCCTTCCGTCAGCAATGCGCGGCCCGGCGATGCTTGGAGGTCTGGATAGAGCCTTCAATGGTATTGCTGGTCTGAAAGACCAGTCGGGTGGTAAGCGTCGTAAGCACAGTCGTCGTCATAGCCGTCGTAAGAATGGTGGTGGCAGTTGCGGTAAAAGCCTATATGGTGGTTCCCGTCGCAAGAATGGCGGAAGCCGTCGTAAGAGCTCAAAGAAGAATGGCGGAAGCCGTCGTAAGAACGGTGGAAGCCGTCGCAAGCGTGGCACTCGCCGTTCCAAGGGTGGCGCGCTCGGATATGCCCCCGTCTCAGCAGGCGCAATGCTTCTTGATGCCGGTGGTTATGCCAAGGCGGGTCTGAGCCCCGATACAGGTATCGAGTTTGCCGCAGCTGCCGCTCGTCAGCGCATGTAAGCACTTTTTAACGGCGTTGCCGTGTCGCGGCTTTCAGCCGCTTAGAAAAAGTGCGCAAAAAGACTAAAAGGAGCTTTTTAACGGCGTTGTCGTGTCGCTTAGAAAAAAATGCGCAAAATAAAATTGAAATATACTGATTCATGATAGAAATATCATCAAATGAGTACCTTTACGATTTATACCGATGTATGGGAGAGCCAAAAAGAGAAATATCTCCAAGAGATACTACAAAAAGCAAAGATAGGCGATCGAGTTCTTTATCAAGGGCCCAATCAAATGGATCAAATGTGGTATATTGTGGTGGAAGTGAATGGTATGAGAGATATCTCTCCTATTAGTGTATCATATGACGAATAAATTATATTTGAAGAAAAACATCCTTCTGAATCGCATCCTCGGTACATTCTACCGCACGCACACGATCCTTGAAGATGGGAGTGAGAAGTTCAGACGCTTGTGCATTAAAAGACACACGATCCATCGCAGAAATAGTAACATCAATCCGCAAAAAGAGATCGCCATATGAACCAATATTACCTGACAATGGCATACCAAACCCACGAATACAATAGGTATCATTCTGAAACGATCCTGCGGGAATCTGAATAAACAGTCCCTCATCGTATCCTGGATGATTTTCTATTTTTACAACACAGCCAATCAACGATTCCGAGAGAGACAATGAAATCTTAGTTTCCAGATGCTGAAATCGATCGCCGATACGCTTAAATGACTTGTATGCTGGATCATTTGGATCCTCTTGAAGCATGATATGAGCATCACCTGGACGTTCAAACGCTGGATGATCGGAACATACTTCTGGGAATTGGAAAGTCTCTTCTGCGCGGGTTCCAGGGACAATGTTCACAGATAGTTTTCGAGAATCATTGATAAATCCCGATCCAGAGCATGGTGTACATACTTCGATGATGCGTTCACCCTTCCCCTGACAATCATGACACGGGCCAGTGGTATGCATTGCCATCGGTCCCATTTGAACAATCTGTGTGACAGCACCCTGTCCATTACATTTACGACAGATTTCCTTCGTTTTAGCACCACTGTGATCGCAGCCGGTACAAAAGGATTGACGATTGATGTGAATATCGAAACGATGTCCGAGATAAAACTGCTCCAAACTAATGGGAATGGTTTGAACGGTGGGATTGGGTTTCTTTTGTTTACGAATGGGACCGCGTTGACCGACGGGTGGATTTCCGAACATGTTTCCAAACAAATCATTCATATTGAATTCAAATGGAAATCCACCAGGAGGCATGCCTGGCATTCCAGGCATTCCATGACCAGGGAACGGGAATCCACCCCCTTGGGCCTGACCACGTTCCATCATTTGTTCATCCGTCATTCCTGTCTCATCATAGATTCGTCGTTTTCTCTCATCAGTCAAGATATCACTTGCTTTAGTAATCTCTTTAAATTTTTCAGCATCACCGCCTTTGTCAGGATGATGAATACGTGCCAGTTTCAAGTATGCTTTTTTAATGGCGGTACACGTATCGCTCTTGGATACACCTAGCGTGTCATACAATGATTTGGCAGACATACTACCGTTCGGTTTAACTGGTAGTAATAAGATCCGTTTAGGCCCGTATCGAGCAATCTAAAGTCTACTACCGAAGAACGAGTAATGACCTCATTGGTTGGTCAAGATTCAGTCTGGAAAGATTGTATTCAACAAGTTGATTCACCGAGTCATATCTTTCTTACAGGATCAGCTGGATGTGGTAAAACAACCCTGATACGCGAATGGTTACAATCCTATGCCGCATTAAAACAACGACCTACACCTCATCTCTGGGGTGTCGAATCCATTGATGAATGTCTCTTATTGGGACCGGATCAAGATCGTGGAATTCAGACCATTCGAGGGCAAGTGAGTCTTTTTATTCGACAAATGTCACTAGGAAAGGGAATCTATCGATGGGTGATCGTAGACGATGTGGATACTTTCCCCCATATTTCACAGCAGGCATTGCGACGACCGATGGAATCGTATTCTCATATCACCCGTTTTATTTTTATTGGGACATCAGAGGAAGATTTGATACCTGCACTGCGTTCGCGATGTATTCATATCGCAATGAATGCGCTTGATACCATTCTCTATCGTTCTCATTTCCTAAACAGCGTAGGGATAACAGATTCATTTACAGATGACATGTGGAGTTGGGTCATTAATTTGGCAGGGAACAACAGTAGCGATTTGATACGTCTTTTAAAATTAATCCGTGATGTTCATTATACGAGTAAAGAGACCATTACCATTCAACGAGTACGCATGCTATGTTCTTCGCCTATTTATATGGATTTCATTCCATTGCTCACCGCGATGTCGCTAAATGATTCAGTAGGTGCGATAAAGAGTTTGATACATATTTGGAAAAGAGGGTATGCTTATGAGGATATTCTTGAAAGTTTTCAAACCATCAACCAATTATTTGGGTCGAACCAATTTAGTGATAATATTATGATTCATAAATTTTTGATTCATTCTTGGATTTCGTATTGTAAAGGAAATACAAGTATGTTAGCACTCCAGCATGTCATTGATAAGACGTTACGGGAGAGTAGTGCAACTATTCCAGTTGAACCCTCTGCTAGCGCATGTAACATGTAATACGGAGTCGGATTACTCTCTTCTTTTTCATTTCGATTCGGGTGTAAAAAGAAGAGAAAGACGATACGGATTCGTAGCGGTTAAATGACGAGCAGAATGTCTCCCATTAGATAGATGGCTGTGAACTTCCTCACGCTTCGATCCGCTGTCGCGAATGACATGGCGGTTCAACACCTAACTTATTCGACCATGGTCGGTCATCCGACTGCATCTCACCAGACGGTTCAGGCAATCGTAGCGAGCAGTATCATGACGATGGGTCATGTCGGTATTGGCGCGACAACTGCCCTTTCTGGAACGGCACTTAACGTTGTTGGATCGACAATAATCTCAGGTAATGTAATTATTAATAATGGAGTAGGAGGTACTTTAACAAAAACAGGAAGCACTACTGGTTATTATGGCACCTTCACAGGTGGAACTGCTTCTAACTCCCCATACTTAGAGTTTTTTGCCAGTGGAACTCGGCGTGGTTATTTTGGAAACGTATCTCTTACACGCTATGAAATGTTTGCTGAAAATGGTGCAAGTATTATTTTTGGAACAGCAGGAAGCACACGAATGACAATAGGCGCCGATGGAACATCTACTCATACCTCTGGAGATTCTTCTTATATAAAATACGGACCCAATAGCACATGGAGTTCTTATTTGGTGATTGGAGCAACACCTGATAGAGCAGGAGCATCTACCGCACAAGTCATTACAACCAACGGAAATTTACATTTGGATGCTGGAAATAGTAGTGACATTTACTACGGATTATATGCTACTCAGCGAGCAACGCCCAATGCTCATCGTTTTTCAGGTCAAGTTTTTATAAGCGGAGATACGACAGTAAATAGTGGACTCACAGGTTCAGAAGTATATACTAACGGTTGGTTTCGTGTAAATGGCGGCGGAGGTGTACACTGGCAGACCTATGGACGCGGTATTTACTCTGCTGATTCGGCAGGGGCGTCATATGGCAATGTTAGTGTTTATGGTACTGGAATAAATACTTGGAATGGGTATGACATCAATGGGCGATATACATTTATGGCAAATGGAGATACGGTGGGTGTTCATGATAGGAACAATAGTTGGGTATGGCGAAATGTGAACACAGTGATGTATATTAATAAAACACTTGTCTTGGAGAGTGTAGCACAAAATTCAGATTATTACTCACAAGTGGCTGTATTGAATGGATCAACTCTTCAAAAATCGCAATGTATGATGAGGGAGATTTATTTTAGCAACAATGTGGCGTGGAGTGGTGGAATTAATATAACATACGCTTTTTATCATTATAATACAATTAGCCCCGTTCAAATCTATGGGAAATGCTCGGGATATTATAGCGGATCCGGTATGATGCAGACCACAATTAGGCTTTATTCACAGTCAACTGGAAATTACTATTCCTATCCCCTTAATAGTTTCGTGAATGTTGGTGGTAATCATTTTACTGTTCCCTTAAATGTAATAAGTAATGGATTACCAACGGGATGGTTCGATGTGTATGTATATTCGACCTCTGGATGGATTACTGATGGAAACGACCAGTTGACAGTATGTGTCCAAATCTTACCTGTGAGAGATTTCTAAATCCTTTATAGAATGGAGTCAGTAAAGATTGAAAAACGATCAACCCCCTATGCTTTTCAGAAATACATCGACGAACACAAGCATTTGGATACAGATGAACTCCGACACATGATTAAACCTATTTGTCATGTAATAGACCAAGATTTCAAAGGACAAGAGCATAAGTTTTGTGATAAATCGCAATTGTGTCCGCTTGGAAAGTTTAGACGCCCCAAGATTATGATTGAAGCTGAACGACGGGGATTTAGTAGCGTGAAAGATATGATAGATGCTGATAAGAAAGCAGAAGAGGATATAAAACAGAAACAAATCGAGCAACAACAGAAAGAAATCGACGAGCTCAAGGAGATGGTGAAGGCACTTATGGCCAAATAACACAATACATTACTCTAAGTATTTGAAATATCCTACTACGCAAAACATCCATGAAATATGATATGATTGTCTTCAACTCTCATATCATATAGAATAACCCACATATTACTTCGTCTTTCGTGATTTCTCTAGCAAATACTTCACTGCCAGATCCGACTCCATGATCTGCGACTCGCTCATTCGCAGAAACCAGCCAAACATCTCACGATCCCGCATTTCCTTCCATGGAAATGGGACATATGTTGTATAATCACAGAGGTCAAACGGTAACTTGCCATCTGTGGACGCCAATAAATCCTCTAATTGAATACGTTTGCCGTTCTTCTTGCGCATACCCTCTGCCGCCGGATCGACAACCAGACCCGTTTGAACGTAATCGTTCGAGAAGCGTACAAAATCCCACTTCACATCACCACGAATCTGATCGCCGCCGCGTTTCTTCGCCACACGTTCATAGCATACCGCTGCCCATTCCTTGAACATGGGGTGATCGGCTTTTGGAGTCCAAATGGCACGGAATCCAGGGACGTTCGTGCCCGCCGAGCCAGCGTACGTTTCATCGAGATCGGTTCCGAAAAAGACCGTCTTGTCTTCTGGCAATTTGCCAAAGCCCTTGAGGCACACGCAATATGGTTCCAGCCATAGACCACCGTGTTTAGCAAGAATGGCGGTGCGAAGATAGTTTAGTTCTGCCTCATTGACGGGTGAGATCGGATCACGTAATCCGGGAGGAAGGTGCTCCCATCCTCCTAGTAATTCGGCAGCACCCGCCAATCCACCGATCACTTCAATGCGATAAAGATCTTTGTTTTTGTGAACGATCGACTCGTAGCACAGATTGAGGAAGGGGATATTCAAAGCGCGTGTCGAGCGTGCGCCGAAATCAGACCAATCACGAGAATTCACATCGGACGTATCATAATAGAGCCAGATCACAGGCTTATCCATCCCGCGTTGTAAGAGATGTTTATCGAGAAATGGATTATGTTTCACGAGGTCTTTGGAATAAAGGAAAGCATACATAAATGCTCCCGTCAATAATACGACGAGAATCAAAAGAAGAATTTCAAATGGACCCATGTCACCCTATCACATCATTTGAATTCTTTTACGAAGGATTCATCTTGGTTTGGTTCTTCTTTTTCTACGCTCTGTACACTCTGTACACTACTTACACTTCGTAAAGCCCAGACACTGGAGGATGTCCCCTTAAAATAGGCCTCAATCTTCTGTTTATGTGCGGCCTCTTCTTCTTGTTTTCGTTTCTCATAAGCGGCAATCGCTTCTAGATCACGATCTAACTCAGATACATACACCATATCGCGTTCCTTGAGAATATCTTCAAAGGTTCTTTGTTTTTCTTCATAGACCGGTACTTTATCATACACCGTATTCTCAGAAGTGTAGGCAGCTTGTAGATCAGTATATTCAGGTCGTTCTTCTGGATCGGATGTGAATGAATGACCTATAGAGGGAATAAGTGCCGCGCCACGGGTAGAACCGGATACAAATCCCATTTGATCAGGGTGAAGGATCAGAGTAGTGGGTTCTGGTTTACCTTGTTTTACATTCGTTTCAAAGGTACGATTCCAATCAATAGGATCTCTCGGCAAGTCATTTGGAAGACTATCCTCTTTCACATCATCATCTTGTTTCAGCCATTCTTCATATCCTCTTTCATTTTCACGCACATGAATCTTCTCGAACTGATCGTTAAATTCTTTTCGAAATTCTTCATTCTGGTTGGAATCGAGATGATCAAACACTTCACTGACGAGATTATTTAATTCATTGGTAAACTGATCATCACGTGCTTGTCGGACATCAAATACATTGAGGACCTGAAATCCAGATCGACCACCTGTCATGCGTTTGATCGTTGTGGAAAGATAAACATACGCCGCCAAGATCGATTCAAAGTCATCCTCCGAACCGCCTTTATCAGGATGTGAATTGATCACAGCTGTCTTGAAGGCACGTTTCAGCGCTTCAGGGTTCACATCATCCATTGACGAAAACCCCAGTTTTTCTAGAGCCTGATCCATACTATGTGCTGGTAAGGAACGCGTGGTTTAGGTAGGAAGAGAAATAGGGTCTCAGGATAGAATGGCCGCTCCGATGTGGGTGACACTCAATAGCACTACCATACCCATTTCGTCGATTGAAAGTATTGTCATGGAGGGAGTGGAGGATGAATATTATTTCACAGTACAATGTACCAATCAAAAAGTATACACTGTTCTTTTCGAATCGAATGGCGGGAAATGGTTGTATATGGTATGCCACGAAGGATGGAAAGAAGCAAAACGAGGAGGAGAACGATATGCTTTGCAATAATGACGGAGACGTATGTTGTAAGAAAATTATCATTCCAACATAGGGATGCCTGACACAATGAATCACGGTATATTGTCAGCGATGATGGCGCTTAGTGCCTATCTATTTTTCGATAATACAAAGGAACTACCTTTTCATTATATTACACAAACTGAATATCCCATATGTGAATGGATGAACAATACATTCTGTTCTCGAATTTCATATTTTGTGATAGCAATTCTTATTTACTATATTTATGTACAGGGCACTAACATCCTTTCCATACCTGTGAAGGATGCATTACAAGATCCTCCAGAAAATGCAATACAAGGAATGGGTCTCGGTATTGGAATCGCGATCATATCGATTATGTTTAATATTTTGTCTGGATTCGTTGAAATAAAAGGAATAAACTATGAAATGTTTAAATTTATTCCAATTATCATAATTGGAATGGCGATGACGGGAATGACGGAAGAACTTGTCTTTCGTGCTCTTCCCATTAATGCACTTCGTCCTTACGTTTCAGAATCTCTTCTTGTTATTGGAACTGCTATTATATTTGGTCTAGTCCATGTACAATACTCGGTGTATTATGGGATAGCAGCGTGTGTAGCAGGACTCTTGCTTGGATATGGATTTCTGAAATATGGCTTGTTCTGGGCAGCAAGTTTTCATACTGCGTTCAATACAGTTGAGACCACCTTTTATAGCACGATGAAATACAAAGTAAAGAATTCATTCATTGCAGGGGAAAGAAAGACGCCAGACGATGATGGGGTTGGAACCTCGTTAGTGGAATTGGCTCTCTTTTGTTTCTTGAAATACACGAACTATTTATAAGCTTCCAAAGGCTGTGCATGTTCCGTATAAAAAGTCCCTAGTACCCAATCTTCTTTTGATTGAGATCTACACCATCTGTGATGACCATCTGTTTCATGCGATCATGATATTGCTGGTTTTTCATATGCATCTCCGCCCTTCGGCGTTCCCGCATTTCATCTGCAGCTGACTGACGTTGTTCGAATTCACGAATGCTATGAAGTTCGGACTGGTTAAATTTTTCGGGCGCTTTCTCACGGGACGCACGATATTGTTCAAAGGTTCGATCGTGAACGGCTACATTGGCCACTTTATCGGAAATGGTAGATTCGGAAGTATAGGCTCCACGCAGATCCGTGAATTGGAAGCGTGAATTGGGTGCCGCTGTGTAACTATCAGGGCGCTCTCCTACCAAATCCACGCCATTCGTGGGATTAAGCGTCAGCGCCATCTGACCTGGATGAACCATCAGTGCCGAACTCTGTTTGGGACCTTTCCGCGCTTCATCCTCAAACATACGGTTAAATACGTCACGATTGAATTCACCCTTAAATTTCTGACCACTCGCATTACCGCCTTGCGCATCTTTGAGCCAGTCGCCATACCCATCTGAATCTGGATCGGGCATATGAGTTTGTTCAAACAGTTTATTGAAGGCATTCATGTCGAGATTCTTCGCATTGAGACGTACAGGTTCGCCGCCATAATCCCATTTTTTGGCATCGGATTCACGGCTTTGTTGTGCCTGTGACATATGTGATGCATCCACTCGTGCACCTGTATCTCGTTTACCGCCTTTCATGAATTTCAGAATTTCAGACAAGTAGGCATAGGCTCGAGTGACGGCCTCAAAGTACTCTTCGGAGCCACCTTTATCAGGGTGAGAGCGAAGTGCCATTTTCTTGTAGGCGACTTTGAGCGATTCTTCCGTAAGGGCAACCTCTTCTTGGATATTCAATACTTCAAGGCAAGAGGCAAAGTAGGAAATTGCCTTTTGTTTGGGAGTATCGGTGATTACTTTCCATGTGGGTTCGTTCGAAGTATGGGTGACAATTTGCTGTGAGCTTTTTACATGGGAGGATTGCTGGTACGTGGATGCATTAGGGGCATTTAGCATGGAAGGATGCGTTGCTCCGATCCCACCCGTAAAGTTGTGCTGTAGACTACGAGGAACCGCGATCCCTTGCTGTTGTGAATGCTGAACAGGAGCTTGTTGTGGATGCGAAGTATGCGTAGGAGACGGCTCTCCCGGAAGTACAGATGGTTGGCCACCCGATTGGACAGTGGAAAGATAATGAAGAAGATAGCTATAGATACCACATCGCTTGGCAGAATTGACATACTCCATGGATGCCAGACAGGTTTGAATGACTTGAATACGTTTTATCGGATCACGAATCTGAATCATATTCGAATACATACGAACATGAACGGGATCGACCGCGGATTGGTTGTTCCCCATCTATCATTCTCAGTAAAAACCATTAGATCATTTGTTACGCAAATAGTAGTATCATGTTTAACCTCATCCCTATTGCGATGGCCACAACTATGGCATCCATTGATACAATTGTGTTGGCAGGGCTCAAAAAATACGACATGGGAACCATCACGTGGAGAGGGATTGTTCCTATCGCCATGTTAATTTATTCGTTTCAACCATATCTTTTCTTACAAGCACTTCAATATGAATCGATGACAGTAATGAATATCCTATGGGACGTCATCAGTGATATTTTGGTAACAGTAATGGGAATATTTTATTTTAAAGAGCAAATCTCTTCATTAAAACAAGTGGGTCTCGCATTTGCGTTTGTTGCGATTGTGCTCATGTCATATGACGAGCTGTCTTCTGAATCATTTTCTAAGAAGAAGTAGAAATGTCAGTTCTAGAAGAAATCAAGCTTGCTGGAAAGAACAAAATTGCTGAGCTGGCTGCTGGTGCAGCTGACACTGTTAAGGAGGAAGCGGTTAATGCCGCAATGCGTGCTGTGGGCGAGGATGCTACGGTGAAACTCGATAAAGAGGGCGAGCATATTGTATCACTTGTCTATGACGAGGCCAAGGCGGCAGCGGAGCCGATTTTACATGATGCGGGCCTGTCCGTTTCTGTTAAGGTTACGAAACTTCTTGCGGCGTTGATGAAGATCATGGAGAAGACAAAGGTGAACGGATCAAAAATTCCAGGCTTGAAGAAAAAGGCTGTAGTGCTTTATTTATTGAGACAGTTGATGAAAGATGTTGTTGCTGATATCCCAGTACAGTCTTATCTGATCTCTAAGGCGGAAGCCATTGGCGAAAGTCTATTGGAAACTCTCGCGGACATCTCGCGCAATGTGAATATCCCCGAGGCAGCGGCGACATGCTGTATGGGCCTGTTCTCCGCGCTCACCAAATAAAATTGATAAACATATTCTTTCAGAAATGAATCATACACGATGAATCTCTATCGATATCTCCACGATGCTCCCTCCATGCACGTATTGAAAACAAAAAAAACACTGCCAATCCTTCCAGGCATTTCATTCACGGAAACATTCCATATGTCACATCATGCCGATATTTCGCTTGACAAGGTCGAAGACATATGGAATCAACATCAATGTCTCGTATTTGAACTATATTACACTGAGACATCTAGCATCTATTGTGTCCTTTTGCCCAACACTGTCGAATTGTCATCAGCTGACTACAAATACATCACAATGGATGATCAGTATGATAATGAAAGACACATTTATGATTACTATATAAAGACGACTTTTCCGTTATTCTTGACGCGATTTCAGAAACGAATTCGTACGCGTCACTATTTGAATGAGGTACTGCGTTCTATCCCCTTTCCGCCGAATGATATCTCTTATCATCAACAACTAGTAGAAAAGGTTTCTATTCATTCTGATACGGATGAATATGAGCTTCCACTGATTCGTCCCTATCTGTACGAATCAATGGACATTGTGAAAGAAGAGAGAGAATATCAGCCCGATGGAATGAAAATGTTAGAACTCAAGGAAGGATTCGAGGAGCTGGCATTACTCACAAAGTCGTTTTAGCTCATGAATACTTGGGAGTGGAATCATTGATTCACATTCCCAGAAGAACCGCTTGCCCATCGATTCAAAGGAGTAAACGGACGGATAAAATTGTGGAGCAAGAGTTGGGAATTTACGCTCTTTACAGGGCGGAATCAACGACCAACTTTCAAGTGGAAGAACCAATGCCAATTGTTCAACTGGGCGAATGTCCTGTGCGCGAACCAATACATTCGAAGGAAAAATAGGCAGAGGGGCGGCACGCAATGCCTCCCACAAGGGAGGAAGAGAAAAAGGATAATACCAATTAAAACAGACATCTTCTAGCTTTCCAGTATAATATGCCCAGATCCATTGAATACCATACAAATATTGTTCTATCGAGCGTGAATAATTGGAGAAAAGCCCTTTATATTTTTCTTTCCAGTTCGATGCCAAGGCGCGCTTTTGTGAATCAAGCAGAACTTCTTCTTCTATATGATGTAACGGCCAATTATTCTGACCGAGGTCTGTTTCTTGGGCACCTCGACTGAAGTATTGTTTTTTACCGATGTATTTTTGGATACGTGTTTCTTCGTTACCTGATAGCATTCGAAAGAGACATTGTAGTCCTTCTACGGAAACCTCTTGATCACGTATAAGAGGAGTTCGTTTAGAGTCTCGAAGAACGGAAAGGAGTTCGGTGTGACCATCGTCTCGCATCTTCAGACCAAGGGAGGAAGGGAGGAAATCGTTACCAAGAATGGACATGGCAAAACAATAATCCAGGAGAAACGAACGTTTATTTTGTGACTCGCTCGTTAACCAGTCTCGCAAGACATCGATCGAAAACCATTCCATCTGTTCTTCTCCTGCTGAATCGTATGCAATCTTGCCCATCTCGATCTCTTCACGAAAAAGCCAAATAGGCAGACAGATGGGTTGATTTGTTTGTCCCAAAAGAGACAATACGATCAAGTCGGCATCCAATCCATAGACAGCGGTAGGCCCGTTATGTAGACCGGTTCGCCACGCCGACATAATTTTATGCTCTCCCTCGCCAGGTTCGTCACTGGAACTCAATCGCCACGTCCCTTTTCCTCTTTCTTTCATCATTTTTTCAAGGCCGGCATGGAGTTTTTTCATAAAGAGCGTACCAGGTGTAATGGCATTTGTATCCCATTTGACTTCACCTTTTTTCTCTTGCTGTTGGAGCCATATAGATTTGAAGCGACGAAGTCGCTGTTGACGCATTTTGGCCATAGGAACCACTCCATCAATCGCCAAAAATACGCCGACTTTTGGATCTACTTGACGCACGATCTTGATACAATATCGCACAATACATTCAATAAAGTGTGCTTCCCATTCTTCTTTTTGATGATCGCCAGGATAGGCAGGTGTATCGGCACGATGAAGACAATGATAAATCAGACAATTAAAATCCATAAAGAGCCAATCCACCTGTCCATCAGGATGACTTCGTCTGATGAGACTCGGAAGAACAGTGACTAGTTTTTTATAATAAGATGGGATACCCATATTATGATAAAATACGCGTTCATGCTTTATGTCATCCCAGTTAATATCATACAGATTTATGTACTATGAATAGAGATGGGAGAACCAACAAAGATCGCAGCAAACACAAAGGCCACAGAAGGCTCGTCCTTTGACTTCGTTCCAAAAGTACAAGATTTCATGGGTAATACAGTGGTTCGAACCGTTGCTGAAATATATAACTTGATGCCCGATTCAGTATTGTTTGGATGCTTTGTCTTATATTTTTTAACCCAAAATCTAGCATATGGTGTCTTTTCCGCATTTATTATTGAATTGACACTAAGTCATCGTTTGATTGCGTGGATGTCAGAACAGATGTTTGGTACCCCGGCCATAACGAAGCCGATTTCCTGTCGAGCAGGGTACAAAACGCCTCAAATGGATATCAGTCGCATGTTTAATCATGACCCGTACCCATCCTATGGTATCTTCTCTATTGTTTCGATGGCAAGTTATCTGGGCTTTGCTACAAGCGCATCATCAACGGCGTTAGATTCTATGGGAGAAAATTGGAAAACACGCAGCATGGTTGCCTATACATTTATGGCGTTGATTGTAGGCACTTTCATTCTCACTCGTGTCTTTCTATCAGGATGCGACGACACACTTGGAGAAATTATCATTGCAGCAGTTCTTGCAGTGATTGTTGGATATATCTTTTTCTACATTAACAAATCGTTATTTGGTATGGAATCCATGAATTTTCTTGGTTTACCTGTTCTAACATCAAAGGGGGCAGATTCTAATGGAAATCCAACAGAAATTTATGTTTGCGCTAGCGTGTAATACAAATAAAATAATATGTAAATAGAATGGATTCCTTACGAGGGATTATATCAGACCTTCATGTTTTCCTGTACGGTGGCATGAGAACCCTGCCCATTACTCTCGCGGGAACCATGGTCATTTTGGGTCTCTTTACTGCCAATTATGCAATGATGTTTTTTCTAGTAGGCTTTATGATCGCCACCCCCAGTTTATCAGCTGTACTAAATGCTATCGTAGACGCTATCTCTTTGAAATTTAATATTGATTGGTTTAAAACGAAGACATCTGATGTCTGCAATGTTGTGATCCCCTATTCAACATTAGAGAAACCATCAAAAGTTGAAAATGTGAATACATTATGTCCTACTTCATATGCCATGATCTGTTTCTTCTTGGGATACATGTTGACAAATGCGGTGGAACTTTATAAACGCCCAACCGATTCTGGTGCGGATGCCGCCAAGGTATCAAAACGCAAGTCACATGCGGTTCTTTCGATTATGTCTATTCTCATCTTCACGATTATTGTGATTGTATTTCGTATGACTTCGAAATGTGAGTCGACAGTGGGACTTGTCATAGGGGCCCCTCTGTTTGGAGCATTAGGATATGGATGGTATACAATGTTAAGTAAATCAAATGAAGGTCGATTAGCCGATCTATTTGGTATTTCAAATCGTATTCTTCCTGCTAGCGCAACGAAGTTAGATGGACCAGTTGCTTGTTTTGCGGATCCAAACGCATAAGATGCGTTTGTATACGTTTTCGTGTTTCACGAAAACAGGATCCCTCTGCCTAAATAGGCAGAGCATGCCTTCCCATGTTCCATGGGAAGAGGACCCAGAACGCATCTAAAAAAAATCATAATATCGCATTAATTCTTCAAAAAATCGTAATGTACGCTGAATGTCTTCTCGTGTGGACCAACCCAGACGAAGAGCCATCATCATTTGTTTTACCACTGTGGGATAATGTACCGTAAACTGGAATGGTTTCGCATACATTTCTTCCATTTGTTCCAAAGAGAGTGGTGTGGGTTTGTTATTTCGCTGATTGACTTCCGAATGAAGACGATAGAGCCAGAGTCGAACCCCCTCTTTTGTGAAGACAATAGGGTGCTTTGCTAGGTATGATGTATAATGTTTTTTACATAAAGGACAAGGCAGAGTATATTGTAAACTTCGAAGAAGTCCTGACCATATCCGTTTTTCATCACCAGGAAGTCGTTTAGAAAGCGGGTGACCAAATCGTTCTGCCGAGGAATGAAGAAGAAACCACAATTCGGGTCCCCATATATGATTCTGCGGCGAATCCATTGTTATCCGATTAGAAAATCTTTTGATCAACTATTTCGCGTCATAATGAGTACTTCATTGGTTTTTGAACCAGGTTTTGTGGAATGAATAGCACGTCGACATACAAGTACAAGGGTAGAATAAGGAGCAGGAAAAGCGTCGCGTACAAGTGGAACATCAGCATTACTCATCATCCACGAACAACCCGCGGCAGCAAGTGCCTGGCAGCGAGTAAAGAGTGACTCGTGTTGTGTTTCATCAAATCCGTCTGTTGTATAGGAAACAAAGGAACGATTGGTTTCAGGTGCATAAGGTGGATCGAGATAGACAAAATCGTTCGGTTGAACCGGGCGTAGTGAATCCAAAAATGGATAGACGCCAAATACGACCCCTTGTAATAATCGAGAAACGGTTCTAATATGTTCATCGTCTATCACGTTAATCTGAGCATAGTTGCCATAGGGAACGTTGAATCCATGAGGTCCTTCGCGATAGATTCCTCGAAAGCATGTTTTATTGAGAAAGAGAAACATCGCAGAACCCCTCGGAGTCATACGTTGATCCTTAGAAAGAGAATTGAATCGTGATCGGATCCAAAAATAATAGGATTCACGAGAGGTAAAAGCCTCTTGAAGAGTTGTAGGGGAACGATTCACACCTGTATCAACACATTGGCCTATTTCTTCGATCAACCGATGAACTTCTGTGATCAGAGTCTCGGGTTCACGCTGGATCGTTTGGTAGAGACCGATCAGATTTGAATTCAAGTCACTAGCATATACCGTGCCGGATATGGTGATCCTGCCGGCTTGTCGATAAGATAAGAGACCTAATAGGACACTTCCTCCGCCCAAAAAAGGTTCATGATAATTTTGGATGGTGGAAGGGAATCGAGAAAGGACCGTTTCGAGGATCTGTGTTTTGCCTCCGACCCATTTGAGGAAGGGTTTTACGACATGGATCGACATGTATTTCATACAAAGATTATAGGCGGATCACAAAAACACGACCAGTTAGTGCCTCTTTTTTATATGATGAAAGAGAAGGATGGAGGAACCGAAACCGGACTTTGCGGTAGAGGTAGAAAGCCTTGAGGAAGAACCCGATGATACGATGCCAAAAATCATACCGAGAAATGTTCCACTTGTAGAAAAACCAGTAGAATCTCCTATCGTTATGCCTATGGCAAAGCTTGCGGTAAAACCTGTGGAAACTCCCATGGCAAAACCGATAGAAAATCTTACAGAAAAGACTGTAGAACCCCAAAATATCCTAGAACAGGCATCGACTCAGTTCGCAGAAACGATCGAAATCGATAATCCACAAACGATCTTTCCCCATATTGAGCCCTACCCAGAAACAAGCCCCAAGCAACATCATTTTCAGTTGAAACACAAGACCGATCGTACTCAATTGATCAATGTATGGAGTCAGATCGGTATTACGGCAGAACTCAATGAATCGGGGAAAAATAATGTCGATGTTACTCTAATGCGTCAAGATCAGCTTATTGGTAAGATCCAATTTCTACATTTTGATCGTCGAGATCGATCTATTCGATCCAAACATTATGTAAAGTTGTATCTCTATCAATTCGATGATTCAGCCATGTTTGAAAAGTCAAAACAGATCATGAGAGAATTTTTTCATCAGATCGGATCTCGCCCTCGTCACCGATCGCCGAAGGTGTACCAATCGCCGAAGGTGTACCGATCACCTCGTAAATTACGTATTACAAGGCGAACCAATCGTAAAAAGGCACGTTCTACGAAAAAACATAGAAAACCAGTACGAAAATAAGAACAAGAAAAATTGATCCCATCAATGGCTATCTGTAAAGGTTAACACATGTCACTTGAATATAAAGTTCCTCGAATTTTATGGGAGAATTTCGAGTCTGTTCTTCTTGCTCAATCAAAACGCTACATTGCGGAGTTGGCCAAACGCCTCCATGTATCTGAAAAGGAGCTTATCAAAAAAATATTACCTACAACGGATTCATTGAAGGTAATGATTCAGGATTCACACAACGAATCGAATCAGTGTACTGCATATGTTCAGCATGATCATTTGACTGTGTTTTGCCGAAAACCAGTGGCTTATCAATCTAGCTTTTGCCCTGTTCATCGAAATCATCGAATGATGGTCATGGAGGGAACCCATCCCACAGCAATTCAAAAAGTAAAAGACGTGGCGCATTTGCCACCCATGTGGCAAATTGATCAGACGCTGATTAATTCGCAAGGGAATATGATCGGGAAAATAAATAAAGAGGAACAGAAAATCAAGCTGTTTGTGATAGAGGAGTGCCTAAACCAAAATGAAGTATAGAAGTAAATGGAGGAGGAAAATGAGGAGGAAGAAAGCGTGGAGCCGTCCACTTTTTTTCAATTATATGATGACGGCGGAGTAGATGATTCTGATATGAATATCTATCGAACACACGATGATCATTCATTCGAAAAACGTAGGAAAACAAATACAGGATATCTTAAGATTATACCGAAAAAACCATATCATTGTATATTACAATTATCAACAGGGTATGTGTTGAGATTTAAAAAACAAGATGGGCAGAATTTACTACTACCGCAATGGTTTGAATCAAACATTTTTGTACGAAAAATTGTATCGCGAAGTCTACGTTCTGTGGCAGCAAGACTTCGTTATCTGTCACATATTATGGAAGAAGAAGAGGGATATGACGACGATGGAAACATGACATATTATGATCTGAAAGAACAAGTGATGGAATCCTTTATTGTAGAGAAACGTCTTCGTAACGCCATGCAGAATGTTCTCATGCGTTGGAGAAATCATCAAATGGATAAACGACATCAAGATATCGTAGACCCTATTACATTATCGGAACCTGAGAAAAGGGTTGTATTATATGATTGGAGTATGAAAAGGAAATTTATATTTGATGCGAAAAGCCTGTCCATCCATATTGAAACAGCATTGTTATATCACGAGGAAGGGTTCGCGGCACCATGTTATCCTCGTAATCCATGGACCAATCTTGATTTTACGTACCGTCAGCTTGTTTCCATTTATGAACAATTGAAGATACATGGTGAACTTCGTTGGGGGTTTATGACGTTACGCCAACACAATTTTAATAAAATCATGTGGCATAAATATCATCACACCTCTATCACGCTGAAAGCAGTTCAGACCAGTTTAGTTCAATTGGATTCTGCAAATGCGAGAGATTTACTAGAGGATTTTATTATTATGAAGATCAATGAAGTAGAAAATACAACGCCTTTTTTGGTGAATCTATATCGTACCGCGATTACACATGTACCGCGTCACTGGATCATAGAACAATGGAAAAAAGCGACCTTCCTTCATTATGAAAGCCATCATTTCGGATTGAATCGTATCGTGATGATTAATAGGATGCGTGATACATTACTAAAAAAACAACCACAGTTGATACATGATCTAACAGAGAAAGGGCTTATTCCCTAAAATTTGATGACGAATACAAGTTCATGAAAAACAGTAAGATGGGCAATTGCTTATGCGCAGATAGTGAAACACAGCATATACCTAATGTGGATCCTGTAACAGATATCTCCATTTATCAACATTGTACGATTGAAAATACTCCCTCTGTTTCTTATGAAAACATACGAAAGAAAGTGAAAGTGTTGCGCGTGGTGGATGGTGATACCGTGGATATTGCGATGGTACATGATGATACGAATAAAATTTTCAAATACCGTGTTCGATTGTATGGAATTGACACACCTGAGAAGAAACCACTGAAAAGTAACCTCGATCGCGAGAAAGAAATGGAAGCCTCTAAGAAATCAAGTCAGGCGTTACATAAGAAAATAGAAGAGAATCATCATTTGGTGACCATTCTCTTATATAAGCCAGATAAGTATGGACGCTTATTGGGAACCTTGTACGATAAAAAGGGCGAAGACATTAATAAGTGGATGATAGACCAAGGATTTGCAACAGCCTATTTTGGAAAAACAAAGAAATCATTTGCGGAAACACGTCGTTCCACGGATGATATTTATTATATCGATGAATAAGAAATGAGTCACCAAGCAATCGCCGTTTTTCGTACCGACAAAGTGGAGGGAGAAGTCGTCGCATCTAACGGTTCAGGTGGTCTACATCTTGTCGCAACCTTTACAAAATTACCACCAGGCCTTCATGGATTCCATATTCACAAAGCGGGCGATTTGCGAGGAGAAGGATGCCAAGGACTATGTGAACATTATGATGTAGGCCATCATGTTCATGGTGGAGGTCCCGCATCGAGTGGAGAGCGTCATACGGGAGATTTGGGAAACATTGAATTAAAAGAAGGAAAAAAACAGATGCGAAAGACATATTATCTGAAAGGAGTAACTGTCCAAGAATTATGGGGTCGTTCATTGATTGTTCATGAAGATGCGGATGATTTGGGGAAAGGACTATTTGAAGACAGTCTAGTGACGGGACATTCAGGAAAACGTATGGGGTGTGCTATTTTTGGTCGTGGCCAATGCTCTCCAACATATAACAAGACACGAAAGCGCCACTAAAGATATACTAGGCGCCGATGAACGGGTCGTAACAGTATCGGCGTGATCTCTCCAGGTGGAGGGAACCATCGAACAACATCAAGCGGATCACAACCCTCTTTTTTTTCCAGAAATGCTTGTACAATAGGACCAGCGTTCCATAGAAGCCGTGCCATACCAAATCGGCGTGAATAGACTGCTAATCGATTTGTCTGAGTGGGCCCCAATAGACCATCACCGTGAGATTTTTGTTTCTCGGCTTTGGTCCATTCATCAGGAACATCATCCACCAAGTAGCGATCATAGAATGCCTCTCGCGCATCATCAGAACGCCATGTATCGTTGAGTTGATATTCAGTAACGGCCTCTTCCCAGAAGGGACATCCAATGAATCCCTTTTCTAATGCGCCCAAATACGGCACTGTTGATTCCGACCATTTCATTCGACCTCTCCTACACCTCCCATATAAACACGCGTTTGGAATGCTATATCGTCGATGCTGTTTCCGTCCACATTCCACATCCCATTCGCAAATCGCCGTTTGAAGACGAGGTTCCATTATACTAGGAAGAGTATGCCAGCTTTTTTCTTGTTGTTCTCCATTCAAACAGACAGATAAAACCGCAAGGCATCGAATGATAACATCGTATTCGTCTGAACGGTAACCAAGGAGTGATTCATATTGTTTCAAAATGGTAAAATAAGACAGATACTGATCCGCATACATAGGACAATTGTGGATTACATACCAGCGAAGGAGTTCCCATACGCGTTCATTTGATAAGTGACGAGACATCCACCACGCATTGTATGCTTTTCCTTGGAACATCGCGCGAAACATATAGAGTTCATGTTTATCGTTAGATGGGAGATAAGGTGGTGTTTTGAGGGTAATACGTTCACACTCTGTGCCTTCTGCCGTGAGAACCAGAATGTTCCAGAGAGAGTGATCCCGTTGTGTATGAGGAACCCAGCTTAGTTGATAGGATGCTAGAAGGATGTCTTCTTCTGTAACTTCATCGGAGGCGAGACGCTGAGCGACGGAGATCCATGAGAGGCAAAAGGGACCTTTGTTCCATAACCAGGCTTCAAAGAGTGTGGATATTGTCTCTGCCACGCATCCGCTACGAAGCAATTCATAAGACCAGAATACTGTTTCATGTTGATCATTTCTTGTAGAACAATACTGTAAGGCGGCATGAACCTCGTCAAGATCGTAGAAATGACGTGAGAGCGACATCGTCGTGATGGTTACATCATATGGTATGAAAAAATAAATATCAAATTTATTTACGAAGGTATAACAAATGAACTTGCGTGATGAAATGGATTTACAGACGGGAGATCTTCTTCTGTTTCGAGGAACAAGCTGGGTATCATGGTTGGTAGAATGGTTTGGTGTAAGCAGATACAGTCATGTAGGGATCGTTGTGAAGAACCCTGTTTTTCTCGATCCAGATTTGGAAGATGGGACCTATATTCTCGAATCTTCTTGGAATAATACACCTGATTCAGAAGATCATCAAATGAAGTTCGGTGTTCAACTTCATTTACTGGATGATGTTCTCAAAGAATACTCAAAGGGATCTGTGATGACTAGAAAGGTGAATTGTGAACGCAATGAATCATTTTATCAAAAGTTAATCGAACTTCATAAGGAGATTCATGATAAACCATACGACACGACTCCATGGGATTGGCTCTGTGCCAAATATAATATGATCTGCCCACTTCCTTCCGATCCGGCATACAAAACAACAAAGCGATTTTGGTGTTCGGCACTGGTGTCCTATCTGTACTGTCAGCTAGGAATCATGGAAAAAGATGTCAACTGGTCCTTAGTTGCGCCTCGCGAGTTCAGTTCAACCGAGGGGAAATGGATACGGTTTCTTTGTCCAATCGATAAGGAAAAAACACTTTATTAATGTGTGACGAATCGCATCATTTTAAGAAGTTTGCCAAGTAGAGATGGCCCATTCCGAAAACGCGCATGAAATTTTACCAGGATTGTGGCTAGGGAATGCGAAAGCATCTATGGATGAAAACTTTATTCATCGAAACAATATTCGAGTGGTATTTAATTGTACAAAGAATCTGCCCTTCTCCCCAATGATTCCGAACAAGTATCGGATTCCAGTGGATGATAATTTGGAGGAAGAGGAGATTCGAAACATGGAGTTGTGGTCCAGTGAAATTGCGTTTAAAATTATGGCAGAATACAAAGAAGGTAATGTGATCTTAGTTCATTGTATGGCAGGCATGCAACGGTCTGCTGCATCGGTGGCGATGATGATGATTGTCTATTTACAACTTCATGCGACACCTGTGATGAAGATGATTCGAGAAAAACGGCCGATTGCTTTTTATCCGAATGCGAATTTTGGGCGTTCGATTCATTATTTTGATCAAAAATTTCACAGTGAGATTCTTCCAGAAATGAAAAAAATACGAGTAGGATATAAGTCCGAGTAGGATGGAACATGCCATCACGATTCCTAAACTTCCTCCCCCGCCATCATCTATGTCAAATGCATTATGCTGTAATGTATATAATGATCGCGATGAATTCGAACGTGTGTTGCTAGGATTAGAATTATCAAATATCCAAAAACAAATCATCCTTTCCCGATACGTTCATATTTTAGATCATCTTCAAAAGCGAGTCCGCACCTATAATCGCGTCTTTTATCTAGGTCATACTATCATTACGGTTGGTTCTCTGTTTGTACCTGCTCTTTTATCGATTCAAAATTCGAGCACACTAGAGAGTGCTCATTCTTCTGCAAACATTTACTGGGCAACTTTTATTATTTCGTTACTGGTAACTACGTTTAATGGGATTTTAACTCTGTTTAAGATCGATAAAAAGTATTATTTTTTGAATACAACATTGGAACGAATGCGAACAGAAGGGTGGCAGTACTTGGGATTAACAGGTAGATATTCAGGACATCTGATTAATAATCAAGTGCCGACCCATCAGAACCAATTTGTATATTTTACACACCAGATTGAAAAGATTAAAATGAAGCAAATTGAGGAAGAATATTATAAATCAGATGAAAAATCGACACAGGCTCCACAGCAAGGAAATGCGTCGGCGACTACAACCACACCTGCACATGATTTATACCCTCCATCTCCCAATCAACCGATTCAATCAATGGAACAACAGGTCCCAGAACCGGTAAAAGAAGCAGTTAATTCCCTTATTCGCTCTCACGCAACATCTGTCGATCCAAAATATGTTATAGAGTAATAGAAGGATGGGGAAACGAACCCCTCAATGTCAATGTGATGAGAAGTGTCCTCTTCCACCATTAGAAGGTTCCGCATTTTGTACGAATCATCAAGCATGTACTGCGATTTCACCCTTATCGGGCGATGAACCTCCATATGATCCAAATCAATGGAATAAACATAAAGGTGTAAAAGAAGCACATAATTGTTTCGCATATGCATATGGCTTTATGGATATGCCACAGACACCGAAATGTACGAATGAATCGTGTCCTATTTCGTTTCCTCAACCCGGTCGCGCGAGTGGATATCCAAAATGGTCGAAGATCAAAGGAAAACGATGTCCTGATATCATTGCGAGAGCATTAGGGGATGTACCAGGAAGTAAACGCACATCATTTACCCAGCGTTGTCCAAAAGGAATGCGTAAAGTTGCATTCATTGCGGACCCAAATGAAGATTATCATGTTCTGCGTGAGGATAAAACAACAGATAATATAGGTAAATGGTCTCATAAACCAGGTGGAACAGATGTTACTGATCTTGATGCGAGCAAACGTCCAATTATCAATCCTACGTTAGCGAACTTTAATTATCCTGATTCGGGATTAAATTATAAGAATTTTTGTGGATATTTATGTATTCCTGCAACGAAGAAGCATCGGCTAAGACGTTCTGGAGGGAAGCGACGCACTAAGAAGCGACAAGGTAGTTCAAAGAAAAGCAATAGAAAGCGAAATACTAAGAAGCAACGCAGTTAATTATTTGCGTAATAAATATCGCGCATACGAAAACATTTGTCGCATCGCAATCTGTAACATAGGATTAAATTCCAGAAAGATGTTATCCAGCCATTCACAAATAGCATGTTGTTTTTTTAGAGCAGCATGTAGATATACTTTTTGAAAGATATAATCCCAGGCAAGTTCTCTGCCAAAATCAGTGTTTTCACGATAGTCTTCCCAGGCAATCTCTAATGCGGTTAGATTCCCATCATTAATGAGCGGTTTAATTTCGTGAATTAATTCATCTTCGATGGACATTAAAATTTGATTCTATACTATCTGTTGAATGATATTTATACCGATATGTTTTCCCACATCTATTTACGTCTATCCATTGCAGCAGTAATCTCGTATGGTACTGTACAATACATTACAAGTCAGTCAAATAAACCATATACCTCACAGAATACGATTACATACCGGTCCCCACTTTCTTCAACCACTCTTTCCCGTAGCGCTGAATAATAAAATGATTTGGATTCCATTGATGAAGGGCTTGAACGCAATCAATGCGGTCTAATGGACTGACCGCGCACATCTTTCGTAAAATCGGATAGAGCTTTGCCTTGTGAGATTCAATCGAAAATGCGGTGGAGATCGACCATTTGATAATCTGAAAGACGATATTAATACCAATTCCCCAACTATCATACTTTGTCCAGTAGGATTTGAACCATGCGGCCGCATCCCCGTCTTTTACTGATTTACTTTGTTGATAAAAACGGTACAAACTCGTCTTCATCTGTTGTGATGAGATGCCCAATAGGGTTTGTATTTTTTTAAGAATGTCTTTTTTTGTCAAAATCGATTCGATCACACGTGTCCCATCATGACCATGTGCGATCGCATTCACAATGGTCGCATCGGGTGGTTCTTGTCCGACATGAACGGTATGTTGATGTGATAAATCATCCTCTGTAACGTCCTCTTTAGCAAAGACGGATAGATTGAAGTCAATGATACGAGGGACATTATGTTGATCGACTAGGATGTTTCCTTGGTGAAGGTCGCGATGAACCACTCCAAAAAGATTCAATAAGGCTCCTGCTTCCAATAAATGAGAGAAGAATTTAATCGGATCAAGTGTTTTAAAGTTTACACGGAATGAATCAATCGGAACACCGTGATAGGTCATGGATAAAATCTTGAATTTGGTTAAAGGATTCTCCTTTAATACGGGACAATTCACAAGATCTTTTTCTGTTTGTGTCTTCGCAGGCTCACAGATGGATTCCGATACTGCAAAGTAATTTTTCCAGAGAGGGATTTGACGGATCAATGACGAGATCTTAAATTCCACGTCGGCATATTCGGTACGGATGAGCTTACTAATGGGCGGATGCTCTTTGTCCTCTGGATGCTCTTTGGGATTCTTGTTTTTACAATGTAAGGAGGAGGTAAAAACGCACCCATACAATCCATGATCGATCATTTTGCCACCTTCTTGCATGGCTTCTAGATGGTTCAAAGAAACGATTTTTGTGGGTTTTTTACACTTCGTATGTTTGTACATGCACTTCGTACACTTCGTACACTTCGTATCTGCGAATCTTGCTCATTGCTTTTACCTCACGATACCATAGTATGTATGGAGGCTATCTCTGTATCGGGTTGATTCTACTTATCGCGATTGCGATTGTAGAATTATGGAATCCAGCTCTTCTCAATGAAGGATTTACGAATCTAGTTTCCGTCGGAGATAGCGCCTTTTGGAGCCGATGGATGCCTCGCCGTGGAGATGTTGGTATCAATCCTACGGATGAGCAAAATGGATACACACGAGATATTCGTTATGTGGCAACCTATACAGATGTTCAACGTCTGGGTCAAGACCATGATTTTTGTAGAATGGTGATGCCAACAGGAGGAACGGACAAGGATCTATTTTTTGCGTGTGCGTTAGGTGGCACCGAAGGTCTCACGACAGTCCAATATAAAACTCCAGCAGTGAAGGATGGTTTTGAAATAAGTCGGGACGATTACATGAATGATGTATTAAAAGAGGGCAGAGCAGGATACTGTCGAATTCTAAAAACAGGACCTGATACATTTGAGGCGAAATGTAATCCTGCGAGTGATTATTCATTTCGATCAAATATGATTGTTGATGGTAATCCACCGGATGATATTAAGATCTTATTGTCATTTTATCATGGAGTTGTGTTTTGGCTGCGTTTTCGTGATGATTTGCTTGATTATGCAAAGAATCTGACGGTGACAACGGCTGGTCAAATGAATATTGATCCTGTTCCTCAACCGACCACGGAAGGACTCGAGTTTAATGGAGTGGATCAATATTTGCGTATTGGAGATGGGACCAATTTAGAATTTGGAAATGTGATTCAGCTCCGTTATGTTCGCGCGTTCTCTTTTTGGGTATATTTCGAGGAATTTACCAATAATGCTAAGATTTTTGATTTTGGAAATGGCGCAGGTATGGATAATGTGTTTTGTGGAATTGTGGGACGAGGAAACGCATCCGTACAACAATCTGAGACATCCAGCTGTATCGATGAATCTCAAAAGACAGTACCTGATATACCATCTGGTGCCCAATGTACCTATGAGCAAAGTCCACAAACTGCGATGTTAACATCAAGCGCAAATGTAAATGTCTATAGCTGTCCATCTCCTGAGCTCACAGGGCGAATCATGCCACCCCTTCAATCAGTACAGGTTCCAAAAGGCGATGCCACTACCGCCGACCTATTATATGAAGTGTGGGACGATAAACAGCGAAAAGTACATATTCAAGTAAAGAATGTATTTCCTTTACGTAAATGGGTTCATATTGTAATTACGACAGAGGGTAGCGATCCATGGAAGCCTGCGCTAAAAATATATAAGAATGGCAACCCTATTTATACGGAGCCATCGGCATTTTTACCACAAACCAATGAAACAAAGATAAATTACATTGGTAAATCTAATTGGTCGAATGTGACGAGTCCATATCAAAATGCGGATGAACTCTTTAAGGGTAAGATGTTTGATGTGCGCGCGTATCAGGAACCCATGACCAAAAAGAAGATTCAAGACACAGTTGACTGGGGTAAAGCGCTGCTAGGCGCGAATGAAAGCGCTTCTGGGCGCGAATAAAAGACTCGTCTTAAAGAATCATATCACTTAGCATAGTACATGACGAAGTTTGATAAATGGATAGAACGCATTACCAATCAGCCCAATTATGAGCGCATGGAAAAAGACTTAACATCTGTGATCGAATCCGTTCCTCATAAGCACTATCTGGCCATTTATATGAAACCTTATCTACCACATATCAATAGTTCAAGTTTTCATATATTGTATCGATATTTAGACAGCCCTGAAAATTGTGCAGTTCACATTCCGTCTGCCATTCAACAGGTCATTGTTGATTGTAAAAGTAACGATCGAGTAATGGAGTTTATAAAACGAATGATTCACGAGTTTGATTATTAACTGATAAACAGAAGTTCATACGCATTCTTTTTATACCATGATGCCAATTGTTCCATGATCTGTGCTTGAACATCTGCATTCGAACCCTTGGCCAGAAGATGGATCCATGATTTCCAATCGCTTACATGGCACAGATGTTGAAACTCGCCATCCATTGCCAGTTCTTGTTGAAATTCTACGACACAGCAGTCTTTTGGAAGGGCCCACAACTTAGCCCATCGTGTATGAGTCTGTGGTCCGCCGAGGAGGATACAAAGAGATGCGCCGACAATCGAATCATAGACACCAGGATTCTTTTCTGAAACAACGCTCACCGTCCAATCTGGATCCTGAGCCTTGAGAAACGGTGTAATGAATTCATAGACAAATCGAGGAGTAATTACCGAATCAGTTACGACGACACAACGCTGGCCTGTCGGTGACGGCTTCCATGATGATAGGTGAGAACGTAGCACAGTAATATCTTCTCGTCCCAGTTCGCATGACAATGGTCCAGGAACCATACCTATCACTTCTTCGGCCCAGCATCCCGTTTGTTCATTGAAGGGAACACCATCAAACGATACATCTAACGCCTTCGCATACGATTCAAATCCATTCGGAATCCAGATCGACGTATCAGGATATGTTTCTAATAGTCGAGAAGCGCGTGATAGATAGTGAAGGGTATAAGTATCTGGATGGAAAAAGATTGAAACATCGGGAAAAGGGATTGCCATCATTCGCCGACGGGTTTGAAGTGGAGTAAAAATATCAACATTCGCCTGATTCCAATATTGAAATCGCTCTTCATTCTGATGCTTTCCTGTATAGATCGTATAGGTATCATACACAAGACCATTAGGTGTTACCGATGCGTTCTTCCATGAATATACAGGAATCGCGGGCTCGAAATAGAAATTTTCAACGGATGCTTCCCACTTGTATCGTCCCTCCTTCTCCAGCATGGTACAATAGGTAATTTCATTAGACAAGGACGAACTTCGTACTTCAAATGATACTAGTTCGTTACAGAAGGATTGAGGGGATTTTGGAGGTACTTGTTCTTGTGCAGTATCCAGAAGATGGGTAGGTTCGATGTGAATATAGAGTTCGGAGGAAACAAACTCTTTTATCGAATAATCTCGAATACTTGAATGATGAAGATGGAAGGATTGAATACTGAGAGCTGGATTACAAATAAGAAATCGTTGACGAAGCATGTGTGCCGCAAAGGCATTATCACACCCCGATTTACCAAATGGAAATCCGAACACAGTAGGCTCCCATTTGCGACTACGAACTGAATCGGATAAGAGAATCCAGGTATCTTGTGAATCAGGGCGGGGTCCAAAGAGAGTGGGCTCACCGCCATCGCCAGGATCGTCCCAGCGAAGCAGGGCGAGCATTCGATCTTTCATATCGATCTTCCATAAATTCAACAAGGTGGAATCGAAATAAATATCTGCGTTTGCGATCACAGTATATACATGATCAGGGACCGAAAGTTTGATATAGGTGAGTACATCATAATAAGTCAACCGTTTTCCGATTACAATCTGTTTGATTTTATGGGCGCCAGGAATGGATTTCCATTCATCAGATAGATCCGTTTCATTTAACAGAACAATGGAATCAATGTAGAGAGACGCACAATTCTTGATCAGGCACTCTCGAATTTCATCTGCACGTTTCTTTTGAGGGTGAATAAAGTATTGGGTAATCAACCATGAACTGGCGGGGGCAATGTTTTTTACTGATTGGAGATGGGAACGGAACCGTTCGGTACGGGATTCAACGGTGTCAACCAAGCGATTGTAGCGAGACATAATCGCAAAGATTGAAATGGCATCCTCCACCGTTTGATCCCATGGGGTCATGAAAAAAGGATATTGCTCCAACAGGTCATCAAGACACATAATATTATCGAAATTTTCTGACCAATAGTCTTCTGATTTGAGGGAAAGAATGGTGCGTGAAAGAAGAACTAATCGAACATCTTTAGCAACATTGTAAAGGTCATCTAGAAAGTCATCTGTCTCCCCCTCTACTGCGACAAGGACTACTCCGACAAGACGTGATTCATTATCATACCATCGATGATAATCTGTAAGACTGCTTACGACAGCGTCCCATCGAGACCATGTAATGGAGGAATCTTGATGTTGTAGCCAAATAAGGGTACGCTGATCACGTCGAATCGGTGTAGTGAGCGTCAGAAGTTTGGGTGGCATCTTTCTAAAAAACGGTGGATTCACTTTATACCCTTCAATAATAGAAGAAGATGTCAGCACAAGGATTTCCAGAAATACGAAATGGATGCCCATTGCCCCCTTACAATACGCTGAATTTTAATAGTAATAGCCCTGTAATTTTTAGCACGCTACAGAGTTTCGCACAAACCTCGCCGAATTATCCGCTACCGGTTGGATCGAACGCACGACTTGTTGCGGAGAATCAGGCCAATGTGGCATACTTTAATGCGATAAACCAGCAGACACTATATGTTCGTAGTACAGTACAGGCTGGTGTCGCCAATCTACCTTATCCGCAATTTAAATCGGAGGGGGAGCGCTTGAAGTATATTCAGGGAAAAGTAACCACAGCAGCACGTTCTGTTCTGGTTCCGAACCAGAATCCGGTGGGGCCGGCTGGCGTTCCGTTGAGTACGATTTATCAGATTATCAATTCGTAATGTGGGTACACATTTGGGTATTTAAAAAACAAGGTCTTTTATCTATCAATGAAAATATATTATGGCGCTGATAATCATTATATTGATGTAACCGATATTTGTCTAAGAAATATATCAAATAATGATACGGCTACGATTCCATGTGGAGATCATAGTCGAGCAGCACAATATACAGACCCTATATTTGGAACTAAAAAAAGGATATTTATTGAAAATAATGGCACAATAACGGAATACGATGATAGTTATACCATACGAATCAACACACTAACCTCAGAAATATCTACGATATGTGAAAATGATATACATACAAAGATATCATCGATTCATTCTACATTAAAAATAAATCATGGCAGTTTTCATGATGAATTGCCAGAACAAAAAATGGCGGTTCGATATTTAACTGGAAAGGAGAAGGTATTAGAGATCGGTGGGAACATAGGAAGAAATTCTTTGGTCATCGCATCCATAGTAGGGAGTAATAATCTTGTGACATTAGAATGCGATGCCAATATTGTAAAGCAATTAATGGAAAATAGAGATTTGAATCAATTTACGTTTCATATCGAGCCGTCTGCATTATCAAATCGAACATTGATTCAAAAAGGCTGGGATACAATGCCAAGTGATGTATTACAGGAGGGGTATACATGGGTGAATACGATTACGCTAGACCAATTAAAAGCGAAATATAGTATCGAGTTTGATACACTAGTGCTGGATTGTGAGGGGGCGTTCTATTATATTTTAATGGACATGCCTGCCATATTACAGAATATAAAATTAATCATTATGGAAAATGACTATATAGAGATATCGCATAAGAATTATGTTGATCAAGTATTGAAAGATAACAATTTTCATAGAGACTATGTAGAACAAGGTGGATGGGGACCGTGTACGAATAACTTCTTTGAAGTCTGGAAAAAATAAAGAGTTCTGTTTATAAAAAAATTGATGGATATCATATGGCGGTTATAAATCAACCATGAAGTATTCCAAGAACGATTTGATCTGCGCCTATCCTGATCCGACCCGTGATGCACACTATGCGTGTTTGGCACTGGAAGACAATGGAAAGGTAATCCAAGTCTACCCAGAACCCGACGATCGTAACTACGAGAATGTTGTCGAATGGAGAGATTCTATCCCACAGTGTTCATACATCATTCCGCAGCTCATGATTCGATCCTATAAAGATGCGTTTGGCTTATAATCGTATAATAAGAAAAACATAAATATTTATTATATTTTTCTTATTTGTTTTTGAGATCTTTTTTAAAACGTTCTAGATTTTTGCGAACTTTTTTTTAAAAAGTTCCGCATTGTTCCTTAAATTCCTCAATCACTTGGCATAGTGCTTCAATGTCTTCTTTAGACACTCGGAGGATTCTTGGTTCGACTGGAAGGCTTTCTTGGATTTCTTGCGGCTTTGCGTGGCTTTTGAGGTTTGACGACGGCGTCACGGAGCGCGTCGCGGGCATGGGAGACAAGACCTGCTCGAAAGGCGATAAGATGAGGTTCGACGCGCTCCCTCCAGTCGGGATAATACTCAATCTGGTCAGTGTCGGCGCTGTAGGTTCCGATGGGGATACAGTGTTCGCTGGGCCGGCCGGCCTGGAGTTCGAGAGTATGGACGGTTGTTCCGTTGAGAAAATAGGGGATTCCGCGGATGTGTTTGAGCTCATAGTTCATATTGGGGATCCTGACGGCTCCCCAAACCCCTAACCAATGCGTGTCAATTTTTATTCATCTAGCAACATGAGGGCCATTGCCGCATAATTATGTAAATCGATCAATGTATCACGGATACCTTCATCATTGATGAGATTCACACCGTTTTTTGTGATTGACATGGAACGCTGAAGTTTATCTTCAATGCGCATAAGAACACCAATGACACCATATTTGGCAAAGGCATCGCCATAGTCAATATTTTTCTTGGTAAACAATTCCAATGCTTCCTGCTGGATCTTTTTCATTTGTTCGACACGACTCATCTAGTATTGGTAATGGCTCTCTCTTTACATATTGTATACACTCAATAAAAAATTGAAACGCCTCAAAAAGGGGTTTGGGGAGCCGCCAGGCTCCCCAATATGAATATCTTCGTCCTCCATTGGAAACCGCGTAAGGCTGCTCGATGGCACGTCGATAAACACGTGGTTAAGATGATCCTTGAAACGTGCCAGCTTCTCTACACGGCACACTGGATTCACTTCTATCCGCATTTGAGACAGTACAAATCAGCTGTCGCTCTTTCCAAAGCCCAAAAACAATTATCCGTTCCTGAATATATGCTCTCTGCGCCGATGTGTCAAACGACAAAAGAACCGACGTATCGTCCGTGTCATATCTTCCATCCGTGCGCAAAATGGGCGAGGGCATGTAATGGAAATTATCGATGGCTTGCCACGCTGGGGCGTGAATTGGCGCGTGAATATCGCTTTCGATTTCATAAAGAACATTCGTGTGAAGCACATGTGGAATGGTTGTATGCCAATATGCCGCCAACCATTCAACGTTTTCCGAGGCGCCCTTTTGTCATGGCCATGGCGCCTGAATATCAGATTTCAAAGAATCCAATTGTATCCTATCGTCATTATTACAGAACTGCCAAGAAGGGTCTTCTAAAATATACGGGTCGTCATCCACCTCACTGGTTAGCGATGCCCTCCGCCACCATGTCCACCGCTAGATCCGCCGCTAGGCCCACCGCTAGGTCCACCGCGAGAACCACTTGACGGGGCGCTCGCATTCGCATGACGACTTGCGCCACCCCATGGTCTCGACTCTTGATGCGGAGGGTGTCGAGGTCCTTTGTGATGTACTACTCCACCACTATGTGAACTGCCATATGAGCCACCACTACTCGTACCGTAATTCCAATACGGCCACCAATTATACGAGGTAATAGGCCATGTCCACCACGAAGGCTCAGGTTCTTGATAGACAACAACTGTTCGATGCGTTGATACAAACAAATAGATTAATATCGCAAACGCAATAAAAAATAGAATGAGTATCATTTCTATTTTTACAGAGGTAATTAATATCTCAATATCTCGTATCAATAGCCCCACCAACCAACACTCCACACTTTCTTCTCAGGAATACCCGAGTCATCGTAGATGTTTTGAATAGTCGGGACGGGATCGTATCCCTCGCGCAATTCAATGCCAGGATAATATCCCTTGCTTCCTCTCTCTCCGCTGATAGGGTCGGGACCACCGCTTCCAGATTTCTTCGCTTCATAAGGAACATGCTGAGGCCAGAATTTGTCCTGGCCATGTTTGGTAGGATCAGGATGCATCATTCCTATTTTATTGTATCCCCATGTAGGGATCATCGATTTCTCTCCAGGAAATAACAGTTGTGTAATAGGGGAGCCATATAGAGCAGATCCAGCAACGTAATGAACGGAATAAAAATAATGAAGCGCAAGATAAATAAGAACTACGACTAGCAAACCGTAGAGAATCATCATACTACTAAGAGAGTCTAAAAGTCGGCATCGAGGGCGAAACTCATCTGTTCTTCCGTTTTTCCAACCCCCGCTTTGGCATACGACGTTACTCGTTTTTCAAAGAAGTTGTCCTTCCCCTCTAGTGAAATCCTCTCCATGAATCCAAAAGGATTAACAGTAGAATAGATCTTACCATAACCAAGTTGGCTGCACAGACGGTCTGCAACAAATTCGATATAGGAAGACATTAATCCAGAATTCATACCAATCAGGCTGCAAGGAAGAGATTCGATAATAAATTCTTTTTCAATGGCAACTGCTTCACGAATAATGGTGTGGGCTTTTTCTTTTGGCAGTTTACGCTCAATTTCTTCATAGAGGGCGCACGCAAAATCGGTATGAAGTCCTTCGTCGCGCGCAATGAATTCATTCGAAGTTGTAAGACCAGGCATCAGACCGCGCTCTTTGAGCCAATAAATGGCACAGAAGGAACCGCTAAAGAAAATCCCCTCCACGACCGCAAATGCAACAAGACGTGTTGCAAAGTTCTCTTCCGTGGTTGCGATCCATTTTCGAGCCCATTCTGCCTTCTTCTTAACACAAGGGATGGTCTGAATGGCTTGGAATAAATGGAGCTTTTCTGATTTATCGTCGATATAAGTATCAATTAAGAGTGAATACGTTTCAGAATGGATTGCTTCCATCATGAGCTGAACCGAGTAGAATTGACGTGCCTCTGCGGCCTGACACTCATTCATGAAGCGCGCGCATATATTTTCCTGGATGATACCATCGGAACCGGCAAAGAAGGCTAGTACGTTTTTGATAAAGTGCTGTTCGTTGGGGGTCAGTTTCACCCAATCTTTTAGGTCTTTGCCGAGATCGATTTCTTCGGTGGTCCAAAACACCGAGACGTGCTGTTTGTATTTCTCAAAGAGTTTCGGTTTCATGATAGGGAAGAGGGTAAAACGGTTTGGATTCTCCTTCAAAATTGGCTCCACAAAATCATCGTCTAGTACCAAATCATCGACCGCAGCAATGACTGCCTGTTTAGCCTGTAAAGATGGAGATGCATATGGCATAGATAGAGTAGTAGAAGCAATCATGGAGGAGTCCATTCCGAATACGATATTAAAACCGGAGAAAGATTTCTCCATGATAGTCAATCGCTCTCTTGTGCGTATTTTTCATCAATTTTATAATATATGTAACTTAAATCATAAGAACATATCATAATAATGACAACGATTCGACACGTCTGCTCACTTGGATCATTTTGTCATACCGCGTATCATCTTCAACAGTATCATATGAGAAATGTCGCATATCCATTTGATTGGACGTTATCAAGCCCTAAAATGGTGATGGATTGTCTACGGGATGATTTTCAGACATTTCTCGATCCTACACAGCATGTAACGGTTGAGCCTGGCATTTCTTCTAATCATCTCGCATATGGAGCCATGGTATGGGGAAAAAATTTCGATGGAGTTTTTAATCAACATCTGACCTTTGCTCACAAAGATATAACAACTGTCGACCATTATGCGTATTATCAGCGATGCGTGGAACGATTTCGTGCTTTACTTGCATCGCCTGAACCAAAATTATTCATCCTTACCTCTCAAGATATGGAGTACAATCCACAAGATATCCATGAATTACGTGATATGTTGCGTCAGAGAACCCAGAATTCGTATATATTATGTATATCGTTATTTAATGAGAATGAATCGCGATATACGTTTGATCAAGAAGACGGGATTAAGTATTTGAAGCTGTATACCTATAGTCGATCCGATGGTCGTGGATTTGCGAATGCATGTGACAATGAATATCTTCACTATCTGATCCATTGTCTGTATGAATTCAAGTGAACTAGGTAAATGTTTGATGTAATTGAGCACTTTGGTATAAACTTGCTGCGAGGGGATTTACCTCGTGTGTATATTTCATAAATCGTAATTCAGGAAGATAATTACGCAGAATCGAAGAAAACTGCTGCGAAGAGACGATGGGTTCTAAGGAGGGTAAATTATTGATCGCGATCAGATCGATGGAATTTTCGATCCGACGAACCGGTTTATTTTTTGTGGTATAGGCAGAATAGAGTGGCAAGGTGTTGCGGGGGTTTCCCATATCACATGTAATATCACATATGATCGATAGTTTATGTGGAGCGGTCAGATCACTCGGAGTCAAAAAAGGATCGATCTGGATGGACGGATCATCGGGAAGACGAATGGCGTGGATCAGAATATCGTGATTCAAAATGACAGAGCGATCAGGAATCGTCGTGCTCATCCAGATCGTGGTAGGGATATGAAACTGATCAAGAATCTCTTTCGCTCGTTTTCCTGAGGCTCCGTAACCGATCAATAGAACTCGAGGAAGTGGATTCATGGCGAGCAATATCGATTGATACCGTTCCTCTTTGAAGCTAGGTAAGACGCGCATGTTGTTTTGTCGCAAATGATACGCCATTAAGGCAAGATAACATCCTATCTTTCCTGATTGCGCACAAAAAGAGATCACACGTTTTTTATCACGATCCACCATGTATTCATAATCGATAAATGTACAACCCTTTAGAAGAGCTAGTGTTTCCTTTGATCCCTCTTGATTCTTATAACAATGAGCAAAATGAAGAAGAGTTTGTGTAGGCGTCGCAGCATATTCGATCTCTTTTAGACCGATTACATAGGAATGTTTCGTTCCTTTCCAATATCCTGCATCAACAATGGTTGCTCCCGCTTTTTGATAGGCTGTATCTGAATAGCATCGTGCGGTGGATGATTCCACTTTGATGTTGTAAAAAGGAAGAAGGGCAGGAATGTCATCTGGGATAATAGGAGTTCTCGCCTCATACGGACTGCGCTCCGATCGGATCACCAATTCTGGTTTTCCGAACACATCTCGATACAATAATTCAAAGGCAGTTCGATTATAATTCACGATCGACGGTCGGTTCATAAGGGGTGACATCTTTTTGATCAGATCGGAAGTATGATATAGATCGTAGAGTTGATCACTGATCGAAGATAACAATGTGTGCGCAGTATACGACTGTTCCACAGTTGGAAGTCCTAGATCGGTCAGAATAATATTACACTCTTCGACAGGGATTAAATAAGTGAACCCCTTCTGAACACAATTCTTGATCAGATGGTTGTATCTTGATTTATCGACAGTAGTTACGCCACGCGTCAATGAATGCTGTGCCAGTAATACAATAAAATTCATGACATCGGTGAGATACTCTTCAGGAAACCATTCGAAAAACCGCAGTTCAATGCCGTGATTTTTAAACTTATTAAAATTTAAGTCATATCCAATTTGCGCATTAGGGAGATAAGGTGTATCATTCAGTTGATTGTACCAGAATGCGGGATCAGTCGGTTTATCCATGACGAGTAATTTTCCATTAACAGGGACGTTCGCATCATATGTTTGAAGAGAAATGTATCGACTCATACTGATCCGCAAACTTCCGATCGAATAGGCAGGGTCCACGACGGAAAAGACATCTGGTGTTCCATAACAGGCAACAAGCAGGGGTTCCACCATCTGAATGTACTCCATGAGTATCAAATGATCTTTGGCAAAGCGATTCTTATCGATGATGACCCCGTCCCGTAAGAGAGTGGGCAATGTAAGATTGATATGAATGGTTCCATTATTACAAACAAGTAGATTCGATTTATTCGTTGTTAAAAAGGTAACAAGCCCGTAGTTGTGATCGGGATACATGACTTTACCGATATTCCATTTTTCAAAAAAAGGGAAGACTTCCTTTCGAAATTGTCGTTTTAATTGGGTGAATTCATCGATACATGCGGGTACGGTTGTATTCTGAAATCGCTGTGTAATGAATTCAATGGAGTCTCCATCAAATACAACTGATTTATCATAGACCGACCTGTAAAATGGACATTCGCGCAATAAGACATCGTGAATGGATTCCGTGAAGCTAGGATTTGGGGTAGATTGGGCGTCATAGAAGGAACGATGTTGTAGATGAATATCGGTCTTTTGAAAAGTAAGAGAATTGATATAGATGGGGTAAGTGAGATTGGGTGATGCACGTAGCTTCTCTAATGACGCATTCAGTGGGTTGGGTTTGAAATTCTTATAATAATCGACGCTATAGCGTTCTCTCTTTGGCTTCAGTGTAGCAAATGATGAGGATGGTTGAAGCTTGTTGAGCATTAGATACGACTCATTTTCAATCCCAAGCGCCCAAAATTCGACGGGTTCCTTCATATTCGAATAGATATCCATATATTTCATATGTTTGTCGTCTATGATGTCATTGAATAGATAGGATATAGTTCGTGGAGAGGCACGTTTAGTGGCGTCGGTTGGAGTCGGAGGAACAGGAATGACGGGATCCATGATAATCGGATCCATCCTATCTTTTACTTTAGATACAAAACAACCCATGAGAGTCGTACTATCCTATGAACTTTTTAAAAAATGAACTTTTTAAGCACTTCTTAATAAAAGTTTCCAAAAACACTTTCTAATAATAAGCTTTCATTCTTAAGGTGCTGAGCTTTTATTACAAAGTTCTAAAAAGCTCAAATATAATCACAAATAATCGCAAGTTCAGATCCGTCTTCTTGTTGAACGACACGAAACGGCTTGCCGCATCCAACAATTAGATTCTGTTCCACAAGACGGTCACATTCTTCTTTGGGAGCATGAGGAGGAATAGGTGTACTGTTATTAATATAGGCTCCGTGACGGAAGATACGGCAATTAAGTTCGTTTCGTTGAACAATAATGGTACCTTGGCAATGGGGACAGGTGAATAGATGAAAGTCTTCCATACTATTGAACTTTTTAAAAAAAGTTCGCAAAAATTTATTTTTATTATTTTTGCGAGCTTTTTTTATAAAAAGCTCAAAATAGAATGACGTCAACTCTACGTATCAATGCGGCCAATACGGCGCGTACCAAACCGACGACTGGAGATACAAAAATGTCGTTTGTGAATGTGGATCATTTGGGATGG
>JACCDG011824973.1_pt1 | contig 54055 bp, 57 predicted proteins | sample 7442471 | NCBI WGS metagenome assembly JACCDG01 (sample SAMN15323444, study PRJNA562643) | freshwater metagenome | isolation source: river surface water | place: USA:Blue River Watershed | collected 2017-08-17 | reverse complement strand
CGGCGCATTCGGCAGCTCTACGGTCTGGTGGAAGACCTCAACACCCTGCCCTTGCGGGCCCGGCTGGCAAAGCAGCTCAACCACTTGCTGCGCAGCTACGGTGTGCCCAGCTTGTCGGACGCCAAGGCGATCCGCATCAGTTTGCAGCTGGCCCAGGAAGAACTGGCGCAGCTGCTGGGTGCTTCTCGCCAACGCGTCAACCAGGAGCTCAAGCAGATGGAACGCGAGCAAATCATCCGCATCGAGCCGGGTGGCTTGGTGGTGCTCGATCGCGATGCACTGCTTCTGATCGTGAACGCGGACCACTGACCTATTTTGTTTTTCATTCATCACCGCTGAACCCAGCGGCCACAGTCTTCCCAGGGGTGACCCCATGAGTGCTTTTGATCATTTCGTGGGGACCCGGCCTGTCACGGGCACCCACGCCTTCGACGTGTCAGCCCTGCAGACCTGGCTCACAGCCCATCTGCCTGGCTTTGCAGGCCCCTTGAGCGTGGAAATGTTCAAGGGTGGCCAATCCAACCCCACTTACAAACTCATCACCCCATCGCGCCAATACGTGATGCGCGCCAAGCCAGGCCCGGTGGCCAAGCTGCTGCCCTCGGCCCATGCCATCGAGCGCGAATTTGCCGTCATGAAGGGCCTGCACGGCACCGACGTGCCGGTGGCCCAGATGCATGTACTGTGTGACGACGAATCGGTCATTGGCCGTGCGTTCTACGTCATGGAGTTCGTGCAAGGCCGTGTGCTGTGGGACCAGTCCCTGCCCGGAATGAGCCCAACTGAGCGCGGTGCGATTTACGACGAAATGAACCGCGTGCTGGCGGCGTTGCACAAAGTCGATGTGGTCAAGCAGGGCTTGGCCAACTACGGCAAACCAGGCAACTACATCGAGCGCCAAATCGGCCGTTGGAGCAAGCAATACGCCGCCTCCATCACCCAGCCCATCCCCGAGATGGACCAGTTGATCGACTGGCTGCCGAAAAACATCCCCGACAGCGCCAAGGACGATTCGCTGGTGAGCATCGTGCACGGCGACTACCGCCTCGACAACCTGATGTTCCACCCGACCGAGCCCCGCGTGCTGGCCGTGCTCGACTGGGAGCTGTCCACCCTGGGCCATCCGCTGGCCGACTTCAGCTACCACTGCATGGCCTGGCACATCAGCCCCGGCACCTTCCGGGGCATCGGTGGACTTGATCTGGCGGCCTTGGGCATTCCCAGTGAAGCTGAATACATCCGCCGCTATTGCGAACGCACCGGCTTCACCACCCCCGAGGCCTTGGCCAAAGACTGGAACTTCTACCTGGCCTACAACATGTTCCGCATCGCGGCCATTTTGCAAGGCATTGCCAAACGTGTCGAAGACGGCACCGCCTCCAGCGACCAGGCCAAAACCTCGGGCGCGGGTGCCCGCCCCATGGCCGAGTTGGCCTGGCGCTTCGCACGCCAAGCCTGACCCTTTTTTTCAAACGAATCCCAACCCCTAGGAGAGAGACCATGGATTTTGAATACACCCCCAAGGTCAAAGACATGCAGGCCCGCTTGCTGGCCTTCATGGACGAGCACATCTACCCCAATGAAGCACGGTTTTTTGCGGAGATTGCCGACAACCGCGCCAAAGGCAATGCCTGGGTGCCCACCCAAATCGTTGAAGAACTCAAGCCCAAGGCCCAGGCCGCCGGTTTGTGGAATCTGTTTTTGCCCAAGTCCACCCGCGCACCCCAGGGCCTGTCCAACCTCGAATACGCCCCCCTGTGCGAGATCATGGGCCGGGTGCCTTTTGCCGCCGAGGTCTTCAACTGCTCAGCACCCGACACCGGCAACATGGAAACGCTGGAGCGTTACGCCAGCGAAGAACTGAAGGACACATGGCTTGAGCCCTTGCTGCGCGGCGAGATCCGCTCGGCCTTTTTGATGACCGAGCCGGATGTGGCCTCATCCGACGCCACCAACATCGAGTGCGAGATCCGTCGTGAAGGCAATGAGTATGTGATCAACGGACGCAAGTGGTGGTCGTCCGGCGCGGGTGACCCACGTTGTGCGGTCTACATCGTGATGGGCAAGACCAACCCCGACGCGGGCCGGCACGAGCAGCAGTCCATGATCGTGGTGCCCGCCAACTCGCCCGGCATCACTGTGGTGCGCGCCCTGTCGGTGTTTGGGTACGACGACGCCCCGCACGGCCACATGGAAGTGGTGCTCAAGAACGTGCGCGTACCAGCCGAGAACATTTTGCTGGGCGAAGGTCGCGGCTTTGAAATCGCCCAAGGCCGCCTGGGCCCCGGCCGCATCCACCACTGCATGCGCACCATCGGTATTGCCGAACGCGCCCTCGAACTGATGTGCAAACGCCTGAACGAGCGCGTGGCCTTTGGCCGCGAAGTGGCTCGCCAGACTGTGTGGCAAGAGCGCATTGCCGAGTCGCGCTGCATGATCGAGCAGGCCCGCCTGCTCACACTCAAAGCCGCGCACATGATGGACACCGTGGGCAACAAGGTGGCCAAAGCCGAGATCGCGATGATCAAGATCGTGGCGCCCAACATGGCCTGCCAGATCATCGACTGGGCCATCCAGGCCCACGGCGGTGGCGGTGTGTCACAAGACTTCCCGCTGGCCTATGCCTATGCCCACCAGCGCACCCTGCGCTTGGCCGATGGCCCGGACGAGGTCCACCGCAACTCGCTGGCCAAGCTCGAGCTGGCCAAGCAACTGGCCTTGCCCGGCGATGTCAATATGCCCGTGACACGTGGCAGCTGACAACAGCTTCAGCCCGTGAACAACGGCCTGCACCAGCAGGTCGTTGTTTCGTGGGCTTCACAGCGGGCCTCGCTCAAGGTGAAGCAGTCTGCATAGCACTGTCGAACTGTTCAAAGCAGATGACTTTTTTAGCTTGAGCGCCAAGAATGCCTCTTTTGAGGGTTAGAATACAAGTTGTCGGAGCGTAGCGCAGCCTGGTAGCGCATCTGCTTTGGGAGCAGAGGGTCGCGAGTTCGAATCCCGCCGCTCCGACCATTGACCTGATTCCGCTCAGTCAAATTCCAAACAAAACGTCGGTCACTTTGCTTGCAAAGCCCTTCTGTGACTTTGAACAAAAAAGGCCCGTCAGGGCCTTTTGTGTTTCTCCATTCTGCCCGTAGCTCAGTTGGATAGAGCAACAGCCTTCTAAGCTGTGGGTCACAGGTTCGATCCCTGTCGGGCAGACCAGCAGGTCTTTCGCTTATGACTCAATTCGAATATTGTGTGCGGCGACTGGTGTCGGACAACAAACTGGGCAATGTCTGCCAAGCCTGAGAAATGTCACGGACCAGGGTTTTCACTTCTTCCAAAGCGTTCAAATCATTGTGGGCATTGATGTGAAACAGTCGACGGGTCATGTAGGCATACAGCTCGTTGAGATTTTGAGCCAATTCGCCGCCGCGCTCAAAATCCAGCGCGCCCTGCAAACCCACCACAATGCGGCCAGCACGGGCCAAGGCTTTAGACTTTTCCTCAATGGCATTGTTTTGCACATGCCCCGTCGCGGTCGCCAGACTTTCCAGCAAGCCATCAAAAAGCATCTGGATCAATTGGATGTTGTCGGCGGTTGCGACACCGGTGACCACTTGAACGGAACCGTAGCTTTCGGCCAACTTTGAATATGCACGCATGAATGAAACCCCTTGACTACTTCAGTACAAGGGGAATCGGCAGAGTACGGGGAAACTTGAGGCTTGCACTGTGGGCCAAGCTGAAAATATCAAGGCGGTGAAAGCTTGGCAGCTTGGGCACCTGATTCAGCGGCTGTGGCGCCCATGCTGACGTTGGCATCCGCCAGGGATATGGGCAACTCCTCGGCCAGCTGTGGCATCAACCAGTCCGAGAGAGGGCTGGACGTGTCCAGCTGTGTTTTTGAGAGCAGAAACAAGCCTGCCTCATCCATGGCTGCGCGAATACTCCCCCACTCGGCGGGCGGCACATCAGCCGCCTTCAGTCCGCATTGGTACAAAGTATTGGCTTGGGCAGAGGGTATCCAGGACTCCACCTGGCCTTTGGCCGTTGTGATCTGCCGGGTATTTTTAGGCTCGCCAGACATGCCACGCTGACCGTCATTGAAACCCTCCCTGTAGAGGGCTTCCATGTGCTTGGATAAAACCACCTGATAGAGCTGACGCACCCCCTCCAGCGCATTCGCATCCAGACCTGCTGGCGACCGCCCCGTCATGGCGTCCCACAATTTTTTACCGCCCAAACCCAGGAAGGGATCTGCAGGCCGCACCGATTTTTCTGCCATCGAGGTCATGACCTTTCGGGTCTCCCTCTCGATCGCATTGACTTTGTCGATGAGATAAATGACCAGCACCAAAATCAGCAAGAGACCGATGGCCATCATGGCATTGAGCAATGCGTCCACCGTTGCCTCCTGAAATCAAGTGCTTGAAGACGGGCTGTCAGCGTCGTCGTGGCCCGCGTCAGAATCGGACTGTTCGGCCTCGGCCGCCAACTCTTCGCGCAGGAAAGTCAAGGCCTGAAAAGGTTCTTCGAGGCGCAAATCGTAATAGCTGATTTGATTTGCCAGGGCTTGCATGGCCTCAATGGCTTTGGCAGCGGGCAGTTCCGCTTTTTGATACCTGGCACCCAACCCGAATGCTTCAATCACGTATTCCTCAGGCAGGTACGCATAGACATCCGAATCACCTGTGCGAATTTTCTGAAATTTGGAGGGTGTCGGCGCATCAGGAACAGGCTTGCCCGCTCTGAGGGCCATGCTGACGAGCTCTTGCCATGCCGCCGTTTGCTCTGCCCCTGCAATGAACGTCTTGTCCAGATGGGCTCGACACAGCATCCCCATGCGCATGCGCAAGCTGCGTGCCTCACGAGAATCGGATTCGATTGAAGTGACCTTTTCAAACGCGGCAACGGCGCGTTTCATCTCATCAGCGGGATTGTTGCGATTGAAAAGATTGAACATCCAATAATTTTGCCAGTTTTATCCAAGTTGTAGATTTTGACGCAGTTTTTTAACGACAGTCGAGAGGATCTGGCTGACCCGTGACTCGCTGACCCCCAAAACTTCGCCGATTTCCTTCAAATTCAGCTCTTCAACGTAATAAAGCGACATGACCATTTTTTCTCTTTCGGGCAACTCATCGATGGCCTGAACCACCGCTTCCATGAACTCGGCCTCTTCCACCATCACCTCGGGTTGCATCGAGCTGTCACCCGGCATGCTCATCACCTCGTCATTGACCACTTCCATCGAGAAGGTTTCAAAACGTTTGGCCTGCCCTCTTTCCTTGTGAAACTCTTCAATGTCCTTGCCCATGAATTCAGCCAGCTCGACCTGGGTAGGCGCACGCCCCAGCTCAGCGGCCAGGACATGAACCGCTTCGTTCTCATTTTTATTGAAAGCCACAGCCGATCGCGGCAAAAAGGACTGCCTGCGCACCTCATCCAAAATAGCCCCGCGAACACGGCTGAGCGCAAAATGCTCAAAGACAAAGCCTTTGGTGGGGTCGAATGAACGGGCTGCCTCAATCAGCCCGACCATGCCAACCTGCACCAACTCATCGAGCTCCATGAACGGCGGAAGACGCGCCTTCAGATGAACCGCCACACGCTTGACCATGGGCATGTGCGCCAGAATCATCGATTCGTGTGGGTTGCCGACCTCTTCATAGAGAGAAACGTTACTGCCCATGGTTTTTACCGGTCTGAGGGAACATGGAGCATTCGCTCCATGAAAAACTGCATTCGGCCCGATGCAGACTCGATGGGGGGCAATTGATCCAGGGCTTGCGCCAAGGCCCTGAAGTCACGCGCCGCTGCACTGCCTGGCGCATAGTCCAGAACAGATTTGTACTTGCGCAGCGCCTGAAGCACCAATTCGTCCGCTTCAATCGAATGCAGAAAGCGGATCGAAATGCCCAGAAAGCGTGTGCAAACATCGTTCAGTCGACGATAAAGCTGACGCCCTTCCTGAGCGCTGGGCACCATGTTGGGCACAAGGTAAATTTCGTCCAATGATTGTTCCGTGGCCATGACCTTGATGAGGCCATAGGCATCGGCGATGGACGCAGGTTGGTCGCAGACCACCACAAAACGGCGCTGACAAGCGGCCATGAATTCCAGCACGGCAGGCGCGATGCCTGCAGCCACATCAACCACCAGATAATCAATCGGCTCATCCAGGCTGTCAAACGCACGGATCATGGTGGCAATTTGATTCGTGTCCAGCGCGGCAATGTCACGCAAGCCTGACGCCCCGGGCACCAAACGAACGCCTTGAGCGGTGGTGATCAGGACTTCCTGCAGGGTTTTGCTGCCATTGAGCACATGGCTGATGTTGAAAGGCGCATGAGCGCCAAGCGCTATTTGGGCATTGGCCATACCCAAGTCAGCATCCAGCAGCATCACTTTATGGCCTTGCATCGCCAAAGCCACGGCCAGATTGATGGACACCGTGGTTTTGCCTGCACCGCCTTTGCCGCTGGCAATGCCAATCACCTGAGGGAAATGTTTTTTGTCCATATCACGCGGCCTTGGCGGACAGGGCGGGCTTGACCGCACGCGACCTGGTGCGGGTGGGCGTCGCTTTGGCGGCTTGAATCGAAGCCTGTTTCACAGCACGCGTCTTGCGGGCAGCTTTGGCCGGCACCAAGGGCAAATCCACAACGCCCGAATCAGACAAGAAGCTGTGCAAAGGGGTCATCGCCACAGTGACCAAGCGCTGCGCATCAAAGACCGCTGGAGCGACGCTGATTTGAGGGTTCTCCCCCAAGCAAGAAATGGGCATTTTTTGATCGCACAAGCTCTTGAGCAAAGGCCATGGGTAAGCGGCCTCGTCCATTTTGGTCAGCATCAATGAAGACCAACGAATTTCTTTAATTTGGAGAATTTTTTGCACATTTGTCACTGTAGCATCAACTGGCAGGACCGCATGCAAAGACATCCCTGGATGTCGGTTCATGAGTTGTTGTGCATGAACGGCGAAATCGATGCCTGGGGTATCAACCCAGACCGTTTTTCCCTGCAGGTCATCCAGCAGCGTCTGGAGCATGGACAGATCGGCAGCTCTGAAACATGTCGCCCCCGCCTGTGCTGCCAACAGCTGGATCTGTGACCAGGCACCAGGACGCTGATCGGCCAAACTGATCATCACTTGCTGCTCTGCCCCATGGGACTGAGCTGCAGCGTAAGCCAAGCGCCCCAGCATGGAGGTTTTACCGGCGCCGGTTGGGCCGCACAAAACATGGATGCCCTTTTCGGGCACGGCCACCGCCGTTTGTTTGAGTGCATCGACCAAGAGGCGATTCATCACTGGCCAGGCTTCATCCAGCGTGGCACATGCCTGAATGCTGTCCATCAGCAACCCGCGCAAAGCGGCAGGCATGCCCACCTCGGCCATGGCCAGTGCCAGCTTCTGAATTTCAGGTGACTGCCCCAAGGCGGGCTGCCAAGCCTGCATTTGGCGTGACAGGGCAAACTCCTTGCGCAAGGCGGCCATTTCCTGTCGAAGCAGATCCACAATTTCATGACTGCGTTGTTGTTCATAGGGCGCAGCCAAAGGGTCCACGGGCAAAGCCGCAGACACTTCGGCAGCCCATGTGCCCTCACCTGTTGGAGTCACCACCACGGCACTCAGCCCCCCCGGGCCATTGGCCTCGGAAAAATGCACATCAGCAGCAAGAGGCTCAGGGTCAAAGGCTGCTTGGCCATTGGCCATTTCGAAAACTTTGGCGAAAGGCGTGAATTCTGGCGCTTGCGCTTTTTCTGCTCCTGCACGGCGATCGGTCATGCCTGAGCGGCTATCGGCAGGAACTTCAGCAGCACCTGCTGTTGAGTCTGTCCCCACATCCACCGCCACAATCAATTCGGTTTGCTGGTCCAGCCTTTGTGTCGAAATGATCAGGACCTCCGGACCGTAGAGCTGAATGGCTTTCTCATTGGCCGAGCGGCTGTCGCGGGCGATGATGCGTTTGAGTTCCATGATTTATCAGGCCTTGGTAACAGACGGGTTGTTGCGTGGATCGGCTTGGACGGTGTTGATCACCTTGACGGCCTGGTCGTCCGGAATTTCGCTGTAAGACAACACGGTGAGGTCGTTCACGCGGTAACGAACGGCACGGGACATCCAGGGCCGAATCGCGGGCGAAACCACCAGCACAGCAGGAAGGCCCTGCTCTTCGGTCGCTCGGGCACTCTCGCGCAAGGCGGCAAAAAGACTTTCCGCCAGGCCAGGCTCCAGCACCATGCCAGCTGAGTTGGTGTTTTGTTGCAACACGTTGTGCAGCAACTGCTCCAGCTGCGGGTCGAGCGTCAGGACCGACAAGGTGTCCCGGTTTTCAAGCAAACTTTGAACGATCATGCGGCCCAGCTTGGGGCGAATCAGTTGGGTCAATTGGTCAGGGTCCTGCGTGCGCCCGCTGACCTCGGTCAAGGCTTCGACCACGGTGCGCATGTCACGGATGGGCACCGATTCCTGCAAGAGGTTTTGCAAGGTTCGGGTCACCACCCCCAGGGACAATTTGCCTGGCACCAACTCCTCGACCAACTTGGGGGATTTGGCAGCCAGTTTATCCAGCAGTTTTTGCGTCTCGTCATGGCTGAGCAACTCCGAAGCGTTGTCCCGCAGCACCTTGTTCATGTGGGTAGCGATTGCCGTGCTGGGGTCTACCACGGTATAGCCCAAAGCCCGCGCCTGGTCGCGCCAGGCGGGCTCGATCCAGACCGCCTCCAAACCAAATGCAGGCTCTTTGGTGGGCTGGCCCTCGACTTTGCCGTAGACCTTGCCCGGGTTGATCGCCAGTTCACGCCCCACCTTGACCTCGCCGCGACCACGCACCACGCCATTCAAAACGATGTGGTAAGTGTCCGGCTCCAGATTGAGCGCATCGCGGATACGAACGGGTTGCACCAAAAAGCCCAGTTCCGCGGAGAGTTTCTTGCGCACACCTTTGACGCGTGTCATCAGCTGACCACCCGACTCGACGTTGACCAATGGAATCAGGCCGTAACCGATTTCAAGACCAATCAGGTCCACTTGCTCCACATCGTCCCAATCGAGCTCTTTGGGCGCATCACTGGCGGGCAAAGCGGGTGCCGCCAAGGCTTGATCGAGCACCATCTGTTTGCGCATGACCATGAAAGCCAGGCCCGCCGTGGCCGCCGCCAGCGTCAGGAAAACCAGATGCGGCATGCCCGGCACCAAACCCATGATGGTCAGGATGCCCGAGGTGATGAAAAGAGCCGGCACATTCGACAGCTGGGTCGAGGCCTGTTCGGTCATGGACTCGGATGTCGTGACGCGGGTCACAATGATGGCTGTGGCCAAAGACAGGAACAAGGAAGGAATCTGGGCCACCAAGCCGTCACCAATGGTCAACAAGACATAAATACGGGTCGCATCGGCAAAAGGCAAATTGTGCTGTCCGATACCAATCGCCAGCCCCCCCACGATGTTGATGATCAAAATCAGCAAACCCGCCATGGCGTCACCGCTCACGAATTTGGAAGCACCGTCCATGGAGCCGAAGAAATCGGATTCTTGCGCCAGCTCTTCACGGCGTTTTTTGGCGGTTTCCTGATCGATCACCCCGGCATTCAGATCGGCGTCAATCGACATCTGCTTACCCGGCATCGCGTCCAGGGTGAAACGGGCATTGACCTCAGAGACGCGTCCCGCGCCCTTGGTCACGACGAAAAAGTTCACAATCATCAAGATCACGAAAATGATGAAGCCCACCACGTAATTGCCGCCAATCACGAACTCGCCAAAGGCCGCAATGACTTTACCGGCCGCCTCGGGACCCTCATGGCCTTTGACCAAAACCACCCGGGTCGAAGCCACGTTCAAGGCCAGACGCAACATGGTCGCAAACAAAAGGACAGAGGGGAACGAGGAAAATTCAAGGGGTTTGCGCGTTCCGATCGCGATCATGATGACCACCAGGCCAATCATGATGTTGAAGGTGAACAGGATGTCCAGCAAAAGCGGCGGCAGGGGCACCACCAACATGGCCATGATCAACAACACCAGGGCAGGCAGACCCAATCCCGCGAAATCAAATTTCGAGAAATTCTGTCGGATCGCTGACAGGTTCAAGGTGGTCATGGTTTTAGGCGTTCTGACAGAGAGAAAAACGGGTCAAGGTGTGGATCTTTCAACACCATCAAGCAAAGCGCGTGCCAGTCAGTTCGACACCCAGACATGAACAGCCGGTTTGCCCTTGACAAAAGCTGGTGCGCAAATTGCTGAATCAAGACACATCAGGCTCAAACGGCAAGAAATCGCCGCCGATTTCTCCTCGTTTGGACCCATCGTTACCCCACATGAGAAGCACGGCCCATGACCATCGCACAGATCGACAGCAGCACCCAGGCGCTATCCAACACGAAAAGTGATTCTTTTGAATCAAAAACAGACGCCGATTCAGTGCCGCAAGGGGAGACATTTGGCAAGGTGATGTCTCAAGTTCAAACATCCAGGGAACTGTCCACCTCGCCTCAGAAACCGGCAGATGCGTCAGCAGACACCACAACGGCAGTCCCGCTCAGGCAAAAAATGGCCGAGTCCGGTCAGGACATGCTCTTCGATATCCACACCCCTGTGATGGACAACTGGTCCCTGAAGGCCGTGACTTTGGGGCCAACCCTGAACCTGATCACCCCGGACAAAGCAGCCCCGGACGACCAAAGCCTGGAAGCCTTCGCCAGGTCGCAGGGCCTGGACGAAACAGCCGTCCAATGGCTCATGGGTGGCCAAACCGGCTCACCCGTCCGCCCAGAACTCACCAGCACCCCACTCTCACAAGGCGCAGGAACACCAGAACTGATTCACCCTGGCACGGGAATACCCAAGCTGGGCTCAGACACTTTGACAGGTTCGCCTTTTTTAAACGATGTCAGAACTGGCTTTGCCAGCTCGCTTCAACCCCCGGGAAATTTACCGACCACGGACGCTGAGATCACGGCAGCGTCAGGTCTGGCTGCAGGCGCTGCCCTTTGGACGATGATGCAAAACGCGGAGTCAAGCCACACGGCCTCGGCCGCGAAAGGCCCTGCCACGGACAGCGCCGAAGCTGCAGAAATTCAGATCCAGTTGCTGCGTGAACCCACGCCTGCGGCCGTCTGGATGCTGCGCAACAGCATCAACCCGGAAACAGCTGCAGCACGTCGTGCCGAAAAGACCCCTGTGTCGCTGAGCGAACTGGACCTGAGCACCGACATCAGCCCTGAAATGCTGGACAGCCTGATGTCTGGCCCAGGGGAAAACACGGCCAGCACGTCGACCGTCAGCCACGCCGCCCACGCAGCCATCGGCACGGCTCGACAGGACGGGGGCAGCACCGGCCAGCAAGCCACCTCTGATGCCAGCCCTGCCCAAAATGACACCGAATCCAGTGCCACGCGGCGCAGTGAGAACATTCAGAACCTGGCCGAAAAAATGGGCCAGGCGGTGGGTCAGCGCATGCTGTCGGAAATTGAGAAAGGCCAATGGCACCTCAAACTCCAACTGCGTCCGGCCACACTGGGCCACATCGAAGTCGAGATGCGGATGCTCAGCGGCGAAATGGATGCGGTTTTCACTGCACCTCAAGCCCTGACGCGTGAACTCTTGCAGGACGGCATGTCCAGGCTCAAAGACACTCTGAATCAAATGGGCATGAATGTTGCTTCGATGCAGGTAGGAGATGGCCAAAGCCAGCAGCGTGGCGGAGATTCGACACCCAAAAAATCATCAAAATCAGCTGATTTGATTGAAAACGATTCAAAATCCACAATTTCTACAACCACTGGGGTCCCAAGGCAAAAAATGGGCGAAGATGGTTGGGATGTCCTGGTATGACGCTCAAACTTTCAAGGAATAACGATGGCAGACGAAGAAATTGAAGTTGAAGGCAAGAAAAAATCGCCCTTGATCAAAATCATCATCATTGCGGTGGTGGCCATTTTGTTGCTGGCGGGTACGGCCGTGGGCACCCTGTTTGTGACCGGGTTCTTTGACAAAAAGGACAGCAGCGCCGCAGAAGAGGCACTGAAAAACCTGGAAAAAGGCGCCACCGAAAGCAAAGCGGCAGCAAGCGACGCAACGCCTCAAAAAGTGGCCAAAGAATCGCCTGAATTGCAGCGTTTCGAAAACAGTTACATGGAGCTGGAAAAACCCCTGGTCTCCAACCTCACCAATACCCGCAAGGTGATCCAGCTCAATCTGGCCATCATGACGCACTACGACGAGCGCGTCTTCAAAAATGCCAAAAAACATGAATTTGCATTGCGCTCGGTGGCACTGGACGTGATGCGCCAAATGACCGAAGCCGACTTGTCCAAGCCTGAGTTCCGCAAGGAACTGGCGGCCAAAATCCGCGAGGAAATGAATGCTGTTTTACAGAAATACGAAGATTTTGGCGGCATTGAAGAGGTTTACTTCACCAGCTTTGTGGTGCAGTGAAACCACCCCAGCACCCTTTTGCATTTGACCATGGCTGAAAACTCCAATCTGTTGTCCCCGGATGAACTGGCTGCACTGTCGGCCAGTATCAGCGATGGAAGCCTGGATGTTGACACCGGCTACAACCTGGATGCCCAAGTCCGCAAACACGATCTGGCCGCCGAGGACAGCAGTCTGGGGGTGAATGTCGCATCCCTGGACATGATCAACGAACGCTTCATCCGCATGTTCCGACTGGGCATGCTGGAAGTCTTGCGTACCAGTCCGCGCGTCAACCCCACCCGGGCCCAGATCATTCGCTTTGGCGACTACATCAAGGACCTCAAAGCCCCCTTGTCCGTCAACATCATCCGCATGAGCCCACTGCGTGGTTATGCCATGGTCGTGATCGATCCGACGGTGGTTTTCAGCTCGCTGGACAGTTTCTTTGGCGGCTTTGGCCGCGGGGTGGGACAACTCCCGCCCGGACGCCTGTTCACGCCAACGGAAACCCGCATCATCAAGATCATTCTTCAGGTGCTATTCCGGTCTTTCAAGGAAGCCTGGGCACCCGTTGCCCCGCTTGACTTTGAGCATGTCAGCTCGGAAATCAACCCCCAATTCGCGCAGATTGCCGATGAAAACGACCTGGTTGTGCTCAGCCGGTTCGAATCGGATGCCAGTCACCAAGGTGGCGGGTTCATCGACATGGTCGTGCCCTATGTGGCGCTCAAACCTGTGCGAGATGTCTTGCGCAGCCGCGTTCAGACAGGCGATGGCAACGAAGAATCCGACAAAGTCTGGCGCACCCAGCTCAGCGATGCCGTGCGGGATGCCGAACTCGAAGTCCAGATTCTGTTGGGCAAACTCAGTTTGTCACTGCAACAGCTCCAGACCATGCAACCGGGGGATGTCCTGCCCTTCAAAAAAGCGGACTCGGCACGCGCCATGATTCAAGACATGCCGGTCTACGAGGTGGAAGTTGGCGCCCTGGGCAGCCAGGTGGCGGTCAAGATCGTCCGTGCCATCAGCCCTCACTTACAAGCCTGAACCCATTGAGGAACGCCCATGAGCGAAACCACCACCCCCACCGAAGACGGCCAGCAAACTGCTGACAAAGGCCAAATTCACGCCGATGTGTTGCAAAACATTCCGGTCACGCTGTCCATCGAAGTCGGTCGCGCCGTGATCAAAATCCGCGACCTCATGCGCCTGACACAAGGCAGCGTGGTCGAGCTCGACCGCATTGCTGGGGAACCACTGAATTTGCTGGTCAACAACACCGTGGTCGCGCAAGGCGAGGTGGTGCTGGTCAACGACCGGTATGGCATCCGCCTGACGCGTGTCGTCCCCGCCTCCGAGCGTCTGGAAAACCTTTAAACAAGGCCCCCCATGAGCTCGGCTTGGACTTTCGCTGACTGGCTGCAATACCTGCTGAGTTTTGCCTTCGTGATCGGCTTGCTGCTGGCGCTGCTGTTCACGCTGCGCAAGCTGCAAAACGGTGCCATGCTGCGCAAATCGAGCAACCGCATGCAGATGCTGGAGACCCTGTCCGTGGGTCCTCGCCAAAAAATAGCCTTGATCCAGGTCGATGGCCGTGAAGTCCTGATCGGCATCACGGCACAACACATGACAGCGCTTTCACCCTGGTCCGACAAGGACGCTGCGGTGGCCTCGCAACCCGAACCCCACACACCATGAAGCGCTCCCTTCCGATCGGCCTGATCCTGACCCTGGTACTGGGCTTGCTGCCTTTGCTGGCGCAAGCGGCACCCGACATGCCAGCCATCACTGCCACCAACACAGGCAAAGGCACCCAGTACAGCCTGACATTGCAGTTGCTGGCCTTGATGACCACGCTGTCGGTGCTGCCGTCATTGCTGCTCATGATGACGGCCTTTGTGCGCATCGTGATCGTCATGTCCATCCTGCGCCAGGCCCTGGGCACGGGCCAGACCCCGCCCAACCTGGTCATTGTCGGCCTGTCGCTTTTCCTGACGCTGTTCGTCATGACGCCTGTGCTCAACGATGTTTACCAGAACGCCTTGTTGCCTTACATGAACCAGGGCCTGTCTTTTGACAAAGCATTGGCCGCAGCCGAGAAACCGATACGCGCTTTCATGCTTTTGCAAACCCGCGAAGACGACATCGCCATGTTCATGGAAATTGCCCGCAACAAAGGCATCTCCAGCGCACAGGATGTGCCCTTCATGACCTTGGTGCCCGCCTTTTTGACGTCCGAGCTCAAAAGCGCTTTCACCATCGGGTTTCTGATCTACATCCCCTTTGTCGTGATCGACCTGATCGTGGCCAGTGTGCTGATGTCCATGGGCATGATGATGCTCTCGCCCATGATGATTTCCATGCCATTCAAGCTGATGCTGTTTGTCCTGGTGGATGGGTGGAGCCTGATCATGGGCTCGCTGGCTGGCAGCTTTGCCATGCCCTGAAGGAGAAACAAATGGATACCGCCATGGTGATTGATCTGGGCAGACAAGCCTTGTGGACATCGATGCTGGTGTGTGCGCCCTTGCTGGTGGTCGCGCTGGCCGTCGGCTTGATCATCGGCATCATTCAAGCGGCCACCTCGATCAACGAGTCAACCCTGAGCTTCATTCCGAAATTGGTCGCCTTGGCCTTGGCCTTGCTGGCCTTTGGCAGCTGGCAGCTGGTGACGCTGATCGACTTCACGCGCAGCATCTTCCAGCGCATACCCGCCCTGTTCAGCTGAAAACGGGCGCCAATCAGCATGAACCTCCTGGCCGCCGACATCGTAGAAAGGTTTTACACCTTTTTATGGCCGATGCTGCGCATCTCGGCCCTGATGATCACTGCGCCGATTTTTTCACTCAATGCCTTCAACCTGCGTCTGCGCATCCTGCTGGCGCTGGCACTGGCCTGGCTGGTCTATCCACTGCACACCTGGCCGGTGCTTGACCCGTCGACCGCACCGGGTTTGTTGGAAGTGTTCAACCAGATCATGATCGGCGCGGTCATGGGCCTGATTTTGCAAGTCGTGGTGGCCGCCATGGTGGTGGGCGGTCAAAGCATCTCGGCTGCCATGGGCTTGTCCATGGCCAACATGATGGACCCCAACATGGGCAACGTGCCGGTCATCTCGCAGTTGATGATCGTCATGTCCACGCTGATTTTTGTGGGCTTCGGTGGCCACGCCATCTTGCTCGGCCTGATTTCCGAGTCTTTCAACACCTTGCCCATCGGGACATCCATCCTGAACCAAAACGTTTACGGTCGTGTGATCCAATGGAGCTCGATGGTTTTTCTGGGGGCCGTGCTGATGGCCTTGCCCGTGATGGTCTCGCTGCTTTTCATCAACGTGGGGCTGGGGGTGGTCACCCGGGCTGCGCCCAGTTTGAACATTTTTGCCGTGGGTTTTCCGGCCATGATCATGGGCGGATTTCTGATCCTGATCATCTCCATGGAAAGCATAGGCGCCCGCATTGAATGGCTTTGGGTCAAGGGATTCAACGTGTTGCGCGATGTGATGGGAGTGGCCAATGTCTGAAGAAAGCGCTCAGGACAAAACCGAAGAGGCGTCGGCCAGAAAACTCAGCAAAGCGCGTGAGGATGGCCAGGTTGCACGTTCGAATGAATTGCCCGGGGCCGTGATCGTGATTGGCTCCTTCGTCATCCTGATGATGACCGGCAGCTGGCTGATCCATCGTCTGTCCACCGTCTTTGCAAAAGGCTTTGTGTTCGATCGAACCACCATCGAAAAACCCCTGCTCTTGCCTGCCCAGTTCGGCGATCAGATGTTGTCGGCCTTTGTGGTGGTGATGCCCATCATCGTTTTTACATTCATTGCGGCCATCGTGGCTTCGGGCGTGACCGGTGGTTACCTGTTTTCATTGCAGGCCGTGGCCCCCAAAGGCTCCAAACTCAGCCTGCTCAGCGGCCTGAGCCGGATCTTTGGTCTCAACGCCGTCATCGAGTTGGGCAAGGCCCTGCTCAAGTTCACACTGGTGGCCTCGGTGCTGTGGTGGTCACTGATGGCCAACATGGACGCCCTGGTGCGGATTGGCCAAATGGGGTTGGAGCCCGCCTTGTCGGCTGCGGGCGCCATGATCATGCAATCGGCCCTGTGGGTCGCGCTCAGTCTGGCGGTGATCGCCATGATCGATGTGCCTTACCAAAAATACGCTTTCAATAAAAAGATGCGCATGACCAAACAAGAGGTCAAGGACGAATACAAGCAAATGGAGGGCAGCCCCGAGGTCAAGGCCCAGATCCGCAGGCGCCAACGCGAAATGGCCAACTCGCGCATGATGCAACGGATCAAGGACGCCGATGTGGTCATCACCAACCCGGAACACTTTGCGGTGGCCCTGGAATACGACCCGACCGGCGACGGCGCCCCCATCATGGTGGCCAAAGGCTCGGACCTCATGGCCGCACGCATTCGCGAAGAAGCCAAAGCACACGGCATCCACTTGTTTGAAGCTGCGCCATTGGCACGCGCCATTTATTTCACCACCGAAGTCGAACAACAAGTGCCTGAAGACCTCTACCATGCGGTCGCACAGGTCATTGCCTACGTCTTCAGCCTGGAAGCTGCGTCGCCCATGAACCCGGCACAACCCAAGCCCCGGGTCAAGGTTCCCAAAACCATGCTGTTCAACCCCGATGGATCACGGGTTGAAAAAGAGAGCGCCAACGCATGAACATCCCGATTCACACTGGACATCCGGCCTTGAACGATTTTGTTTTTCGTGCGGCCGATCGCATGCGCATTGACGGCTGTGCCAACGCAGTGGCCCGCGAAGGCCTGAGCCTGGCCCTTTACTGCCCCTTCGAAGCCTTGCTTGACCACTACACCGGCTTGCTGCTCAACCGCTTGCGTCAACAAGCCCCAGAGCACAGCATCGAGGTGTATTTCCCGGCCAACACGGACGCCTTGCTGGGGCGCTTCAACGAAGTCCTGGCCAGCCAATCGTTGAACCAGGCGACGAAAAGTTCGGCCGCCGCAGCGCAAGCCCAGATCTGGATCGTGCACGATGCCCAAAAACTGCCAGAAGGTGAAATTCAACTGCTGGCCCGCTTGATTCAGAATTTCCCGGGTGCCAACATCCGCGCCATTTTGTTGATGTCAGGCACGCAAGCTGCCAAATCTGCATTGCCGGCATTTGGCCGGAAACTGTTGCGCTGGGACATTGAAGAGCCCACCGAAGAGCAAGCCGAAGCAGCGCTGGCGCTGGGCCGAAGTGAAGGCCATTTCAGCGCTGTTCACCAGTTGCTCCAAAGAATCCAAAGACGCCCTGACAGCTCACCGACTGCTGCAGCGGCAACCGCGCCAGCAAGCAGCTCCGCAACCCAGGCTCAAGCGCCCGCATCCGTACCTGCGACATCCCAACTGAATCTGGCCGTTTTTCACCAAAAAGGTCGCGCCGGGCTGCAACACGCCCTGCAAAGCGCCAAAGCACTGAGCCAGGCCCCTCGCTGGATTCGGCAAAACGCCAAGCTCTCGGTGGGGATTGCCAGTGCCATGGCGGCCTCCACCTTGTTCATGTTGTGGCTGCAACCCGAAGCCTTCGGCCTGAATTCACTCAAAACAGCACCCGTGCCAACCGCCAAAGTGTTGGCACTGCCTGCGGCCTCGCCCGCGATCGCCGCCACCGCCCCTTCGGTCAAAGCCAGCGACGCCAGCCCATCGGCCCAGGCAGCCGCTGCACCTGTTGCCACACCTGCCGCCCTGCCTGCCGTGCAAGCGCGAACAGAACCTGCGATAGAAGCGCCAGAAGCCGCCATGCAAGCCCAGGCCTGGGTCAAATCACTCGACCCGAACAGCTTTCTCATTCAGTACGGTACCTCCAACACCTACGAAAAAATCATCGAGATCAAGCGCAAGTTTCCCGAACTGAAACAAAGCCAGATCGTGGCGGCCTACCGCCCTGGCGAAAAGCTGGCGCATTTCGTGCTGGTCTCGGGCCCCTACAACCAAGTCACGCAAGCTTATGACGCAGCCAAGCGCCCGGGCATTCCGCCTGGCAGCTGGGTGCGCTCTACGCGCAACCTGCAAGACCAGCTCAAGGCCCCAGCCTCCGCCATGGACACACCGCGATGAAAAAAAACACCCTCATCCGCAACGATGCGCCGCATGCCGTCAAGATGCCTGAAGGCGCCAACGTGGCCGCCCGAAAGGTCAAGAAAGCACCCGCTGAACCAGCGCCGCAAGAGCCGCCGGTCAAGATGCCTGTGCGCAAATCCTTGGGCAAAAAGACGGCCGAAACCGAGCCCATGAAAGTCCCCGAAAGCATCTCGGCCAAACCCAAACCCAAAGCACGGCTCAAAGCACAAGCACAGACCAAGGCGGCACCTGCGGTGAAAGGGCCGACCACAGCCGAGCAGCTGCCCCCGATGCCAGCGCCTGCGCCAGCGCCTTTGGATGAAGCCGCGCTTTGGGAAAAAGACAACCCCGTCAAAAGCCGCATGGCCCAACTCAAAGCACGCAACGCCATCCTGGAAGAACAACTCCAGAGGCTGCAGCCCCCCTTTCAAGCCCGAGGAAAAAGACCATGAGCGAGAACACCTTTACCCCTGCTGAGCCGCCAGAAAATCTGACGGCAGACACCACAGACACAGCCCACGAGAAGGCCACGCCCGAAGCGGCAGAGACAGCGCACAGTGCTGCAGCGCACATACAAGCTGCAGCGCCCATCAGGCCCTCTGCAGCACCTGTCAAATCAACGCCCCAGCCTGCACCAGAGCCTGCACATGTGGGCATCACGGTTGACCAACGTGCCTACCAGCAATACCAATCCCTGGCCCAGGTGGTGCTGGACTCGGCCGACCTGGCCACCAAATCTGCGGAAGCTGCGGCCTCGGCCAGCAGCCACTTGCGCAAAACGACCACCGAGTTCAAGGAGCTCACGGAAGACGGCCATAAAAAGGCGCGCATCTTGTTGATCATCACCGGCAGCGTGCTGATCCTGAGCCTGATCTTCTTCCTCATCATGGGCGTTCGACTGGTCAGCCGCATCAACCAGCTCGATGCCATGCTGCTGGCCGTGGGCAAACGTGTGGTCGAGCTCAACGTTGGCATGGAGTCGCTCGAGGGGGTCAACCAAAGTGTGAAAGAGCTGACCAGCCAGCAAGTGGCCTTGACCAAATCACAAGGCGAGATCGAAGGCCGCATCGACGCATCGCTCAAGCAATCGGAAAGTCTGGTGCAAAAGGTGCCCACCGAAACAGCCAAGCAAGTGGCCGCCAGCAGCGACTCGGTGATTCGCCAGGTGCAAGGCATCAATGCCAAGCTGCAAACTCAGGCCAATGCCGTGCAAACGCTGGGCAACGAGGTCAAATCACTGAAGTCGGCTGTGGGCAACGTTGACGGCCTCAAACGGGATGTCGAAGCTTTGGTGACATTGCAAAAAGAGCGTTACCTGGAAACCCTGCAAAAGAACAACGCCAACGCCAACGCCAGCGCCAGCCGCGAACGCGCTGTGCAATTTCCGCGCTACACAGCCCCCAAGCCCGCCGACGGCAATGCGACTGCGCCTGCCGGGCAGCCGGCTGCTGCAAGCCCCGCGGCCGGCCTTGCGGCCAAGCCCTGAGTCACCCCAGGGCCTTGAGGATCGACCCGGCAAGCTTGCCGGGGCTGACGCATCACTCGATGCAGACGGCCACGTAGGTCAGCACGAAAACACCGTTGGGTGGAATCTTTCGCCAATAACCCATCTCATTGACCGCAAAGAGTTGTTTACCCGTGAGCTTGGCACCGGCATAGCTGGTGACCTGCCCCAAGCGGTGCATCTTGTAAGTGCAGTCGTATTCATTCAGGTAGCGCCTTGACATGACCCCATCGGCATCCGGCGATTTGAGGTCTTGCATTTCCCAGACACGTCGGATGTTGTCCTCTTTTTCAATGGACTGGCGGTTCACATAAAGGGTCACCTCCGGTGTTTCACCAATCCGTGTCCAGGCGCTGGCCGACAGGGGCATCAAGCCAGCACCCAAGGCCGTCAAAAGCACGCCGACCATCAAGGCGTGACGCTTGGAAAAACCAGGCAAAGTCATGTTGTTTCTCAAAAATAGGTCCCGGCCAGGGTGAGCACCTGCCCCCCAGTGCCCAACTTGAAACGCGAGATCCCGGGCAAATCGTGTGTATTGACCCCCCCCAGATCCAGCAGCTTGATCTCCATGCTCCGAAAGTAAGCCATGGCCTTCCACAGCAAGGCGTTGTGGACGTTGAGCTGGCGGCCTTGCGCGTCGGCCCAGCCCATATGGTAACTGGCGACGCGCCCGTGGATCAGAAACAGCATGGCCGCAATGGTGTCCTTGCCCAATTCGGCATAGGCCACGGCAAAGGCCCGAGGATGGTCTGCGGTACTTTGGATGTAGGCCCGCACGAACTCGACCGGCAGGCCATGAAATTTCCTGGCTTCGCGTTGATCCACTTCCTTGCCCAGCAACCAATCGCAGCGCTTGAGGCTGGGCTGGATGTGAAATCGGAGGGTCTCATGGCTCAGCACTTTGGTCAGCCGGTTGCGCCATTTGCCCTCCAACCCGGCTTTGAGCTCGGGCAATGGTTTTTGCAAATCCAGCAGCACCGTGGAATAGCCCGTCATGACACGAGAAAGGCCCTTGAACTCCGCTTGCTGCGTCTGCGCCAAAGACCGATCGGGTGAAAACAAGACCACCTTCAGACCCGGCACGGGCAAACCCTGGCGCAATTGGCGGTACACCGCCTGTCGCTGCAACGCGCTGACATCCGCCCCCCAAACCGGCCCCCGTGTGCAAGAAGCCAAAGACAGGTAACCCGCGATGCGACGGCACATGAACTGCGCTGTGGCCAGCAAACGATCCCCCTCCCACACCATGGCACGGTGAATGGCCACATCCAGCGCCATCAACGCCTCGCCATAAGCCCATGACTGCTGCAAAGACCCCAGTTGTGCTTCGTGGAGCGCTTGCCAGCTGGCTTTGTCAACTTTGTTCCAAACCACATTCATATTGTCATAATAAGCAAATTCCACAAATTCAACTCAAGATCCCCTCGCAGATGCCGATGTTCTCCGGTGTCTACGGAACAAAAAACATGGCCCGCAGGTCCCACCCGACCATCCTTGGACAAGACATCCCCAAAGCACGCCTGACCGCGAAGGGTTGGGCTTGGGGTCTGGTCTACCTGGGATTGCCGGTCATGGTGCTGGGAAACTTGCTGGACTTTCTTTTCCAATGGACGCTGGGTTGGTGCATCGGTTTTTGGTGCATTGTTTAGATTTAAAGGGCCACCATGTTTTTCTTTATCGGCTTAGCCGTTGTTTTTGGCGCTGTTTTTGGTGGCTACATTCTGGCCGGCGGCAAGATGGCACCGATCATCAAAGCGGCTCCCTTTGAGTTCATCATCATCGGCGGCTCGGCCATCGGAGCCTCTTTGGTGGCCAACAGCTTTCCGGTCTTCAAGGCGGCGATGGCCGGCATTGGTCAATGCATCAAGGGCCCCAAATGGCATCAGGCGGATTACCTGGCCCTGATGCTTTTGATCGGCAAACTGCAAACGGTGATGAAAAAGGAGGGCGTTGTGGCCCTGGAATCACACGTTGAAAACCCCGATTCCAGCCCGATTTTCGGCGAGTTCCCCAAGCTGGCCAAAGACCACTCCATCGTTCAGATGATTTGCGACCCCTTGCGCCTGATGGTGATCTCCCAAGGCAATCTGGATGCCGATGCGCTGGACGACTTGATGAAAAAAGCCATCAAGGTGCACCACCACGAAGCCCTGCTGGCGCCCGCCGCATTGGCTGGTATTGCGGGCGGCTTGCCTGCGCTGGGTATTGTGGCCTGCGTGCTGGGCGTGGTGAAAACCATGGGCGCCATCGACCAACCGCCCCCTGTGCTGGGGGCCCTGATTGGTGCGGCGCTGGTGGGCACACTGATGGGCGTGTTTTTGGCCTACGGCATGTTCGAGCCCTTTTCGGGGCGACTGACCCAAATCATCAACGAAGACGCGCAGGTCTTCGATGTCATCCGGGAAATGATCGTCTGCAACCTCAAAGGTTACCCGCAGCCGCTGATCATCGAATCCGCCCGCGCCTGCATTGCGCACCACAGCCAACCCAGCTTCTCCGAAGTCTTTGACGGCATGCGAGGCTCTTGATGGCCGAGGCAGAAAAACCCGCGGAAGGAACGCAAGACGAAGCGGCCGCCGCCGCTGCCGCTGCCGCTGCCGCCGCTGCGGAGGCGATGCGTCCCATCATCCGCAAAATCATTGTCGAAGATGGTCACGCCGGGGCACACGGGGGGGCATGGAAAATCGCTTTGGCCGACATGATGACGGCCATGATGGCGTTCTTCCTGCTCATGTGGCTTTTGGGTGCCAGCAACGAAGACAAAAAAAGAAGCGTCGCCGACTATTTCCGGCCTTCCTCACACAGCCAGATTGCTTTCGGCGAATTGGCGGGCTCCAACGGTTTGTTTGGCGGCAAGTCCATCATCGACACCGACGGCTTTCCATTCACTGCCAAACAAAGCGCCCTGCTCGAACGGCTGACCCCTCAGGCCCAGGGTGGCCCTGCAGAAAGCTTTGGCTCATCCAAGGAAGAAAACAACAAGGACGGGCCGTCCGAACAAGACCCTGGCAAGGAAAGCGGCACCGGCACGCCCGCCCAGAAACAGGACAAAGAGAATTTTGAAAAACTGGAAAAAGAGATCAAGCAAAAGCTGTCTGAAAGCAAGCAGTTTGAAAAGATCAAGGAGCAAGTGAGCATCACGCGTGACAAAGAGGGTTTGCGCATCGAAGTCATCGACAAAGCCGACTTTGCCATGTTCAGCTCGGGCACCTCCGAGATGGGTGGCAGGGCGGCGGCCTTGATGACGGAAGTGGCCAAGTCACTCAAACCACTGCCCAACAAGCTGGCCATTCGCGGTCACACCGACAGCATGGGCTTTGCCCCTGAAAGCATGCGCAACAACTGGACCTTGTCCACCGAGCGCGCCGACGCCACACGTCAGCTGATGCAAGGTGCAGGCATTAGTTCCAACCGCTTTGCCAAAATTGAAGGCGTTGCTGACACCGCCCCCTTTGTGCCCAACAACCCTGCCGACCCGCGCAACCGCCGCGTCAGCATCACGGTGTTGAATCAGTGAAGCGCCCTGTGGCATCATCACACCGATCACGCTCCAGTTAACCGCAGGCCCCAGACCCACATGTTCAAACACATCTCCATCGGTATCCTCATCGGCGCACTGGTCATGTCGGGCGTTTGGGGGCTGGTGCACATGCTGTCTGACAACGGCAACGCAGAGGCGCTGGTCAGCGAGATGAAAATGCCCGGCAACAACAAGGGCGTGCTCGACATGATTTGTGAACTGGAGCTGGATCTGGATGGGCAGCTGGCGCTGGGCATCAAGGAAAACGAGCCTTCTCGCATCACCATGGCCCAGGTGGACTTTGAAAAATCATCGGGCTGGTACCAAGGCAAGATTGCCATCTCTGAAAGCCGCGCAGGCACGCTGACCCTGATGGGCACCCAGCTCAAGGTCAGCCGCCCTGCTATGTTCCAGCGCTTCGGGGTCATGATCAACCGTGAAGAGTTTGTGGTCGACCGCAAGACCGGCCGCTTCACCCAGACCCTGGGCATTCAGGACGGGCGCACCGTGACCCTGATCAAGGGCACCTGCGCCAAAGTCATCAAGCCCCCATTCTGACCGGATGGAACGTCCGGCCTCCCCACTGTCTCGTCGACGTCCAGGGCTTAGCCGGCCGAGCGCAACTCGTATTTGTTGATCTTCTCGATCAAGGTGGTGCGTTGCAGCTGCAGCAGCTTGGCGGTTTGCGACACATTGCCCTGGGTACGCGCCAGCGCCTGCTCGATCAGACTGCGTTCAATGTCCACCAGATGCTGCTTGAGCGAGATGCCATCGGGTGGCAAGGTCTGAATACCCTGCGCCAGCAAAATGGCTTGCTCGACTTCGTTGATTTCGTCGTTTGACGCCGAAACAGGCTGCCGTGGCAAGCCGAAACTTTTGACGGGTATGGCGAATTCCGACGGCTCTGCGCCCATCAAGTGGGTCATCGGGTCGTCCGTGCCGCCCCAAGGCGAGCCCGGTGGCGATGGCATCTGACCCACCTGACCCACCTGACCCACCTGACTGAGCTCCGGCGCACTGTCGAGCTGCGGCGCAGACACACTTGCCGGCGGCTCATGCAGCGCCAAATACTGCGCCTGCAAAGCGGCCAGCCCTGTGGGCAGCATGCAAGCGGGCACGGTGTAACTTTGCAGCACCTGCCCTGGATACAGGGTGGAGAACCGATCCACCAGATTGGACAACTCACGCACATTGCCAGGCCAGCTGTAAGCGCGCAACAGGCCCAGCATGTCATCGGCAAATCGGACAGCCTTGCTGCCAGGCAGCACATGTTTGCTGGCGTAAAACGCCAGCAACGGCGCCACATCTTCAGGGCGTTCACGCAAAGGCGTGGTGGTCAGGGGCAGCACATTGATGCGGTAGTAAAGGTCTTCCCTGAAACGTCCGGCCTCGACTTCGGCTTCCAGTTTCTTGTGGGTTGCGGCCACCACACGCACATCAATCGGCACCTCACGGGACGAGCCCACCGGCAGGATGCACCGCTCCTGCAACACCCGCAGCAGTTTGACCTGCATGTCCATGGGCAAATCGCCAATTTCATCCAGGAACAAAGTGCCGCCGTGGGCCAACTCAAACCGTCCCAGACGATCGGCCACCGCCCCCGTGAAACTGCCCTTGCGGTGGCCAAACAGCTCACTTTCAATCAAATCGCGCGGAATGGCACCACAGTTGATCGGCACAAAAGCACCCTCCGCACGCGGGCCTTGCCCGTGCAGAGCTTGCGCCACCAGCTCTTTACCGGTGCCGCTTTCACCCGTAATGAGGGCCGTCGAAGACGATGCAGACAAGGTCTTGATCAGGGCCCTCAAGCTCACGATGGCCTGGCTTTCACCAATGATGTGTGTTTTGGAGATCGGTTTCATCCGCGAAGAAAGGCTTGTTCACCTCGAAGGTGAACCTTGTGACCCAAGGGCATGTTCACGACACTGTTTAAATTGAAATAATTGTGAAAATCGATTTTTACAGTTATAGATCAAAAAATAAGCAAAGAAAAGCTTTTTTAAAAATCAAATTCATTTTTTCATCAATTCAACAATAATATCAATGAGCTCGGTCGTTCGGCTGATCGGGTCTTGCCCCCTCGAACCAAGCGTGTACTCAAGAATTCGGCCCTGCGGTCGATGTATCCCACAAGTCAAGTTCATCTTGCCAGCCCCATCGGGTTGGCCCTGGACTGTTTTGGAGATGGCTCATGTTCTTGTCGCGATCACTGCCTGCTTTGGCCACCTTTGCTGTTTTGTCGGGATGCCAACTCATCCCGCTCAACGTCACCAGCGCCCCCGAGCCTGCGCCTTTGCCCAGCATGATTTCACCCATGGTTGAAAAACGCGAAACTCTGGTGGCCACCGGCTACGCGGTGATCAGCGTACAAAACCACAAAAACCCGGCGCAGCAACGTTTGTTGGCCATTCGTGCCTCCAAGCTCGACGCCTACCGATCCTTGACCGAGCAGGTCTATGGTCAGCAACTGGACGCCACCACCACCGTGGCCGACATGACGGTGATGAGTGACACCTTCCGGGCCAAAGTCGAAGGTGTGGTTTACGGCGCGGTCCTCGTCAGCATCAATCCGGTGGGCGAAGACACCTATGAAACCACTCTGTCGCTGGACCAGCATGTGGTGCGCGACCTGCGTTCGCTGTATTTGTCCCAATTGGCCGCCCGCCGCCGTTGAACGCCATGCACCGCCCTGCCCTGCGCCATTCGCTTTGTCACGCCACAGCTTGGCACACCTGGGCTCAGATTGCCCGACGTGGATGGGGGCTGACCCTGGCTGCCTGCATGGCCGGGCCCGCGCTGGCACAAACCACGGTTGAAACACCTGCACGTCAGAACCTGTTCGGGGCCAACCCGGCACCTGCCAGCCGTGTAGCGGCCCCCACAGACCTCTTGCCACGCAAACCCCGTGCGGCCACTGCCGCCCAAATGGCTCAGGCCCACGAAGAACAGCTGGCCCATATCCGCCAGGCCATCCTGGAAGCCACAGTGGACCGGCCCACACGCGTGCTGAGCAGCGCCTGGGTAGACGACCAGGGCGCCTTGCATGAAAGCGCCCATTTCAATTCAGAAGCCGATGTGCGCGGTGTGCGCGTGCTGTCCTATCTGGAAGACGGCAAGGAACCGCAAAACCACGTCAGTGCCGAAGTGCTGCCTTGGGGCTGGCGCCATGCCAAAGATGCAGCAGCAGCCTGCGATGCCCCGCCACGCCCATGGCGTTTGCCGCTTCAGATGCAAATCCGCATGGCATCGGGCTTCACAGGCCATCAGCTCTTTGCGGCGCACAGCCTGCTGCAACTGTCCCAGCAAGTCTGGCGTGACCAACTGCAAACGTCACAACGCTGGCGCCCGCATTTCAAGGAATCACCGCCGGCCAACAGCTATTTGCGGGCCTTGACAGGCCCCAGCGAAGGCGTCTCGGGGTGGGCGGCAGAGGTCACCCTCAAGCCGAATGCCCCGGCCGAGCCCGCCGCTGGCTGGATGGACAAATTGCACACGCTTTACCAGCCTGCTCAGGAGCCCGATTGGCGCTGGAGCCTGAGTGTGAGCATCGGCGAGCGCCACAGCCCTCAAGGCCCCCTGCAAACCCACTGGCAATTGACACAAGCGCTGCGCATTTCCCCGCAGGTCTTGAGCCAAAACCCCAGCGCCTGGATGCAGCAAATGCAAGTGCAAATCGAACACGCCTTGCGTGGCTGGGTGCAAGAACTGGACAAACGCTCTGGCTGCGAGCCCGTTCAATTCCATGTGCGCACAGGCCCACTCAACAAGTTGCTGCTGCAAGCGGGTGCGGACAGCGGCCTGCGCCCTGGCGATCGGGTGCTGATCATGAATCCTGCACAAGTGCCCAAGCGCATGCTCGAAGCCGGGACGGCCCAGCACCTGGCCTTGGCGCAGGTGGTCAAAGTCGGCACCGACCTGGTAGAGCTGCAACAACTGGCAGGGCCCGCCTTGCCTGCCCAAAGCCACTGGATGGCCCTGCCCTTATGACAACCCACACGCCGACCACCCTGACCACGCGTGCTCGCCGGATTCACCGGATCCACGGGCTGTTTTTGCCAACCAGTTTTTTGGCGCTGGGGCTTTGCCTTGGCATCGCCCCCGTCAAGGCTGCGGACTCTTCCTCGGCCGCAGCGGCAGCTTTGAAAGTGCTGACAGCGGGTGCCCAGCCTGCAGCGGATCAAGAGGTGCCCACCACGGCCAGCCCAGCCACCGCCCGAACGCCGCCCCCACAAAGCGCCTCACCCCACAGCATCACCGTTCAAAGTGGTGAGAGCATCGATGCCGTGCTGCGCCGCGCGCTGCCGGGCCTGCCGCTCAAGGAAGACTTTCTGCGCCAGGCGCTGGCCCAGGCCAACCCGAGAATTTTCCCCAAAGGCCGAACCTATCCGGTGCGTCCAGGCACGGTGCTGACGGTCCCCACACATGCGCAATTGCGGCAGATGATTTTGTTGCAAAGCCCTGCGGCTGCAGCCCTTTTTGAAACCCCTGCAGCGGCGACGCAAGCAGACGTGCCCAAAGGCCCGGACAAACGCCACTGGGTGCGGTTTCCTTGAAGTCTGACGTCGGCGACTGCAGATGATCACAGGCGCCGAAACGGCTCACCTCAGCTCCAAAATTCCCACCATCTACCTGGAGGGCAAGCTGCCCCTGGTGGTGGAAAAAACGGCGGCCGAACTGGGCTTGCGCGACGGCCAGGTGGTGCAGGCCACCGTCGAGTCCCGCCTCGATCAAATCCGGTTGAACCTGCAAGGTCCCCAGCAAGGTCAGCACATCGACCTGCCCAAAGAGCTGCCCGCAGGCCTGCGCCTGGCCTCAGGGGACACCGCCTTGTTCAGAGTTCAGGTGCTGGCCAATGGCGCCATCATGCTTCGCCCTTTGCAGGCTGCACCCCTGAACGCTGCGCCTGCCTCTGGCACTGCCCCCGCACCGTTGCCCGGGCGTACCCAGCAACTGGGCTTTCGTCCGCCGGACATGCACGCACTGGCCCAGCTGCTCAGGCCCGGTGTGCTGGACACGCTGCTGGCCAGCCTGGGCAACTCATCGGCAGAATCCGGTGCGCTGCAGCAATGGCTGAAACTGCTTCCCTCCATGGCGCAACTGACCCCAGAAAAATTGCAAATGGCCATGCAACACAGCGGCTTCATGACCGAGCACCTGCTGGCCAACGGCCAGGGCATGGGCTTGCTCGATCTGAAAAGCGTTTTGCGTCAACTCATGCGCACAGGCCTTGGCAACGACAACATGCTTCAGGACGGTCTGGACGACATCGAGGCACGCCAGCTGACCGCGCAAGACAGCCTGAGCGGCAAGGAATGGATTTTTTCCATGATGCTGCCGTTCAACGATGCCGAGCCCGTGGCCTTGCGATTTGTGCGCAGCCGCAGGGACCCGGGCCAGCACAAGGCCCCCATGATCATCCACCTGCACACGCGCAACCGGGACTTGGGTGAAATCTGGCTGCAAACCCGCATCAGCGAGGACACCGAAGTGGACATGGTCATGTGGGCGCTGCGGGAAGACGTGGTGCAGCGGGCCAAATCCATGGCGTTCAACCTGGAACAAGAACTCGACAGCGCAGGCCTTCACATGACCCGCTTGCAAATCATCCACGGCGCCGGCCCCACCACCCCTGTGCCCTACGCCCCGCCGCAAACGGGCAGTTTGCTGGACGTGCAAACATGAAAGCCCCGCTCAAAGAGGCTGTGGCGCTGGAATACGGGGCACGCAAAACACCCGTGGTCAGTGCCCGTGGGCAAGACGAGGTGGCGCAAAAAATCATCGAAGAGGCCCAAAAGCACGGCATTTACGTGGCCGAAGACCCGCAGCTGCTGGCCCTGCTCAGCCGCGTCGATCTGGAATCGGAAATCCCGCCGGAGATGTACACCGCTGTGGCGGTCATCCTGTCCTGGGTCTATTGGCTCAAGGGCATGCGCCCGGGGGATGAGAAAAAAACGGGCTGATGCATGTCAGCGAATTGAACAAGGGGCGGCGGCGCTGTAAGGCCTCGACGCGAAGAAACCCGATGCGTCAGGCCAGGTGGTAGCCCCAAGCCCCTTGCCGCCGGGCAATCTGTCCCATGCGGTCATACAAATCAACGGCCGGGGCCGAATCACCCTGCAAAGCCTGCAAAGTGCCTCGTACAGCTTGCAGCTGACGCTGCAGCAACTGGATGTTGCGCATGTGGTCTTGTTTGCACTGCAGCAAAGGTTCTTGCAGCTGCTGCCAGACCACCGGTGCGGGACTTTGCGCACTGGCCCAGACGGCCAGTGCGGCCAATCTTTCCAAGGCCAGGTTCTTTTCTTCCTGGACAGCTTCAAAAGCCGCCAGATCGCGGGTTTTGAGTGCATCGAACTCCAGGGCCAGAATCTGAGCCAGGCGTTGCGCATCCGCGGGCGCCGCCAACAAGGCAGCATCCGGGCGCAGAGATTCAGCTTTTTCTGGCAACGCGTCGCTCATGGGGTGATCACCCTTTGATCATTTTTTCAATGGCCACAAAATTTTCGGCAATGCGGCGCGAGTCCAGCGGGTACTGCCCCTGCTGAATGGCGGTTCGGATGGCGTCCACCTTGGCGCGGTCAAATTCGGGCTCTTGCATGGCTTTTCGAGCGACATCGCTCAGTTGCAATTCATCGGAAGCTGGCGCGGGCGCCCGCCCTGTGGCCTCTGAAGAAGTCGCAGAAGTCCGTGATTCACCCTTGGCAGCTGCAGGACGGCTGCCGGTTTCAATTTGGGCCTTGCGGCCTAAATGAGAGATGAGATCGGTCATGATGTTTCTCTTTTCTGGTCTCTTGAACGTGAGCTGAGACCTCGCTCGAATACTGAATCGGCACGCCAATCCAGAACTTGAGCCATTAAATCATTTTTTCTTGAAATTTCACGATGCAGTCCATAAGTTCACGTTTGGCTACAAACCCAGCACCTGGTTGGGCCCCTGAACACGGCCACTGAGCTCACGCCCGGACTCCCGGTTCCTCAGCTTGATCTGCTCGCCAAAGCGGCCATCCTGCAAGGCTTCCACCCGCGCTGAAATCTGAAACCCCTGCGCCTGCCCGACCGACATCAACACGGTTTGGCCCCTTTTGACCAAGACCGTCGGTCGAATGTCCACACTTTTCAAAGGCACACCCGGACGAACATCGCGCACCACTTCGGCATGCAAAACTTCGCTCGCCTGCTCCAGCACATTCATGGGCAGTCCTGAAGCATCGACCTCAACCCGCTGAACATGAGACTCATTGAGCGTCATGCCGCGTTGCAATGCCACGGCCGCCACCAAAACCCATCGTTTGGAAGGCGTTTCAGGTTTTTCAGCCTTGTTGGCGGTCTGGGCATCGGGCGTTTTGGCCGGTAAATTGACACGCACATACAACTGCCAAGCCGGTTGGGCACAACGCACACGCACGGTCTCGGCACTGGCAAAAGGCTGGTCCATGGCCAAAGGCTGATCGCAGCTGCGCACCTGCACGCGCTTGTCCATCGGCGCCAGAGTCACCTTGTCAAGCGGCAACTTCTGGGTGTCGGCCGTCCATTGCCTGACCACGGTCTCCATGGTCTCGCGTGGCGAGGCCTTGGCCGACATGGGCTTGGCGGTTGCCGCGGCACTGAAAAACAGCACCACCGCCGCCCAGCCCAGGCCTCGGGCCATGCTCCAGAAAAGGAGTCGGCACAGCATTTGCATGAGAGGTTTCATAAGTGTGGAAGTTTTGACAGCGTTGTTGACTTCCTTTGTTCAAAGCAAAAACGAGACCAGCCCCGAAACCCCACGTTCAGCACCATGCAAGCCGCACCTCCTTCGTCCCCGCTGGGCTCAGCGCCTGGCCTTGCAGCGCCGGGCATGCCTGCGAGCGCCAGCGCGACATCGGGTCCGGCTCTGAGCGGCAAGGCATTTCAGGCCGTGTGGGCCGATGTGTCACCTGCAGACCGTCAGGTTCACGTCCAGCGGGGTGACACACTGATTGGATTGGTCAAAGCGCACCACCGACAAAACCAGTTACCGATTTCAGACAACCAGGCCTACAAACTGGCCCATCAGATCGCCCGTGATAACCAGTTGAGCCAGCCTGATTTGATCTTGCCGGGTCAAAAAATCGACTTTGCGGCCCTGAATTTGCCGCCACTGGCCCGCGCCCCCGCTCCAGGACCGCTCGACATCGGCACCGCCAGCCACAGCCTGGCTGTGCAGCAGTTGCCAAGCGCTGCCCGCATGCCCACGGCTGCCGACATGCTGGCCCAGCGACAGCCTTTGCAGGCGGTGAGCACAGCCCAAAAAGTCAACTCAGACGCCCCATCGGCAGCACATGCCCACCCGGTGCTGGAGCGCACCCTGGCCCGGGCTGCCGAAAAAGGCTTTGTGCCTTTTGATCAACTTTCACAAGTCAGGCAAAAAGTGTTGAACCTGGCACAGCGCTACAACTTTGCCCCGGACGACTTTGCCCGCCTGAGCCTGATGGAAAGCGGCGGCATGAACCCACAAGCGAGCAACGGCAGTTGCCACGGCATCATCCAGTTCTGCGACGGGGCCAACCGTGGCGCCGCCGCCGTGGGCTTCAAACACAACCCACGGGCCATATTGGGCGTAGGTTTGTTGCAGCAACTGGACCTGGTGGACAAATATTTTGCACAGGCAGGCCTGAGCGTCAACGGCCCTCGCATCGGATTGGATGACCTGTACCTGACCGTACTGACTCCAGCGGCACGGCAAGAAAAGCGCCCCGACGCCCCATTGCCGATCGCCGGACCGCAAGCTCGGGTCCTGCATGTCGGCGGGGATACGCAAGCGCCCATCACGCGCAATTCCATTTTGTCCGGATTGCACACGCTGACCCAACAAATGTTGGGCACGGCACCCGCCAAGGCGGCCACCCGGTGGTATGCCGATGTGGCCAAGAGCGGGCCAACGGTGCTGCGCTGAAGACATGGCGCAGCGGCAAAGACTTGCCGCAAGCGACAAAGCTTGCCGTTCAGGACAAAGCGTGAACGGTGTGGGCCCGACCCCTTGGCCTTGGCGTGCAGAAAACACGACAGAAAAAGTTGGCACAGCTTTTGCAGGTATCGACACGAACCCGCTCAACTTGAGCGGACCGCGTCAAAAGATCGACGAACCGTGACCCTCGAATCCAGGTCAATTGCCAAGGAGTCCAGATGAATTTGTTGAACCAGGCCTTGGGCGTGCACGAACAGGCTTTGCAAGTCAAAAGCCGCCGCCTTGAAGTGTTGGCGCAAAACATCGCCAATGCCGACACGCCGAACTACAAAGCGCGGGACATTGACTTCAAGGCCGTGTTGGGTGCAGCGCAAAAACAAGACACCGCGATGGCTGCCACCACGTCGGGACACTTTGCCACAGGCCAGGAACTGAGCCCCGATGGCATGCGGTTTCGCACACCCTTCAACACCTCATTTGACGGCAACACCGTGGAAATGAGCGTTGAACAAGCCCAGTACGGTAAAGCGGCTGCGGATTACCAGGCGACCCTGAACTTTCTTGAAAACCGTGTGAGCAGCGTGCGCAAAGCCCTGCGAGGAGACTGATCATGGGCATGGACAACATCTTCGGCATTGCCGGCTCTGCACTCAACGCGCAGCTGACCCGCATGAACTCGACCGCCTCCAACCTGGCCAACGCCGGCACCGTCGCAGGCTCGGAACAAGATGCCTTCAGGGCCAAGCGCCCTGTGTTCAAGGCACTGGTCAACGAACAAATGACCAACGCCGGCTCGCCCTATGTGGGCGGCGTGAAGATCGACCGCATGGCCGATGACGCTGCCCCGCCACGACGCGTCGCCGACCCAAGCAACCCATTGGCCGACAAAGACGGCTATGTCTACCAATCCAACGTGAGTGAAGTCACCGAGATGGTCGACATGATGGCTTCGGCCCGCTCTTACCAAAACAACGTGGAAGTCATCAACACGGCGCGTCAACTGATGATGCGCACGCTGGACATCACCAAGGCCTGACCCGAAAGCACACCATGGCAACCGACACCGTGACCTCCTCCAGCCTGCTGAAAACGGTTCCCCGTTACGAGGATCTGAAGAACGCGCCCAGCAAAACCAGCGAAGAAATGGGCAAGCAGGATTTCCTGACCCTGTTCACCGCACAACTGCAAAACCAGGACCCACTGGAGCCCGTGAAAAACGAAGCCTTCGTGGCCCAACTGGCGCAGTTTTCACAGCTCGAAGCCCTGACCAACATGCAAGGTTCGCTGGACAAGTTTGTCACCTCGATGGCGGCCGAACGCATGCTCGGCGGTGTGTCCATGATCGGCAAAAAAATTGCCGTCAGCGATGGCATGGCCCGCCTGGGCACCGAAGGCGGCATCGATGCCAGCATCGATTTGCCCACCGGCGCCAGCGGTGTGCGCATGCAGATTTTTGATGCCAAGGGCAATCCCGTGCAGGAACTGATCGCAGGCCCGCAAAACCCCGGTACCGCCAGCCTGAGCTGGGACGGCAAAGACGCTCTGGGTAACCAGGCCCCTGCAGGCCTGTACCGCCTCACGGCCCAAGCCGTGGCCGACGGCAAAAACACCACCGTCACGGTCAACACCCTGGCCACCGTCAAGTCCATCACCACCAACCCGACAGACGGCAGCGTCACGCTGGAAGTCGACGGCGGCAAATCCGTCTTGATGACCGACGTCAAACGCGTCGGGCTCTGATTTCCAACCCCATTCGGCAACGCCCAGCACACCCCACAGGAGCAGTTCACCATGTCGTTTTACACCTCCCTCACCGGCCTCAACTCCGCCACCGCCCAGTTGGGCGTGACCAGCAACAACATCGCCAACGTGGGCACCACCGGTTTCAAGCGTTCACGCGCTGACTTTGGTGACATTTTTTCGACATCGCCTTTGCAAAAGTCCTCCAGCAACATTGGCCAGGGCGTGTCCCTCAAGCAAGTGAGCCAGGAATTCAGCCAGGGCAACGTGACCACCTCGGGCAACTCGCTCGACCTGGCCATCACCGGTGACGGCTTCTTCCCGCTGCGCTCGCCAGACGGCTTGCAAGAGGTGTACACGCGCAACGGCTCTTTCTTGCTCAATGACCAAAACAACGTGGTCAACTCCGCAGGCCAGCGCTTGCTGGCCGCCGCGGTGGACAGCTCCGGCAAGGCCGACTTGAGCAAACTCGCCGTGTTGAACATTCCGCCCAAAACATCGGGCATGGCCCGTGAAACCACACAAATCCAGCTGGGCCTGAACCTGCCGGCCGATGCCAATGTGATCACGACTGAATTTGACCGTACCAACCCGGCCACTTACAACAAAAGCACGGCGCTGACGGTGTACGACAGCGGCGGCAACGGTTACCTGGCCACGGTCTATTACGTCAAGACCCAAGGCGCCAGCCCCGCCATGCCCGAGAGCAAATGGCAGTCGTATGTGTATGTGGGCAACTCCAAGGTCACCCCTGCGTTGATGCAGGCCGCTGACAAGAACAACCAAAAGCTGTATGTCAACAAATACGGTGACATCAAGCCCGAGTCCGCTGTGCAAGACGAACTGGTAACGGGCAAGACTGCCATGTTCTCACTGAACCAATTGACCGACAAACGTGTCTCGCAACCCGCCAAGGTCAATGGCGGTGAAGCCACGCTCATTGAGGCGGCTGACGGTGTGCCCGCAGGTGATGTAGGAAAAATCGAACTGGGCGGCGATGCCACATTTTCATTGGCCATTGATGGCTCAAAACCTGTGGAGATCACGCTCGCAGACCCTGGCGATAAATTGACCCCGGAGGAAATGGCCCAAAAATTGTCCAACGCCATCAACCTCGCATTTGGCTCGGAAGACCTCTACACCCCTGCAGAAACCACCACCGATGCCGATGGCAAGGAAACCACCACACCGGCCATCGACGACCGCCGTTACGGCATTGATGTCAAGTTCGACTCAGCGGCCAAACAGTTCATCATTTATTCAGGCAAAACAGGCGATGCATCCAGTGTTGTACTGGAGGTCTCTGGAGGCCCTGCAGCAGAGATCTTGGGTCTGGCCAACAACGAAGACATCGCCGTCACACTGGACGCCAAACGCGGCAAAGAGTCCAGCCCAGCGGTACTCAATGGCGGTGCCATCACCGTCAACACATCCGGCAGTGTCAGCATCAACGACCTGAACAACAAATTCAGTTTCACGGTCAATGGGGTCAAAACCACAGTCACCCTGCCCGCGCCCAACAACACCGGCACGATCAAGGACCTGGCCGCCAGTTTGCAAAAAGCCATCAACGAAAAACAGGATGACCTCACCGGTGAACCCATTCGGGGTGTGAAAGTGGGCTTTGACGAGATCAACAACCGCCTGGTCTTCACCACCGGCAACACCGGCGACGGCGCGTCGATCAAAGTCACAGGCTCGGCCGACTGGGGCCTGAGCAACACCGAGACCGCACGCGGCAGCACCTCCACCTGGTATGCCATGCGTCAATTCACCGAAACGGTGGACGGCATTCAAAAACCCCAGTTCATCGATGAGAACGGCGACCAAACCGCCCTGCGCGATGGCTTCACCGTTTTGCCGGCCTGGTCACCCATTTACCTGGACCGTGGCGAGCTGAGCTTTGACCTGAGCGGCAAGACCCTGTCGCCTCGAACCAACATGCTGTTTGAAACGGCCTTCCTGGAAGGCGGCAAGGGCGCGTTGACCATGCAGATCGATTTCACGCAGTCCACCCAATACTCATCCCCCTTCTCGGTGTTGTCGCAATCCCAGGACGGTGCCCCGGAGGGCGACCTGATGGGTCTGGACATCGGTGTGGACGGTCTGGTCAGCGCCAACTATTCCAACGGTGCCCAGCAATCACTGGGCAAGATCGTGCTGGCCAACTTCTCCAGCCCCACGGGCCTGCGTCAAGTGGGTGATGCCAGCTACCTCTCGTCGGCCACCTCGGGTGTTGCCAAGATCGGTGAAGCGGGCTCGGCCGGTTTCGGCACGATCCGCGCAGGTGCCACCGAACGCGCCAACGTCGACCTGACCAAAGAGCTGGTGGACCTGATCACCGCGCAACGGAACTTCCAGGCCAACGCCAAGGCGATCGAGACCAGCAGCACGATGACCTCCGCGATCATCAACATCCGCTCGTGATCGTTTAAAGCACTGAGAGACACGCCATGGACCGCCTTGTTTTCACCTCCAACGCCACCATCAAGGAGCAGGCCACCGCTCGGCAGGTGCTGGTCAACGACTTGGCCAATGTCTCCACCGTGGGCTTCAAAAGCAGTTACGACGTGGCCTTGCAATCGGTCAAAGTGGAAGGTGCCGGTTTTGACAGCCGCTTTCAGGCACAAGCTGTGTCGCGCGACCTGATCCGCATGCAACCGGGCTCGATCATGGGCACAGGACGGCCGCTGGACATTGCCATGGCCGACCGTGGTGTGATGACCGTTCAGGCCCCCAATGGCGAGATGGCCTTCACGCGGCGCGGTGATCTGAAAGTCAACATCCAGGGTCAGCTGGAAAACGGTTCGGGCCATTTGGTCATGGGCGAAGGCGGCCCCATCACCATTCCGCCCGGTTTGGTGGTCAGCATCAACCCCGATGGCACGATTTACGCCCGCGATCCGGCCCAGGTCGGCCCTGCTGCCGACGTGCGCATTGACCAGTTGCGCCTGCGCGACGCCTCCGATGTGAAACTCGCACGCCGCCAGGATGGCTTGTTCAAGGTCGATGGACAGCCCGATGGCAGCGACATCCCTGTGGGTGCCAATTTGCCCAAGGTGATTCCACAAGCCCTGGAAGGCAGCAACGTCAGCGCCATCGAATCCATGACCCGGCTGATTGACCAGTCGCGCAGCTTTGAAACCCAAATTCGCATCATCAAGGAAATGAAGGGCCTGGACGAATCCGGCTCTTCGATGATGAAAACCGCTTAAGAACCTGACAGGAGAAGACCATGGATGCCTCAATGTGGATTGCCAAAACCGGCCTGGACGCGCAGCAAACGCGCATGTCGGTCATCTCCAACAACCTGGCCAACGTCAACACGACCGGCTTCAAGCGCGACCGCGCTACGTTCGAGGACATGCTGTACCAAAACCTGCGCCAGCCCGGCTCGCAAGTCAACGCGGGCGAGCAAGCCCCCACCGGCTTGATGCTGGGCACCGGTGTGCGCATTGTGGCCACCGAAAAAACCCACACCCAAGGCAGCCTGGTCACCACCAAGAACGCCCTCGATCTGGCAGTCCAAGGCGAAGGCTTTTTCCAGATTGCCCAATCGGATGGCACCATTGCCTACACCCGCGATGGCAGCTTCAAACTGTCCTCCACCGGTCAGCTCGTCACTGCCAACGGTGCGGCCTTGCAACCGGCCATCACCATCCCGGCCAACGTGGCCAGCATCTCGGTCGGACAAGACGGCACGGTGTCGGTCGAAACGGCAGCAGGCGGTGGCGCGCAGGTCATTGGCCAGATTCAAATTGCCCGCTTTGCCAATCCGGCAGGTCTGCAATCGATGGGCCAAAACCTGATGAAGGAAACCACTGCCAGCGGCGCACCCCAAGTCGGCCAGGCCGGCGTGGCAGGTGCAGGTCAGCTCATGCAGGGCGCCCTGGAAGCCTCCAACGTGAACGTGGTCGAGGAGATGGTCAACATGATCGAGACCCAACGTGCCTACGAAATCAACTCCAAAGCCATCTCTGCCGTGGACGGCATGTTGCGCTTCCTGAACAACAACATGTGAGCGGGACCATGAAAAAATTCACCGCCCCCCGGATCTTGCTGGTTTGCGTTTGTGCCTTGGCTGCGGGCCTGACAGGTTGCGCCAGCCCCAGCACGCCCATGGCGCACTCCCCCGAGTTTCAGCCGGTGTTTCCCGTCGCCACAGAAAAGCCCCGCCTGGCCACAGGCGCGATTTACAACGGACGTCAAAGCGACAACTGGTTTGGTCGGGTTCGCGCCTACAACGTGGGCGACCTGATCACGGTCTTGCTCAATGAATCCACCCAGGCCGGTCGTCTGCAAAGCAACAACCTCAAGCGCGAGGCCACCAACGATGTGGTGCCCAGCGGCCTGGTCTCCAAAGTGCAAAACCTGGCCTTGCCGACCCGCATTCTGGGCACCAAACTGGAGGGTGCCTTGAATGGCGTCAACCTGAACAGCGCCACCATTGAAAGCACAGGCACCGGGCAGGCGGACCAAAAAGCCACCCTCAACGGCGCGGTGGCCGTGACGGTCGTGGAAGTGCTGAGCAATGGCAACCTGATGGTGCGTGGTGAAAAACAACTGGCCCTGACCGAAGGCTCCGAAGTCATTCAGGTCAGCGGCATCATCCGCCCCGAAGACGTCTCGCCCAACAACACGGTGCAGTCTCGCCGACTGGCCAATGCCCAAATTGCCTACCGCGGCACAGGCGACATGGCCAACGCCGCCAAAGCCGGTTGGGGCACCAGCGCCTTGCTCAAACTCTGGCCTTTTTGACGCCAACGCCTGAAACACACACGCCATGAAAACCGCACTCATCTCCCTCATCTTGCTGCTCGGCTTGTCCGGCTCGGCCTGGGCCGATCGCGTCAAAGACCTGGCCTCGGTGGCCGCCGGACGCTCGAACCAGCTGATTGGCTACGGCCTCGTGGTGGGCCTGCAAGGCACGGGCGACGGCGCGGATGTGTCCTTCACGGCACAAAGCATGAAGTCCATGCTCAGCCGGCTGGGCGTGGGCATTGACGGCCCACTGTCGGATTTTGAACTGTCGGCCACCAGCGGCAAGATCGACATCAAAAACGTGGCCGCTGTGATGTTGACGGCCGAACTGCCCGGCTTTGCCAAGCCTGGCCAGAAAATCGATGTCAACGTCTCGGCCATCGGCAAGGCCAGCAGCTTGCGCGGTGGCAACTTGCTGTTGACCAGTCTGCGCGGCGTGGACGGCGAAATTTATGGCCTGGCGCAAGGCGCCTTGACCGCGACCGGCATCGACGCCAGTGCGGCCGGCTCCAAGGTCAGCATCGGGGTGCCCACCTCGGCACGCATTCCAGGTGGCGCCACCGTCGAGCGCATGGTCGACAACCCCTTTGAAAAATCCGATCACGTCGTGATGAATGTGCGTGAATCCGACTTCACCACCACCAACGCCATCGTCAGTGCCGTCAACAAAGCCTTTGGCGAAGGCACAGCGCGTGCCATCGACGGCATGTCCTTTGCCGTGCAGGCCCCCAGCGACATGTCGCAGCGCGTCGCCTTCATGAGCATGGTGGAAAACCTGCAAGTCCAACCCGGCGAACCGGCTGCCCGCGTGGTGGTCAACTCGCGCACCGGGACCGTGGTCATCAGCCGCAACGTGCGGGTCACGGCTGCTGCCGTGGCGCACGGCACCATCTCGGTCGCCATCGCCGCCACCAACGAAGTCTCACAGCCCAACCCCTTGACCCAAGGCCAGACCACCCCGGTGCAAAACGCCAACATCGAAGTCAAGGAAGCCAAGAACCCGATGTTCCTGTTCCAGCCCGGTGTCGACTTGCGCCAAATTGTGGATGCAGTCAACCAGGTCGGTGCCTCGCCCTCTTCCCTGATTGCGATTCTGGAAGCCCTCAAAAGTTCGGGCAGCCTGCGTGCCGAACTGATCGTGATCTGAACAGGCCAGCACCATGACCGAGCTCAGCGCTTCCACCTCCAGCAGTTATCTGGACTTCAACGGCTTGACCCGGTTGAAGGGTGAAGCCGCGCGTGACCCGGCCAAAGCCATCCGCCAGACCGCCGAACAATTCGAAGCCTATTTCATCCAGCAAATGATGAAGACCATGCGCGAATCCATCGAAAAGAGCGATTTGGTGGAAGGCGGCAACATGGACATGTACCAAGACCTGATGGACAAGGAAATTTCGCTGAGTGTGGCCAAGCGCGGCGGCATGGGCCTGGCCAACATGCTGGAGCGCCAGATGAACATGGCCCAGGCCATGAGCACACAAGACGCCTTGAAGCTGCAAAACCCCGCCGCGAATACATCGCCGCAAGCCCTGCCCCTGGTGCCTGCGCGTGAAGCCATGAGCCTCAAACCCGCCGCCATTCAGGCCTATGAAATCGAGCACAACAACGGCTTCAAACTCGGAGATACACCATGAGTGACCTGCTCACCATCGGCAGCTCGGGCGTTGGGGCCTACCAACGCGCTCTGGCCACCGTCTCCAACAACATCGCCAACGTCAGCACCGACGGCTACACCCGGCAGGACATTGCCCTGGCCTCCAACCAGCCCACGCGTGTGGGTGGCGGCTACATTGGCACGGGTGTCCGCTTTGATGCCGTGCGCCGGCAATACGACGCCTTTGTCGAGTCCAACCTGCGCAACAGCAACAGCGACCTGGAAAGCCAAAAGCCCCTGCTGAGCTACGTCAACCGCCTGATCGACGTGATGGGCGATGCCAGCATCGGCCTGACCACGGCCATGAACCAGTTTTTTGAATCGGCCCGCGACCTGTCCAGCGATGCGGCTTCGACCATCTCGCGCAGCATCTTTTTGCGAGATGCCGACGGCCTGTCGGCCCGCTTTCGTCAACTGGCCAGTCAGTTCGACCTGCTGGACAACGAAACCCGCCAATCGGTGCAAACCGATGTGGGACAGATCAACTCCTTCACACAGCAACTGGCCCTGATGAACCAGCAGCTGAGCAAAAACGGCAGCCTGGAAAAGCAGCCCTCCGAGCTGCTGGACCAACGTGACCTGCTGCTGCGCAACCTGTCGGGCATCGTCGCCATCAAAACCAGTTTTTCGCCCAACGGCGAAGTCCTGGTGACTTTGGGCGATACCAACAGCCAGGGCTTTCTGGTCAAGGCTGACAAGTCGCAAGACATCATCATGCAAACCTCGGACGAAGGGGCTTTGCAAATCAACTACCGCTATCCGCCCACCGATGCCGAAAGCGGCCTCAAGCTCGCCCTGCCCCCCATCACCAGCGGCAAGATCGGCGGTGTCATGTCGTTCCGGGACATGGTCTTGAACCCTGCCGTCAACTCGCTCAACGATCTGGCCAGAGTCATGGCCGCTGAAGTCAACGCGGTACACCGCGACGGCATCGATGCCGAAGGCCAATTGGGCGGCGATTTGTACGGCTTCAGCGAAGGCCTGAGCGGTCAAGCATCCGGCATGCAAATGCTCATCAAGGACGCCAACCGTGTGGCCGCAGCAGGTCAATTCCGTGTCATCGACAATTCACTCAACAGCGGCAATGCCCAAGCCCGCATCAGCTACACACCCGCCGAATTTCAAGGCCCCAGCGGTTTGGTTGGCCAACTGGCGACGGCCAAAAGCCCGCAAATCGCCAGCGAAACCCTGGCCTTGAGCGCCAGCCAGCCTTATGCCAGTGTGGGCTTGGTGCCCATTGGCACGAAAAACCTGACCCTGACCCTGAACAACCCCACCGCCACCCAATCCTTTCAGGTCCTGACCCGTGACGGACGCCACCTGCTGGGCAACAGCCAGGACCAAAGCGTTTTGATGAAAACAGAAAACGGCCTGGAAGTGAACGCCACTTACAGCAACGCCTACCTGAACAAGCCCGGCAGCACTGCCCAGCCCACGTATCTGGGCATGGACATCTTCATGGGTGTCAAGGCCGATGTGCTGCTGACTCAGCAATTCAATCCCGCCACCGGCAACCCGACCGACCCGTTGGCACAAGCTGCCCAGCTGAGCATTGGCAGCTTGGACAGCACCTGGACAGGCCCCGTGGCTGCAGGCACCTTCACACTGAACGGGGTGTCCATGCCCGCCTTTGGCACATCAGGGACGGCCATCGGCTTGAGCGATGTACAAGCCTGGATCGAAAGCCAAAAGGCCAGCACCCAAATCACGGCCAATCTGGTGGGCGGCAAACTGGTGCTCAGCCGCACCGACAATGGCACGCCTCCCACCGGCGACATCCGGCTGGGATTGGGCAGCACAGGCACCCCGGCCGATTTGAAGCGCATGGGCTTTGACACCGCCATCTACATCGAAGGCGATGCCAGCGATGACCTGCTGGTGTTTGTGACCGACAGCGCAGCCGCCCCCACCAGTGCCAAAGTGACCGCGCAATTTGAAGCCATCCAAAGCGACATGAAACAAGGCCTGCGCGCCCATGTGCTGGACGTGAAATTTTTGAGCGCGACCGAATACGAAATCCGTGACCGCAGCAGCCAAACCTTGCTGGCGCAACGCGAACTGGTCAACATACCCGGCCAGACCGTGCCCCAAATCCAGTTCAGGGGGCTGACGCTGGAATTTTCAACCGCCCCCAAGCAAGGCGATCTGTTTGCCATCGATGGCAACACCGACGGTATCGGCAACAACGAAGCCATGCTGAAACTGGTGGAGCTGGAAAACGACCCCCTGATGCCCGGCGGTCTGACCATGACCGAGGCCTACATTGAGCGCGTGAACCAGGTGGGCAACGTGGCGCGCCAGGCGGCCATTGCGCAGCAAGCGCTGGAGGTGGTTTATGAGCAAGCCAAGGAAACCCGCGACGGCATCTCGGGCGTGAGCCTGGACGAAGAAGCGTCCGCTCTGGTGCGTTTCCAACAAGCCTACCAGGCCAACGCCAAAGTCATGCAAACCTCCATGGCCTTGTTTGACACGATTGTGCAAATCCGCTGAGCCCTGTCACCATGAAAATCTCCACCTCTTTCCTGTTTGACCGTGCCACCGACCGCATGAGCACAATCCAGAACAAACTGGCCACGACCCAAGCGCAAATGGCGGTGTCCAAACAAATTCTGAACCCCAGCGATGCGCCCGACCAAGCAGCCGCCATCCAGCGCCTGAAAGGCGAGATACAACGACAAGACAGCCACACTCGCACACTGGAGGTGGGCATGCGCCGCTACGGCGCAGAAGAAACGGCGCTCAAATCATCCAATGACATCGTCATTCGACTCAAGGAATTGGGGCTGCAAGCGGCCAACGACACACTGGGGCCAGACGACCGAAAAATCATCTCGGTCGAAATGAAAGCCTTGCGCAGCCAATTGCTCAGCTTGGGCAACACCCGTGACGACAGCGGCAACTACCTCTTTTCTGGCACACGGGTCAAAACCCCCGCCTTTGCGCAAGACAGCCTGGGTCGTGTTCAATACCAAGGCGATCAAACCCAGACCCGTATTCCTGCCGGTGTGGAACGCACAGTGCAATTCACCCGGGCCGGCACCGACGTGTTCAGCCGTGTCGTCAGGGACAACGGGGACAGCGTGGGGTTTTTTGACGCCCTGGATCAAATGATCACGGCGACTGAAAGCAACCAAACCAGCAAGATCCAGCAAGGCATTGCAGACCTCTCGCAAATGCACAACAGCCTCACATTGGCCCAAGCCGAAAACGGATCAGACCAAGTCGTGGTTCAGTCCCAACTGGACGTGTTGTCAGAAACCGCGCTGCGTTTGAAATCCACACTGTCTGAAATCGAAGACCTGGATTACGCCGAAGCCGTGACGCGCATGAACAAGGAAATGATGGCTTTGGAGGCGGCCATGGGCAGCTTTGCCAAGATTTCCGGACTGTCACTTTTTGACTACATCCGGGGCTAACCCATGCTGTCGCCGCTTTAGTTGCCTGACCCTGTGCCGATACCTTGAATTGATCACCTCATTTTTCAACACAACGAAACCTCCACATGGCCACCAGCAGCATTGTCAACACCCTCGGCGCCGGCTCCGGCATCGACGTGAAAAGCCTGGCCCAGAGTCTGGTAGATGCCGAAAAGACGCCCAGAAAAGAACGAATCGACGCCAAAATCGCCCAGACTGAAGCCAAAATCACCGGCTACAGCGCCATCAAATACGCGCTCTCAGAACTGAAAACAGCGTTCGGCAAGCTCAACGACGCCAGCGATTTTTCGTCCATCAAGCCCAGCAACACGCAAACCAGTGCCTTTGGTGTCACCGCCAGCACCACCGCGCAAGCAGGCAGCTACAGCATCGAAGTCCTGCAGACGGCACAGGCCCAGCGCACCGCCAGCAGCAACTTTGCCGACCGCGCCACGGCGCTCAATGGTGGCAGCGCTTTCAGCCTGAACCTGAGCTTGGGCGGCGTGAGCCAAGACCCCATTGCGGTCACCACCGCCACCCCGGCGGGCATGGTCAGCGCCATCAACAGCGCTGACCTGGGTGTGACCGCGCAGCTCATCAACACGGGCAGCGGCTACAACGTGGTCCTGACCGGAGAAACCGGGGCCACCCAATCCTTCACCATGAGCAGTGACGACGGCAGCGGCAATGCGGTGGCGGGCGTCAGCTTCACCACCAGCTTGCAAACGGCTGCAGATGCCAGCTTCAAGGTCAATGGCCTGACCGTCACACGCAGCAGCAACAGCATCACCGATGTGATCGATGGCGTCACGCTGGACCTGTACAGCAACACCACAGGGGCTGCGCGACTGGACCTGAACCGCGACACCACCAGCATCAAGGACAACCTCAAAGGCCTGGTCACGGCCTACAACGACTTTGAGGAAACACTGAAAATTTTGGGTGACAGCGGCAGCGAAGTGGAAGAGTTTGGCGGCGTGCTGGCGGGCGAAAGTTTGCTGCAAACCGTGCGAACACGGGTGCGCGGCTTCATCAGCAACAACTCCACCACGCCGGGCGCCACCATCAAGGCGGCGCGCGATGTGGGGCTGAGCCTGGATCGCAATGGCAAGTTGACGCTGGACGAGACCAAGCTGGACACGGCTTTGCAAAACAATTTTGCCGAGGTGTCCACCATGTTCACGGCAGGCACCAACAACAAAAGCATTTACAGCCCAGCCCCTGCGGGCTTAGCAGGCGAGGCCATCAACAGCATCGAAAAAATGCTGCTGTCGACAGGCTTGATCGACACCCAAAGCAAAAGCGCTACCGGCCAGATCACCAAATACAAGGCAGATCTCGCCTTGCTGGAAGACCGCATGGAAAAGCTCATGACCCGTTACATGAACCAATTCAGCGTGATGGAAAGCATTGTGGGCAGCAGCACCAGCATGCGCGAGGGCCTCAAAGGCACCTTTGAGGGCATGATGAACGCTTACAACAATTGATGCCGGCGTCGCTGCGGCCGAGCGACTGCACGGCGCTCAAGCCTGACGCGCCAATTGGCTTTTGACCTGGCTGGCCTTTCGCCACCTTGACCCGGTCCAAGCCCGGCAGCTGAGCCACAAGACTGGAAAACAAAGCCGCATGCTCCAGAAACATGCAGGCGATTTTGTGACAACAGCGAATTTAGCTCTGCCATGGGGTGTGTCGGCCCCAGCGACAAACCGCATAGAAATCAATAGGCAACCCATTTTTTTAATACTAATGTCATTGGTATTTTTTGATTTGCCATGATCAAAAAGGATTTTTGTCATCCTGACATACGCGCCTCAGGGCTTTGAAAATAACATCAACGTGCATCCGGAAAGGCTCAAGCTGTTGACTTCCAAACGGCACGAAAAAAAGTGACCCAGCCTGCTCAAGTCCGGGCAACTGATGCCGATACAGAACACGACAACCTGTATCAGGCCCAATAGCCAAGACAAATGTTCGCGCAAACGCAACAGAAAAGGCGCACCATGACCACCGAAATTTCTGCCGTCGGCTCAGCCAAACCCAACCCAGCGCCTGCGCCCGCTGCGGCGCCAACGCCGACATCCGCCGCTGCGGCCCCACCGCCCGCGACAGTCGCTGCCGATCCCAAACCGGCAGAAGAAGCACCCAAGTTTGAGCCACTGGTATCCACCGAAGAACGACGCGAAAACCTGCGCTCAGCCATTCAGCGCCTGAACGACATGATGCGCGAAAGCAGTCGTCACCTGAACTTCAGCATGGATGAAACCACCGACCGGGTGGTCATCACAGTCAAGAACGCCAACACAGGGGAAGTCGTTCGGCAAATCCCTGATGCCACCTTGCTGCGCGTGTCGCACAACCTGGAAAACCTCAAGGGCGTGCTACTCAACGAGTCGACCTGATCGCTGGTTTTTTTCATCATCGCACTCAAGTTTTTTACACAACCACCGAATCATTAGGTAACAGAGATCAAATCCGAATTTCTGTACAACGGCAGGTCCTACTCCCCTTTGGTTCCTGCCAGACCTTTGAATCAGCCCATCAAGGAGTAAGACAATGTCAGTTATCAATACCAACGTGAAGTCATTGGTCGCACAGAATGCCCTCACCGTCAACAACCGCAACCTCTCCAAAACCATGGAGCAGTTGTCCACCGGCAAACGCATCAACTCTGCCGCTGATGACGCTGCTGGCTTGGCCATTAGCAACAAAATGACCTCGCAGGTCAAAGGCTTGAACCAAGCAGTCCGCAATGCCAACGATGGCATCTCGATGCTGCAAACCGCTGAAGGCGCTACGCAAGAAATCACCAACATGCTGCAACGCATGCGCGAGTTGGCGGTGCAGGCCGCCAACGACACCTACGATGCCGATGACCGCACCGCCATTGCCGATGAAGTGGGTCAACTTGAAGCAGAAATCACTCGCATCGCCACCAACACCAAGTGGAACGGCATGTCGGTTTTGTCGAGCGACCAAACCAAAAACCTGCAAGTCGGCATGGAAAACGACACCGATTCTGCGATTGAAATTAATTTGGAAGACATGACTGCCTCGGGTTTGGATGTCTCCGGTTTGGACCTGAGCAGCCACACCGCTGCGCAAGCTGTTCTGGACAAGGTGGACACCGCCATCGCCAGCGTGGACTCTTTCCGTTCTGACTTGGGCTCCAAGATGAACCGTTTGAACTACGCCGCCGATAACATGAGCAATGTGTCTTTGAACACCGCCGCATCACGCAGCCGCATCCAGGACACCGATTACGCTCAAGCGACCACCGAGCTGGCACGTAGCCAAATCATCCAGCAGGCCGCCACCGCCATGTTGGCACAAGCCAACCAGCAGCCCTCTGCCGTGCTGTCTTTGCTGCAATAAGCAGCTCCTCGCCTCTTCATCCGCTGAACCATCAGCATGATTGAGGGGCGTTGTCGCTTGCGGCCTGCCTGCCTGTTTGGCAAGCAGGCCGCTGAGCTTATTTGTTTCAAGCACCTGCATTCGAGGAGAGGCGACCATGTCCAGCATCGCCACCAACATCAACGCCTCGCGGGCGGAACACGCCATGACCGATGCCACCCAATTGGTAGAGAAATCCACCATGCAGCTGGCGACCGGTCGCCGCATCAACTCGGCATCCGACGACACGGCGGGCATGGCCATTGGCAGCAAATTGACTGCGCAATCCATCAGCCTGCAACGCGCCATGCGCAATGCCAACGAAGGCGTCTCCATGCTGCAAACCGCAGACAGCGCTGCCGGCAGCATGTCGCAGGCCCTTGTGCGGATGCGAGAAATTGCCGTGCAAGCGGCCAACGACACCTACAGCGATTCAGACCGATTGGCCTTGGACAACGAATTTGCGCAACTGCGCGAACACATCAGCGCCGCCATCGACAGCACGCAATGGAACGGCAAAAAAATGCTGGACGGCAGCATGAGCAGTGTGAACTTTCAAATTGGCGCCTCATCGGGTGACGGTCACTCGGTGGACATGGCCGACTTCAGAAGCTTGTCGGCATTGAACGCCGCAGGCATCGGCAACCGCAGCGACGCCTTGTCGGCGCTGGACGCCATCGACAGCAGTTTGGCCAGCATTGATGAAGCCCGCGTGAAATGGGGTGCCAACATGAACCGCCTGGTCCACGCAGGCGATGTGTCGAGCAATGTGGCGCTGAACCTGGACGATTCACGCAGCAAAATCGTTGATGCCGACTACGCAAAAGCAACGGCCGACTTAGCCAAGGCTCAAATCCTGCAAATGGCCGGCAAAGCGATGTTGTCGCAGGCCAATCAGGCGCCGATATCTGTTTTGCGCTTGTTACGGTAGGACCCGCCTGACACATCGGTCAGCGTGGTTGGTGCAATTTTTGCTTGATTCAAGGGGTGGCAAATTTCTGCCACCCCTTGAATTTTGTCGGATCGATTCATTCACTGAATGCGAACATTCAGCGCCATGAATTCATCTTTATTGAGCCATCAATGCCCCACATCACGTCTGATCAAGTACATGGTTTTGTCATCAGTTACACCGCTGAGATCTACAACAATGTACAAGCCCCATTCTCACCACTGGATAACCGCGACAACCCTCGTCCCGATTGGCAAGAGTATTGGCCGATACGGCAATTTCTTTTGAATGAAAACTTGATAGAAGACCATTACTACGGCTTCTTCTCACCACGATTTCAAGAAAAAACGGGCCTGAATGCTGCACAGCTTGTCGACTACGTGACAAAGCAAGAATCAGATCTTGACATTATTATATTCAGCCCACAACCAGATATGGGTGCATTTTTTCTGAATATTTTTGAACAGAATGAATTGTTTGATCCCGGCTTCAAATCATCTTCTCAAAGTTTTATTAACTTTGCGGAATTAGACGTCGACATTTCCCAAGTCGTAATGGATTCCTCAAACATTGTCTTTAGCAATTATTTTTTTGCGAAGCCAAAATTTTTAAGGCGTTGGATCGAACTTTGTGAAATACTGTTCAACACTTGTGAAAACCACCCCAATATTGCACAACTGCATGGTTGGTTGCACAATACAAATTACAGAGATGGAATTCAACGGAAGGTATTTCTCTTGGAGCGCATCGCAAGCCTGATTATTTCGACTGAAAATGAATGGCAGTCGCATGCGCACAGCCCATTTTTGTTTGCCTACTCTGGATCGAAGTTGAATAAATTCCCACAAGAAGCCGTAAAATGCGACGCTCTAAAAATTGCATACAATAAAACACAGGACAGCACATTCCTGAACATCTACCACAACACAATCAAATCACTTGATTTATAAAATATTCAATTCAATCACAACTCTTGCAGCAACGTTGTGATGAAATATTAGCAAAGCAATTTAAAATTATATGCACTTGTAAATGGTGCTGTATTTGAAATTAGGGTTTATTGAATTCAATATGTTGAATCCCATTTCATGCGAAAATCCAGGGTTTGAAGTTGGCTGAAAGAACTCAACATATTGCAAACTTTTTTTACCATAAATGAAACCACCGACCATGGGTTGCTTAACCGCATACATGACGGGCAGCATGGCCATCATGGACGAAGCCGGTATACCTATCAAATGTGCTTCCAAATCACCGTCCTGTTGTTCCGACTGCGGATAAAACCACAAAGGTGTACTCACAAATAAAAGGCGGATTCAAGCACGAAGTGCAACGCGGTTTAACGAGGCATGGAATACCTCGTGGGGAGTCTTGAATCCCAACCGCTTTCTGGGTCGGTGATTCAATCTGTTTTCGATCATAGCCAACTCCTCATCGGTGACGGTTTGCATGCGACGCTTCTTGGGAATGTATTGGCGCAGTAGGCCATTGAAGTTTTCGTTGCTGCCGCGCTGCCAGCTGCAATACGGGTCAGCAAAGAATGTCTGAATGTTCAGCACCGCGTCCACTTTCTGGTGATACGCAAACTCTTTGCCGTTGTCCACCGTCAGCGTCTTGACCCGTGCGCTCACTGGCTTGAGAGCATCCTCAATGGCCTGGCTGACCAACTCGGCAGTCTTGTTGGCCACCTTGATGATCTTGGCATAGCCGCTCTTGCGTTCAACCAGCGTGACCACCGCCTGACTGTGGCCCGCGCCAATGACCGTGTCGCCTTCCCAATGCCCCACTTGCTTGCGAGCCTCAATGTGTGCTGGACGATCACCAATGGGGCGGCGATCTGCAATCTGCCCGCGTCTGTCACGCCCGCACAGGTGGCGTTTACGCCTGGGCTTTTGGCTGCGCAAGCCTTGGTGCAACTTGCCCCCATTGGCCTTGTCGGCATAAACATGCTGGTACACCGTTTCATGGCTGATGGGCAGCTTGTTGGCAATTTGTTCGGGGCTCCACTGAACGCCCAGGTAGAACGCCACCTCAGGCCACCCCCACGTCTGCACCCGCTTGGCATTGCGGCTGCCTTGAGAACGCTCTTGGGCCTTTTTACAGGCTTGCTCGGCTCGGTAGCCGCGCTGCCCGTGGCCACGTTCAATCTCACGGCTGATGGTGCTGCGGTGTCTGCCCAGCAAGCGAGCAATTTGCGCGGGCGTGTGCTTGGCTTTCATGAGGCTGTAGATTTGGTATCGTTCTTCTCGGCTGAGGTGCTTGTACATCGGGCAACTTCGACTTGGCGGTTAAAGCGGCCATGATGCCAACGCATCCTCAGCCACCTATAACCCGTTCATCTTTGTTGCACTTCGTGCTTGAATCCGCCAAAAAGCATCGTCGCCCATATTCATCAAAAGGGTCCTAATCAACCATTTTGCGGTTTCCGCATCGAGATGCTCAATGACATCCAATAGGCAAATTATTTTATATTCAGCCAAAACCTCTTTTGGCAAATCCTGCGCCAGACCATGCCACACATTTCGATAGATCTTCGCGTCAAATAATTTTTGGTTGTGACAATTGGGCTGCCATCCATCAATCCCATCAACACACCAATGCTTTGCCGGCGGGTGACTTTTGATAAGCTGACCCAAGCCACCAGCACCAAATCCAATGTCGAGAACTTGGACTGGTTCGTCATTTTTTTCTAATATGTGAAAAATCATCTCTTTTGGAGAGGCCGAGTCGCCATTTGGTTTCGCATCAGATTGCTCCAGTTCAACAACAGGCAAATAGTTTTCAATAATTTTTTTCATCAGATGTCCCATTTATTATTCAGCAAGTAATTTCTTCAAGTCCGGCAGAAAGCGCAATATTTGATCATCATATTCATCGTTTCTATTATACTCAATCCACCAATCTTCCGGTCGGATCATTTGTGAACCGGCATCTGCAGCACCACTTTTTTGTTTAAATTCCTTAAAGTACTGCAAACTTTGGCAAGCATAATGATTTATTCTCAACCCTTCATAAGTTGGTGTTAATTCAGGAATAAAACCATGAGATATTTTTCTTAAACTTTCATCATAAGTACCTTCAATGGTATTGAATAAATGAGAGTTGTTACCCGGTGTGCAGTAGCCACCCTGGCGCCCCCTCACAATGCTTTTAATATGGCTGTTTTTGATGAAATTGAGCGGAGGTCTCATGGTGTAATTTTCGACAATCAAGCCGCTAGGTTCATTAATGTGATTATTACTTCCAAAGCAGGCCCACCAAACACCAAGGGCAGAAATTTTTTCATAATCAAATGATGCCAAAACACTGTCAACCCTGTCGGCTTTAACGGGGTATAAAAATTCATCACCATCGATGAATGCAATCCAATCATTTTTATAGCCGAATTCTCGATATGCATGGCCATAACACGCGAGTTGTGGCGTGATGGTGTCATCAGGAATAACGAAACACTCTATGTCAAATTTTACGGACAATTCCTTGATCACATCCGCGGAATTATCTGTGCATTTATGCAAGTAAATATAAAATTTTCGAAAACCAACCAAATAATGAAATGCAACCCATTCTTTAAGCCACAAACCACGATTTCTTTGAATAGTACAAATAGCCAACTTCATATTAGATTTCCATTTTGTCTTTAGCCTCAACCGACTGCAAAACTCAGATAAGCGCTGGATGTTGGCGTGAAGAGAATTTTGCAGGGACGACTAGTTATCGAAAATTTTCTTCATTGAATTACCTATGAATTCTTGATACAACAACATATTGATATGCAGCAGAATCCAGCACTGCCTCATCTGCATCGCAATCACTCGCTTCAGCATGAAATTTAATTCTCTGAAGCGCTTCATTTTGACCGGGAAAATCAAATATTCTTGGCTTTATATCAATGATATTATAGCCAGCACCATTAAACATTTCAATAATAGATTTTCGCGTAAAAAACCTCAAATGTGTTTTATCAAGTAACCCTGTTTCCTGATATTTGAAATTTCCAGCAAGCACATCCATTTGCACACTCCAATGCTGAATATTTGGGATGCAAGAAATTAGCATCAAATTTTCCGATGCCCACTCCTTTATCCTAGATAACACTCGCCAAGGGTTTTTGAAATGCTCGAGAACATCAGCCAAAATAACAACATCAGTATCAATGAATTCACGCATTAATTCACCAGAAGCAGTTTCCATATCTTCCAGATACATTTTCGAACAAATTTTCGAACTAACCTCGTAATAAGAATTAAAAATCTCAACTCCAATATATTTCACATTAGGATTATTCAAAATAACTTGGCGAGCTAAAGCCCCGCTACCGGTGCCTATCTCAATGATTTTTTTAGCATTCAAAGGAATAGTCGAATACACATCTGCATTGTAAATATTTGTTGCCGGGGTTACATCAATCATGACATTCTCCAAAATAATTTTCAATCAACCATCAAAATGAAATTGCACCCGCACCATGGCTTATCGGTGGTCTTCTATTAATAAACCTTGCATTAATGACATTTTTAATATAATCGTTATAGTTATCTGAGGCATGATCCAACAATCCACAAATTGAATTTATACTAAAACCCATCCGAGAGACCATCGTTGAACCATATTTGGTAATTAGAGGTAGGCCAGCGCTTATCACATCATTTGAAGTTGATCCACAATTATATGGGTATGTATCCAGATAAACATCACACAACTTGAGCCTTGCACAGAATTCTTTGTGCGCGGTCCTTGTTGAAAAATTGATCCTGGACAAATCAGCATCAGCCAACCGGGCGTGATTTTTCAGATTCTCCGTTGTCGTCGGATTGTCATCAATCAACCACAACACTGAATCCGGAATTTCCTTGAGTAACCTCATCCACACCGCAAACATTTCCGGCGTGATTTTGTAGACATTGCCAAAGGCCCCCATCACAAAGGCCTCTTCTGGCAAGCCCACATCGGCACGGGTGACCACTGGCAAGTTCTCATCGGGTGGCGTCAAGGGAATGAAACTGCCTTCTACATACAGCGGCTTTTCCATGAAGTACTCGGTGTGCTCGGGCGGCAAGGCATGGCGGTCGGTGATCACAAAATCAAACCAGGGCATGCCGGTCGTGCCAATGAACCCCAGATAAGTGCCCTGCTTGGGCGCTGGGTGCAAGGCAAAAATGCCCGGGCGTGCACCGGCACTCAGCCCATGCAGGTCCACCATCACGTCAATTTCGTCTTCCAGAATGCGCTCAGCCGCCTGCCGATCGGTCAAGTTCTGCACAGGCCGCACATGGTCAAACATCGTCAACAGCTGTTTGCGATGCGCACTGCCATCGTCCACTGTGAAGTCATAGGCATACACCTCGTACTTTTCGCGGTCCAGCCCTTGCAACATGGTGGGCAGCAAAAAGCCCACTGCATGCTCGCGCAAATCGCCCGATGCAAAGCCGATGCGCTTTTTAGGGTGGTGGTATTGCTTGACCTTGCACAGGCGCTCTTCTTTCAAGCCGTAGGTGCGGGCCACAAAAGCATGGGCGCTCAGCAGTTGCAGCAGCGGGTCATCGGTCAGCGCCAACATGGCCAAGGGCGATGTGGCCATGATCATTTCGTTTTTGCTGATTCCAGGCAAGGGTTTGTAAACCGGCCATTCACAGGCTTTTTGGCGAATGTGCACCCAATGCTGAATCACACCCGCTTGCTTGGGGTTGATCAACAGGCT